>Ga0081538_10001150_pt1 | contig 27987 bp, 32 predicted proteins | sample TabmetS5T2R1_FD_71022 | JGI IMG/M metagenome (GOLD analysis project Ga0081538, IMG submission 71022) | Tabebuia heterophylla rhizosphere microbial communities from the University of Puerto Rico - S5T2R1 | ecosystem: Host-associated > Plants > Roots > Rhizosphere ...
AGCAGGTCGAGGACCTGGAGCAGGGCATCGTCCAGGCCCTGATCGCCCAGAAGCCGGCCGACATCGGCAAGGCCGGCGTCGAGCAGGCGATCGCCGCCCTCAAGGGCGAGCCGGTCCAGAAGAAGATCGGCACCGGCTTCGTCGTGGTCACCAAGGACAACATGAACGACCCGGACGTCCAGCCCTTCCTCTACAAGGACAGCTGCTAGCCATCCACCGTCGCCGTCGCGGCAGGCCGAGACCGGACCGAGGGACCCTCGGCGGTCCCGGTGTGCCGCGGCGGCTGCGCCGCGCCCGCGTCGGCGTCTCGCTGCTGGTTGCCGTGCCTGCCGCCGGGATCGCCGGCCTCACGCTGCTGGGTGCCGGCACCTCGTTCCTGCTGCCGCTGACCGTGAGCGCCGCCGGCAATCTCGAGGGCGAGACCGCCCCGGCCGTGGCCCGGGTGGCGACCCTTGGCTGCCTGGGCTCGTTCACCGGTCCGGCCCTGATCGGGGCGCTGGCCGGCGCCCTCGACCTGACGTCGCCCTGGGCGTGCCGGCGCTGCTGCTCGCCGCGACGGCGGCGTATGCCCGAGCCGTCCAGCCCGCGGGCGGCCCTGGACGTCCGTCCGGTGTCGTAGGATCGGTCCATGGCCTATGACGAGCAGCTCGCCGACCGCATCCGCGAGCTGGTCGGCGGCGAAGCCGACCTGACGGAGCAGAAGATGTTCGGGGGGCTCGCGTTCCTGATCGCGGGCAACATGGCCGTGGGGGCGAGCGGCCAGGGCGGGATCCTGGTCCGCGTCGACCCGGCGCAGTCGGATGCGCTCGTGGCCACGACGAACGCCCGCCCCATGGAGATGGGCGGACGGACGATGCGGGGCTGGCTCCGGGTCGGCCCGGAGGACCTTGGCAGCAGACGCCAGCTCGCCCGGTGGGTGGAGCTTGGTCTGGGCCACGCCCGCTCGCTTCCCGCCAAGCGATAGCCCCGACGCACGGTGCGCCGAGCATAGGATGGGCCGCATGGCGCCCGACGACCCCTGGCTGGCCGCGGCGTGGCCGTTCGTCCGCGGCCAGCTGCCCCCGGCGCCGGCAACCGTGCTCGAGGTCGGCTGCGGGACGCTGGGCGGCTTCGTCCCGGCGCTGCTGGACAGCGGCTACCACGCGGTCGGGGTCGACCCCGAAGCGCCGGACGGGCCCGAGTACCGGCGGATCGAGCTCGAGCGGTACCGGCCGCCCCGGCCGGTCCAGTGCGTGGTCGCGTCCCTGTCGCTGCATCACGTGGCCGACCTGGAGGAGGCCCTGGACCGGCTGGCGGCGCTGCTGGCACCCGGCGGAGGGATCATCGTGGTGGAGTGGGCCTGGGAACGGTTCGACGCGCCCACCGCCCAGTGGTGCTTTGCCCGGCTGGCCCCACCGGTCCCAGGGGCTGAGCCGGGCTGGCTGCACGGGCACCGGGAGCGGTGGGTGGCCTCCGGCCGGCCCTGGGACGACCACCTGCGGGCCTGGGCCACCGAGGCGGGGCTGCATCCCGGTGGGGACATCCTGCGGGGCCTCGACGCGCGCTTCGACCGCCGGCTCCAGGCGGAGGCGCCGTACTACTTCACCGAGCTGGCCGGCACCAGCGAGGCCGAGGAGCAGGCCGCCATCGACGCCGGCCAGATCCAGGCGGGCGGCATCCGGTTCGCCGCCGCCCGGGCCTGACCCGGCCCGCCGCCGACCGGGTGATTGGCCGGGCCGCGGACCAGGGGCTATCCTGCCCCCATCGTTCAAGTTGTCAATTGATCACTTGAAAGAGGTCCAGGATGGGCGACCGGGAGACCAAGACGGCCCTGTACGACGAGTTCGCCCGGGCGGCCAAGGCCCTGGCCAGCGGCCGGCGCATCGAGCTGCTGGACGTGCTGGCCAACGGCGAGCGCACCGTCGAGGCCCTGGCCGGCCAGGTCGGCCTGTCGACGGCCAACACCAGCCAGCACCTGCAGGTCCTGCGCCAGGCCGGCCTGGTCACCGGCCGCCGGGAGGGCACCCGGATCTCCTACCGGCTGGCCGATCCTGACGTGTTCCGGCTGTGGCAGGCGCTGCGGTCCCTGGCCGCCAGCCGCCTGGCCGAGGTCGAGCGGCTGGCCACCGCCTACCTCGGCGCCCGTGACCAACTGGAGCCGGTGACCCGCCAGGAGCTGGCCCGCCGCCTCCAGGACGGTGACTCCATGGTGGTGCTGGACGTGCGGCCAGCCGCCGAGTACGCCGCCGGGCACCTGCCCGGGGCGGTGTCGGTCCCGGTGGACGAGCTGCGCCGGCGGCTGGCCGAGCTGCCGGCCGACCGGGAGATCGTGGCCTACTGCCGCGGCCCCTACTGCGCCTTCGCCCACGAAGCCGTGGCCATGCTGCGCGAGGAAGGCTTCTCGGCCCGGCGGCTGGAAGACGGGCTCCCCGAGTGGCGGGCGGCCGGCCTGGCCGTCACCAGCGGCTGACCACCGATCCAGTCGAGGAGCGGCCATGGCCACCATCCACCCGGTCGTCGACGAGGGCCTCGGCAACAGCGCCCATGTGGTCGAGCTGGGCGACGGACGGGCCCTGGTCGTCGACCCGGCCCGCGACCCGACCCCCTACCTGCAGCTCGCCCGGTGGCGGCGGCTGCGGATCGCCTACGCCCTCGAGACGCACCTGCACGCCGACTTCCTGACCGGCAGCCGGGAGCTGACCGCCGCCGACGGCGCCCAGCTTCTCGCGCCGCGGGCGAGCCGGCTCGGCTTCCCCCACCGCGGCCTGGAGGACGGCGAGGAGGTCGACCTCGGCGGCCTGACCCTGCGGGCGCTGGCCACCCCCGGCCACGCGCCCGAGCATGTCAGCTACCTGCTGCTGGACGACGGCCGCCCGCAGGCGCTGTTCAGCGGCGGGGCCCTGCTGGTCGGGACCGTGGCCCGCACCGACCTGGCCGGGCCGGAGCTGACCGAGCCGCTGGCCCGGGCCGCCTACCGGTCGCTGCACCGGCGGCTCCTGTCGCTGCCGGACGACCTGGGCGTGTACCCGACCCATGGAGCTGGTTCGTACTGCTCAGCCCCGGGCGGGGACGAGCGGACCACCACCATCGGCGCCGAACGCCGCCACAACCGGCTGCTGGCCGCCCCCGACGAGGACACCTTCGTGGCCGAGCTGCTGGCCGGCTTCGGCAGCCACCCCCCGTACTTCCTGCGACTGCGCGACCGCAACCGGGTCGGCCCCGAGCTGCTGAGCCCCGACTGGCGGGTCCTGCCGCTGCTCTCGGCCGATCGCCTCCGCACCCATCTGGCCGGGGGCGCGGTGCTGGTCGACGCCCGCCCGGTCACCGCGTTCGCGGCCGGCCACATTCCGGGGGCGATCTCGATTGCGCTGCGGCCGCAGTTCGCCAGCTGGCTTGGCTGGCTCCTCGACGACACCCAGCCGCTGGTCTTCGTGCTGGACGAGGACCAGGACCGCGGGGAGCTGGCCCGCCAGTGCCGCACCATCGGCTACGACCACCTCCTGGGTGAGCTGGCCGGCGGGATGGCCGCCTGGCAGGCGGCCGGCCTCCCCCAGGCCCGGCTCCCGGTCGTGGAGGCGGCCCGGCTCGGCGATCGACCTGGCGTGGTGCTGGATGTCCGCCAGGCCAGCGAGGTCGCCGACGGCCACCTCCCGGGCGCGATCGCCATCGAGCTGGGCGCCCTCGTCGGCGACCGTCGGCCGGCCGAGCTCCCGGCGGGTCCGATCACGGTCATGTGCGCCCACGGCGAGCGGGCCACGACCGCCGCCAGCCTCCTCGCCCGTGCCGGCGGGGACGACCTGCGGGTCGCCCGCGGCGGGCCCGAGGACTGGTCGCGGGCCACCGGCCAGACCCTGGCCCGCTCGTGACCCGGCCGGCGCCGGCCCGGCCGGCCGGCCCGCGGCTGGGGCTGCGGGCCAACCTGGCCCAGTTCTCCCTCCTGGTCGGGGTCAACGCCCTGGTCGGCGGCATGGTCGGCCAGGAACGGAGCCTGCTCTCGCTGCTCGCCACCCAGGTCTTCGGGCTGGCCGCCGTCTCGGCCGCCCTCACCTACATCGTCGCCTTCGGGCTGACCAAGGCGGCCACCAACCTCGTGGCCGGCGCCCTGGCCGACCGCTACGGCCGCAAGCCCGTCCTGGTCGCCGGCTGGCTGATCGGCCTCCCGGTGCCGCTGCTGCTCATCTGGGCGCCCAGCTGGGGCTGGGTGGTGGCCGCCAACGTCCTGCTCGGCGTCAACCAGGGGCTGTGCTGGTCGACGACGGTGATCATGAAGATCGACCTGGCCGGTCCGCGCCGGCGCGGGCTGGCCATGGGCCTCAACGAGGCCGCCGGCTACCTGGCGGTCGCCCTCACCGCCTACCTGACCGGCCTGGTCGCCGCCCGGGCCGGGCTGCGCCCCGAACCGTTCTACGTCGGCCTGGCCTACGCCGGCCTCGGCCTCGGGCTGTCGGTGCTGCTGGTCCGCGAGACCCGCGGCCACGCCCACCTCGAAGCCCAGCTGGCCGACGCCGACAAGGGGTCGGCGGCAACCGGCGGGGACCAGCTGTCGACCCGCGAGGTGGTGGTCCGGACCAGCCTGCGGGAGCCGGCCCTGTCCGCCTGCAGCCAGGCCGGGCTGGTCAACAACCTCAACGACGGGCTCGCCTGGGGACTGCTGCCGCTGCTGTTCGCCCGCGGAGGCCTCCCGGTCGCCCAGGTCGGTCTGCTCGCCGCCCTCTACCCCGCCGTCTGGGGCCTCGGTCAGCTCCTCACCGGGCCCCTGTCCGACCGGCTGGGCCGCAAGCCCCTCATCACCACGGGCATGCTGGTCCAGGCGGTCGCGCTGGCCGGCACCGCCCTGGCCGGCGGCGTCACGCTCTGGGCAGCCACGGCCATCCTGCTCGGGATCGGCACCGCCATGGTCTACCCGACCCTGCTGGCCGCCATCGGCGACGTCGCCCACCCCAGCTGGCGCGCCTCCGCGGTTGGCGTCTACCGGCTCTGGCGCGACGCCGGCTTCGCCGTCGGCGCCCTGCTCGCCGGCCTGATCGCCGACCTCGTCAGCCTGGAGGCCGCCGTCTGGGTCATCGCCGCCCTCACCGCCGCCTCCGGCCTGGTGGTCGCCGTCCGCATGTACGAGACGCACCCCTCGGCGGCCAGGCGATGACCGCCCAGGGCGGCACCCCGTTGCGGTTCGCGACCTTCCTCGCCCCCAACATGCTGCCCGTCTACCGGTTCCTGGCCGACCGGATCGGAGAACGGCTGGGACACCCGGTCGAGCTGGTGGTCGGCAGCTCCTTCGACCAGTTCGAACACGGCCAGGCCGACCTGGGCGTCATCTGTGGGCTGCCGTACGTGTGGCTGGCCGCGCGCCGGCCACCCCCGGTGGAGCCGCTGGCCGCTCCGATCCTGGCCGGGGACCGCTATGGCGGCCGCCCGGTCTACTACTCCGACGTGATCGTCCGCCACGACAGCCCGATCGGCTCCCTCCGGGAGCTGCGGGGCTGCTCCTGGGCCTACAACGAACCGGCGTCCCACTCCGGCCACACCGTCACCCTCTACAGCCTGGTCCGCATGGGCGCCCGACCGGGGTTCTTCGCCAGGGTGGTGGAGGCCGGCTTCCACCAGCGGGCCATCCGACTGGTCGACGCCGGCGCGGTGGACGCCGCCGCCATCGACTCCCAGGTCCTGGCCATCGAGCTCCGCGACCACCCGCGGCTGGCCGACCGGCTGCGGGTGGTCGGCTCGTTCGGACCCTCGACCATCCAGCCGCTGGTGGCCGCCGGCCGCCTCCCCGGCCGGCTCAAGCGGCAGGTCCGCGACCTTCTGGTCGGCCTCGCCGCCGACCCGACCGCACGGCCGGCGCTCGACCACGGGTTCATCGAGGGCTTCGCCCCGGTCGACGACGCCGCCTACGACGACATCCGGGGCATGCTGGCGACAATGGAGGCGGCCGGGTGGACGAGCCTCGCCCAGCCGGCGAGCGAAGGGAGGAGACCATGGAGGTCCAGGACGTCATGACCCAGGTGCGGGACACGCTCACCGTCAAGCGGGTGTTCGGTGAGCCCTTCGAGAAGGACGGCGTGACCATCATCCCCGCCGCCCACGTCCTGGGCGGCGCCGGAGGCGGAAGCGGCGAGGACCCCCAGGGCCAGGGCAAGGGATCAGGCAGCGGCTATGCCCTGACCGCCCGCCCGGTCGGAGCGTTCATCGTCCGCAACGGCGGGCTGACCTGGCAACCCGCGGTCGACGTCAACCGGATCGTCCTCGGCGGCCAGGTGGTCGCCGTCGTCGCCCTCCTCACCGTCCGGGCGATCATCAAGGCCCGCGCCAAGGCCAGGCGCTAGCCGAAGCTCACCAGAGCACGAACCTGAACCCGCTGGGCGGTCCCGGGTCGGGGAGCGGGACGCGGCGGACCGCGATGCGCGGCTGGCCGGGCCGCCAGACCGCGACCAGGCCGCTGGCCGGGTCGTCGGCCAGCCCGGCCAGGAGCAGCAGGCGGCCGTCGGCCGTCCAGGTCACCTGGGGCTTGCTGGGAGCAAGGCGCAGCGGCATATCAGGCAGCTGTTGCCAGTAACGAGTCGTGAGATCCAGCAGCCACAGGTCGAGGGTCTGCTCGGCACCGTTGTGGGCCGGGTAGAAGGCGACGCTGGCCAGCCGACCCTCGGGGTGCGTGTCGATCAGGCCCATGACGTGGTCCGGGAGCGTGCTCGGCCAGCGGAGCCGGTGGCTGACCCCGCTGCGCAGGTCGGTCAGGGCGATCAGCCTGCCCGGTTCCAGGGTGCTCAGCACCAGGTCCCCGCCGGCCACGCCGTCCACCACCTGGGGGAGCCGACGGAAGCGGCCGTCGGCGGTGACCAGCGCGCTGTAGGGGCCGGCGCCGCCGCCCGACCTGCTGACGTAGACGAGGAGCCCGGCGGGGAGCTCGTCGATGAGGACCGACTCGCAGGGCACCGGCAGGGGAGGCCGTCGTGGCCGGCCGTCCAGCCCGACCTGGCCGAGGGTGCAGCGGCTGCCGTCCTGCCTGGCCAGCAGCCAGACCCCCCGGCCATCCCTTGAGGACTCGACATCCGAGGCGGCAGCCAGCGGGGTCGCCACCGTACGACCATGGCGTACCAGGTACACCCGCGAATCGTCCGCGCAGCCGCTCCCCCGGCAGTCCCGACGCGAGACCACCACCGCGTGCTCGCCCACCGACTCCACGTGCACCGAGCGGTCGTCGCCGGCGGGCAGGCCGGTGACCGGCTGCATGCCGCCGCTGTCCACGTCGAGGACGAACGGCTCCGGGTCGTTGGCCACCAGCAGCCGGAGCCCGATGGGACCCCGGAGCGGAACCCCCGGCAACGATCGGCCACCTACCTGGCCAGGCGCCCAGCCCGCCGTGCGGCCGATGATGGCCGCGACCACGAGCAGCACGCCAACCGCGGCGGCGACCATCCAGCGTGACACGGCCATGCCCCTACTACCCGATCCAAGCCGCCCAGGTTCCCGAAGGTGACGATCACCTCCGCCGGTCAGTGACGCAGGTCAGCGCTCCATGTCGCTGCGGGGGCGGGCGACGCGCCTGGCCTCGTCGTAGGCCGGCTCGCGGTAGGGGTCGGTCGGCGGAGCGGGGGGTCTCGGCCGCCGCTCCCCCGCCAGCTGCTTTCGCAGGCTCATGTTCTCGCGCTCGAGCTCGTCCAGTTGGGCGGTCAGCTCGCGTTCGACCTCGCGGAGCTCTCGGCGGCGGGCCCGTCGCGTCCGCCGCAGGCTGACCGACGCGACCACCAGCACACCGATGACGAACCCGAGCACGGCCACCGCGGCCAACAGCTGGCCCTCGCTGTAGCCGGTGAACGAGCGGTCCAGCACGGTGACGCTTCCGGGGTCGGTGTTCTCCAGCACAAGGTCGCCCACCAGGACGCCGCCGGCGACTGCCAGCAGGAAGAGCAGTATGGCCATGACCACCTCCGGCCTTGGTCCACGGATGGGGTTGGTGTCGGCCTGGGGGGAGACCGACGTGTGCGCAACCGCTACCACGAATCGGTAGGTAACGCCAATCTCGGCCGGACAGGCAGAGCTGGACGGCTTCCGCATCCTGGCCGGAGTCCCGGCGGCGCCGGCCCCGCCTTGTCAGGCAGGGCGGCATTGGCCAACATACCGAGCGTTCTCGTCCAAGCGGGCACCGACGCCCTGGGACGCCGGGGCGCCACCGCCCCAGGAAGGACAGCTGGGAACGCCGTGACACCGCCCGAGGGCCCCGACCGCTCCGACGCCGCCCGGGACGCGGTCGTCGCCGCGTTCGTGCTCGGCTGGCACGTGGCCGAGCTGTTCCACGCCAACGTCCCCGGGGCCAGGCAGCGCCGGCCGGCCGGCGAGGACCGGCTCACCGGCATCGGTGAGCTCGACCCGCTGTCCCGGGCCAGGCTGCTGCTCGCCCAGGTGCGGGTCGATCTTGCAGCCGCCTGGCGGTTCGGCCGCTCCGACCAGGAGCCCCCCGACACCGGCGCCGTCCAGGCGCTGCTGGAGGCCGAGGTGCGCCAGCCGGGCCAGCTCCGGGCGGCCGTGGCCGAGCTGCACCGCCAGCTGCTGATGGCGCTGACCGCGGCCGACTTCCGGCTGGGCAAGGCCTACGGGCTCGGCCGGGCCCTGGCCCAGACCGCCCTGCTGCCCGACGCCAAGCATCCGGAGACCTTCCGGCGGACCTTCGCCCGCTTCCGGCTGGACAACCTGCAGGGGTGGCTGGCCGACCTCAGGTCGGCGTTCCCTCCGCACGCCGCCGAGGCCGTCAGCGGGTCGCTCCAGGCGTGGGCGGCCTGGAGCGACGCCCCGACCCTGCGGCCGGCCGCCGGCGACCCGGGGCAGGCGCCGGCGCGGCGGCCCCGGGTGCCGCCCGCCCGACCGGTGGACTGGTCGGCCGCCCCCGACCGCGAGAGCGTCACCCGGGCGCTGCACCGCCAGGGCCAGCTGTGGCGGGCCCTGCTGTCGGGCGAGCGGGACGGCCTCGACCTGTTGTCCACCGACGACTACCTGTGGGCGGCCGACCAGTTCCTCGGCAACCTCCGCCGGCTCACCGTGCGGTTCCTGCGCCGCTTCTGGATCACCACCAGCGCGGTGGCGGCGATCCTGGTCGCCGCCCTGGTCGTGCTGGTCGTCGCCCGCGCGGCGTCCGCGGTGGCCGCGGCCGTCTTGGCCGCCGCCGGCGCGATCGGCCTCACCTGGAAGGGCGCCGCATCGGGCCTGGGCAGGGTCCTCGCCCAGGCCCAACGCCCCCTGTGGGACAGCGAGCTGGACGTCGCCGTGGCCAACGCGGTCACCTGGCTCCCCCGGGAACGGCGGACCTCCGAGTAGCGCCCAGCCTGCGCGGATTGGACATTCGGAGCGGTTGCGGAGATGCTCGCGCGATCCCAACGGAGGGTGGTCTATGCGCTACAAGGTTGGTGCCGAGCAGCTCCAGCAAGTGCCTTCCCTGGCCCACCGGCCCGATGGGGTGTTCCGGGTGGCCAGGACCGCCCCGGTCGGCCCGACCCACGCCGTGTGCGCCGTCACCGGCGCGACGGTGTGCGGGATCGGCTCGGAGGACCTTGCCGTCCTGGATGAGGACTGGGAAGCGGCCTGCTTTGTCGAGAAGTGCGTCGGCTGCTTCGCCGCCGTCGCCGCCCGCGGGAGCGGCTAGCCACCCGGCGACGTCCCCGTGCTGGTCAGAAATGCCGATTGTGGTGGGTCGCCTTGGGGCGATAGGCCGGTTTGGTGGCAAGGCATGGGCTGCGGGACCGAACCGGTCTGGAGTCGTCGAAAGGAGGTCCGCCGGCATGGGTTCCCCGCTGACCAGCGTGCTGGCCGACCCGGGTCGGCTGGCCGCGGTGCGCCAGACCAACCTGCTCGACACCCCGGCCGAGGCCGCCTTCGATCGGGTGGCCCGGATGGCCGCCCGCCTGCTCGAGGTCCCGATCGCGCTGGTGCCGCTCATCGAGGACGACCGCCAGTTCTTCAAGGCCTGCGTAGGGCTTCCCGAGCCCTGGGCGACGGCCAGGCAGACCCCGCTGTCGCATTCGCTGTGCAAGCACGTGCTGGTGACGCGCCAGCCGTTGGCGATCGGCGACACCGGGCATGATGCCCTTGCCCGCGACAACCCGCTGGTCCGGGAGCTTGGCCTGGCGGCCTATCTCGGGGTCCCCCTGATCGACGCTTCCGGGTACGCCCTGGGCTCGCTGTGCGTGGTCGACCACCGCCCGCGGGACTGGACCGCGGACCAGGTGGCCATCCTCACCGACCTGGCCGGGCTGGTCATGACCCAGATCCAGCTGCAGGCGGAGCTGGCGACCCGCGGCGAGCTCGAGCGACGCCTGATCGACGTCGAGGCGAGCCTGCAGGCGCTGCTGGAACGTCTCCCTGGGGTGGTGTATGCGCTCGGTCCCGAGGAACCGAATCCGGTCCGCTACATGAGCCCGCAGATCGAGGCGCTGCTGGGGGTGTCGGCGGCCGACTGCATCGGCGACCCGGAGCTGTGGGACCGGCTGGTGCATCCCGAGGACCTCGAGCGGGTCGCGGCCGAGGACGCGCGGACCAACCGGACCGGGGAGCCGTTCTCGGTCGAGTACCGCGTGCGCACCGCCGACGGCCAGGTGCGCTGGGTTCGCGACGAGGCGGTCCTGATCCGTGCCGGCGACGGCCGCCGCCTGTTCTGGCAGGGGATCCTGACCGACATCACGGCCACCCACCTGATCGCCGACCACCTGGCCGAGGCGCTGGACCGCGAGCAGGAGGCCGCCTACCAGCTCGCCGCCGCCCTGGAGCGCGAGCGGGCCGCCGCCGAGCACCTGCGGGCGGTGGACGAGATGAAGACGACCTTCCTCCAGGCGGTCTCCCACGATCTGCGCACGCCCCTGACGACCATCCTCGGCATCGCCCTCACCCTGGAGCACCGCGCCGCCGGCCTGCCAGCTCCCGACCTCGCCGACCTGCTGCAGCGGCTGTCGGGCAACGCCCGCAAGCTGGACCGGCTCCTCGGCGACCTGCTCGACCTGGACCGGCTCGCCCGCGGCACCCTCACCCCTCGTCGCCAGCTGGTCGACGTCGGCGACCTGGTGCAGCGGGTGGTGGAGGACGCCGGCGTACGGGACGAGCACCCGGTGGTGGTCGACGCCCCGCCGCTGCAACTGGCCGCGGACGCCCCCAAGCTGGAGCGGATCATCGAGAACCTGCTCGTCAACGCGGCCAAGCACACCCCGGCGGGGACCCCCATCTGGGTCCGGCTGCATGCCCAGGTCGACGGCGTCCTGCTCCTGGTCGAGGACGAGGGGCCCGGCGTACCGGCCCAGCTTCGCGAACGGATCTTCCAGCCCTTCCACCAGGGCGGCGACAGCGCCGACCACGCCCCCGGCTCCGGCATCGGCCTGGCCCTGGTCACCCGGTTCGCCGGCCTCCACGGCGGCCGCGCGTGGGTCCAGGACCGCCCTGGCGGAGGGGCCTCCTTCCGGGTCTTCCTCCCCGACACCGAGCACCCGGGCTAGGGCAGCACACCGGGAAGTGGACGGTACGGGGTCGCCGCCGGCCCGGTGGCGCCGGCGTCGATGGCCATGACCCGTCCGGCGGCCGGCTGGTCGGCCAGGGCCTCGGCCGGCAGGTCCATCCGGGCCGAGGTGATGATCAGCGTGCCGGCGTCCCGGCCGACGAAGCAGCACGCGGTCGGCTGGGAGACGGGCAGCGGCCAGGCGTGGATCAGGCCGCCGTCGGGCGCGTACCGTCGCACCTCCCCGCCGCCCCACATCGCCACCCACAGGCAGCCCTCGTCGTCGACCCACAGCCCGTCGGGGAACCCGGGCCCTTCGCACCGCACCAGTGTCCGCCGTCGCTCCAGGTCGCCGGTGACGCCGTCGAAGTCGAACGCGTCCAGCGTCCCGACCCCGGTGTCGGCGTAGTACATGGTCGCCCCGTCCGGGCTCCAGCCGAGACCGTTGGAGATCGTCACGCCCGTGAGGACCGGGGTCACCGTCCCGTCGTGGTCCATCCGGTACAAGCTGCCCGCGGCCGGGCTGGTGTCATAGGCCATGCTGCCCGCCCAGAAGCGGCCCTGGGGATCGCAGGCGCCGTCGTTCATCCGCGTCCGGCCGGCCTGGCCCGACTCGGGCTCGGCCAGGACCGTGACCGTCCCGTCCTCGGCCACATGGGCGAACCCCTGGCCGGCGGCGGCGACCCAGCCGCCTCCGGGCGCGTCGACCGGCGCGACGGCGCCCAGGTGCCGGCCGACCTCGATCACGGCGATCGTGTGCAGTCGACCGGCGTCCCAGCGACAGCGGTACAGGCGGCCGGCCATGATGTCGACCCACAGGACCTCGCCGGTGCGGGGGTCGAGGCGCGGGCCCTCGCCGAGTTCCGCCGCCTCGTCGGAGATCAGCCTGACGTTCATGTTGGCACCGCCTCGGTCGCGTCGAAGGGCCAGGAGTTGTCATGCGCATTCTCGCTGCTGGGCCACGCGGCCGTTGGCGAGGGTGATGACCTGGTGGGCGCGGGCCAGGGTGGCGGGGCGGTTGGACACCACCAGGAGCGTTGCCTGGGTGTCGCGCAGCAGGCGGTCCCACAGGGCTCGCTCGGTGTCGACGTCCAGCGCGCTGGAGACGTCGTCGAGGACCAGGAGGTCGGGGCGGCGGGTCACCGCGCGGGCGGTCGCGACGCGCTGGGCCTGCCCGCCGGACAGGCGCACCCCTCGGGCGCCGAGGCGGGTGGCCAGGCCGTCGGGCATGCCGCCCAGGTCGGTCTCGAGCACGGCGGTGCGCAGGGCGCCGTCCAGGTCGGCGACGTCAGGGTCGCTGCCGAGCAGCACGTTGTCGGCCAACGACTCGCTGAACAGCCGGGGCACCTGGGGCAGGTAGGCGGCCTGCGGCGGGACCATGAACGCGGCCAGGTCGCTGACCGGCCGGCCGTTCCAGGTCACCGTGCCACCGTCGGCCGGCATGAGGCCGAGCAGGGCGCGCAGCAGGGTGGTCTTGCCCGCGCCGACCGGGCCGCTGACGACGGTGAACGAGCCCCGCTCCAGGGTCAGGTCGATGCCGCTGATGCCGCGGCCGGTGGCCGGGTGGGTGGCGCTGAGACCGCGGACCTTCACCACCTGGAGCGGGTGGTGGCGGCCGGCGGTGCTGGTGGGCGCGGTGGCGGGTGGCTGGCCGCCGGACACATACAACGGCCGGCTGGCGACCAGCGCCGCCGGGGAGCTGGCCGGCAGCAGCGGGGTCAGGCGCTCGACCGCGACGCCGGCCTGACGGTAGCGGACCAGCAGCTGGCCTCCGTAGTACGGCAGCTCGGCCAGGGTGCTGGCGTAGGTGGTGAACAGGACGAGGTCGCCGACGGTGAAGTCGCCGCGGTGCATGGCCGAGGAGGCCAGCAGCAGCACCAGCCCGACGCTGAGGTCCACGGTGGTGGTGTTGAAGGCGTTGAGGACCTGTGTGAAGAGCTCGTCGCGGAGGGCGGCCCGGCGGCGGTGCCGGTTCAGCGCGGCGCCGCGGCGCAGCACCGCCGGTGTGGCGTTGGCGGCCTTGATCGCCAGCGCGGCGCCGTAGGCCTCTCCGAGGAAGGCGCTGACCGCGGTGGTGGCGGCCCGGGTGGCGCGCCGGTAGGCCCGGATCCGCCCGTCCACCACCCGCGCGGCGACGACCACGGCGGCCAGCGGGAGCGCCACCGCGACGGTGACGAGGGGATCGATGCGCAGCATGAGGGCGGCGGCCCCGGCGCCGAACAGCGCCCTTCCCGCGACCCAGGTCCCGGTGTCCAGCAGGCGCAGGAAGTCGTCGGTGTCGTCGCGGAAGTGGCTGACCGCCGCACCGGAGGAGGTCAGGGTCGTGCCGGCCTCCGGGCCGCCGCTCTGCATCTGGGCGTGCAGCAGGTTGAGCCGGAGCAGGCCGCTCATCTGCTCCCAGCAGGCGGTCCAGACCACCCCGCCCCACACGGCCGCCATCCGCGCCACCTCCGCCGCCACCAGGACGCCGATGAGCGCGTAGACGCCCAGACCCACCGGCGCGGCGCCGCTGAGCGCGTCGAAGACCCATCGCAGGACCAGGCCGATCCCCAGCAGCAGCCCGTTGACGGCCGCCAGCAGGACGACGGTGGTGGCGTACAGGCCGAGCCGGTAGCGCGTCACCCGCGCGGCCAGCCGCCAGGTGGGCGGGTGGGCTGCCGGGCGCGCCTTCATGCCGCCACCGCCTGGTTGGTGGCGAGCAGGCGGGCGAAGCGGGATCGGGGGTCGGCGGCGAGCGCCAGCCGCGGGCCGTGCTCGGCGATCCTGCCCTGCTCCAGCACCAGGATCTCGTCGGCGCGGCCGACCGTGGCCAGCCGGTGGGCGATGATGATGGCGGTCCGTCCCGCCAGCAGCGTGTCGAGCGCCCGCTCGATCCGTGCCTCGGTGGTCGGGTCGACCCGCGAGGCGGCCTCGTCCAGGATCACCAGCCCGGGGTCACGCAGGAACACGCGCGCGAACGCCAGCAGCTGCGCCTCACCCGCCGACAGCCCGGCACCGCCGGGACCGAGCGTCGTGTCCAGGGCGTCTGGCAGCGCACGGCGCCAACCGCCGAGCCCGAGGCTGTCCAGGATCTCGATCAGTCGCGCGTCGTCGGCGTCCACCGCCCCGAACAGCGTGAGGTTGTCGCGCACGCTGGCGTCGAACAGCTGCACGTCCTGGGTGACGAGGCCGACCTGGGCCCGCAGCGCCGCCAGGCGCACCTCGCGCAGGTCGGTCCGGCCGACGCGGACCACCCCCTTGGTGGGGTCGGCCAGGCGCAGCAGCAGGCGGGTCAGGGTGGTCTTGCCGCTGCCGCTGCGGCCGACCACGCCGAGCACCCGGCCCGCGGGCAGCCGCAGCGTCACCCCTTCCAGGACCGGCACGCCGTCGCGGTAGGCGAAACCGACCCCGTCCAGTTCCACCGGCAGCGCCCCGGCGGGCAGCGTCCGCGCTCCGGTGTCGGTGACCGCTGGGCGCTCGGCCAGCAGCTGGCCGACCCGGACGAAGCCGGCGACGGCGGACTGGACGTTCTGGAGCTCGTTGGAGATCCGCTCCAGCGGCTCGCGGAGCATGCTGGTGTAGCGGAACAGCAGGTACACGGTGCCCAGCGTGATCGCGCCGGAGCGGTACAAGGTGGCGCCGGCGACCAGGCTGAGGAGGCCACCGGCCACGAACACGGCCATGGTGATGACATAGATCCGCCTGGTGCCGAGCGCCGCCCGGCGCGCGCTCCGGTACAGCGCCGCCGTCGCCTGGTGGAAGCGCCGCACGGCGTGGCCGCCGCCGCCGTTGGCGCGCAGGTCCTCGGCGCCGGCGAGCCGCTCCTCGATCTCGCCGAACAGCCGGGCCGCGGCCGCGCGCCGCTCGGTGGCCTGCGGGACCGCGGAGTTGCGCAGCCGGGCGATGGTGACCGCCGCGGCCGCGGCGAAGGCGGCAAGGGCGAGGCCGACCCGCCAGTCTTCCAGCACCACGACCACCAGCAGTCCGGTGAGGGTGAGCGCGCTGCCGACGATCCGCAGGACAAAGGACGACACGAACGTGGACAGCGCGGTGACGTCGCCGTCGGTCCGCTCGATCAGCTCTCCCGGCGGATGGGTGCCGTGGAAGGACAGGTCGAGCTCCAGGGTGTGGCGCAGCAGGAGCCCGCGCAGGTCGTTGGTGACCGTCCAGGCGAGCTGGGTGGCGCCGTAGGCGGCGGTGACGGCGAGCGCCTGGCCGGAGAGGGCCACCGCGACGTAGGCGCCGGCGACGAGGGCCAGCGCCGTGATCGGTCGCCCCGCCACCGCCTGGTCGATGAAGGCGCGCAGCAGCTGCGGACCGGCCAGGGGCAGCGCCGAGCTGACCGCCAGCAGCAGACCCAGCAGGGTGAGGCGGCCGCGCCGCCCACGCAGCAGCGTGCCGAGCAGCCGCCAGGACGGACGCGCCATCGTCTGCTCCCAACCTACGAAGTTGAACAACGGTGTTCAGGTTACCGGTGTACCATACCCATACAGTCGTGTTCAACTTCTAGGGGAGCCGACCGCCATGCCCCACCCCACCACCAGGACCCTCCGCCGCGCCGACGCCGAGCTCAACAAGGTCAAGATCCTCGACGCCGCCGCGGCCTGCCTGCGCCACTCCCCCACCGCCAGCATGGGCGAGATCGCCCAGGCCGCCGGGGTCGGCCGGGTCACCGTCTACGGCCACTTCCCCTCCCGCGAGGTCCTCATCGAGGCCACGCTGGCCCGGCTCCTGGAGCGCGGCGAAGCGGTACTGGGAGGCCTCGACCTCTCCGGCGACCCACGACAGGCCCTGCGGACGCTCATCGAGTCGAGCTGGCAGCTGATCGGCGACGCCAGCGCCGTGCTCGAGGCCGCCCAGGCCCTCCTGCCGCCGGGGCGGATCCGCGAGCTCCACGCCAAGCCCGCCCAGCGAGTCCAGGAGCTGGTCCGGCGCGGCCAGGCCGAGGGGATCTTCCGGACCGACCTGCCCGCCGACTGGCTGGTCAGCGTGCTGCACCATCTTCTCAAAGGCGCCGCCGCCGACATCAGCGGCGGCCGCCTCGACCCCACCAACGCCCCCCACTACATCACCACCACCGTCCTGGCCGCCTACGCCATCCCCGACGGGTCGCAGCCGCACGGCAAGGACTGACCGCACGCCGCGCCGAGCGGGCTCAGGGTTCGAGCTCGACCGGGTCGCCAACCGCGACCCGGCCCGGTTCCACGGTGGAGCCGTAGACCCCGAGCCGGGCGTCGCGTTCCCGCGCGATGGCGCGCAGGATCGCCGGGTCACGGTCCAGCGTCACCGGGTCGATGGTGACCATCACGCACCGCTTGTCGCGCTGGTCCACGCGCATCCGCAGCCCGCCGATGCGCAGTGCCCGGCCGACCCAGGCGTCCTCGGGGAAGTCGCGCCCGGAGGCCTCCACGAGCAGGTTGGGCCGGAACCGCCCGGCCGCCAGGTCGGTGCCGGCCAGCCGGCCGAGACCGGCCAGGCTCTGGGTGGTCAGCAGCGACAGGGGCATCGTGTCGAAGACGCCGCGGTTCTGCTTGATGAGGCGTACGCCCGGCCCGAGCTCGGCCGCGAGCGCGGGGTCGGCCACGTCGAGCTCGCCGCCGGAGGGCGTCCGCACCAGCGTCACGGAGGCGTCGGGCCGGTCCGGTTCGGCGAAGCGGGGCTGGTAGTGGGCCAGCTCGGGCCGTTCCCGGATCGTCAGCCACGGAAAGCCGCTGCGCACCTGCCCGTCGCGGATGAACGCCCACCGCCGATCACCCGCGAGGCCGTGCCAGGAGACCTCGACGCCGTCAAGCGCCTCGGCCGCCATGGATTTCACCGGATACCGCCACAGCGCGGCAACGCGACCAACCACGGTCATGACCGCCTCCGTCGACTCGAAGGCGCCCTTCCGATGCAGCGGTGTCGAGCGTGGCGGATCCGGTCCGTTGCAGCGCCTCTCGACCCCATCAGTGTGCCAGGCCGCACCGCGGCCTTGACAGCGACGGGGCTAACCGTTAGACAGGAGTGGCTAACGGTTAGAGGAGGCCCAATGCAGCAGGAAGTGGTGCTGGCGATGCTGGCCAAGGAGCCGTCGTACGGCTACCAGCTGCGCGCGCGGCTGCGCGACGCGCTCGGCCCGCTCGGTGACGCGATGAACGCTGGGCAGGTCTACGTCACGCTGACCCGGCTGGAGAAGTCTGGCCTGCTGGCGGTCGAGCGGTCCGCCGACGACGCCGACCGGTCGGATCGCAAGGTGTACGCGCTCACCCCCGACGGCCAGCAGCGAGTCGCCGAGTGGATCGCCGAGGTGGGTTGGCCGAGGCCCGACCTGGCGGAGTTCCATCTCAAGCTGATCGCGGCCGCGGCGGCCGGGCTGGCCGACCCGCTCACCCTGGTCGACACCCAGCGCCGCGAGCTGCTGCGCCGGCTGCGCGACGCCCAGCGCGCCGCCATGGCCGAGCCCGGCCACTCGGACGCGGCCCTGCTGCTGGAGGGCGTCGTGCTCCGGCTGCAGGCGGACCTGCGCTGGTTGGAGGCATGCGAGCAGAGCTGGACCGTCCGGAGGAGTGGATCGTGAGCGACACCGCCGGCGCATCCGTGGTGCGCGCCCGCGGACTGCGCAGGCACTACGGCAGGGGCGAAGGACTGGTGCGCGCCGTCGACGGCGTCGACCTGGACGTCGCCTGTGGAGAGACGGTGGCGGTGATGGGGCCCAGCGGCTGCGGGAAGTCGACGCTGCTGCACCTGCTCGGCGGGCTGGACCGGCCGTCGGGCGGGGAGGTGTCGCTGAACGGCCGTCGCATCGACGACATCGGGGAGAAGGCCCTGGCCCGGATGCGACGCGCCGACGTCGGCTTCGTCTTCCAGGCCTTCCATCTGCTGGACGAGCTCACCGCCGTGGAGAACGTCGAGCTGCCGGCGCTCCTCGCGGGCGGCTCGCCGCGGGCGGCGCGGCGGCGGGCGGAAGACCTGCTGGGGCGGGTCGGGCTCGCCGACCGGGCCGGCTTCCTGCCCTCGGCCCTGTCGGGCGGCCAGCGTCAGCGGGTCGCGATCGCCCGGGCGCTGAGCAACGAGCCGGTCGTCGTCCTCGCCGACGAGCCCACCGGCAACCTCGACAGCGCCGCCACCCTGGACGTCCTCCGCCTCTTCGAGCGCCTGCATGACGCCGGGCAGACGCTGATCATCGTCACCCACGATGCGCGGATCGCGGCCACCGCGGACCGGCTGATCGCGATGCGCGACGGCGTCTTCATCGACGAGACCAAGCTGACCGGCGGCACCGCCGGACAGCTCGGCGCCCTCGTCGGGCTGGAGGACTGAGGGCGATGGGCCGGATCCTGCTCGTCGGCCGCCTCGCCCTGCGTGACCTGCGGCGGCGCCCCATCGAGACCGCGCTCCTGCTGCTCGCCATCATGGCCGCCACCACGACGTTGACGCTCGGGCTCGTCCTGCACGAGGCGGCCAGCGACCCCTACCTGAGCACCCGGGCGACGACCAACGGACCCGACGTGGTCGCCAGCGCCTCGCCGCATCCCAGCGAGCTTCCAGACGATCCCGACGAGCTCGTCCTGGACCAGCCCGCCGAGCGTTCCGGCCTCGAGGAGCTGGCCGGCGCCCCCGGCGTCACCGACCACAGCGGACCGTACCCGGTCATCACGGCGGAGCTTCAGGCATCCGGTCGAACGTCGGACGTGCAGGCCGTGGGACGCGACGCCGCGCCCGCGTCGGTCGACCAGCCCGAGCTGATCCAGGGCAGCTGGGTCAGCGACGGCGGCGTGGTGGTCGAGGCCGCCTTCGCCAACGCACTCGATGTGCGCGTCGGTGATCCGGTCACGCTCGACGGCCGGTCGTTCGAGGTCGTCGGCGTCGCGGTCACCGCCGCCATGCCGCCCTATCCGGCGGCGTCCTGCTATTTCCCGTGCCGTGTCGGGGTCCCCCCTGGCGAGCTGGCCGACGCCGAGCCACCGCCGGGGATGGTGCACGATCCCGGCCTGGTCTGGCTCACCGAGGCGGACGTGCGGAGGCTCACCCCGGACCCAGGCTCCCTGGCCTTCGTGATGAACCTGAAGCTGGCCGACCCGGACAGTGCCCAGGCGTTCGTCGACGCAACCCAGGCGGCGAGCCGGGCGGCGCCAAGTCTCCAGTCCTGGGACAGCATCCTCGACGAGGCCACCGAGCTGGCCAGGGACACCCAGATCCTTCTGCTGATCGGAACCTGGCTGCTCGGCCTGCTCGCCGTGGCGAGTCTGTCGGTGCTGGTCGGCGGCCGGATGGCCGATCAGACCAGACGCGTCGGGCTCCTCAAGGCAGTCGGCGGCACACCGAGCCTGGTCGCCGCCGTGCTGCTCGCGGAGTATGTCGTCGTGGCCATCGTCGCGGCCGCGGCCGGGCTGGCGGTCGGATCGCTGACCGCTCCGTTGCTCACCGAGCCCAGCGCCGGCCTCATCGGCAGCGCGGGCACGCCGTCGATGACCATGTCCACGGTCGGTCTGGTGACCGCCGTGGCCCTCGGAGTCGCGGTGGTTGCGACCGTCGTTCCGGCCGTGCGCGCCGCTCGCTCCAGCACCGTCAACGCGCTGGCCGACTCGGCCCGCCCACCCCGCCGCACCGGTTGGCTGATCGCGATCTCGGCGGGACTGCCCGTCCCGCTGCTGCTCGCCTTGCGGGTCGCCGCCCGTCGGCCGCGACGGGTCGTGCTCGGTGTGGTCGGCATCGCGATCACGGTCAGCGGGATCTTCGTCGGGCTGGTGCTCAACGCCTTCCTCACCACCCAGCCACCCATCGGCGGATACGACGCGGCTCAGGTGGAGCTGCTGCGCCAGGTCCTCCTCGTCGTCCTGGTCATCCTGCTCACCCTGGCGGCGGTCAACGCCGTCGTCATCACCTGGGCGACGGTGCTCGACAACCGGCATTCGTCGGCGCTGGCGCGCGCCCTCGGCGCAACCCCTCGTCAGGTGAGCGCGGCACTGGCGGCCGCCCAGGTGCTCCCCGCGCTCGTCGGCGCGGTCTTGGGCGTCTTCCCGGGAGGCTTCGCACTGTTCGCCGCCATCAACGCGATCACCGGCGGCGACAGCGACCGGGCGACGCTTCCGTCCCTCTGGCAGCGGCTCGCCGTGGTGCTGGCGACCGTGCTCGTGGTGGCGGCGCTCACCGCCGTTCCCGCCCGCCTCGGCGGCCGCCGTCCCGCGACCGAGACGCTCCAGGCCGAGCTCGCCTGACTCGGTAGCATGCCTGAGCGTGGAGTACTTCTTCTACTGCCGTGGCCGGCCCGGGACCGAGGCCCTGGCCGACGAGCTGGCCGAGGCCCACTGGTCGTTCATGGACGGCTATGCCGAGGCGATGATCGCCAGGGGGCCGACGCTGACCCCGGACCGCACCACCTGGACCGGCAGCATGCACCTGGTGGACCTGCCCGACGCCCAGGCGGCGCGGGTGTTCGCCTTCCAGGAGCCCTTCTACCGGGCGGGCGTGTACGGCGAGGTGCTGGTGCGGCGCTGGCGCAACGCGCTTGGCCGCACGATGTGGGACTACCCCGCCGAGCCCGGCGACGACCGGCGCTTCCTGGTCATCGGTCACGGCAAGCCGGGCGTGGAGACGGCCCGCCAGGCCCTGGAGGAGGCGCAGGAGCGCTGGTTCGACGGGTCAGGCCACCGCGACGGGTTCATCCTGCGCGGTCCCCTGCTGGCTGACGACGGCGCCGGGTGGGTGGGCAGCGCGCTGCTGGTCCAGGCAGGTGACCGCGCCGCCGTGGAGGCCATGCTCGCCGGCGCGCCGTACGTGCAGGCCGGGCTGTATGCGAGCGTTGAGATCCATGACTGGCAGTTCGGCGGGCGCCACCAGGGCTGACGTGGACCAGGGCCGCCCGACGAGCTAGACTTGCTGCTTCTTGCGACCTGGGGGGGTGTGCTGTGGGAACCATTCAGGTACGGAGTCTCGACCAGCCGGACGAGACGCGGTCGTTCCCGAACGGCGTGGTCGAGATGGTGACCATTGGCGACACGATGGTCGGGCGGGCCCGGTTCGAGCCGGGCTGGCGCTGGTCCAACGACGTCAAGCCGATCGCCGGGACCGACTGGTGCATGTTCCTGCACGAGGGCTACTGCGTCTCCGGGTCGGCGATCGTCCGGGCCGAGGACGGAACCGAGACCCGCGTCGGCCCCGGTGACGGCTATGTCATCCAGCCCGGCCACGACGCCTGGGTCGTCGGGGACGAACCGTGGGTGACGGTTGACTTCTCCCAGGCCATGGCGGACTACGCCAAGCCGAGCTGAGACACGGTTCCGCGCAGAGGAGGGCACATGGCCATGCCGACGGTTGCCGACTGGTCGCTGGGGACGACGATCCCGGCCAAGGACCTGGATGGCACCAGGCGGTTCTACGAGGACGTCCTGGGGGCCCAGGTCGTGTCCGAGGACCCGGGAGGCATCATCTACCGGGCCGGCGACTCCTACTTCAGCCTGTACCCCACCGAGTACGCCGGCACGGCCCAGCACACGCTGGGCGCGTTCATGGTTGGCGACGTCGAGGCGGCGGTGGCCGACCTCCGGGGCAAGGGCGTGACCTTCGAGGAGTACGACCTGCCCGGGTTGAAGACGGTCAACGGCATCGCCGAGCTCGGCGGTCTGCGAGGAGCCTGGTTCAAGGACCCCGAGGGGAACATCCTGTCGGTGGTGCAGCCCCCGCCGGCCTGATCGACCGGGCGGCGGCTCCGGCAGAGGGGTGACCGGCCGATGCGGCGTGTCGCGGTCGACGGAGCCGAGCTCGAGGTCGAGGTCGGAGGCTCAGGAGAGCCGGTCCTGCTGATCCAGACCGCCCTGGTGGCTGACGAGTTCCTGCCGGTGGCCGCCGAGCCCACCCTGGCGGACCACTACCGGGTGATCCGCTATCACCGCCGGGGCTACGGGCGGAGTAGCCCGGTCCAGGGCGCCGGCTCCATCCGGCGCGACGCCGCCGACGCCCAGGCGCTGCTGGCCGCCCTCGGTGTCGCGCGGGCCCATGTCGTCGGGGTGTCCTACAGCGGCGCGGTCGCCCTCCAGCTGGCCGCCGACTGGCCGAGCCTGGTGCACAGCCTGACCCTGCTCGAGCCGCCCCCGGTCCACGTCCCCAGCGCCGCCCAGTTCCTTGCCGCCAACGCCCAGCTCGTGCAGGACTACCACGTCCATGGTCCGGTCGCCGGCCTCGACCGCTTCCTGACCCGCGTGATCGGCCCCGACTGGCGGGCCGCGATCGAACGCACCCTGCCGGGTGCGGCCGACCAGGTGGAGCAGGACACCCCCACCTTCTTCGAGACCGACATCCCGGCCCTGCTGGCATGGACGTTCGGGGCCGACGATGCCGCTCGGATCACGCAACCGGTGCTCCATATCGGCGGGAGCGAGAGCGGCCCGTGGTTCGCCGAAGTCCGCGAGCTCATGCTCGCCTGGCTGCCCCAGGCCGACGACGTGGTCCTGGCCGGGGCCGACCACTCCCTGGCCCTCACCCACCCGGCGCAGGTCGCGGCGGCCCTGGTCGCGTTCCTGGGGCGCCACCCGATCCCAGGGTGAGCGGGGGGCCAAGGATCTCGAAGTCGTAGCGGGCGGCGGTGGCCGCCAGCGCCTCGGGGTCGGGGTCGGTGGCCGGGGGTGGTCCCTGGTCGCCGACGATGGCTGGGCCGTTGTCGACGAAGAACCGGTCCATCCCGGGGGCGGTGTAGACGGCCAGCAGCCGGGCCTGGTCCGAGCGGACCAGGTAGCTGTGGGCATGGCCGCGGGGGACGAACACGAAGTCGCCGCCGTTGGCCTTCAGGCGGCGGCCGTCGCAGACCAGCTCGACCTCGCCCTCGATCACATAGAAGGCCTCATCGGCGTTGTGGTGGGCGTGCAGCGGTGGCGAGCTGCCCCGGCGGTCGAGGAACTCGACGATCGCCGAGCGGCCCTCGGTGGCCTCGCCCGAGGCCTTGATGGCGATGCGGTTGCCCTGGTGCCAGGGCAGCCAGACCTCCTGGAGGCCCTGGCCGGCGTGCAGGGCGAAGCCTCGAACGGACGATGCCTCGACGGCATGGCGGGTCATGATGCTCTCTCCTTGTGCTCGCGCATCCCCGTGGCCCGCCAGGCGGTGGCGGTGACCATGAGGTTGGGGTCGGAGCTGCTGGGATCGGGGAGCCACATGCGGCGCATCCAGGCCGTGCGCTCGGAGGAAGGCGTCGTTGGCCGAGACGCGCCGGTCGCCACGGATGGCCATCGGGATCGGACCGGCCCCCGTGGCGTCGGCCGAGTTCAAGTCGGGCGACCAGGCGACACGCGTCTCCCCGAGCGCCCGGCGGTACGCCTCGTCGACCGGCCCCCACTCGGGCTCGGGGAGGCGGGAGATGTCGAGGGGCCCGGCCGACCCATGGCCGACGGCGTCTCCGAAGTCCAGGTCCTGCATCAACGGCCTCCATTCACATACAACTTGCATTACCATACACTCTGTATTCTAATACGACACGTATGAAGACGCGCCTGACCCGTGCCGAGCGGACCGAGCGCAACCGCGCCCAGGTCCTGGCGGCCGCCCGCGAGGTCTTCTTCCGCCAGGGCTTCCATGGCACCTCGGTGGAGGAGATCGCCGAGGCGGCCGGCTTCTCGCGCGGCGTCGTCTACTCGCAGTTCGGCGGCAAGGCCGACCTGCTCCTGGGTCTGCTGGAGGAGCGCATCCAGGAGCGGGCCGAGCGCAACCGGTCCGTGGTCGCCGGTCTCACCGGGATCGACGGCGTCCGTGCCCTGGCCGCGGCCGGCGACGCCGACTATCAGGCCCACGCCGGCTGGGCCCTGCTGCTGATCGAGTTCCGTGTCCACGCCGCCCGCCACCCCGAGCTGGCGGCCCGCTACGCGGCCCTCCACGAACGAGCCGTCGGCACCCTGAGCGACGTCCTGGCCGAGCTGTACGACCGTGCCGGCGTCGACCCGCCGCAACCGGTCCGGGCGCTCGCGCAGGCCAACTTCGTGATCGCCACCGGCCTGGCCCTGGAACGCCAGACCGACCCCAACGTCCTCAGCGACCACGACCGTGCCCCGTTCGACGTCTTCGCCCCCGTGTTCGACCCCGACCACCAGAACGGGCGGTGAACCGGCCGGCGCACCGGATGCTGCCGCACAGGACGCCTGGCGCCGGCGCCGCGCCGTGGCGGCGGGTGTTCTACGGATGGTGGATGGTCGCCGGCCTCGCCGTCACCGAGCTGGTCGCGGCGCTGCTGGCCTGGGCACACGCCCATTCCCTGGTCACCTTCTACGCGGCGTTCGTCCTGGCCGGGCTGGCCATGGCGGCCACACTCTACGAACCGGCGTTCGCCGTCACCGCCGCCTGGTTCACCCGGCATCGCGCCCGCGCCGTGCTCGTGCTCACCATCGCCGGCGCTGCACGCCGGGCTGCTGCGGCGCTGGCCTTCCGACGTGGGAGCCCACCCTGACGGGCGACCCGCCGAGGTCGGGGCGCCGGCCCGGCCAGACACCACCGGCGGGGCCATCACCCGGCGCGCGTCGTTCCGTTGGTTCACCCTCGGCCTGGTCAGCCAGACCGCCGGGAAGCTCGCCGTGACCGTCATCCTGGTCGCCTACCTGACCGACCGCGGCTACTCGCTGCCCCAGGCCGGCCTCGCCGTCGCCGCCGTCGGCGGCCACTCCGCCACCCTGGTCGGCGCGGCGGCCCTGACGGCGATCGGCGCCTACGCCCTCCACCGCGCTCACCGCGCGTTCACCACCGAAGCCGCCGCCGGCTGAACCGGGCGTTCAGCCCACGACGAGCCTCCGATGGGTCCTCGCGAGCCCGCGCGGGTCGACGCGGTAGAGCGCGTCCGAGGTTGCCACCCACAGGGTGTCGGCGCTGGCGGCCAGGCCCGTGATCCAGCGCCCGAGGGGATCCCGGAGGCGTGGCCCGTAGCCACCGGCGTCCGGTCCGGTGAGGGGGACCAGGCTGTTGGCGCCGCCCGCCCAGACGACCCCGGCGGCAGCGGCCAGGGGGCCGCCCTGGCTGATCGCCGTGCTGCCGATGAACCGGTGCCGGCGCGGATCGACCTGCCAGACCACGCCCGTCGGGGGATCGCTCACGAAGACCGCACCGCGGCTGGCCAGGACCGCCGGGGGCGAGGCGTCGCTGCCCATGAGGGCGACCGGGCGTCCAGGCGGTGCCAGGGAACTGACCACCTGGCTGGTCCTCGGGTCGACCCGCCAGAGCACGGGTGCATGCTCGATCACCCCGCCCGGGCGGTCCTGCCGGTCGCGGTAGCCGGCCACCCAGATCCCGCCCTGCCCGGCCCCGACCGCCTTGGGATGGCCGCCGGGCAGCGGGATCCTCGCCGTCACCCGATCGGTCGCCGGGTCGACCCGCAGCAGCCGTCCTCCGGCCGCAGGCTCGCGTGCGCCGACTCCCCCACCCAGCAGCAAGGCGCCCAGACCGCGCCGGCCGCGGCGTGCTGGATGGGAGGCCTCCGCCGTTGCAGCGCCCGACGACCAGCAGGAGGGCCGCTCGGCCCGGGTCATCGGTGGAGCCGGAACTGCCGCTGGATGATCCGGGTGACCAGTGGCAGGGCGGCCGCGCGCAGGGGCAGGTCACGCAGCCAGGCTCCCAGGTGGGTGGCTGGGGCCTGCCGGGCCGCGTTGCGGCGGCCGGCCTGTTGCCGCGGCCGGACCTGGGGGCGCAGCTCGCCCTCCCAGGCGGCGAGCGCGGCGGGGATGTCGCGGTGGCCGTCGAGCGCGGCCCCCAGCAGGTCGGCGCCGGCAAGGGCGAGCGAGGCGCCGGCCCCGGCGAACAGGCTGGGACACCAGGCGGCGTCACCGAGCAGCACGACCCGTCCGCGGCTCCAGTGGTCGGCGTGGACCTGGCTGGCCCTGTCGAAGTAGACCGACCCGGCCTGGCGCTCGGCCTGGCCGAGCTGGTCGAGCAGCTCCGGGAGCAGCCAGCCGGTGTCGCGGTAGGCGTGGGTGAGGGCCGGGTGTGGCCCGCGGGCCAGGTCGCGGGCGGGGTCGGTGCTGCGGTAGGCGAACAACGCCGCCGCGCGGCCTGCTCCCAGGCTGGCGACGGCCGCGGTGCGGCCGGGCGCGGACATCCGCACCACGGTGTGCTCGCCGACACCGTCCGGGAGGTGGCGCGGCAGGAACGCGGCGAACAGGAGGTTGCCCAGCTCCACCTGGAACTGCTGCTGGGGGCCGAACACCTGCGCCCGGACCGTGGAGTGCAGCCCGTCGGCGCCGATGAGCAGGTCGGCGTCGACGGTGGTGGCATCGCTGAGCACGGCCTGCACGCCGGTGGCGTGGCCGGTGACGGTCTGGACCTGGGTGCCGAAGCGGATCTCCACCTGGTCGTGGACGGCCTGGTACAGGGCCGCCTCCAGGTCGCCGCGGAGCAGGGTGAGGTGCGGCTGGCCGAGCATCGCGCCGACGGTGGCCTCGGGGACGGCGAACTTGCGGCGCCCGCCGGCGGCGACGTAGACGAACTCCCGCAGGTCGACGTGCCGCTGCTGGAGCGCTGGGAGGAGGCCGAGGCGCTGGGCGGCCTGGTGGCCGGCGGCCGGGATGTTGATGAGGTAGCCGCCGCGGCGGCGGGAGGGCGCCCGCTCGACGACCAGCGGTTCCCAGCCGATCTGGCGGAGCCTGAGGGCGGCGGCCAGGCCGGCGATGCCGGCGCCGGAGACGAGCACGCGGGGCCTGGTGGGCAATGTCAAGGCTGCCTTTCTTGCTGAACATAGTGTCCATTACTGGATAGGACGTGCAATCATTGGCGCGGCCGCGGTCCGCCAGCAAGAGGCAAACACCGCGTCCTGTTCACTACCGGACATCCGGCCGGCGTTTGTCCAGCAACCAGGGAGGCGGCAGCACGGTGGCAGGCACCCCGACCGACCGACGGGTCCGGCGCACCCAGAAGCTGCTGCGCCAGGCCCTCATCGACCTGATCCTGGAGAAGGGCTACGACCGCACCACCGTCCAGGACATCCTCGACCGGGCCGACGTGGGCCGCTCCACCTTCTACAACCACTACCAGACCAAGGACCAGCTCCTGCTGAGCGGGATGGACGACTGGCACGCCGCCCTCACCACCCAGCTGTCGACCGGGCCGGACTCCGGCGACGAGCCGACACCGCTGCTGGCCCCGCTGCGGCCGCTGTTCGAGCACGTCGCCGGCAACCACCGGCTCTTCCGGGCCATGCTCGGCAGCCGGGCCTTCTCGCTGGCCACCCGCACCGGCTCCAAGCTGCTGTCTGACTCCCTGACCGCCCATCTGCGGGCACGTCTGGCCGTCCATGACCAGCAGCAGCTCGACATGGCCGTGGCCTACCTGGTCAATGGTCTGCTCGGGCTGCTCACCTGGTGGTTGGACACCCAGCCGGACCTACCCGCCGACGAGGTCTACGCGCGCTTCGAACGCCTCGCCACCCCAGGGATCGAGTCCTTTGTCACCGCACGCGGACCGATCCATCCATCAGGGTGAGCTGAGCCGGGTCACGCTCCGGGAACCGCTGTTGGCGACCCAGGCCGAGCCGGCCAGCACGGCGACGCCCTTGGGCGAGTCACCGACCCGGATCGGGGAGCCGGATGGCTGGCCCGAGCGGGCGTCGATCCGGGTGACCGTTC
>Ga0081538_10001151_pt1 | contig 27980 bp, 28 predicted proteins | sample TabmetS5T2R1_FD_71022 | JGI IMG/M metagenome (GOLD analysis project Ga0081538, IMG submission 71022) | Tabebuia heterophylla rhizosphere microbial communities from the University of Puerto Rico - S5T2R1 | ecosystem: Host-associated > Plants > Roots > Rhizosphere ...
CGTCGCCCGCGCTGCCGTCGTTCGCGACAGCGCCCCAGGCGTCGCAGTCGAGCATGCCGTCGATGATGTGGGTATCGCCGTAGAACGCGTTCGCGTCGTCGCGGCCCGTGACCGCGCCGTTACCGTTCAGGTCCGCCCTTCCGCCCACGATCGTCGGCGAGAACCCTCCCGTGAGCGGAGTCGCACCCAGCGGTGCCGCCACGATCAGCTGGGCGCAGATCACCGCGACCGCCAGTGCCCCGAGAGTCGCCAGCCGGACGCGGGCCGTGCGGGGTCGTGCCGTCCTGCGGTTCACACCCATTGCTCTCCTTCCCGTGCGACTGATCGGCAGAGGCGTGCGCTTCGACTTGAGGCCCGGCTGGATTCCAGGCACCGCTGAAGCTCGTCCACCCGGAAGGACGATGCCCCCCAACATCAACTTTCGTTGCCGCCGGCACCGGCTGCCTCCCGCCACACCTTGGATTGGAACCAGGCGGGAGGGTACGGCACTCCGAAAAGCGTGTCAACAGTCACAACCTGGAAATCGGAGGCCCCCAAACGCGCTTGTAGACTGCGATCAGGCCGGCGGTGCCTCCCTGGATTGGAACCTAGGGTCGAACCCGCCGGCCGCCTTGTCCGCGGCGTTACCTGAGCTCAGCGGCCAGCTCCAGGGCTGCTCGCGCGCACGACCCGCGTTACAGGTCCGCGGGCGTGTTGACGTTCCGGAGCTCCTCCTCGTCCCACTGCACCATCCGCATATCCAGCTCCAGGCAGGCCTGGTAGAGAGCGAGCTCGCCCGCGGCGATGCGGCGCTCAAGCACGGGAAGCGCCGAGCGGCAGTACGCCCCAGGAAGCGGCCCGCTCTGCGGCACTGCCACCTCGGCGCCCGCGGACGCCTCCGCCAGGACACGAAGCAGCTCGGCCGTCACGAAGGGCATGTCCGTCGGGACGACCACGACGGTCTCGGCGTCCGCGTGCCGGAGCGCTGCCGCGACTCCGACGATGGCGGCGCGGACCTCGGTGCCGTCGTCAAGGACCGAGAAGGGAAGGTCGAGCTCGTCGGCCGACTTCCCGACCACGATCGCCCGCCCGAAGGCATCCATCAGGATCCGGTGCCCGCGTTCGGCGAGCGTCTCGCCTTCGAAGCGTGCGAGCGCCTTCGGCGAGCCGAACCGCGTGCTCGCGCCGCCGACGAGGAGCGCCCCGACTACGTCGTGCCGATCGCGAACCATGCCCGCGCGCTCAGCTGGAACGCGCCGTCGGGAACGGACAGGCGGCGGCGGTATTCCTCCTTCAGCGCCGCCTGCCGCTCCGGATCGAGCTGGGCAGCGTAGCGCCCCGCGGGCCCCACGCCCTCTGTGAACGGCTCCCAGAGGTCGTCGAAGCTCTCGTAGTCCCCCGCCACGGTGATCTCGCCGCCTTTGACGTCCTCGAGCCCCACCCGGCGCCAGAGCGCCTCCAGCTCGCCGTGCCGGCCGAAGCGCATGCGCGTCCGCTCGTCCACGTCGCGGACGCCCTCGGCGTCGAGCTCGGCCGCAGCCTCCCAGAAGACGCGCAGGAGCGTCATCTCGCCCGGGTAGTCCCAGACGGACGCCGCCACGGCGCCGCCCGAGCGGGTGACGCGCCGCATCTCGGCCACACCGGCATCCGGGTCGGACATAAAGTTGACGACGAGCTGGGCGATCGCAGCATCGAAGGAGTCGTCCGTGAAGGGAAGCGACTCAGCAGACGCGACGCGGGCATCGACCTGCGGAAAGCGGGCGCGCAGTCCCACGAGGAAGTGCTCCGACGGATCCACGGCCGCCACACGCTCGAGCCCGACGAGCTCGACGAGGCGGACGGTGCCCGCGCCGGTGCCTGCGCCGACGTCGAGGACGGATGAGCCGGGAGCGATCCCGGCTACCTGTGCGAGCGCGTCGGTCAGCCCGTAGCTGTACCGCCCGACGAAGCGGTCGTACGTCTCCGCCGCGACCGCGAACGTCAAATGACCCGCCACTGCTCGGAGTAGACGTTGACCCGACCGTCGCGAACGAAGCCGCAGAGGGTGATCCCACGGTCGCGGGCGAGCTCGACGGCGAGCGTTGACGGGGCGCCCACCGCGACGACGAGCGGGGCGCCGGCGACCGCCGCCTTCTGCACGAGCTCAAAGGAGAGGCGGCCGCTGACGCAGACGACCTTGTCCCCGACGGGCAGCAGGCCGTCCAGGAACGCACGACCGACGACCTTGTCGAAGGCGTTGTGACGGCCTACGTCCTCCCGCACGCAGATCACGGTGCCGTCGGCAGCGAAGAGGCCCGTCGCGTGCAACCCGCCCGTGGCCGCGAAGGTCGGCTGTGCCTCCCGCAGCCGGGCGGGCAGCTCCGACACCACTCTTGCGGGGAGCGTGAGCTCGCTTTCGACGCGCGGCGCCTCCACGGCGACCGCCTCGAGCGCACCCTTCCCGCAGACCCCGCACGAGGAGGTCGTGTAGAAGTTCCGCCGCAGCGGCTCGAGGTCGACGTCGCCCTCGACCTCGACCTCGATCGTGTTCGCAGCGAGGTCGGCCGTGGCCTGCGCTGCGACGGCCGGGATCCCCTCGGAGCGGAGGAATCCGATCGCGAGCTCCTCATCGTTCCCCGGCGTCCGCATCGTCACGGCGACGGCGTCCCCGTTCACGCGAATCTCGAGCGGCTCCTCGACCGCGAGCTCGTCCCGCTCCGTCCGACCGCCCGGAAGCCGCAGGACGTCGGTGCGGGCCGCAGAGTACGGCGGCAGGGCGCTCACTATGATCGAAACCATAGACGTCGAGAGGCTCATCGAGCTCGGGCCGGCACGGGGCTAGCGCATGGTGCACCTGCGCCTGGTGGTTCCGTCCGACCGCGTCGACCGGGTGCTCGCCGCCCTCGAGCGCGTGCCGTCGGTGACCAACGTCGTGCACCTTCGGGGGGCCGCCCGGCGCCCGGACGGCGACCTCGTTCTCTTCGATGTCCCCCGGGAGGCCGCCAGTCTCGTCGTCGACGACCTGCGCGCGCTCGGAATCGAGCGGGACGGCTCCATCGCCCTCGAGGAGATCGACACCGCCATCTCGGACGCAGCGAAGCGGGCCGAGGTCGTCGCGGCAGGGATGCCGGCGGACGCGGTCGTTTGGGAGGAGCTCGAAGAGCACACGTCGGAGAGCTCCGAGCTCTCGGTCAGCTTCCTCGCCTTCATGGTGCTGTCCGCCCTGATCGCGGCGGTCGGCATCATCACCGACTCGACGATCCTGATCGTGGGAGCGATGGTGGTCGGCCCGGAGTTCGGGCCGCTGGCGGGTTTCTGTGTGGCGGTCGTCCAGCGGCGCGCGTCACTCGCCGCACGGTCGCTCGTTGCCCTCCTGGTCGGCTTCCCGCTCGCGATGCTGGCGACGTACCTGGCCACCCTGGCGCTGCGCGCGAGCGAAAGGGCCCCCGACGACCTCACGGCCGCCGACCACCCCGCGACGCTCTTCATCGCCAACCCGAACGTGTACTCGTTCCTCGTCGCTCTCTTCGCCGGGACGGTAGGCATGCTCTCGCTGACGACGTCGAAGTCGTCGGCGCTCGTCGGCGTGCTCATCTCGGTGACGACGATCCCGGCAGCCGCGAACGTCGGGGTCGCCGCCGCGTACCAAAACTGGGACGACTGCCTCGGCGCCCTCGCGCAGCTGCTGCTCAACCTCGGCGCGCTCGTGCTGGCAGGGATCGCCACGGCCGGAGCGCAGCGGGTGGTCTACGCACGACGGCAGCTCAGGCATATGGAGGCGCGGGGCGGCCGGCAGGGGTGAGTCGCGCTCGGAGAATCCTTACGGCCGGATCACGATTCTCTTACCCGGCGGGGCGCAGACTCGGCCCATGATCCGCGCGGCTCTCGTGGGTCTCCTTGCGGCCGCAGTCGTGCTCCCGAGCGCGGCTGCCGCCGTCAGCCCCGAGGCCGGCGCGGCGCCTGCACAGACGCGACCGAACGTGCTCGTGATCATGACCGACGACCAGACGGTCGAGTCCATGCGCGTCATGACGAACATAAAGCGCCTGCTGGGCGACCGCGGGGCGACCTTCCGCTCGAGCTTCGTCACGTTCGCGCTCTGCTGCCCCTCGCGAGCCACGTTCTTGACCGGCTAGTACGCCCACAACCACGGGGTGCTCGGCAACGCGCCCCCGGCCGGCGGCTACGGGAATGACCACGCGAACACCCTGCCGGTATGGCTTCAGGACGCCGGCTACTACACCGCGCATCTCGGGAAGTACCTGAACGGCTACGGCCGCTCCGACCCGACCGAGGTCCCGCCCGGCTACGACGAGTGGCGTGGGTCGGTCGACCCGACCACCTATCGCTTCTACGACTACACCCTGAACGAGAACGGCAGGCTGACGACGTACGGGACCTACCAGACGGACCTGTACGCGCGGAAGGCCGCCCGGGTCATTCGGCAACGCGCCCGCTCCGAGCAACCGTTCTTCCTCTGGGTCGCCTTCCTTGCGCCGCACAGCGGCCGACTGAGGGAGCCGGACGACCCAGCCGGTCAGCCGATGCCCGTTCCGGCGCCACGCCACCAGGACGCCTTCGACTCGGAGCCGCTCCCGAAGCCGCCTGGGTTCAACGAGCGTAACGTCTCCGACAAGCCCCTGGCGATCCGCCGCCGGCCGCTCCTCGGGCCCGAGCGGATCCGCCAGGTCCGCGAGAACTACCGGCAGCGGCTCGAGTCGCTCCTCGCAGTCGACGAAGCCGTCGCGAAGCTCGTCGCGACGCTGCGCCGTGCAGGCGAGCTCGGCGAGACGCTGATCATCTTCACCTCGGACAACGGCTTCTTCCACGGCGAGCACAGGGTTCCGTCCGGAAAGCTGCTCGCCTACAAGCCGTCCATCCGCGTCCCGCTCATCATCCGCGGGCCGGGGATCCCCGCCGGGCTGCATCTGGGGCAGCGAGTCGCCAACATCGACCTGGCTCCGACCATCGTCGACGCCGCCGGGGCCAGGCCTGGGCGGGTGATGGACGGACGCTCTCTCCTCCCCGTCATCGCGCAGCCAGACACGCCCCTCCGCCGCGACCTCCTGGTCGAGCGCGGCCCGGGCGTCGGGACGTTCACGACGCTGCGGGCCCCGGCGTACCTCTACGTCGAGCACGGGAGCGGCGAGCAGGAGCTCTACGACCTTGCCCGCGACCCGTTCCAGCTCACAAGCCGCCACGCCGACCCAGCCTATGCCGCGATCAAGGAGAACCTCGCGCTCCGGCTGGACCATCTCCGTGCCTGCAGCGGTCTCGCCTGCCGGGTCCGCCCCTAGTCTCTAAAGAGCTCGATTCACAATGAGCACTGTGCCGCGTCGTCATCATGAACCGAGCTCTAAGCTCGAGCGGGCCCGAGTGCAAGGTCATCCCCGTCGCCGAGTGACGTACGATTCGCTCATCGGCGCGCCTGGCACCCATGCCGGTGAGAACCGGTTTCTGTACGCGATCATCTCGACGGTCGGCTCGTCGCTGGACCTCGAGGAGGTGCTCGGCGCGGTCGTCCGTCTCCTCACCGACGCCTGCTCCGTCCACGCGTGCTTCGTCTACCTCGTGGAGGGCGAGCGGCTCGTGCTCGAGGCGGCCTCGGAGCCGTACGCGCACCTCGTCGGCGAGATCGCCCTCGAGCGCGGCGAAGGCCTTGCCTGGTGGGCGGCCGAGCGCAAGGAGCCCGCCTGGATTCGCGACGAGCTGCTGGACGACCCGCGCGTGAAGTACGTCCCGGAGCTCGAGGAGGAGCGATTCCAGTCGCTCGTCTCCGTCCCGATCGTGGGCAAGGACGGCAACGTCATCGGCGTCATCTCGAGCCACACCGAGGCGCCGCGCGAGTTCACGGAGGCCGAGGTCGACGTGCTCGTGTCCAGCGCGTCGCTCGTGGCCGGCGCGATCGAGAATGCGCGCCTTTACGAGGAGATGCGCCGCCGCGTGGACGAGCTCGAGCACCTCACCGAGCTGGGCGAGATCCTCGCCCGCGGGGAGACGCTGGACACCGTCCTCCCGGCGGTCGCGTCCCGCGCGCGCAGGCTGCTCCGCGCGTCCACGACCGGCCTCTACCTGCTCGACCCCGCTTCCGAGGTGCTCCACCTTCGCGCCTCCGCGCCGGATGGGGCCCCGGCCCGGACCGAGATCGGCCTGTCGGAGCTCGGCCCGGAGCTCGCGCGCAGCGGCCGCTCGGCGTCGGTGGCCGTGCCGCTCGTCGCCAACGACGAGCTCCTCGGGCTCCTCGCCGCGAGCGGGACCTCCGAGGTCGACCTTGCGCGCGCGGTGGCCAACCAGACCGCGGTGGCGCTCAAGAAGATCGAGCTGATCGAGCGGCTCACCGAGAAGAACCTGATCAAGGACTTCTTCGAGCAGCTGGCCCGCGGCGAGTCGCTCCCGGGGCTGGAGGGCCGCGCGGCGCGCTTGGGCTGCGACCTCGACCAGCCCTTCCTCGTGCTCGCGGCCTCGCCGCCCTCCGACGAGCTCGAGCGCGCGCTCGCGGCGGCGGCGCCCGGCTCCCTCTTCGACCGCCGCGACGAGGAGATGCGGGCGCTGCTGCGCGTGTCGCCCGACGGGTACGACCGACTGCTCGCCGACATCCGGAAGCTCCGTGACGAGCTCGAGGAGCACGTGTCGATCGGGCTCTCCAACACCTGCCGCAGCGCTGCATCGTTCGCAGCCGGGTTCGAGGAGGCGCGGCACGCGCTCCTCGGCACCACGGTCCTCCAGGGCACCCCGGGCGTGATGAGCTACGAGGAGCTCGGGCCCTACAAGTACTTGTTGCGGATGCCTTTCGACGAGGGCATCCGCGACGCGCACCGCGACGCCGTCGCCCGCATCGCCGAGTACGATCGCCAGCGCTCGACCGCCCTCCTCCGCACCCTGGAGGAGTTCCTGCGCCGACGCGGCTCGATCAGCGCGACCGCGGAGGTGCTCTACGTCCACCCCAACACGCTGCGGCAGCGTCTACGCCGGATCGGCGAGCTCTCCGGCCTCGACCTGCGCAAGGACGACTGGCTGATGGTCGAGATCGCTGTGAAGATGGTGCGCCTCCAGGAAGCGCTCGGCTCGGTCGAGCGGCGCGAACCGTAGCTCTCCTTCGGAGAGACCTGGCCGTCCGCGCCGGGTCCCAGGGTCTGACCCCAGGGCGCGTCTCCCGCGGCCACGACTGGTGGAGCGACCGTTCTGCCGCGAAGCCGCATGTCATGGGACCACGGCCCCGTGACACGAGCTCTCGCCCGTTGCACTTTCTTTACACACATCCCGTACGCGGCGGCCATGCCCAGGGGTCAGACCCCGAGCCGTGGCCGGCGGGGACGCGTCCCTCCCCGGCGACGGCTTCGCCGAGCGGCTGGCACGGGACGACATACGCGCGGCTCGGGGCGTGTGCGTTCGCGCCATCGGCGTAGGCGACGACGGCCGTTATCGTCAGTGCGTCCCCAAAGGAGGAGTTGCATGGCCACCTCGAGCGCCGCCGCGCCCACCGTCGAGGACATCCGCAAGGAATCCAAGGAGCGCGGCATCGACTTCTACTTCGCGCAGTTCGTCGACATGTACGCGCGGCCGAGCGCCAAGCTCGTCCCTGCGCAGAACCTCGACGACCTCGTCACGGACGGGGCCGGCTTTGCCGGCTTCGCGGCAGGCGAGATCGGCCAGGCTCCGAGTGACCCGGACATCGCCGCGATCCCCGACCTCGCGAGCTTCACCCCGGTCCCCTGGGAGCCGACCGTCGCGCGCTTCGCCTGCGACGTCACGGTCGACGGTGAGGAGTGGCCGTACGACCCGCGAACGATCCTCCGCCGCCAGCTCGCCAAGGCCCGCGAGCAGGGCTTCGAGTTCAAGATGGGCCTCGAGCTCGAGTACTTCCTCGTCGAGCTCGCCGACGACGGCTCCATCCGCCTAGCGGACGCGCTCGACACGCTCGAGAAGCCCTGCTACGACCTGAACGGGCTCTCGCGGCACTACGCCTTCCTGACGACGGTCTCCCGCTACGTCAACGAGCTCGGCTGGGGCAACTACGCGAACGACCACGAGGACGCGAACGGCCAGTTCGAGCAGAACTTCACGTACGCCGACGCGCTCACGAGCTGCGACCGGGCCATCTTCTTCCGCTACATGGTCCACCAGCTGGCCGAGCGGAAGGGTCGCGAGGAGGGGCGGAACATCCTCGCCACCTTCATGCCGAAGCCGTTCTCGCACCTGACCGGCAACGGCTGCCACTTCCACATGTCCCTCTGGGACGGGGAGACGAACCTCTTCCTGGACGAGAACGACCCGCGCGGGCTCGGCCTCTCCGAGGCCGCGTACCGCTTCATCGGCGGCCTGCGGAAGCACGCGCGCGCCTATAGCGCGGTCACCGCACCGACCGTCAACTCCTACAAGCGCTTGAAGGTAGGGACGACGGCGAGCGGCGCGACCTGGTCGCCGGTCTGGATCAGCTACGGCTACAACAACCGCACGCAGATGCTCCGCATCCCGGGGCCGGGCCGGATCGAGGACCGCACCATCGACGGCTCCTGCAACCCGTACCTGGCCGCCACGGTCATCCTCGCCGCCGGGCTGGACGGCATCGCGAACGGGCTCGAGCCGGGCGAGCCAAACTCGGAGAACCTCTACGCGGTGCCCTACGACGAGCTCCGGGCGCGTGGGCTGGAGACGCTTCCCTCCAACCTGTTGGAAGCCACGGAGGAGCTCGAGGCCGACGACGTCCTGCGCGAGGCGCTGGGCCGTGGCCGCGACGAGGACTACGTCGACTACTTCGTGCGTGTCAAGCGCGACGAGTGGAACCGCTACCACGAGCAGGTGACCCCGTGGGAGGTTGCGGAGTACCTGACCCGCTTCTGAGACGTATGGGGGAAACCTCCATAGATACGGCCCGAAGTCCGTCGCTGAAATGGCTTTTCATGGGGATTTCCACATGTAACTTTTGGACATATGTGCGGAATCGTCGGACTCTTCGCCAAGTCGCCTGAGATCGAGGGCGCGCTCGGCTCCCATCTCGCCGCGATGCTCGCGCAGATGAACGACCGCGGGCCGGACAGCGCCGGCGTTGCGGTCTACCGCGACCCCGCGCCGAGTGGCTCCAGCAAGGTCACGCTCCACTCTGCTGACCCGCTCCAAGACTGGGATGCCATCGCCGCCGAGCTGGACCAGGCGTTCGGCGGCTCGCCCCGGCCGGAGGTCCGCGCGAGCCATGCCGTCCTCGTTGTCGAGGCCGAGCCGCCGGAGGCGGAGGCGTGGATCCGGCGCGTCCATCCGGATCTGCGGGTGATGAGCGCGGGCCGGACGATCGAGATCTACAAGGAGGTCGGCCTGCCGGAGGAGTTCGTGCGCCAGTTCGCCCTCGCCGACTTCCGCGGCTCACACGGCCTCGGCCACACGCGCATGGCGACGGAGAGCCGCGTGACGACGGAGGGCTCGCACCCGTTCTCGACCGGCCACGACCTCTGCCTCGTCCACAACGGCTCGCTCTCCAACCACAACCGCCTGCGCGAGAACCTGCGCCGCGAGGGCATCGAGTTCCAGACCGAGAACGACACCGAGGTGGCCGCCGGCTACCTGGCCTGGCGCCTGCGCGAGGGCGCGTCGCTCGAGGAGGCGCTCGAAGGCTGCCTCACCGACCTGGACGGCTTCTACACCTTCCTCGTCGGCACGGAGGACGGCTTCGCCGTGCTGCGCGATCCCATCGCGTGCAAGCCGGCCGTGCTCGCCGAGACCGACGACTGGGTCGCGATGGCCTCGGAGTGGCGGGCGATCGCCCAGCTCCCCGGGGCCTCCGAGGCGCGCTCGTGGGAGCCGGTGCCGGGGGTCGTCTACGCCTGGGAACGGGCGCGCGTCTGATGGAGGCGGCCGAGGTCGGGGCGGCGGTCGAGGTCGTCGACCTCGCAGAGACGCCGCTCCGCGAGCTGAACCAGCGCCTGCACGACCTCGGCTCGATGCCGGGCCCGACGCACTGGCGCGTGCTCAACCCCAACGGCGCGCACGCCGTCGCCTGCGGGCTCGACGCAGACGTCGAGGTCGAGATCGAGGGCCATGTCGGCTACTACTGCGCCGGGATGAACAAGCGCGCGACCGTGCGGGTGCACGGGAATGCGAGCACCGGCCTGGCAGAGAACATGATGTCGGGGCGGGTCGTGATCGAGGGCAACGCGAGCCAGTCGGCGGGCGCCACCGGACACGGTGGCCTCCTCGTCGTCCACGGCGACGCCGCGGCGCGCTGCGGGATCTCCATGAAGGGGATCGACATCGTCGTCCGCGGCTCCGTGGGGCATCTGAGCGGCTTCATGGCGCAGACGGGCAGGCTCGTCGTCTGCTGCGACGCCGGCGAGGCGCTGGGCGACTCGATCTACGAGGCCCGCCTCTACGTCCGCGGGTCGGTTGCGGGCCTCGGTGCCGACTGCGTGGAGAAGGAGCTCGGTCCCGAGCATCGCGCCGAGCTCTCCCGGCTGCTCACGGATGCGGGCTTCGACGACGTCGATCCCTCCGAGTTCCGGCGCTACGGCTCGGCGCGGCAGCTCTACACGTTCAAGGTCGACAACGCCGGGGCGTACTGATGACTTCGATCCCCTGGAACCTGCGCGAGTCCTACCTCTACGACAGGCCGGTCATCGCCGAGATCCAGCGCGCCGCGCGCGAAGGGATCTACGACATCCGCGGCTTCGGCGCCAAGCGGCGCGTGCCCCATTTCGACGACCTGCTCCTGCTGGGCGCGAGCATCTCGCGCTACCCACTCGAGGGCTACCGCGAGCGCTGCGACACGGACGTCACCCTGGGAACGCGGTTCGCGAAGCGCCCGCTCGAGCTCCGCATCCCGATCACGATCGCCGGCATGAGCTTCGGCGCCCTCTCCGCACCCGCCAAGGAGGCACTGGGGCGCGGCGCCACCGAGGTGGGGACGTCCACCACGACCGGCGACGGCGGGATGACGGCGGAGGAGCGCGAGCACTCGAAGATCCTCGTCTACCAAGTCCTCCCCTCCCGCTACGGCATGAACCCCGACGACCTCCGCAAGGCGGATGCGATCGAGGTCGTCGTCGGCCAGGGCGCGAAGCCGGGCGGCGCCGGCATGCTCCTCGGGCACAAGATCTCCGACCGCGTCGCCGAGATGCGCGACCTGCCGAAGGGGATCGACCAGCGCAGCGCCAGCCGCCATCCCGACTGGACCGGTCCCGACGACCTCGAGATCAAGATCGGCGAACTGCACGAGATCACGGACTGGGAGAAGCCCGTCTTCGTCAAGGTCGGAGCGACGCGCACCTACTACGACGTCCAGCTCGCCGTGAAGGCCGGCGCCGACGTGATCGTCGTGGACGGCATGCAGGGCGGGACGGCGGCGACGCAGGAGGTCTTCATCGAGCACGTCGGCATTCCGACGCTGCCGGCCGTCCGGCTGGCCGTCGACGCGCTGCAGGAGCTCGGCATGCATCGGCAGGTGCAGCTGATCGTGTCGGGCGGGATCCGGACCGGCGCCGACGTCGCAAAGGCGCTCGCGCTCGGCGCCGACGCGGTCTCGATCGGGACGGCGGCGCTGATCGCGATGGGCGACAACGCGCCCGAGCACGACGAGGCCTACCGCGAGATCGGGAGCGCGTCCGGCTACTACGACGACTGGCAGGCCGGTCTCGACCCGGTCGGCATCTCCACGCAGGACGACGAGCTGGCCGCGCGCTTCGACCCGGAGCTCGGCGGGCGTCGAATCGCCAACTACCTGCGCGTGCTCACGCTCGAGGCGCAAACCCTCGCGCGCGCGTGCGGGAAGTCGCACCTCCTGAACCTCGAGCCCGACGACCTCGTCGCCTTGACGGTGGAGGCGGCCGCGATGGCCCGGGTTCCCCTCGCCGGCACCGACTGGATCCCCGGGCTGAAGGAGGTCACTTAGTGCTCCTCTACGACTCGGACGTGTCCGGCAACTGCTACAAGGTGCGCCTCCTGCTCGCCCACCTCGGGCTCGAGTACGAGCGTTACCAGCTGGACGTCGTCGACCGCTCGAACAGGAGGGAGGTTCTCGGCGAGCTCAACCCCGGGCTGCGCGTGCCGACGCTCGTGCTCGACGACGGTCGGGCGCTGGGGGAGTCCGGCGCGATTCTCTGGTACTTCGGCGACGGGACCGAGTACGTGCCGACCGATCCGTTCGACCGGGCGAAGGTCCTGCAGTGGATGTTCTTCGAGCAGTACAGCCACGAGCCGTACGTGGCCGTGCCGCGCTTCTGGCTCACCAAGGGCATCGCGGTCGACCCGGAGACGCTGGCCGAGCGGCAGCGCGCCGGCTACCTCGCGTTCGACGCGATGGAAGCGCTTCTCGCCGGGCACGAGTACCTCGCGGCCGATACGTACTCGATCGCCGACATCGCCCTCTACGCCTACACGCACGTCGCCGACGAAGGCGGCTTCGACCTCGGCGCCTACCCGGCCATCCGTGCCTGGCTCGACCGGGTCGCTGCGCAACCCGGGCACGTGCCGATCGACGCGTAGCCGCGGCGCCGTCGTATCCTGGGCTCGATGGCGACGCTGCGGTCGAAGCGCTTCGACGAGCCCGACGACCTGATCACGCTGCCCCTGCTCACCTCGCAGGTCGTGGTCCTCGGCGAGGTCTACGTCGGACGGAACATTCACGAGCCGGGCTGGAGGTGGTCCGAGCACGTGAAGCCGGTCGTGGGGACGCTCAGCTGCCTGCACCACCACATGGGTGTCGTCGTGTCCGGCCAGATGGAGGTGGAGACCGACACCGGCGCCCGGCGTCGGTTCGGCGCCGGCGAGGCGCTCGAGGTCCCGCCTGGGCACGACGCCTGGGTCGTCGGCGACGAGCCGCTGGTGACGATCGAGTTCACCGGGGTGCGCGGGTGGGCCAAGCCGGCGGAGGCCGGCGAGCGCGTGGTCGCGACGCTGCTCGTCACGGACATCGTCGAATCGACGGCGGTCGCGGCACGACTCGGGGATGCGGCCTGGAGAGAGCAGCTCGCACGGCACGGCGACCGGGTTCGCCTCCAGCTCGACCGGTTCCGGGGCCTCGAGGTCACGACGACGGGGGACGGCTTCTTGGCGATGTTCGACGGCGCGGCGCGCGCGGTCCGCTGCGCCGCCGCGATCCGCGACGGGGCCGAGGAGGAGGGCCTGCAGATTCGCGCCGGCGTCCATTCCGGCGAGATCGAGCGCGACGCCGACAACGTCCGAGGCTTGGCGGTACACGCGGTCACGCGGATCGCCGCCCTGGCCCAGCCCGGCGAGGTGCTCGTGTCCGCACCCGCCGCGAGCCTCCTCGAGGGCTCGGATCTCGAGCTCGAGGACGCCGGCGAGCACGAGCTCAGGGGCTTACCGGGCCGGCGCCGCCTGCACCGGCTCGTCGGGTAGCCACGACGGCCGCGACTCGAGGGTTGACACGCCCGAGACGGCAGGGTACGACTCTTTTGATCAAAGATCAAATGCCCACACCGCTCGAGATCTCGTCCGTCGAGGACGGGGTCTACCGCGCCCTGCGGGAGGAGATCGGACGGCTCGAGCTCGCGCCCGGGCAGCGGCTGCCGCTCGAGGAGCTCGCCGCGCGTTTCCAGGTGAGCCTCACGCCCGTGCGCCACGCGCTTCGCCGGCTCGAGAGCGAAAGCCTCGTCGTCAGCCTGCCCCGGCGCGGGTCACGGGTCGCCCCGCTCTCCGTTCAGGAGCTGGAGGAGATCCAGGCGCTTCGGCTCGGGCTCGAGACCTTCCTAGCACGGCGCGGAGCCGAGGCGATCACCCACGAGGCGCTCGCGGAGATGACGGCCGCGCGGGACGAGATGGAGCGCGCCTTCCGGGCGGGCGACCTCGACTCCTACCTCGCCTCCTTCTGGTCGCTCCGCGACGCGTGCTATCGCTGCGCGGGCCGGCCCAGGCTCGAGCGGGCGCTGCAGGACCAGCGGGTACGCGTCGAGCGCTACGTCCTCACCCTCTGCCGCGATCCCGAGGCCTTCGCCGACCTGCGGCGCGGGCCGGACACGCTGCTCGAGGCATGCCGCGCCCGTGACGGTGAGGCGGCCGAGGCCGCCACGCGGGACGCGCTCCTGTGGGTGCTGGCAGAGCTCCAGCGCATGCTCGACAATGCCGAGGCCGCCTCCGCCGAGGTGGGCTCCTGATGTCGTTCCTGCTCCCGTGTCCCAACTGCGGGCCCCGCCCCGTGGACGAGTTCACCTCCACCGGCGAGGTCACCGTCCGCCCCGCAGCCTCGCCCACGCTGCGCGAGCTGACCGACTACCTCTACTTCAAGCGCAACACGGCAGGGATCCAGCGCGAGTGGTGGTGCCATCGCCACGGCTGCCAGGCCTGGTTCACGGCCGAGCGCGACACGCGGACGAACGAGGTCCTCTCCGTCGAGGTGCCGGCCGAACGATGAGGCTTCCGCCGCAGCCGGGGGAGCGCCTGAACCGGGAACGTGAGCTCGAGTTCGCGTTCCACGGCGCGAAGGCGCGCGGGTTCGAGGGCGACTCGATCGCGTCGGCGCTCTTCGGCGAGGGCCAGCGGACCTTCTCGCGCAGCTTCAAGTACCACCGGCCGCGCGGGCTCCTGTGCTGCCAGGGAACCTGTCCCAACTGCATGGTGACCGTCGACGGCACGCCCAACATCCGGGCGTGCGTGACGCCGCTGGCCGAGGGGATGCGGGTGGAGGCCCAGAACGTCCGCGGCTCGTTGGATTTCGACCTGCTCGCCGTCACGGACAAGATCGGAGGGCCCTTCACGCCCGTCGGCTTCTACTACCGGACGATGATCCGGCCGCGCCGGCTCTGGCCGCTGTACGAGAAGTTCCTCCGCAGCATCGCCGGCCTGGGGAGGGTGGACAAGCACCGCGGGCGCGAGCAGCGCTACGACGTCGAGCACCGGCGCGCCGAGGTGTTGGTGATCGGCGGCGGCTCCGCCGGGCGAGAGGCCGCGCGGCGCTATGCCGGGGAGGGTCGGCAGGTGTCCCTCGTCGAGGCCGACCCGGCGCGACTCGACGCCGGCGAGGGCTTCGAGGTCGTGCACGGGACGGCGCTCGGCGTCTTCGAGGGAGGGCTCGTCCCGGTGGACGCAGGCAGCCTGCTGCTCCGCTTCCGCGCCGGCCACGTCGTCGTGGCCGCCGGCGCGGTCGAGCAGCCGCTGCTCTTCCCGGGCAACGACCTGGTCGGTGTCCTCCTTCCGGAGGCGGTCCGCCGGCTCGTGGGCCGCTGGTCGCTGAAGCCGGGCGACCGTGCCGTCGTCATTACCGCCGACGAGGACGCCCTGGACTCGGTGAACCTGCTCGAGCAGGCGGGCACGGAGGTCGCCGAGGTCATCGACCTCCGCGAGACCCGGGTGCGCCAGATCGTCGCCAAGGGCCGGAACGGGCGGCTCGCCTCGGTCGAGCTCGACGGCCGCAAGCTGAGCTGCGACGTGCTGGTCATGTCGGGCGGGAGGCAGCCCTCCTACGCGCTCCTGGCGCATGCCAGCGCCAAAGTCGAGTACGACCACCGGCGCGGGATCTTCCTGCCGGTCGACCTCCCGGACGGGCTCGAGGTCGTCGGCGCGGCCGCGGGCGACGTCGGCGACGCCGCAGTCCCCGCGGCGACGTTCAACGGTGCGGCGAAGAAGGGCAAGTGCTTCGTCTGCATCTGCGAGGACGTGACCGATAAGGACGTGAAGCGGGCGATCGCCGAGGGCTTCGACTCGATCGAGCTGGCGAAGCGCTACACGACGGTGACCATGGGCCCATGCCAGGGCAAGCTCTGCCACGTGCCCTCGATCCGGCTCTACGCCCGCGAGAACGAGACCGACGAGGCGACGATCGGGACGACCACCGCGCGCCCTCCCTGGCAGCCGGTCGAGCTCGGCCTGCTGGCCGGGCGGCCGCACGAACCTGCGCAGCGCACCTCCATCCACCATCGCCACAAGGAGCTCGGCGCGACGATGATGTGGACGGGAACCTGGCGCCGCCCCCACTCCTACGGCGATCCCGCCGGCGAGGCGAAGAACGTCCACGACACCCTCGGGGTCATCGACGTCTCCACCCTCGGCAAGCTGCTCGTTACCGGCCCCGACGCCGCCGAGTTCCTAGAGCGCCTCTATCCCAACCGCTTCGGCGACATGAAGCCGGGGAGGATCCGCTACGGCGTCCTCAACTCGGACGCAGGCCGGATCATGGACGACGGCACGATCGCGCGGCTCGCGGAGGACGACTTCTACGTGACGACCACGTCGACGGGTGCTGGCGCGGTCGTCGAGTGGTTCGAGTGGTGGAACGCGATCTGGCGGCTGGAAGTCGAGATCGTCGACGTCACGGGCGCGCTCGCCGCCGTGAACGTCGCCGGGCCGAAGGCGCGTGAGCTGATGAGGCGGCTCGGCGACCTGGACGTCTCGAGCGACGCCTTCACCTACCTCGACGCCAAGCACGCGCAGGTGGCCGGCGTTCCGGCGCTCATCCTGCGCATCGGGTTCGTCGGCGAGCTCGGCTACGAGATCCACTTTCCGAGCCCCTACGGCGAGCACGTCTGGGACACGATCCTCGAGCGCGGCGCCGACCTCGGCGCCAGGCCCTTCGGGCTCGAGCCGCAGCGGATCCTGCGTCTGGAGAAGATGCACATCCTCGTGGGCCAGGACACCGACTCGGAGTCGAACGTCCTCGAGGCCTCCATGCCCTGGATCGCCAAGCTCGACAAGGAGGATTTCGTCGGCAAGTGGTCGCTGGAGCACGTGCTCCAGCGCGGCTTCCGCGAGCAGCTCGTCGGCTTCGAGATGGAGAACGGGGTCGTGCCGCTCGAAGGCGGCCAGATCGTCGTCGACGGCCGACCCGGTGGACGCGTCACGAGCGCGCGCTGGAGCGACCACCTGGGGCGCGCGATCGGGATGGCCTGGGTGCCGCCCGGCCTCGCCGAGGAGGAGGCCGAGCTCACGATCAAGGTCGACGGCTCCGTCGAGAAGGCGCGCGTCCGCCTGCGACCGTTCTTCGACCCGGACGGGGAGCACCTCCGCTCGTGAGCCACCTCGACTTCCTGAGCCCCGATCTGGCCTCGGCCGACGCGCTGTGGCGCTCGCCGCTCGAGCGCGCTCTCAGCCACGCGCCCGCCGGCGTGGAGGACCTCTCGCGCACCGGCCTTCTCGACGTGCGGGGAGAGCTCGACGGGCTCGATGCCGGCCGCGCCGAGGTCGTGCGGCTGACGCCGAGGCGGGCCTTCGTCCTCTGCCCCTTCGAGGACGTGGGGCGGCTCCGCACCCGTCTCGCCGGAGCCCGCCGGCAGGTCTTCGACCTGTCGGCCGGGTGGGCCGGGCTCCAGGTCAGCGGGGAGACGCTCCTCCGCCGGCTCACCGACCTCGACCTCGAGGCGCTGCCGGCCATGGGTCTCCTGTCCCACGTGCACGCCCTGGTGATCAGAGACGACGGCGAGACGTTCCGGCTCTACTTCCCGCAGGAGTACGGACACTCGGTCGCCGAGGCCGTCGCCGACGCCGCCGAAGGTCTCGCGGGATGAAGGACGTCTTCCGCGTCAAGCGCATGTGGCGCCCCCGCGCCGAGCTGCGAGACCGCTACGACGTCGTCATAGTCGGCGGCGGCTCCCACGGGCTCGCGACGGCGTACTACCTCGCGAAGAACCATGGGATCACCGACGTCGCCGTGCTGGAGAAGAGCTACATCGGCTTCGGCGCCGCGGGGCGGAACACGACCATCATCCGCGCGAACTACCGCACCCCCGAGGGGGCCGAGTTCTACAAGGAGAGCGTCAAGCTCTACGAGGGGCTGGGCGCCGACCTCGACTTCAACCTGCTCTTCTCGCAGCAGGGGCACCTGACGCTCGCGCACTCGGACCGCGGCATCATCACCGCCAACGAGCGCGCCGAGGTCAACCAGCTGCTGGGGATCGACTCCCGCGTCATCTACCCGGACGAGATCGCGCGGCTCTGCCCGGAGATGGACCTGTCGCAGGACGTCACGTGGCCGGTGCAGGCGGCGCTCTACCACCCGCCGGGCGGGATCATCCGCCACGACGCCGTCGTCTGGGGCCTCGCTCGGGGCGCGGACCGGCACGGGATCGAGATCCACCCCTACACCGAGGTGACCGGCATCGAGCGCTCGAACGGGCGCGTCACCGGCGTCGAGACGACGCGCGGCCACGTCAAGACGGAGGTGGTCGTCAGCGCGACCGCGGGCTGGTCGACGCTGGTCGGCGACCTCGCCGGCGTGCAGCTCCCGATCACGACCCACATCCTCCAGGCGTTCGTGACGGAGCCCGTGAAGCCGTTCCTCGACATCATCATCGTCTCCTCGCAGATGCACATCTACGTCTCGCAGACCGATCGCGGCGAGTTCCTCATCGGCGCCGAGATCGAGCCCTACACGACGTACAGCGGCAAGGGGACGTTCTCGTTCCTCGAGTACTCCGCGCGTCACGTGCTCGAGCTCTTCCCCCAGCTGGAACGGATCCGGGTCCTGCGGTCGTGGACGGGCCTCTGCGACCTGTCGCCCGACTACAGCCCGATCCTCGGGAAGACAGAGCTCGACGGCTTCCTCGTCTCGACGGGCTGGGGCACCTACGGCTTCAAGGCCGCACCGATCGTCGGGACGACGCTCGCGGAGCTGATCGCGAGCGGCGAGACGCCGAACCTGATCGCGCCGTTCGCTCTCGAGCGTTTCCACACCGACACCCTCGTCTCCGAGCTGGCCGCCGCCGCGGTCTCTCACTGACCCTCGACCAAGGAGCGTCATGGCCACCCACATGCCGAGCAGCCTGGAGATCGCACAGGAGGCCACCCTCCGCCCGATCGTCGAGATCGCGGAGGAGCTGGGCCTCCAGCCCGACGAGTACGACCTCTACGGCAAGTACAAAGCGAAGGTCGACCTGTCGGTGGTCGAGCGCCTGGCCGACAAGCCGGACGGGAGGCTCGTCTGCGTCACGGCGATCACGCCGACGAAGGCCGGCGAGGGGAAGACGACGACGTCGGTCTCGCTCACGCAGGGGCTCGGCCACATCGGCCGGCGCGTCACGCTGTGCCTCCGGGAGGCCTCGCTGGGGCCGGTCTTCGGGATCAAGGGCGGCGCGGCGGGAGGCGGCTACGCCCAGGTCGTGCCCATGGAGGACCTGAACCTGCACTTCACGGGTGACATCCACGCGATCGGCGCCGCCAACAACCTGCTCGCCGCCATGCTGGAGGCGCACCTCCTGCACGGGAACAAGCTCGGCATCGACCCGCTCAGCGTGAGCTGGCGCCGTTGCGTGGACATCAACGACCGCGCGCTGCGGCAGATCACCATTGGGCTGGGCGGCCGGACGAACGGCTACCCGCGAGAGACCGGCTACGACATCACGGCGGCCTCCGAGGTCATGGCCATCCTCGCCGTGGCCCGCGACCTCCACGACCTCCGCAAGCGCCTCGGGGCGATCACGGTCGGCTACACGTGGGAAGGCGAGCCCGTCGTCGCCGAGCAGCTCCAGGCCGCCGGGGCGATGACGGTGCTCCTCAAGGACGCCATCAAGCCGAACCTCGTCCAGACGCTCGAGGGCCAGCCCGCCTTCGTCCACTGCGGGCCCTTTGCCAACATCGCCCACGGCAACAACTCGCTGGTCGCCGACCTCGTCGGCCTGAAGCTGGGTGAGTACGTCGTCACCGAGAGCGGCTTCGGCTCAGACATGGGAATGGAGAAGTTCCTCGACATCGTCTGCCGGATCGGCGGGTTGCGGCCGAACGCGATCTGCCTCGTCACGACCGTGCGCGCCCTCAAGCACCACGGGGGCGATCCCGACGGCGGGCTGGAGGCCGTCGAGCGCGGCGCCGAGAACCTGCGCCGGCACCTCGCGATCGTGCGGGAGTTCGGGCTCAAAGCAATCGTGGCGGTCAACCGCTTTCCGACCGACTCCGACGACGAGCTGGAGGCGGTGCGCAAGCTCGCGATCGACTACGGCGCGCACGCCGCCGAGCTCAACGAGGCCTTCGAGCGCGGCGGCGAGGGCGCGGCCTCGCTCGCCGAGGCGATCGCCGACGCGGCCGAGCAGCCGAACGACTTCGACTTCCTCTACCCGGCCGACGCGCCGATCGCAGAAAAGATCGAGGCGATCTGCACGCGGGTCTACGGCGCCGACGGCGTCGCGTTCTTGCCGGCCGCGCAGGAGAAGCTGAAGACGTTCGCGGAGCAGGGGTACGACCGGCTGCCGGTGTGCATGGCGAAGACGCACCTCTCGCTCTCGCACGATCCGACGCTCCTGAACGCGCCCACGGGCTTCACGGTCACCGTCCGCGACATCCGCGCCTACACCGGCTCCGGCTGGCTCGTGCCGCTCCTGGGCGACATGCAGACGATGCCCGGCCTGGGCGTAAAGCCCGCGGCCTTCGACGTCGGCATCGACGAGAACGGGAGGACCGTCGGCCTCTTCTGAGGCGGAAGCCCGGACCAAGTAACACCGTGTTACTTGGGACGCAGGGGCCCGTGACGTTGGCGGGCCGGATCGAGGACAATCGCGCCGTGGCCTTCACGGACGTGCCCTTTGAGGAGCTGCTCGACACGATCGCGGCTGAGACTCCGGCCCCCGGCGGCGGCTCCGTCGCCGCCTTCGTGACCGAGATGGCCGCCTCGCTCGCCGCGATGGCGGCACGCTTCGCGCACGACTGGGACGGAGCGGCGGGCGCCGTCGCGCAGGCCGAGATCCTGCGCCACCGTGCGGCGCCCCTGGCGCTCGAGGACGCCGTCGCCTACGAGAACGTGCTCACGGCGATGCGGATGCCGAAGGAGCTCGAGCCGGAGGTCCGCAACACCCTCATCGGCGAGACGCTCTCGCGCGCCGCCGACGCCCCTCTCCAGATCGCCGAGACTGCCGCCGACGTCGCCGAGCTCGCGGCCGAGATCGCGGTCTGCGGCAATCCCAACCTGCGGGGCGATGCCGCAGCCGCCGCGATCCTGGCCACCTCGGCGGCCCGCGTCGCGGCGAACCTCGTCGAGATCAATCTCACCACGGTGGAGGGGGACGACCGCGTGGAGCGCGCCCGGGCCGTCGTACGCAGCTCGGAGCGGGCCTCGAGCCGCGCCCTCGGCGACGGCGAATGATTGCCACTGCCATCGACGGAAGCCGGCTCGCCGACGAGCTGCGCGCGGACGTCGAGCGCCGCCTCGCCGAGCTCGCGGGTTCCGGCGTTCGCCCTGGGCTGGCGACCGTCCTCGTCGGTGAGGACTACGCCGCGCGCGCCTACGAGCGCCGAGTGCGGAAGCTCGCCGAGGAGATGGGCTGCCGGTACGTCTCCGAGCAGCTCGCGGCGGACGTCGAAGAGGCGGACGCCCTCGCACTCGTCGGCAAGCTGAACGCCGATCCGCGTGTCTCCGGGATCCTCATCCTCCGGCCGCTGCCGCCGCAGGTGCCGGAGGAGCATCTCTACGAGCAGCTCGACCCGCTGAAGGACGTCGAGGCCGTCCACCCGGAGAACGCCGGTCTGCTCGCGCTCGGGGAGCCGCGCTACACCCCTTCGACGCCCGCGAGCGTCTTTTGGCTCCTCGACCGCTACGTGGAGGACTCGGGCCGCGATCCTGCGACGTTCTACAACGGCCTCGACCTCGTCCTCGTCGGCCGCTCCAACAACGTCGGCAAGCCGGCCCTCTGGCTCGGCCTCGCCCGTGGCGCGACCGTCGTCTCCTGCCATCGCCTCACCGCCCAGGCGGGCCGCTTGGAGGCGCACACGCGCCAAGCCGACATCCTCGTCGTCGCCGCGGGGGTTCCCGGGCTCGTCACCGGCGACATGGTCAAGGCCGGCGTGATCGCGGTCGACGTCGGCATCAACCCGGTGAAGGACGGGGAGACCGGGAAGGTGCGGCTGGTCGGCGATCTCGACTTCGAGAGCGTCGCCCAGAAAGCGGAAGCCGTGACGCCGGTGCCGGGCGGCGTCGGGCCGATCACCGATGTCTGGCTGCTGCGCAACACGACCGAGGCGGCCCGCATGCAGGCCGGCGGCCGCGGCGCCCGCTAGCGCTTCTTCTCGCCGACGAGGAGCCTGCGTAGCTCGGCCTCGCCGCCAGGCTCGAGGATGCCGAGCACCTGGTCGCCCGGCCGGAGCTCGGTCGACCCGACGGCGATCTCGGCCACTCCGCCGCGCATGACCGAGATAAGGCGCGCCGTCTGCGGAAGCCGAAGCTCCTCGACGCGCTTTCCCGCGGCCGGAGCCTTCTCTCCCACTTCCACCTCGACGATCTCGAGGTTCTCGCGCGCGAGCTGGACGAGCTGCACCAGCTCGTGCTGAGGCATCTCGTGCTGGACGAGCGCCATCACCATCTCCGTGGCCGAGACGGAGGGAGCGATCGCCAGCAGGTCGAAGTGCGCCTGGTTGCGCGGGTCGTTGACCCGGGCGACCACCTTCTCGACGCCGTACAGCTCCTTGGCGAGCTGGCAGATGATGATGTTGTCCTCGTCGTCGCCGGTGACGGCAACGACGATGTCGGCGGGCCGCTTGATGCCGGCGCCCTCGAGCACCGAGAGCTCCGTGGCATCGCCGTGGCGGGCGCGGTGACCAAACTCCTCTTCGAGCTGGGCGTAGCGGTCGCGCCTCTGCTCGAGCACGACGACCTCGTGACCGAGCTCGAGCAACGTCCGCGTGACGTTCTTGCCCACCTGGCCGCCCCCTACGACGATGATGAAGCTCACGTGCGCTCTTCCTCGAACACCAGCTGTGCGAGGGCCTCGATCGCCATCGTCGTCGGCGAGACGACCTCGAAGCCGCGGTTCGAGTAAAAGGCCGCACGGGCCGGGTCGAGCACCCGAACAGCGACCTTCGGGACCTCGTACCGCTGCTTCGCGATCTGGGCAACCACGAGGTTCGTGTTGTCACCGTCGGTCGCCACGAGGACGAGGTCGGCCTCGGCGATTCCCGCCTCCTCGAGCAGTGCGACGTCCAGTCCATGTCCGAGGTGGAAGGCCCCCGGCCACTTCTCTCCCAGGCGCTCCAGGGCCTCCTCGCTCTCGTCCACGGCGGCGACGTCCCACCCGGCCGCGTGCAGCCGCTGTGCGAGCGCCGACCCGACCCGCCCGCAACCGACGACGAGCGCCTTCATTCCGGCACTGTAATCGCCTCGTCCTCCTCGAGGACACCCTGCGGATAGGCGATGACCATCACTTCGCACGGCGCCTTGCGGAGCACGTAGTCCACCGTGGGGCTGAAGAAGAGCGACTGCCGGCGCCAGCGTGGCGCCGAGCCGAGGACGATGACGTCCGCTCGCTCGCGCGCCGCCGCCTCGACGATGGCCTCCCCGATCGCGCGGGCGCGCACGATCCGCCCCTGAAGCTCAACGCCTTGCTCGTCTGCCATCGCCCTCGCGTCGGCGAGGGAGGCCTCTGCCAGCTCTTCCGCGTCGGGGAGCTCGGCGTCGAGCGCCCGGTCGAGCGGCACCAGGAGGACATGGAGAACGGAGACGGTCGCACCCTCCTCTTCGGCCAGCTTGATCGCCGTTGCGAGCACCTCCTCGCCGATCGGACCGATCTTCAGAGGGACGAGCACCCGCTCGTACTCGCCGTGGGGATGCGGGACGAGGTCGGGCTCGGCCGGCGTCACGTGCCCGAGCACGGGCTCTCGCTCGGCAAGTCGAACGGCGACGAAGATGACCACGCCGAGCGCGACCCAGAGCGGCCCGACGACGCGGGCGGCTTCGTGCGTTGCCATGGCGACGATCCAGAGGCCGAAGGTGAGCGGGGCGCCGATGAGCGCCGGCAGCGGAAGCCGGACGCCCCGCACGGTCACGTTCCACGGCGCACGGTACGGCCGTGCCAGCTCGGGCGCCGCCGAGCGCAGCCGGAGAACTGCGACCTGCGCGGCCGTCAGAGCCAAGAGGATCCCGAAGCTGTAGAGACTCCCGAAGAAGCGGACGTCGCGGCCGGCGGCGTCGACGATGACGAGGAGCGCCGCGGCGAGACCGGCCGTGCTCAGGATCGCAGCCGGCGCCAGCAGCGTCCGACGGTTCAGCCGAGCGAAAGCGTGGGGGAGCATGCCGTGCCGGCCCAGCGCGTAGGCGAGCCGGCCCGCGCCCGAGATTCCGGTCGTGATCGCAGCCACCAGGACGACCGCCGCGCCGAGACCGACGAACACACGGAGCATGTCCACGGCGGCAGCTGGTAGCCCGTCCTCGAGGGCGTCCACGATCGCGAGCAGCGGTGCCTGCAGCTCGACCGGAACGGCAGGGACGGACACGGCGACGAGTCCGATCGCACTCGTGACGAGCACGACGATGCCGATCCCGGCGAAGAGGCTCCGGGGCAGCGTCGTACCCGGCTCGCGCGCCTCCGCGGCGAGGTTCGCGACCGTCTCGATGCCCGTGTACGCGAGCGTTGCGAGGGCGAGCGCGAATGCCAGGTCACCCCAGGGCGGCGCCTCGCCGAGCTCGACGTTTCCGAGATCCGACGGCGAGAAGACGAAGCCCAGGCCGAGGACCACGAGGAGCAGATGCGTGAAGAGGGCGAGCGCCGCCACGGCCACGGCAATGCGATAGAGCTCGGCTCTTCGCACCAGGCGAACCGCGGCCACGCCGAGGATCACGCAGACGCCGACGACGCCGTCCCACGGACCGTGCGTCACTCCCGCCCAGCCCACCGCCGTCCCGACGTAGTGCGGAACGAAGAGGCCGGCCAGGGCGATGACGATCAGGTAGTCGAGGAAGAGCACCCAGCCGGTCAGGAACCCGATCGGGTCGTTGAAGGCTCGCGCGACAAAGAGCGCGGCACCGCCCGTCTCGGGGAGCGCCGAGCTCGCCTCCGCATACGAGAAGGTGACGAGCAGGATCACGAGGCCGACGCCGAGAAGGACCCAGGGGGTGAGCCCCTGCGCGAAGAGGACGACGATCCCGAGAGCGAAGTAGACCGAGGAGCCGATCTCCGAGTAGGCGACCGAGGCGATCGGGGTGGCGCCCAGCACGCGCGTCAGGCCTGGGAGCTTGCGCGCCATCAGCGTCTCCTGAGGACGAGCGCCAGCCGGAGGCCTCCGGCGAGCACGAAGAGGCCGCCGAGCAGGAAGCCGAGCCTACCGTCGACCAGCGCCGTCTCGACGATCATGACAACACCGAGCGCGAGGACGAGCGCCGAGAACGCCGCAGTGGCCCCAGCGCGGGTCACGCCGCTCTCTTCCCGGCCGTGACGAGCACGCGCGACGAGCTCGCGCGGAGAACGTGGTCGACCGTGCTCCCGAAGACCGGCCGCCCTCGGCGCACCTTGCGTCTCGGGGCGCCGACGACAACGAGCTCGGCGTTTCGATGCGCGGCCTCTTCGACGATCGCCGGACCGGCGCGGCGGGCGCGCACGAGCCGGGGGACAGCGCGGACGCCGTAGCCTTCGACGAGAGCCCGGGCCTCGTCGAGGAGCACGTCGGCCTCCTCCTCCTCGTCGGGCAGGGCCGCGTCGATCGGAAGCTCGAGCGGCACCTCGAGGACGCGCACGGCGGCGATCGTCGCGCCGCGCTCCGCGGCGAGGCGGGCTGCCGCGACGAGCGCCTCCTCCGACTCGGGCGAACGGGAGACGGGAACGAGGATCGTCCGGTACTCGATCTCGAGCCCGGGGCCGAGCACGATCTGCGGCGCCCGCACGCTTGCCGACATCGGGATCCGCAGGAAGCGTCGGCGGTAGACCGCATACGCCACGAAGCCGATCGCCAGCCAGGCGAAGCCCGCGAGGCGCGTCGACGACGACTGCACGACGACGACGAGCCAGGCGAGGCCGGTCCCGAGCGCGCCAAACAGCGCAAAGAGCGGCCAGTCCACGCCGCCCAGGCGGAGGTTGGGACGGCCCTTGAACACGAGTTCTTCGTCCGGCCGCCTCCGGCGAAGCATGGTGATCGATAGATGCGCGATCGTGAACGAGAGCATCGCGCCGAACGAGTACATCGTGCCGAGGAAGTCCGTTTCGCCGGGCAGCAGGGTCAGGATGGAGACGAGCCCGGCAAACACGATCAGCGAGATCCACGGCGTCCTGAAGCGCGGGTGCACGCGCCGGAAGAGCTCCGGCAGCTGTCGGTACGCCGCCATCGCATAGGTGATCCGCGAGGCTCCGATCACCCCCGCGTTCGTGGCGATGACGAGGATCGTCGCCGCAAGGATGCCGACGTAGATCTCCAGCACGTCGAGGAGCGTGCCGGACACGCCGAGGTTCGCGACCACGCCGAGCACCGGGTCGTTCGCAAAGCCTCCGTCCTCGGGCGGGAGGCCGAGGGGCGTCTGAAACTCCCCGTCGACGAAGGTGACGGGCAGGGCCGAGAGAGCGATCGCCGGCAGGGTCAGGTAGATGGCGAAGACCGCAACGCCGGTCAGGAGGTATGCGCGCGGAACGTCTCGAGGCGGGTCCCGCACCTCTTCGGCGAGGTTGGAGACGGTCTCGATACCCGTGTACGCGATCATCCCGACAGGGATCGCGAGCAAGAAGTCGCGCCAAGTGGGCGCGACCCCCCAGTGGATGTTGTCCGCGAGGATGCTCGGGCTGAAGACGAGGAAGAACCCGAGGAGCACGAGCAGAAGCTGTGTGGCGAAGTCGACGAATGCGAGGACGATGTTGAGCCGCGCCGACTCTTGGATGCCGACGATGTTGACGGCGACCAGCACGACGATGACGACGGCGCCCCCGATGATGTCCCAGGGGTTCTCCCGCAGCGGCTCCCAGAAGATCGAGAGGTAATGCGGGACGAAGAACGCCGAGATGGCGATCGTGATGACGTAGTTCAACATCTGCGCCCAGCCGGCGCCGAAGCTCACGAGCTCGTTGAAGGCGTGACGCGCAAAGCTCGCGGAGCCGCCCGCTTCCGGATACCGAACGGTGCCCTCCGCGTAGGTCAGCGTCGTCGCAATGAAGATGATCCCGGCGATGACGAAGACGAGCGGGGTCAACCCTAGGGCGAACACCGCCGTGACGCCGAGCGCGTAGTAGATCGACGAGCCAACGTTGCCGTAGACGGTCGCGAACAGCGCGGGAGCCCCGAGCACGCGCTCCAAGCCGTGGGTGCGGCGGCGACGTCGCGGCGGCACCGCCGAATCTTCTCAGAGGGTCTGGTGGGTCGTTACGTCAGCGCTGGGCGAACGCGGAGCCGTCGCTCGCGCTCGGGTCGCTCACGCCGCGGAGGCGGGCTTCCCAGTCCGGGTACTGCTCCCTGCAGGTCGGACAGGCGCGCAGGGACTGCCCGTCGCCGGCGTCCAGGTGGCCCCAGTACCCACGTGAGAGAAGACCGTCCGCCTGCTGTCGCCCGCAGAGGCCGCAACGAAGATAGAGACGCGACATCGCCTCGGTTATAGCACCCGCCTCAGCAACGCGCAGCTACCAGGGCCCGATGAACTCTCCGCTCGGGTGGGCGAGCAGGACGATGATCACGATCGCGACGCAGGCCAGGGCGGCCAGGAGCAAGGCCGGCGTCAGCCAGCGCACGTGCGACTGCTGCGGGGGAAACTCGATCTGCTTCTCGCGAGCCATCGTGCCTCCTTTCTACGGTCCCGGGTCGGTCGAGGGCCCGGCGAGCGGCGGCTCGGCGAAACCAGGGCCCGGCGCCGTCGGGCTTGCGGGGGGCAGGCCGCCCGCGCCGCGCAGGAGCGCGGCCTGGGCCGTGAGCTTCTTCTCCTCCAGCCAGACCCAGTAGACGAGGGCCGCCACCATGAAGATGATCCCGAGGACGGTGAGGATGTAGGTTCCGGTGGAGTCCTCCGGGCCAAAAGTCCAGAACGTCGTTGCAACCTCGTCCCAGCTCTCGTAGGGGAAGCTGTCGATCACGACCTACCTCCTTTCCGCGGGAGCGCCCGCCCGATGGCCGTTGGTTCGCGTGTACTCCTCGATGAGGATCGGGGCCGCCTCGACCTCCTGGCCGTCCGGGAGGACGACCACCTCGGGAACGCGCTCGAACTCGGGGAAGAAGTCCTGCTGGAACTCCGCCATGTCGAGGCCTTCCAGCTCGACCTCGGGCGGGACGCGGAGCAGGTTCGCCTTCTTCAGGAGCCAGCTGACGACGTAGCCGGGCAGGAAGGCGAGCGGGAAGAAGGCGAGCATGCCCATGAGCTGCCCGCCGAACGAGCTGGGGACGTTGTTTACCCCGGTCGGGAACCCGCCGGCGAAGATGCCGACGAGGAA
>Ga0081538_10001152_pt1 | contig 27962 bp, 29 predicted proteins | sample TabmetS5T2R1_FD_71022 | JGI IMG/M metagenome (GOLD analysis project Ga0081538, IMG submission 71022) | Tabebuia heterophylla rhizosphere microbial communities from the University of Puerto Rico - S5T2R1 | ecosystem: Host-associated > Plants > Roots > Rhizosphere ...
CAAGCCGCCTGAGGGCTTCTGGACCCAGAAACAAGCCGAGGAGCGGCTGCGTGAAGTCCTGGTCAAGCTCGGCGGCCAGACTGCCGGGCCGCTCGACTCGGCCACGCTCGGCACCGCCGCGCGCGTGTATATGCACTATCTCGAGCACGACCTCGACCGCGCCCCGTCGACGCTGAGCGGCTACCGCAGTTGCCTCAACGTGCACGCGCTGCCGGTGCTCGGTGCCGACACTCCGGTCGGCGACCTGACCGCCGACGACCTCGAGACCCTCCGGACCTACCTGCTCGGTAAGCTCGCCCGCAGAACAGGGCAACAGGTGATGGTGGTCATCCACGGACTGCTCGGCTTCGCCGTCCGGCGCCGCTGGGCGCACGTCAATGTCGCCGCCGCCGTCGAGCGGATCCGCGTCCAAGCGCCGACCGAGTTCGCGATCCTCTCCCCGGCCGAGGTGTTCGCCGTCGCCCGCCGCGCTGAAGGGCAGATCGGCGCGATCATCCTGCTCGGCGCGTTCACCGGCCTCAGGATCGGGGAGCTCCGCGCGCTTCGCTGGCGCGACATCGACTTCGCCGGATGCCTCATCCACGTTCGCCGCAACCTGCCCCACGGCTCGAAGGTCGAGCGGGTGCCGAAGGGACGTCAGGCCCGTTCCGTTCCGCTGCTCGACCAGGCCGTCCCGGTGCTCGACCGGCTCTCCCAGCGCGAGCGCTTCACCGGCCCCGACGACCTCGTGTTCACGAGCCCGACCGGGAAACACCTCGACGACAACCCGATCCGTAGGGGCCTGTACGCGGCGATGGCCGCCGCCGGCATCGACCGCGACCGCGGCACCGGCAAGCCGTTCGTGTTCCACGACCTGCGCCACTCGTTCGGCACTCTCGCCGTCAGGGTGTTTCCGCTCACCGACGTGCAGACCCACATGGGGCACAAGAGCGTCGAGACCACGCGCCGGTACATCCACCACGTGCCGCGCCGCGACGCGGCCGCCAAGCTGACCGCGCTCGTCAATGAGGACGTCGCCCCCGAGCTCGTGCCGGCGTGATGCAGGTCTGCGGCTTCGCCTTCGCGTGTAGATGCGCGCCGATTAGCCCCCCCAACCCCTCGGAGCTAGGCTCTCCTCGAATGGCCGACGACCACGAGGGCGACCTCGAGCGCACCAAGCGCCGGCGCCAGCATCAGCGCGCCGCCACTAGGCACGAGCGGGCCGCTCGGTCCGATCGAGAGGCGGCGGACGCGGCCGAGGTATTCGGCGAGGCCGAGGCAGCCGAGGATCACCGCGAGGATGCTCGGCGGCATGAAGCCGACGCTGACGACGAGCGGCGTAGGGCCGACTAGCTGCTCGATGGCGACGTGGCGCCGGGTGCTCGCGCCCCGCATCTAGGTGCAGGTCGACCGCAACCTGCCGAGCGATCCGGAATCCATCGGCTCGCTGGGTACCAAACGGGTACCGAAATCCGCGAATCGGACGTGCATCACGGTACCCAAGAGCACCCAAGAGCCGCATAGGTAAGCGGAGCGACGGGCAGGGTCGCCTCTCATAATCCATCGGTCGCAGGTTCGATCCCTGCCCGGCCCATTCAGCGCCTCGCCAAGCGAGAGCGGAAGGTGGCTGCTACGGGGACGTCAGCCTGATGCCCACCATTACGTCCCCCGCGTTTGTCCCAGCGGGTACCGTGGCGAACTGGCGAACCTGGAAGGCCAGCCTGGATCCCGCGGGCACGGTGAACGTACCGGGGTTGGTGCAGCTCGTTGCCGCCCCGAGTATCGCGCATCGATAGTCCGTTTCGACGCCGTCGACCATCAGCACGACGTTGATGTTCCCGCCACCAGACGTTGTCGTGTACGCCGCTGCAAGATCGCGCGCGATCATGGTCGTCGCGGGGAACGCGTCTCAACGGACGACACAGCAGGGGTTGCCGCGCGTCTCGCCTACTCGCGCAGCCCGGCGGCTTCGAGGGCGCGGTGCGCGTCGCGGTAGATCTCGACACGCACGGCGCGGCCAGCCCGGAGTCTGTAGAGCTGCCACAAGGGGGGCATCTCCACGTCAACGCCGCTTTCCTTCCCGCGACCCCCCTGCCTCATTCGTACGAGCACGCCTTCGCTGCCGAGCGTGAATTCCTCTGCGTGCGCGTAGTAGTCGTGGAAGGGCGCCATCCACTCGCGGAAGAAGTTCCGCACCCCCTCGTGTCCTCGAAAGACGCCCATGTCTGGAACCTCGGACTCGGTCATGTCCCACTCAATGGCAGGGTCATAGAAGTCGAACACGGCCCGCATGTCTCCGCGCTCCCACGCCTCCCACGCTTTACGCACGAGCTCCACACTGTCGTCCGACAGCGCTACTCCCGCCTGGGATCGGCCGTGCGCCTCGAGCTCGTGCCTGGGTGTCTCCACATTCTTGTGCGACATCGCTTCGCCCAGTATCCCGCGCCGAGGGGAAGGGTCCCAGCCCGGCGACGGAACGACTGAGAGTCCGACTGACTGACCGGATGTTCGCGACGGCCTCGGGCGGCACCTGAACCCCTGGCGGCGAGCCCACACCAGCCGGTCGACAGCTGGGCCCAGCTGTCGACCGGCCGATCCTACGTGACCGATCGCACGGGAATGAGGGCCGGCCTGCGAAGCGTCCTCGGGCTAGCAGCCAACCCACTCCACCCGGAGGCCACTCATGAAGTTCACCAGGGCCACCCGTTGCAGTCTCGTCGCGATCGGCGCCGCGTCGCTTGCGCTGGCGGCCGGCGTAGCGCCGGCGTCAGCCGCTCCGACGGTAAGCGATCTGACGATTGCGAAGCCCGTGGACAAGCCGTCGAACGTCCTGCTCACCAGCCTGGCGCCAGCCGACGCCACGCCGGACGTCCTGTTCCGCAAGTGCACGCCAGGCACCTTCTACCCCACCGTTCTGCCCTAGCGAGGAGAGATCCATGAACGCACGTCACAGCCATCCCGTTCGCCGCGCTCTCGCCGCACTGTTCGTCGCCGCTCTGGCAGCGGTGGCGGTCGTCCCGGCCGGCACAGCGGCCGCAAAGGCGGGACACGACGAACCCCTCGGCGGGTACCTCAAGCTCGAGCTAGAGAAGGTCACGGTTGCCAGCTAACACGATCAGCGACCCGATCGACTGACGACCGAGGCCCCGTTGTCCCGACCAATTAGCTACTCCACCGCATCAGGAACGTGGAACACGGCTTCCACGTTGTTGCCGTCCAGATCGAGCACGAACGCGGCGTAGTAGCGGCCGCTGTACTCGGGACGGAGGCCCGGCGCTCCGTTGTCGGTGCCGCCACTGCGAACGGCCGCCGCGTGCCAGCGCTCGACAGCGGACGCATCCGGCGCCTGAAATGCGACGTGCGCCCCGGTCGTCACCTGATCGCGGCCAGGCTGGGTCCCGACTGCGTGGAGCGCGAAATCGTCGCTCGTGCCGCGTCCGAAGAGGACGTAGGGATCGCCTTCGAAGGCACCCTCGCCCAGTACGGTGAAGCCAAGTTCCGCGAGCGCCGCCTCGTAGATGCGCCGGCTCGCGGCGAGGTCGCTCACCCTGATACCCACATGATCGATCACCTCGCTCATCCGCACCCACCAATCACTAGTCCGAGGAATGCACGTCGCCGCCCGCCCGAGTGTGAAGGGCGTGCCAGGTCGGAGTTGACGACGTTGAGTAACTGATGAAGCGCACGGAGCCATCGCCCATGCTGAAGTTGGCCCCGCCGCTGTGGGAGCTGTGGAAGCCGGCGCTTGCCGGCGCTTGCCGGTGCCGCAGAGGCCGCCACGGCTGCCGCCACCACCAGCGTCGCTCCGATGGTTCCGATGATCCCTCGCATTGTCTTTGCTCCCTTCTGGTTGAGCGCCGCCCGGCCCGAGAGGCGGTGCGCCCGAATCTGCGTGTCAGCGACGTATTCGCGGCGAGCGGCCGATTGGATCGGCCCATTCAGGGCGTAAGACCAGACCGTTAGGGGTACATACGACCTGTCGACCTAGAAGCCCCGCGTCGGCTGTCACCGGGCGGGGCGCGGCCCACCAGGAGGCGGCCTCATGAGCGTCACCGAAGTTGCCCGGCCCAGCGGACTTGACCGTGACGCCGTCCTGCTGCGCGGCATCGTCACCAACCTCGAAGACGTGTGCGAGGCGGCTGTCGACAAGCTCGACGAGTACTTCACGACCGGCAATGCGCTCGCGCTCGAAGACGCCCGGAAGCTGCTCAGGGAAAGCGCCCGCACGGTTGACGAGCTGACCGAGCTCGCCGGCGCGGACACCTAGCCCGGTCGCGACTGGCGGGTTCACTAGCAGGACTGGCGCGTGAGCCATCCACTCCGCGTCCGCCGGCCGAACATGCGGGCACCGCTCGACGGTGCAGTGCTCGTGGCCCGGCCGTCACGCTGGGGCAACCCCTACTCCATCGAGGAGCACGGACGCGAGCAGGCGATCGAGATGTACGAGCGCTGGCTGCTGAAAAGCGACGAACTGCTCGCCCAGCTGCCCAGCCTCAAGGGGAAGCGACTCGCGTGCTACTGCAAGCTCGACGAGCCCTGCCACGCCGACGTCCTCGCACGCCTCGCGAACGAATAAGGGGAGAGCCCGAGCTACGGCGTCATGGACCGAGGATGACGAATCTCGTCGTGACCGTCCCTGGGTCGAGCGTTGCATTCGAGACGTTGCAGACCTTCCAGAACGCAGCGACCCGCCCGCTGGGGGTGTCTGCCGTAGTGCTGTCTGGAATCGCCACCAGGCGGTTGTTCGGAAAGTTCGCGCCGAAGGGGATGACGAGCTTGCCGGCCGGGGCGCCCGTGTTGAGTCCATCGAGCGTGCACGCGCCCCCCTCGAGCGGGGTCAGCGTCGTCGTCTTGGTGCCGGATTCGAGAATTTGTCCAAATCCGCTCGCGTCCCTGCCGTCAAGCTTGTCGGCGTCAGCGGCTTTGGCCGTTGCGCCAAGGAAGCGGGTGTCGCTCGTCGCCTTGTCGTAGAAGTTCGAGGTGTCGACGGTGCCGGTATCTCCCTTTAGGCCTTGGGGACCCTGCGGGCCCGCCGGGCCCTGTGGGCCCGCCGGTCCTGCGGGCAGCTCCCCGAGCTTGAAATCGGCGCCCAGCAGCGACCCATCCTTGATCGCCGCGCTGCTCAGCGAGTTCGTCTTGATGTCGAGGCCGGTGAGGGAGCGGTTCTTGATCTGCTTGCCGGTGATGAGCTGCTGCGCGGCGGTGACGGCAGACTCGCCTGCCGCCGTACCGCTCAACGCCACGCAGAGAGCGAGAAACGCCACCAGCATCGCCGCCGACGGTCGCCGCGGCCGGAGCTTGCCCAACATTTGGACCTCCTATGACCGGCGCGACGGCTGCAGCGCCGGGTCGTTTCGAGGAAGGCCCCTAGCTGAGCACGACCCGCTGACATTCCGCTGACCTGTCGCTGACGCGAACCGGGCGCGCATCTGAGACTCAGAGGCTCGGCGGGGCGATACTAGGCGGGATATGTCGCAGGAAAACGTGGCGCTGGTACGCGAGGGATACGCGCACTTCCGCGCGGGCGATTACGACCGCTTGCTCGACTTCCTCGTCACGAACGCCGCTCCGGATGTCGAGATCTACTCGCGGTTCGGTGGCTTTAGCGGCGAGCCATACCGGGGACACGAGGGCCTGCGCGCCTGGCTTGTCGAGATTCAGGAGAACTTCGACCGCTTTGAACCGTGGATCGACGAGGCCCGCGACGCAGGCGAGGATCGGGTTATTGCATTCGGCGGAATCCGCTTTCGGGCACGAGAAAGTGGCATTGACATGGCTGAGCAGATGGGTTGGGTCTACGAGTTCGGCGACGGGCGACTGCGCCGAATGATGTTCTACGCGTCTCCCGGCGACGCCCTCGAGGCCGTGGGACAGCTGGAGTAGCTCAGCACTAGCGGCCGAGCAGCGCGATCATCGCCGACTGCATGAAGCGGGGCGGGAAGGTCATCTCGACGGTCTCGCGGTGGCGCTTCAGGAAGCTGGCCGCCCAGCGGGCCCCGCGCAGGTTGCGGGGGATGCCGCCGCGCAGGAAGAGGCCCTCGCGGGCGGCGGCGGCGCTGTCCGTCAAAAAATCCTGCAGGTCGAGCGCCGGGATCACGTGGCAGCGCAGGTGCGCCTCCTCGCCGAGGCTCTCGACCCCGTGCGTCGTTCGCGGCCTGACGACCACTTCTCCGTCATCCGGGCCGATCTCGCGCTTCTCGCGGCCAACCCGGATCCGGGCCCGGCCTTCGACGACCGACCAGCGTTCCTCCTGGTGCGGATGCAGGTGCGGCGGCAGCGCCCCGCCTGGCTCGAGCCAGGCCTCGACGAAGAGATTCTCGCCGTCCGGCTCGAAGGCGTAGCTGACGCGGTGTACGGGATCGTGGACCCGGGATGGCATCGGTGGCTCCTCTCGGCGGCGGCTCTTGTGTTACCTGGCGGTAACTTATCACATAAGTTACTCTCCGGTAACACGTGGCGGCGGTATCGAAGACGCGTACGCGCATCTCCGCCGGCGAGCGCCGTGAGCTGGTCATGCGCGCCGCCGGCAGGCTGTTCGGTCGCGATGGCTACGCGGGCACCAGGATCGACGACATCGCCGCCGCCGCCGAGGTGACGAAGCCGATCGTGTACCGCCACTTCGAGTCGAAGAAGGCGCTCTACATGGCCCTGCTCGCCAAGCACGAGGAGGATCTGCCGACCTTCACCGAGGGCCTGTCGGACATATCGCCGCCACCGGACGCGGACGCCCTCTTGCGTACGATCCTCGAGCACTGGCTCGACTACGTGCGTATGAACCAGCATGCGTGGCTCATGCTGTTCCGCGACCGCTCGGACGACGAGGAGATCGAGCAGTTGCGCCGGCGCGTGAGCCTGCGCGCCCGCGAGGTGCTGGCCGCCTTCATCGCCGAGCAGGCCGGCTCGAGCATGCCGGCCGAGGAGATCGAGCCGACCGCCGAGGCGCTGAGGGGCGGCCTCGCAGCCCTCGCGCTCTGGTGGATCGACCATCCCGACGTGCCGAAACCGGTGCTCGTGAACGTGGGCGCGCGCATGACTCGGGCAGCGGTTGCGGCCGGGTGAGCCGCCGGCCCCTCACCACGCTCGCGGTCCTGCTCGCCTTGATTGCGGCGAGCGCGCCGGACGCGCCAGCGGCGGCCGAGCTACCGCTCGGCTCGCGCTCGCTCGACGAGAGGCGCGAGCGCGCGACTGTCGCGCCCGGGGTCCGCTGGACAGCGATCGTCCGCGAGGGTGGGCCCTGGCGCGTGAACGTGCTCGCGATCGATCGCGCCGCACTGGAGGGCCGGCTCGGCGGGGTGCTCGCGAACGACCGCATCGCGGGCCGCGAGCGCCCGAGCGTCATGGCCCGCCGGACCGGTGCGGCGGCCGGCGTCAACGGCGGCTTCTTCGCGGTCGACGGTGATCCGGTGGGGGCGCTCGCCATCGACGGGCAGCTGCTGAGCGAGCCCGTGCGCGGACGCTCGGCGCTACTCGTGCCGTCCGACCCGGCGCGCCCGCCGCGCGTCGAGCGCCTGCGCTTCGCGGGCTCGGTCAGTGCCGGAGCGGCCGGCGTCACTCGCATCCTCGACGGGGTGGAGCGGCGCCGCGGCGCCATCCCCGCCTGCGGCGGCCGCGGCGGAGACCTACCGACCGAGCGGCCGAACTCGGCGCTCACCTGCTTCGACTCGAGTGAGCTCGTCCTGGTTTCGCCACGCTTCGGGGCGCCGGGAGCGAGCGGTGGGCTCGAGGCCGAGCTGCGCGGAGGAGTGGTCGTGCGAGTGGGGTCGCCGCGGCGAACGACGATCGCCCCGGGCACCGAGGTCCTCTCGGCGAGCGGAGACGCCGCCCGCTTTCTTCGCGACGCCCTGCCGCCGGGAAGCCGTCCGCTGGTCGACCTGTCGGTGCTGGCGGCGGGCGCGACCGTCGTCCTGGCCGAGCACGGGCTCGTCGTGGGCGGTGGCCCGCGCCTGCTCAGACGCGGCCGGGTGAGCGTGGCGGCCCGGCCCGAGGGCTTCGCGCCGCTCGAGGCGCCCGCCTTCTTCGGCTCGTTCGTGGCCTCTCGGCAGCCCCGTACGCTCGCGGGCGTGCGGAGCGACGGCAGCCTGCTGCTCGTTACGGTTGACGGCCGCCGGCCCGGCTGGAGCGCTGGGGTCACGCTCCTCGAGGCCGCGCGCGTGATGCGCTCGCTCGGCGCCCGCGACGCGCTCAATCTCGACGGCGGCGGATCGACCGGCATGGTGGTGCGCGGCGAGGTCGTGAACAGGCCCTCGGACCGCTCGGGGGAGCGCGCGGTGAGCGACGGGATATTCGTGCTGCCGTGATGATCGTGCTCGCACTCGCGCTGCTGGCCGGCGCCGGCGCCGCCACGGCAGATACAGCCGGCGACCAGTCGGAGCGCGCAGTCGTGTGGGCGGTCGGCGACGCGGCGACTCCCAACGACAAGGCCCGGCGCCTCGCCGCCCATATCCGCGCCGTCACGCCCGACCGCTTCCTCTACCTCGGCGACGTGTACGAGGACGGCACCGCCAGCGAGTTCCAGCTCCACTACCACCCGCTCTACGGCTCGCTGGCGCCGGTCACGGACCCCACGCCCGGTAACCACGAGTGGGACAACCGCTTCAGCGGCTACTACCCGTACTGGCGCGCCCAGAAGGGCCGGCGCCAGCCGCCGTGGTCGAGCACGACCCTCGCGGGCTGGGAGATCTTGGCGCTCAACTCGCAGGCGGCGCACGATCGCGGCTCGCGCCAGCTGCGCTGGCTGGGGCGGGCGCTCGCCGAGCCGCGCGGCAACTGCCGGATCGCCTTCTGGCACCGCCCGCGCTTCACGGCCGGGGAGTACGAGGACGCGGCCGACCTCGCTCCGCTCTGGGAGGCCCTGCGCGGTGACGCGAAGGCCGTGCTGAGCGGCCACGACCACAACCTCCAGCGGCTCCGACCCCGAAACGGGATCACCCAGTACGTCGCGGGGGCCGGAGGGGCGAGTCCCTACGCGGTCGACGAGAGCGACGCGCGCCTGGCGTGGAGCGACGACAGCCGCTTCGGGGCTCTGCGCATCGTGCTCGAGCCCGGCCGCGCGACGTTCGAGTTCCGCGATAGCGCCGGCCGGCTGCTCGACCGCAGCCGGCAGAACTGCACCAGCCGCTAGACCGGCCGCTCCGCCGCGTACGCCGGGATCGGCGCGAGGTCGTTCTCGAACCCGGGCGTTGCCTCCACCCGCTCGATCCAGGCGCCGATGCCCGGGTGCTTTGAGAGCTCGGCGCCCGCGTCGTTCGCGCAGTGGACGTATGCGTAGAGGGAGATGTCCGCCACGGTGTAGTCGGGACCGGCCGCGAAGGCGCCGCCGCGGGCGGCGAGAAGCCGCTCGAATGCGGCCAGGGCGTCGCTGCCGCGGGCGAGCCGGTCGGCGTACACCTCGGGCGCCCGCTCGCCGCGGCCCGACACGCGCAGGAAGCGCGCATAGCCGAGCTCTGCCTCGATGCGGTCCTGCTCGAAGAAGAGCGCCTGGTTCACGCGCGCCCGCGCGAGCCGGTCCTGTGGCAGGAACGGCGTGCCTTCGGCCAGGTAGAGCAGGATCGCGTTCGACTCCGAGATCGTCTCGCCCGAGTCGAGCTCCAGCACCGGGATGCGTCCGTCGGGGTTGCGCTCGAAGTGCTCGGGCGTGCGGGTCTCGCCCTTGAACAGGTCGACGGTCACGCGCTCGAACGGAAGCTCGAGCTGCCGGAGGAGGATGCGCGGTTTGAAGGCATTTCCGGACGCGGGATGGTCGTACAGGATCACCGCGGGAACGCTAACGCGCCCGCCGGGCGCCCCAGGAACCCCTGGTCCTGAAGGAACTACGGCGGCTCCGGCGAAAACGGGGTCCGTGACGCGAACCGGGACGACCGCCCTCACCTTGTCGGAGGAGATCCGCCAGCGCTTCGACCAGTTCAGCCGCTCGCAGAAGGACGTGGGCCAGTACATAGTCGACCACCTTGAGGAGGCGGCCTTTCACACCGCCGAGGAGCTGGCACGGCGCGCGAACACGTCGAGCTCGACGGTCGTCCGCTTCGCCCAGGCGCTCGGCTTCGAGGGTTTCCCCGAGCTCCAGGCCGCAGCGCGCGACGAGTACCGGCGCGCGCGTGAGAACGGCGCCACGGCCGCGGAGCTGGGCGCGCCGCCGCTCTTCCCGATCGACCAAACCGAGTTCGAGACCGCGCTCGCGGCCGACCATTCGAACGTGGCCGAGACGGCCAAGCGGATCGACCGCGATGAGGTCGCGGCCGCTGTCGACCTGATCTCGCGCGCGGAGCGGATCCTGCTCTGCGGCACCGACCAGATGGCGTTCTTCGCCAGCTACCTGCGCCATCTGCTGATGCTGCTCGACCTGCGTGCCGAGGTCGTCGCGTCCCCGAGCCAGGAGGGGCTCGCCAAGCTCGGCAGGGTGGACGACAAGACCGTGATGGTCGGCTTCTCGGCCGGCCGGCCGCACCCACTCGTGGTGCGGGCTATGAAGCTCGCCCGCAACCGCCGCGCCGCCACGATCGCGATCGCCGACGCCACCCTCTCCGAGGTCGCGAAGCTGGCCGACCACCGCCTCTACTACTCCTCGAACAGCCCCGCGTACGTCCGCTCACACGCGGCCCTGCTCGGGGTCATCCAAGCGCTCGCTTACGGCGTCTACGCGCTGGACGAGTCCGCCTACGCGGACCGCATCAAGGCCTTCCGGCTGAAGTAGGGGTCAGCGTCGGGGGCGCTTCCGGCGGCACCTCCTCGCGGGCTTCTTCTTGCGCTGTTCGCTGTTTCCCCGGGCCCGCGCCTGGGCGCGCTTGCGCTTGCACTTGCGTCGCTTGGAGCGCGCCTTCTTGCGCTTGGTGGTGGAGGCGGGCGGTGTCGACACGGCCGCCGGCGCCGCCGGTGCCGGCGTGCCTTGGACGGGCGGGAGAACCGGGGGCAGGGGCGGGGGTGGCGGCGGCTGTCGCGGCTGGCCCAGCGGCGGCGTCCCGCCGTACACCGCGCCCGCCGTCCGATAGGCGCGCACGTCGAGCGCGAGGGCGGCCTCGCGGGCAGCATCGAGGCCGACCGCGTCGAGTTGATTGATTTCGACCAGCACGAGCGTCTCGCCCTCCGGGTCGTTGATGGCGCCGACCTCGACGATGCCCACGCCGGGTGCGTGCGCCTTCGTCTGGGTGCCGCCCTGGGGGTCGAGCGGGCTCGTCTCGTGGGTCACCAGAACATCCGTGTAGCAACCGGTGGGTACGCAGACCTCCGGGTCCACCTCGAACACCTCAGCGCAGTCGAGGAATTGGATCGACGGCACGGAGCCCTGGAGGTAGAAGTCCCCGATCGACGGAGCGTCGAGCATGTGGATGCCGCCCTCGGCGTCGCCCACGCCCGCGATCCAGGTGCTGGGGGCGCCGATGAAGAATCCGTCCTCGTACTCCTCCGGGTACTCGCCGAGGCTCCAGACGTTCCCAGCGTCGTCCTGGGCGAAGAAGGCGAGCTCGGCCTCCGCGACCTCCCCGTCCTGCGTGTCGACGTCCCACATGACCCGCGTGCGCACCCCGTCGATCACCTTCACCAGGTCCGTGGCCGTGAAGGTCACGCGATGGGGGAGCGGTTCGCCGGTCCGGCTGGCCCGGCCCTCGAGGACCATCTGCGTCCCGGGGACGAGTGGGAGGAACTGGTTGTCGATTGTGGTCGACTGAGTGAACGCCGTGGGGTCGTAGTCGACTAGTCGCGGGCATGGCGGGTCCGTGCCCTGAGCGTGCACCGGGGACGCCGTCAGCACAGACAGGCCGCCAGCCAGCGCGAGCACCGCCACGAGACGCCTGAGCGAGCTCATTGGGCCACCGGCTTCACCTGGCTGAGCAGGGCGCGGTTCTGCTTGCGGAAGGACTCCTCGTACTGCGGGCGGACCTCCAGCTCGACCGGCGTGATGTGGCGCTTCTCGCAGGCCAGATCGGCGCGGGCGATCCGCACCTCCTCGCGCTGGAGGTCGGCGAGCGCGCTGCGGTCGTAGGTCGCGCCCACGACCGGCGGGGCGCTGGCTCCGGGCTGGACCCCCGCTCCCACGATCGACCGGAAGCGCCGGATCATGTCCGTGTCGATCTCCTCGGGCTCCCCGTAGCGATATCCGTCATCTGCCATGCACTTCGACCACCTCTCGACTGCTCTCACCATCCGTTGGTCCTGCGTGATGCGCTCCTCGAGCTCATCGAATTTCCCCTGCACCTTCGCCAGGACGGCTGCACCCCCGAACACCTGCTCCGTCGCCTTCCTGGTGCAGCCCCCGAGCTCCGTCGCGGCGTCTGAATCGATCGCCTCCGCGAACGTGAGCCCGGGGTTCTCGCCCCACAGCGCGCGGTCGTACGCCGACCGGTCCGCGGCGCCGAGGCTCTTGCGGAACCGCTCGTTCGGATCGGCCTGCGGGCTGCCGCGGCCGAACAGCGTGCTGATGCCGTAGCCGAACTGCTCCAGGAACTCCTCATCGGTCAGCTTCGCCTTGCCGGTCAGCGCGGCCTGTTGGGCGAGTGGGTCGACGGGGACGTAGTCGAATCCCTGCGCCTTCATGCAGTCGCGGATCAGGTTCTCCACGCGGGTCTGGCGCTCGATCACGCCGGACTCGCTGAAGCCGAGCTGGTCCTCGAGCTCGACCGGAGGCTCGGTCGAGGGCTCGTCCTCGCCGCAGCCGGCCCCCAGGGCCGCCACGAGCGCCAGCGCAGCGATGAGGCGGCGGGCGTTCACGCCGTCCCCGCCCGGAGCGCCTCGACGGGCTCCATCGCCGCCGCCCTGAGCGACGGGTAGGTTCCGGACAGGAGGCCGATCAGCCCACCCACGAGCGGCGCCAGGAGCGGCACCCACGCTTCCATCACCGGCGTCCACTCGCGACTGGCCGACACGGCCACGACCACAAGCGTGCCGAGCGCGGCTCCCACGACGCCGCCCAGCAGGCCCATCACCGTGCTCTCGACCAGGAACTGCGCCGCGATGTGGCGCCGCGAGGCTCCCAATGCCCGCCGCAGGCCGATCTCGCCGACCCGCTCGAGCACCGACACGAGCGTGACGTTCGCGATCCCGAGCGCCCCCACGAGCAGGGACACGCCTCCGAGCAGCAGGAACAGCGCGTTGAGGTCGCTCTCGACGCCGACCTTGAGCGACTCGGGGTCGGGCGGCGCCGACACCCTAAGCAGCTCGGGCGCGTTCGGGCTCAGCGCGATCGGGGCCTCCCGCACCACGCGGTCGACCGCGCCGATCTCAGTCTCGATCTGCACGGTCGCTGGCGCGACCAGTCCGAACTCGCGCCGGGCGGTGCCGTTCGGGATCGTCAGCGAGCCGAGCAGCGAGGGCTGGCGCTCGACGCTGTCGACAATCCCGCTGACCTGGTAGAGGCGCTCGCCGATGAAGATCGAGGGCTGTTGGTCGAGGGTGTTGATACCGAGCCGCCGTGCGGCGTTCCTCCCCAGCACCGCGGTGCGGTCGCCGCGCCGGGAGTGGCCGCTGTCGGGGAGCCGGCCCGAAGAAAGGTCGGCCCGCACCGCCCGCCAGAGCCCGTCCGAGGCCGCTCTCACCGGCAGCTGGACATCGGGCTGGGCGAGCGGGTCGTTGATGGCGACGGTGCGCACCAGTTCCCCGCGCACGTCGACGTCGGACAGGGTGCCCGCCGCCACCACGCCGTTCAGCCGCTCGAGGCGTTCCTGCGCGTCCCATGGGATGGCCGTGGCCGCGCGGCTGCCGCCAAGGGTGCCGGGCACGGGTGTGATCACGACGTCGGTGGCCGCCACGGCGCTGAAGCGCCCGACGATCTGGCTGCCCGCGGTCTTCGAGAGGCCGAGCGTGGCCACGAGCGCGGCGACGCCGACGACCGTGCCGAGCACGGTCAGCCCGACGCGCGCGGGGCGGGCCATCAGTCCCGCTCCCGCCTCCGCGAACAGGTCGCGAAGCGACAGGCGCGCCCGGGGTGGGGGCTCAGGCGTCACCCAGCCTCCTCCGTCAGCTCGCCGTCGACGATCCGAACGAGCCGCGTCGCGTGGGCCGCGACGCCCTCGTCGTGCGTCACGACGACGAGCGTGAGGCCCTGGCGTGCGAGCGCGTCGAACAGCAGCAGCAGCGACTCGGTGCTGGCCGAGTCGAGGTTTCCGGTGGGCTCGTCGCAGAGGAGCAGGCTGGGCGATCCGAGCAGCGCTCGCGCTATCGCCACGCGCTGCTGCTCGCCGCCCGAGAGCCGCGTGGGCAGGAAGTCTCGGCGCTGGGACATGCCAACCCGATCGAGCACCGCGGCGGCCCGCTCCTCGCGGCCGCTCCGGTCTCCGCCGGCGTACAGCTCGGCCAGCATCACGTTCTCGAGCGCCGTGCGGTGGGCGAGCAGGTGGAACGACTGGAAGACGAACCCGATGCTCCGCGCCCGCACGGCCGTGCGTTCGCTGTCGCTCAGGGCCCCGACGTCAACTCCGTCGATCAGATACGAGCCGGCCGTGGGGCGATCGAGGCAGCCGAGGATGTTGAGCAATGTCGACTTGCCCGATCCGGACGGGCCCACGATCGAGAGCCAGTCACCGGCGTGAATCGCGAGGTCGACCCCCCGGAGCGCCTCAACGGGGCGCTCGCCCCCATAGGTGCGGCTCACTCCGCGCAGCTCGACGACCGGCGGAGCCTCGTCGTCGGGTCCGGGCCACTGCTCCTCCATCGGGGTGGTGATAACGGAGACTGTGTCCGGCTCGGGGGTCGGTTCGGCTTCCATGGGTACCCCGGCTAGGGCGATGGAGCTCCAGTTCGCTTGCCGACGATCACCTGGCTACCGGGCTCGAGGCGCTCGCTCACGGGCCGAACCTCCACGAGGCCCTGTGCCGCGAGCCCGGGCTCGACGGTCACGTAGCCGCCTCCTGTGCCGACGCCGTCCACCTGCACGCGCGAGCTTCCGTCGGCGCCCACGGACACCGCGTTGACCGGCACGGCGAGCACCTCCCTCCCGGTGCTCTTGACGGCGATCGTCAGACGCACCGAAGCTCCGACCAGCTGAGCCGGGGCGCTGTGCGGCCTGACCTCGAGGTAAACGCGCGAAGGATCGACCTTGTTCGTGCCCGGGCGGTCGGCAACCCGGGTGACCGTGCCGGTGGTATCGACCCCCAGGTCGGGCTCTTCGATCCGGACCTCGGCGCCGCGCCGCACAAGCTCGGCGTCGTTCAGCGACAGCGAGGAGTCGATGGCGAGGCGCGAGTTGCTGACCGTCATGACCCTGCCGGAGACGCTGTCGCCCCGTTTGGCGCGCACCGTGTCAACGCGCAGCGGGAGGACCGGGAAGAACAGTAGCTCGTTGGCCGGCACCTGGATGCCCATCCGGCGGGCAAGCCGCGCGGCGTCCGCGGCGGTCTCGTCTGCTTCGGCGGACGCGGCGTCGCTGAGCAGTTCCTGGATCCGCGTGTCGCCCGGCGTGCGGAGGACCTGCAGTCGCCGCTCCGCGAGGACCACCTGTTTCCGCGCGGCGGGCAGCGCCTGCCGCGCATGAGCAAGCTCGGCCGCCGCCGTGCGAGCATCGCGGATTGCGAGGCGGTGGTCGGAGCGCGCCTTGGCGACCGCGTCGATACCGGCCGCGCGCGTAGCGCTCTGCGACCTCAGCGCGGCCGCAGCGTCGAGTCGCGCCACGGTCACGTCGTCGGTTGCAGCCCGCACCGCGGCCTGCAGCACGGCCCGCTCCGCGGGCGAGGTGTCGGGCGGCGCCTGCGCGAGGTTCAGCTGGGCCTCGTAGAGGGCGTCGTTGGCGCGGTTCTGCGCGGCCCGCTTGAGGGCGACGTCGGCGGCCGCCAGCGCGTTGTCGCGCCGCTGCGCTGTCAGCGCCGTCGTCACTGCGGTGGTCTGGCTTGCGAGGTCCGCGGTGGACCGCGCCCGGAAGGTGGCCGTCCTAAGCGTGACCCGGGCCGTCGCGGCAGTGTCACGCGCGGTCTGCAGGTCGATGCGCGCCTGCTCGATCTCACCGGGCGTCACGCCCTCCCGGGCGCTCTTGATCGCAAGCCGGCTCTGCAGGAACGCGTCGCGCGCCGCGGCGGCCGTCGCGTTTGCCGCGCGGAGCTGGTCGATCTGGGAGTCGGTGGGGCCGAACGGCGCCCAGCCGTTGTCCTCGTACCAGCTCGCCACCGCCGCAGCGGTGCGCCCGTCGTAGGTTCCGTCGACGGGCCCGGGCGCAAAGCCCATCCGGCTGAGGGCCGCCTCGAGCTGCTCCACGTCCGGCCCCTCGGTGCCGGGAGCCAAGTCACGGTGGGAAGCCTGTGCGCCGCTCAGGACGAACACCGGGCGTCCGGACACCGACATCACCACGCTGCCCTCGCCGACCGTCGCGCCACGGCGAGGCGGATCGGTGACGATGTCGCTGTCGGCGCCCCCGCCCTGCTTGACGCTCGAGGTGGCGAGCACGACCGGCTGCGGGCTGCCGTAGCGAACGGTTCCGCGGCCGATCACGTCGCTGGACAACACTCGGCGCTCGACCGGCGCGGTGATTTCGGAGGGCGGCGGCGCCGCGGTGTCGGCTGCCACCTGCGCCGGTGAGCGCACCTGGCTGCCGGCCAGCCAGGCCGCGACGGCGAGCAGGATCGCCACCCCGAGGCCGATGCCAACCAACCGCCTGCGACGCCGGACGATCACTCGCCGCTCGTCCTCCCCGTCCCTTCTCGGACGCCGGCAATCGCACAATCTCGCCGTCGATGAACTGCCGCCAGGCGCAAGAACACGGGCCAGCCTCCTTTGCGCTTGCAGGCGTTTACGTTGCGGCCAGTGTAGGCCCGCCCAGCGCGAGCGCGCAAGCGACGTCCGTGGGGCTCAGCGGTAGCGGACAAGGTCCATCCGTCCAATCTCGAACTGCTCTCGCACGAGCCCTACACCGGGGCAGTAGAACTTGAACTCCCTGTTGTTGTCGAGGGGCGCGAAGTCCTCGGTCTTGATGCAGTCTTCGAAGCGCCCCGCGGGCACCGTGACCACGAGGCCCGTGTCGACTACCTCGGACCTGTCCTCGGCGACCCCCGGTGCGCGCTCCTGCTCGAACACCTCACCGACCTGCGGGTCGGCGGGCATGAAGAGCCCCGCCTTGGCGTTGCCCTTGCCGGCCAGCCACTGCCCCTCGTGCCCGACGACCTTGCCGTCCTCGATGTCGTCGACGCGCTCACCCATGTAGCGGACGTTGCCCTCGTCGTCCTGGGCGTAGTAGTCGAAGGTGTGCTCCACGAGCTCCCCGTCCTCGAACTCCCGCACCTCTACGACCGTGACCGGGACGCCGGAGACATCGCCCGGCTCATCGAGGACGCGCGACACGGATCGCACCCTTGCGCGCTCCTTCGAGTCCGGGTCGCCCTCGATCCCGGCGTAGGCCATCGAGCGCAGGCTCGACAGGGGGAACAGCGGATTGTCGACGTTGGCAGAGAACTGAGCCGGGTCGAGGGCCGGCCGGTTCTCGCCACCCATCTCGGGCTCGTCGTCATCGTCCCCGCCACACGCGGGCACGGCAAGGATGACTGCTATCGCAAGGAGGGCCAAGCGGCTTCGCTGCTCGTGGAACGTCGAAGCCTCCTTTCTTGCGTCCAGTGTGCCTCATATGGGCACCAATAGGCAAGGCCCACGCGCCCACTTACTTGCATTGGGGGACGTTTCGTGGTCAACTAGGCGCACATCGCCGGATGCGGATTTGGCCCGAGCGCCGGCGAGGTTCACCGAAAGGAGCCGTGCCCATGTCTGTCTCCACGCGGACAGAGGACGGCAGGGGTGGCAGGTATGGGGTACCCCTGCGCTCTAACGGCCCGGGGCGACGCACCCTGCTCGCCCTCCTGACCGCCGCGCTCGCGGCATTGGCGATGCCGGCGGCCGCGGCGGCGATCGACGAGTATCCCCTCGCGCCCGGAGCTGTCAATCCCGGAAGCATCACGCGCGGCCCCGACGGCGCGCTCTGGTTCACGCTGGAGGGAGGGGACGGCGCGATCGGGAGGATGACGACGGCCGGCGTGCACACCAACACGTTCCCGCTGCCCCCGTGCTCGGGGTCGTCATGTTCGAGCTCGATACCGCCGGTCGACCAGATCGTTCTCGGGCCCAACGGCAACCTCTGGTTCACGATGACGCGCTCCAACGCGATCGGGCAGATGAACACCGCCGGCGGGATGGCGATCTATCCGATCGACACGCCGGACAGTCAGCCCGAGGGGCTCACCGTCGGCCCCGACGGCAGGCTCTGGTTCACCGAGGCGAACTTCAACGGGATCGGCGCCATCGACATGGGCGGGACCGACGTCGATTGGAGCCTTCCCACGTCAGGAAGCGGACCCTCCGACATAGCCAATGGCCCCGATGGAGCGCTGTGGTTCACGGAGAGCCTCACGAACAAGGTCGGGCGGATCACGACCACGGGCGTGGTCACGAATGAGTTTGACGTTCCAACGCCCTCCAGCGAGCCGTCCGGAATCACGAACACGGGTGGAGGCCTCTGGTTCACAGAGTCGGCCGTCGGTCAGATCGCCCAGATCAGCACCGGAGGAATCATCACCGAGTACGCCGGGGCGGGCGACCAGCCCTCTGCGATCGCACTGGCCCCGGACGGCGCCCTCTGGTACACCGAGTCCGGTCCCGCCTCGAACGCGATCGGCCGGATCACCACGGGCGGGATCATCACGAACCACTTCCCGCTCGCGACTCCCGGCGCCGAGCCCTCGGACATCACTCTGGGTCCCGACGGGAACCTCTGGTTCACCGAGTTCTTCGGGAACAAGATCGGCCGGGTCGTCACGGCCCCGCCCGCTCCGCAACCGCCACCTCCGCCGGTCGTCTCGTTGAAGCCCAAGCCCAGGCCCAAGTGCAAGGTTCCGAAGGTGCGCGGGCTCACCGTCAAGAAGGCGATCAAGAAGCTCAAGAAGGCCCGCTGCAAGTACAAGGTGCGCGGTAAGGGCAGGGTCGTCTCGACCAAGCCCAAGGCAGGCAAGCGGACTTCCAAGACCGTCAGCGTCAAGGCCTCGCGAAAGAAGAGCTGAGCTAGATGATCCGCGCGATCGTCCGCGCAAGCCTGCGGTTCCGCCTGCTCATGATCGGGGCGGCCGTGGGCGTCATCGCCCTCGGCATCGTCCAGCTCCGCGACGCCCCGGTGGACGTGCTCCCCGAGTTCACGCCCACTTACGCCGAGGTCCAGACCGAGGCGCTCGGGCTCTCCGCCGAGGAAGTCGAGCAGCTCATCACGGTTCCGCTCGAGGCGGATCTGCTGAACGGGGTGCAGGGGGTCGAGGTCATCCGCTCCCAGTCCGTGCCCGGCCTCTCGTCGATCGTGCTGGTCTTCGAGCCCGGCACCGACGTCTACCAGGCCAGGCAGCTCGTCCAGGAGCGACTCACCCAGGCTCACGCGCTGCCCAACGTGTCCGAGGCGCCCACGCTCCTTCCGCCGCTGTCGTCGTCGAGCCGCGTGATGATGATCGGGCTGTCCTCGGATCGCGTCTCACCGATCGAGCGGTCGGTGATCGCCCGCTGGACGGTGCGGCCCCGCCTGATGGGCGTGCCGGGCGTGGCGAACGTCGCGATCTGGGGCCAGCGTGACCAGCAGCTGCAGGTCCAGGTCGACCCCGAGACCCTGCGTGACAGGGACGTCACTCTGAATCAGGTCGTCCAGACCGCGGGCAACGCGCAGGCCGTGTCGTCGCTCAGCTTCCTCGAGGGGTCGACGCCGGGTACCGGCGGATTCATCGACACCCCGCAGCAGCGGCTCCAGGTGCGCAACGTGCTCGACAAGCTCGCGAACCCGGAGGAGCTCGGCAAGGTGCCCGTCGAGGGAACGGGCGGGAAGCTGCGCCTCACCGACGTGGCGGACATCAAGGTGGGTCACCAGCCGCTGATCGGCGACGCAGTGGTTGGTGACAGCGACGGCCTTCTCCTGGTCGTCGAGAAGTTCCCCGGCGCGAGCACTGCGGAGGTGACGAATGGGGTCGAGGAGGCGCTCGACGAGCTGCAGCCCGGCCTGTCGGGGATGCGCGCGGACGCGTCGGTCTTCCGCCCGGCGACCCTGATCGAGGACGCGATCGACAACCTCACGCTGACGCTCGTGATCGCTTTCCTGCTTCTCGCACTGGTCGTGGCCGGCTTCCTCTTCCAGTGGCGCACGGTTCTCATCGCCCTCGTGACGGTCCCGGTGTCGCTGGTGGCGGCGGCTCTCGTGCTGGACCTAATGGGTGAGACCTTCAACGCGATCTCCTTCGCCGGTCTGGCCGTCGCAATCGCGGTGGTGATCGACGACGCCGTGGTGGGCGTCGAGAACGTCGCAAGACGCCTGCGCGCGCAGGACGGCGGCAGGCCTGTCGGGAAGGTCGTGCTCGAGGCGTCTCAGGAAATGCGCAGCCCGCTGACTTACGCGACGCTGATCGCACTTCTCGCGGTCGTGCCGATCGCGATCATGGAGGGCCGGCCCGGTGCGTTCTTCGAACCACTGGCGCTCTCGTACGCCCTCGCGGTGGTTGCGGCCATGGTGGTAGCGCTCACCCTCACCCCGGCGCTGAGCCTGCTGCTCTTCTCGAGGGGATCGCCCGGCGCGAGTGAGTCGCCGCTCCTGCGCCGGGCGGCGCCGGGCTACACGTCCCTGCTCTCGCGCTTCCTGCACAGGCCACGCACGGCCTTGATCGCCGTGGGAGTGGTCCTGGTTCTCGGAATCGCCGCGCTGCCCCTCATGGGGAGCTCGCTGATCCCCTCGTTCAAGGACACCGACGTGCTGGTCCGGCTCGACGCCGAGCCCGGAACCTCCAACCCCAGGATGACCGCGATCGCCACCGGCCTCAGCCGCGAGCTGCGCTCGATTCCGGGTGTCGAGAACGTTGGCGCGCACGTCGGCCGTGCCAAGACGGGTGACCAGGTGGTCAACGTCAACTCGGGTGAGCTCTGGGTCAGTGTCGAGTCGGACGCCGACTACGACGCCACCGTCGCGGCGATCGAGGACGCGGTCGCCGGGACGCGTGGGGTGGCCAGTGACGTAGTCACCTACTCGGCCCAGAGGATCAGGGACATCGGGGCGCTGGACGACGGCGAGAACAGAGCCGCCGGCGACGATCTCGGCGTGCTTACCGGGGTGGACGAGCCGCTGATCGTGCGCGTCTACGGCCAGGACCTCGCCACGCTGAGACGAGAGGCGAGACGGGTGCGGCGACTCGTATCCCAGGTCGACGGTGTCGTCGATCCGCGCGTCCAGCTGCCGGTGACACAGCCGACCATCGAGATCGAGACGGACCTCGACAGGGCGCGGAGCTTCGGCGTCAAGCCGGGCGACGTGCGCCGCGCAGAGGGGACACTGCTGCAGGGCCTCCACGTCGGCAGCATCTTCGAGCAGCAGAAGGTGTTCGACGTGATCGTGCAGGGCGCGCCCGCCACGCGCGAGAGCGTGTCCGACGTGCGCAACCTCGTGATCGACGGACCCGACGGAGGTCACCTCCGGCTCGACCAAGTTGCCGATGTGCGGGTGACGCCCACCCCGATCGCGATCGACCGGGACGCGGTCTCGCGTCGCCTGGACGTCGTCGCGGAGGTGGACGGGCGCGACCTCGGGTCCGTGGCGAGCGACATCGAGTCTCGTATCGAGAACGTCGACTTCCCGCTCGAGTACCACGCCGAGGTGCTCCAGGAGACCACCGCCGAGGAGATCGACAGCACGCAGATGATCGCGTTCGCCGTCGCGGCCGCGATAGCGGCCTTCCTGCTCCTGCAGGCGGCCTTTAGGAGCTGGAGCCTCGCGGCGGCCGTCTTCGTGTGCCTGCCCGTGGCCCTCGTCGGCGGTGTGCTAGCTGCGCTCATCGGCGGCGCCGAGCTGTCGCTCGGGTCTTACGTCGGCTTCCTCGCCTTGTTCGGGCTCGTGGCCCGCACCGGCGTGGTGCTGATCAGCCACTTCCAGGACCTCGAGCACGAGGGCGAGCCGTTCGGGCCCGGCCTCGTCGAGCGCGGGACGCGGGAACGGCTCGCGCCGATCCTGACGACCGCAGTCGGGACCGCGGCGGTGATGCTGCCGTTCGTCATCGCCGGCGCCGAGGCCGGACTCGAGATCGTCAATCCGATGGCGATCGTCGTCATCGGTGGGCTCGTGACCTCGACGCTCTTGAGCCTGTTCGTGCTCCCCGCCGTCTACCTCCGCTTCGGTGGCGGCCAGCCGGAGGTCTCGCCCGAGGAGGAGCTGATGCATCGCTGGGCCGGTATCGAGGCGGCGCCTGCCAAGGCGGATGAGCGTGAACCGGCCGTGTAGGCGGCGGTTACCTCTGACGTTTGCGGGCCTGGTGTCGATAGCTGCTGCGATCGCACTCGGGAGCTGCACCGAGGTCGAGACGGAGTCGGCGACCGGCTATGAGCCCGCCGCCCTCGAGCCGGTCAAGGGAAGCGAGGACCTCCAGAAGGTCACCTTCACCGCTGAAGGGGCCAGGCGCGCGGGCCTCCAGACCGGTGAGGTTTCCCGGAGCGGGAAACGCCTCGTGGTGCCGTACGCCGCGCTGCTCTACGACCCCGAGGGCAAGACCTACGTCTACACGAGTCCCAAGCCGCTCGAGTACCTGCGCGCGCCGGTCGAGGTGAAGCGCATCGAGGACGGCCGGGTGCTGCTCACCGACGGCCCGCCCCCCGGCACGAAGGTGGTCACGGTCGGGGCGACCGAGGTCTACGGCACGGAGCTCGAGGTCCCAAGCCATTGATCGTGCTGCGGGGACATCGCTGATGCGCTGGGTCGTCTCCAGAAGCCTGCGCTTCCGCTGGCTCGTCCTGTTCGCCGCCGCGGCGATGATGGCGTTCGGCATCGCCCAGATCCCGAGCGCGCGGGTCGACGTCTTCCCGGAGTTCGCGCCGCCGCGGGTCGAGATCCAGACGATCGCCCTCGGCAACTCCTCGACCGAGGTCGAGGAGCTGATCACGGTGCCGATCGAGCAGCAGCTGAACGGCATCCCAGGCCTCGACGAGCTGCGCTCCAAGTCTGTCTCACAGCTGTCCGCGATCCAGCTCATCTTCGAACGCGGGACGGACGAGCTGAGAGCTCGTCAGCTCGTGCAGGAGCGCATCGCGCAGGTCACGCCCACGCTCCCGACGTGGGCGAGCCCGCCGTTCATTATGCCGCCGCTCTCCGCCACCAGCCGGATCATGAAGATCGGGCTCTCCTCGGACGAGCTGAACCTCGTCGAGATGTCCTCGGTCACCTACTGGAAGATCAGGCAGCGCCTGTTGCGCGTGCCGGGCGTCGCCGCGGTGGACATCTACGGCGAGCGCCTCCAGCAGCGCCACATACAGGTCGATCCCACCAAGCTGGCCGCCAACGGCATCCCGCTCGAACGGGTGATGGAGGTCGGCGCCAACGCCGTAGACGCCGGGGTGCTGCAGTTCGCTGAGAGCTTCGCGGTCGGCACCGGCGGCTTCGTGGAATCGGCCGATCAGCGGATGAACGTCCGGCACGTGCAGCCGGTCGTCGGGCCGAAGGAGCTCGGCGAAGTGCCGATCGTGAGCCGCGACGGCCGCGTGCTGACGCTGTCGGATGTCGCGACGGTGAAGGAGGACCACCAGCCGGTCTGGGGCGAGGGCGTGGTCAACGAGGGCGACGGGCTGCTCCTGATCGTGCAGAAGTTCCGCGGCGCCAACACCATGGAGGTCACGCAGGGGGTCGAGGACGCGATCGACGAGCTGCGCCCCGGCCTGCCCGGCATGGAGATCGACACCACGATCTTCCGGCCCGCGACGTTCATCGAGCAATCGATCGACAACCTCACGACGGCGCTCCTAATCGGCGTGCTGCTCGTGATCTTCATCATCGTCGCGTTCCTGTTCGAGTGGCGGACGGCGTTCATCAGCCTGATCGCGATCCCGCTGTCCTTGATCGCGGCGATCCTCGTGCTCGACCTCGCCGACAGGAGCATCAACGTGATGGTCCTGGCCGGCCTGGTGGTGGCCATCGGGGTGGTGGTCGACGACGCCATCATCGATGTCGAGAACATCGTGCGGCGGCTGCGCGGCGCGCGGGCTGTCGGCAGCGACATATCGACGTTCCGGGTTGTGCTCGACGCCTCGGTCGAGGTGCGCAGCGCGATCACCTACGCGACCGTGATCAACGTCGTCGCGATCGTGCCGGTCTTCTTCCTGCAGGGCCTGTCGGGGTCGTTCTTCCAGCCGCTCGCGTTGTCGTACGGCTTGGCGGTGCTCGTGTCGATGATCGTCGCGCTGACGGTCACGCCGGCGCTGTGCCTGCTGCTGCTGTCGAAGGGGCACCTCCGGCACGGCGACTCGCCGCTCCTGCGGGTGCTCAAGAGGGGCTACGCCGCAATCTTGGAGCGGGTCGTCCGCCGGCCGAGCCCGGCGATCGCGACCGCGGCGGCGTTCATGCTCGCCGGGCTGCTGATCTACCCGACACTCGGGTCGCAGCTCCTGCCCAACTTCAAGGAGCGCGACTTCCTGATGCACTGGCTGACCGAGCCGGCCACGGGGGCGGAGGAGGAGAAGCGCATCTCGGTACGCGCCTGCCGCGACCTCCGGGAGATCCCGGGCGTGCGCAACTGCGGCTCCCACATCGGGCAGGCGCTGCTGTCCGACGAGATCTACGGCGTCTACTTCGGCGAGAACTGGATCAGCGTGAGCGAGGACGTCGACTACGACAAGACGCTCGACTCTGTGCACAGGACGGTGGAGGGATACCCAGGCCTCTACCGCGACGTCCAGACCTATCTGCGAGAGCGGATCAAGGAGGTCCTGACCGGAACGAGCGAGTCGATTGTCGTGCGCATATTCGGCCCCGATCTCGAGGTCCTGCGCGCGAAGGCGGACGAGGTGGCCGATGCGATCTCCCGGGTAGAGGGTGCGATCGACGTGTCACCCGACTTCGCGGAGGACCTGCCGCACGTCGAGGTGGAGCTCGACCTCGCTGCGGCGCGGCGTCACGGCCTCAAGCCGGGCGACGTCCGGCGCCAGTCCTCGACGCTGCTGGCGAGTGAGGAGGTCAGCGACATCTTCGTCGGCGGCAAGGCGTACGACGTCCACGTCTGGAGCATCCCGTCGGCGCGCGACAGCCTCACGGACGTACAGGAGCTTCCGATCGACACCCCCGATGGCGGCCAGGTGCAGCTCAGCCAGGTGGCCGATGTCCGGGTCGCGCCGACTCCCAACCACATCGAGCGTGAGCTGCAGTCGCGCCGGATCGACGTGGGCGCGAACGTGGAGGGCCGCGACCTCGCCGCGGTCGTCGACGACGTCGAGGACGCCGTCGACGGGGTCAAGTTCCCGCGCGAGTACCACGCCGACGTGCTCGGCGAGTCCACCGAGCTGAACGCCGCCCAGGACCGGCTGTTCATCTTCGGGATCGCCGCGGCGATTGCGATTTTCCTGCTGCTGCACGCCGCGTTCGGGAGCCTGCGGCTGGCCATCCTGACGTTCCTGCTGCTCCCGATGGCGCTCGTGGGCGGGGTGCTCGCGGTGTGGCTCGGCGACGGCATTCTCTCGCTCGGCGCGCTGGTCGGCTTCCTGACGGTGTTCGGCATTGCCGCGCGCAACGGCATCCTGATGATCAGCCACTTCCAACACCTGGAGCGGCACGAGGGCGAGCCGTTCGGCCCGGGGCTCGTGCTGCGCGGCGCTCAGGAGCGCCTGGCGCCGATTCTCATGACCGCGTCTGCCACCGGCCTGGCACTCGTGCCGCTGGCGGTGCCGGGCGCGATTCCCGGCCACGAGATCGAGCATCCGATGGCGATTGTCATCCTCGGCGGCCTGATCACCGCCACGCTGCTCAACCTCTTCGTGCTGCCGGCCCTCTATCTGCGCTTCGGGAAGCCTCGGGGCTAGCCCCCGAAAGGGTGCGCCGCTCCTTCGCGAGGATGCCCGCCGCGAAGGCTGCGCTGAGCTCGTCGAGGAATTCGCCCACGGTCGCGTCCTCGCCCGTCCGCTCGAGAGCGCGGTCGACCTCCTCCCAAGCCTCGTCGCCCGTCAGGCCGAAGTCCTTGGCGCTGCTGAAGATCTCCTGGAGCACTCCCTTCTCCTACCCCCGGGAGATCCACAACCAACCAACTCGACCTGAGACGCACCTGAGAGCGGTTGCCGCTGTAGGCTGCCCCGGCTGTGAGGTGGGGAGGGCTGATCGGAGGGGCGTTCGTCGACACCTGCGGGAGGGCGCCCTGCTACGCGGCGGGTTGGACGGGGCCCTGAGATGCGCGTCCTCGCCATCGACGGCGGAGGCATCCGGGGGCTGATTCCGGCGCTCGTGCTCGCCGAGCTCGAGGAGCGCTCCGGGCGGCGCGTGTTCGAGCTCTTCGACCTGATGGCGGGCACTTCGACCGGAGGGATCATCGCCAGCGCCCTGTGCGCGCCCGACCCGTTGCCGGCGGCCGAGGTCGCGGCGATCTACGAGGAGGAGGGACCGCGCATATTCGACCGCTCGATCTGGCAGCGGATCCAGAGCGCGGAAGGGCTGCTGGACGAGAAGTACGACGCCCAGGCGCTCGACCGCGCGCTCGAGCGCTTCCTGGCCGACAAGCGGCTGAGCCGGACGCGGCCGGATCTGATCGTCCCCACCTACGACACCACGCGTCCGGGGCCGTACTTCTTCAAGACCGGCAAGGCGCGCGAGGATCCGGCCGAGGATGCGCGGCTTTCCGAAGTGGCGCGCGCCACCTCGGCCGCACCGACCTATTTCGAGCCGGTGACGCGTGGCTCGCAGGCGCTGCTGGACGGCGGCGTATTCGCGGTCAATCCCGGGATGTCCGCGCTCGCGGAGGCGCTGCGCGAGCACCCGGGGACCGAGGTCATCCTGCTTTCGCTCGGCACCGGCGAACGGACGAACAAGCGGTCGTTCGACGAGATCAAGGACTGGGGCCTCGTGGAATGGGCGCGGCCGATCCTCGACGTCGTCTTCGACGGGATCTCGGACGCGGTCGACTATCAGGTGCGCCACGTGCTCGGGGACGAGCGTTACTGGCGCTTCCAGGTGGAGCTCACCAGGGCGAGCGATGACCTCGACGACGCAAGCGAGGGGAACATCGCGGCGCTGCGCGGACACGCCGAGGAGCTGATCGCCGAGCGCTCGGCTGATCTGGACGCTGTCGTGGCGGCGCTCACGGCCTGAAGCCGGCCCCGGTAGTGCAATCGGCGATTGTCGGGCCTCGGCCGCGGGTGTTCGGCGGGCTATTCTCACTAACCACATGGAAACCGGGACTTTCAGAGTCAAGGCAGGCCTCGCCGAGATGCTCAAGGGCGGGGTCATCATGGACGTCGTCACGGCCGAGCAGGCGAAGATCGCCGAGGACGCGGGCGCGGCCGCGGTCATGGCGCTCGAGCGGGTACCGGCCGACATTCGCGCGGACGGCGGAGTCGCCCGCATGTCGAACCCCGCGATGATCGAGGCGATCCAGGAGGCCGTGACGATCCCGGTCATGGCAAAGGCGCGAATCGGGCACTTCGTCGAGGCGCAGGTGCTCGAGGCGCTCGAGGTCGACTACATCGACGAGTCCGAGGTGCTGACCCCCGCCGACGAGGCGCACCACATCGACAAGTGGGCCTTCAAGGTCCCGTTCGTCTGCGGCGCTACGAACCTGGGCGAGGCCCTGCGCCGCATCGCTGAGGGCGCGGCGATGATCCGCTCGAAGGGCGAGGCGGGCACGGGCAACGTGGTGGAGGCCGTGCGCCACATCCGCCTGATCACGGGCGAGATCCGGAGGCTCGCGACGCTCACCCCGATGGAGCTGGCGGCGGCGGCCAAGGACCTTCAGGCGCCGCTCGAGCTCGTCCGCGACGTGGCCGAGCGCGGCAAGCTGCCAGTCGTGCTCTTCTGCGCGGGCGGCATCGCGACGCCGGCCGACGCCGCGCTGATGATGCAGCTCGGCGCCGAGGGCAACTTCGTCGGCTCGGGCATCTTCAAGTCCTCCGACCCGGAGCGCCGGGCGCGCGCGATCGTCGAGGCCACCACCCACTACGAGGACGCCGCGCGCGTGGCGGCAGCGTCGCGCGAGCTGGGCGACGCCATGCCGGGCATCGAGATCGGCACGCTCCAGGAGAACGGCGGCCTGCTGCAGAACCGCGGTTGGTAGGGCGTC
>Ga0081538_10001153_pt1 | contig 27920 bp, 22 predicted proteins | sample TabmetS5T2R1_FD_71022 | JGI IMG/M metagenome (GOLD analysis project Ga0081538, IMG submission 71022) | Tabebuia heterophylla rhizosphere microbial communities from the University of Puerto Rico - S5T2R1 | ecosystem: Host-associated > Plants > Roots > Rhizosphere ...
GAGCGGCTCGCGGCTTAAGCCTGGATCCGCCGAACTGGCGAGCGTTTTCGCGCCGGAGGCCGAGCCAGGCGCCGACGGCGAGCGGAGCGAGGGTAAAGCCCTCGCGAGCGAGCCGGTGGCGCATGGCGACGGCAATCCGGCGAGGAAACGCCGTCGGGACGGTGGATCCAGGCTTAGCGCCGGCGGCCTACCCCGCGCAGCCCGCCCGCGCCCACAGGCCGCGCCCCCAGCGTCGGGCGGCCCGGGCCGCATCGACGAACCGGTCCGCGTACTCGTCGTTGGGTGGGATCGTCAGCGGCTGGGCGTAGCCGCGCGCGACCAGCAGCCGGTTGAGGAAACGGCCGTCGGGCAGCCACACGTACGCCAGCGCGCGCCCGTAGCGGTCGCGCTCCTCGGCGCCGAGGCGGTAGTCGACCTGACTCCCGAGCGGCAGCAGGCGCTCCACGAACGCGGACGCCCGTCGCCCGTAGCATTCGACCGCGCCGTAGACCTCGGGCGTATCGACCCCGATGAGCCGCACCTTGCCGATTCCCGACAGCCACAGCGTGTCGCCGTCGGTATGCCGGGTGACGCGGGCTTCGCTGCGCCCGCCTTCTCCGCCCCCCGCGGGATCACTCGGGTCCGAACAGCCGGCGACCGCCGCGACGGCGAGGACGACGAGTCCGACCCGCGTTAGTTGTCCGAGCCCAAGCGGTCCCAGCAGTAGAGCTCGAGCGCCTCCCCCGCCAGCTGGACCAACCGCTCGTTCGACAGCCAGGGCAGCACGGTCACGAGCGCCTGGTCCTCGCTCACCCCGGCCTCGAACGCATCGTCGCCCCGGAACCCCGCGGCGATCCGCAGAGCCTCGCGGCGGTGCTCCCCGAGCCGGGCGAAGGCCCCGATGAGGAACTCCCGGTTGGCGATCGGGTGGCCAACCTCGAGCGAGGCATGCCACGCCGCGAGCATCGAGAGGTCGTGCTCGTCGAGCTCCTCCACGGCCTTGGCGTAGTGGACCTGCAGCTCGTCCTCCGGGATCTCGTCGACCCACGCGCGCACCACCTCGCCGACGAGCTGGCGACGGGCCTCGCGGCCCACGCTCTCGGCGACGACCCTTATCGCTTCCTGTGGCTCGATAAAGCAGAGCGGCATCTGCCTTCGCTCCCCTCGCGGTTGCACGCTGAACTGGTCGCAGAGTAGGACCCGGTCCTGACGGAACGAACGCGAAACGACAGGGCGCCGATCAGCGCAGGGTGTGCTCGGGTCCCCACTTGCACAGCGCCGCCCGGCCGGGGCAGTCGGCGCACAGGCCGTAGTGGGGCTCGGCCGCGGGCTCGAAGCGGCCCTCGATCACCCCGCTGGCGAGGCCGAGCAGCTCGGACTCGAGCCGGCCGGCGTCCGTGGCGTCGATCTCCGCGAGCGCGGGCTCCTCCGGGCGCTCGAGGAAGCAGTGGGCGACATCCACCCGGTTCGCGCCGGCGCGGAGCGCCGCGAGCCCGTACACGAGCCGCTGGGTCGAGTAGGCGTCGGCCACCACCTCCTCGGGCGCACGCTCCTCCAGCGGGTCGCTCTTCCAGTCGACCACCAGCGTGCCCCCGGCCTCGGTCGCGAGCACGTCAACCACACCGCTCACCAGCAGGCTCCGGCCGGCCGCCTGGGGCGGCGCGAGCGTGAAGGCGAACGGGAGCTCGGTGCGCACCCGGTCGGCCCGGGCGAGGCGCTCGCGCAGCGGCGAGCCGGCCACGCGCTCGACCATCCCGCGCAGGTCGGCGATGTCCTCGGGTGGGGCCGCCAGGCCGTGGCCCTCGATCAGCGCCGCCACCTCGGCCTCGGCCGGCAGGCGCGGCCGGCGGAAGTCGAGCCGCTCCAGCAGCGAGTGCACGAGCGCGCCGCGCAGCAGCGGCGGCAGGCCTTCGACGGGCGGTGGCTCGGCTCGCATCGGTGGATCCGCGCGCGACAGACCCAGGGCCCTCTCGAGGTAGAAGCGGTAGCCGCAGCGGCGGTAGGCCTCGAGGCTCGAGTAGCTGAGGCGGCTGACCGGCAGCGCGCGCGGCGCCCCGGCAGTGCCCAGCTCGAGCGCGGGCTGCTCGTACCCGCCGCCGTCTGGAGACGGCTCGGGGCGCCGCGGCGCCCGGTCCGCTTCGGGCAGGAGGACCTCGGTCGTCTCGGGGGTGCAGCGGGCCCAGCGCACGCGCACCGCGCGCCCGGCGCGCTCGTCGACGTGCTCCCCCGCCGCGCCGGTGGCGGGCAGGCCGGCGCAGAACGCGCGCCAGACCCACCGCATCGGCTCGGCCAGCTCCGCCGGCTCGGGGCGCTTCTCCAGATCGGTCGCGCCGCTCAGCACCAGGTGCTCCTGCGCCCGGGTGCAGGCGACGTAGAAGATCCGCTGCTCCTCCGCCTCGGCGGCGGCGCGCTGCTCCGCCTTGATCCGCTCGAGGCGCTGACTCTCGACGGCCGTGCCGCCCAGGCTCGCCAGGCGCAGCCCGACGCTGCCGTCATCGGAGATGCGCAGCGCCCCGTCGTCGTCGCGACCGTCCTTGCCGAGGTCGGCCAGACACACCACCGGGAACTCGAGCCCCTTCGCACGGTGCACGGTCATGAGGCGCACCGCGTCGAGCGCCTCCGCCTCGAGCGGCGCCTCGCCCTCGCGGGTTTGGATCTCGTCGCGCTCCGCCACGCTGTCGATGAAGCCGCGAAGGTCACGGCCCTGATCGGCCTCGTACTCGCGCCCGAGGCGCATCAGCTTGCGCACGTTGGCCATCCGGCGCCTACCGCCGGGCAGCGACAGCAGGTACCGGTCGTAGCCGCTCAGCGTGACCGCCCGGTCGATCAGCGTCTCGAGCGCGACCCGCGGGGCGATCCGGCGCTCCGCGGAGAAGCGGCGCAGGAAGGCGGCGATCCGCCGCCGGTCCTCCTCGTCCACCAGCTCGGTCAGCCCGGCCCGCCGCCCGTCGCCCGCGCGACCGAACTCCTCTTCCAGCAGCCACAGGGGATCGCGGCCGCGTCGCTTCGCGTGCAGCCCGACCAGCGCAACGGTGTCGAGTGACAGCCCGCAGAGCGGCGAGGCCAATACCGAGTACACGGCCAGCTCGTCGAGCGGGTTCGCGAGCGCCGAGAGCCAGTGGCGCAAATCCGCCACCTGCAGCCGGCTCCAGTACCCGCGACCGCCGACCACGTGTGCCGGGATGCCGCGCTCCTCCAGCGCCCGCTCGAAGAGGCCCACCGCGGTCGTGGCCCGAAAGAGCATCACGACGTCGCGGTAGCGCCACCGGCCGCCGCGGGTGAGCTCGTCGACGCGCTTGGCCAGCAGCCGCGCCTCGATGGCCCGCCACGGCGCGGCACCGTGCATCGCGGCGCCGAAATGGTCGTCGGCCGGGGCAAAGCGCTCATCCCAGCGCTTGCGCAGTCGGTCCACCACGAGCAACTCGACCGAGGGTGAAAGCGGCGCCGGCGTGTCGCGGGAGCCGGGCGCCTCCCGCAGCGGCTCGAAGGCCTCGCCCCAGGTGCGCTCGAACGCGAGGTCGATGGCGTCCAGGACCTCGCCCCGGGCGCGGTAATTGACGCTGATGGTTTCGGCCCGCCCCTCCGCCGCGGCCCGCTCCGCATGGTCGCGGAAGACGGCCACGTCCGCCGTCCGGAAGCGGTAGATCGACTGGTGCTGATCCCCGACCCGGAAGAGGTTGTCGCGCGCGAGCAGCTCGAGGAGCTCGTTCTGCAGCCGGTTGGTGTCCTGGAACTCGTCGACCAGCACGTGTCGAAACCGCGAGCGGTACTGCTCGCGCAGGCCACCGTCGTGGCGCAGCAGGTCGCGCGCGATGAGCTCCAGGTCCTCGAAGTCGAGCGCCGACCGCGTGCGCTTGAGGTCGGCGTGGCGCTCGCCGAACAGCGCCAGCAAAGCGCGCAGCAGGGTGTGCTGGCGGTACTCGTCGCACGCGACGCACAGCGCGCGGTAGCGACCGAGGGCCTCGCGATACTCGCGGCACGCCGCACCGGAGAGAGCCTTGCCGCGACCCTTGAGCTCCACCTTGACCAGCGCGTCGGGACGGGCCGGCTCGTCCGCCGGGAGACGGTCGAGGAGCGCCGCGCATGCGTCGAGCCGCACGAGCGCGGCATCGGCGCACGCCGACGCGCCGGCGACCGCGCCCAGCTCGGACCGGGCGGCGGCGAGCGCCGCTTCCAGTCGGGCGCGCTCGCCCGCCGGTCGGGGCGGCCGGGCCTCCTCGAGCCGGGGACGGCGCTGGCCGCGGCTGCGCAGGTGCGAGTACGCCGTGCGGACCATGTCGCGCAGGCGGTCCGGGGTATGGGAGGCCACCAGCTCGATCCGCTCGCCGTCGTCGCCCATGAACCGCTCGAGCGCGCCGTCGAAGGCGTCGACCGCCAGGCGCTCGGCCTCGAGCTCGTCCAGCACGCGGAAGTCGGGGTCGACGCCCGCGCTCAGCGCATTCGCGCGCAGGAGGCGGGCGCAGAACGCGTGGATCGTCGAGATCGCCGCTCCCTCGGCGGCGCGGGCCTCCGTCCGCCGGCCCAGCTCGAGCAGGCGGCGCCGCACGCGGGTCTTCATCTCGGCGGCCGCCTTCTCGGTGAACGTGATGGCCAGGATCGACTCGACCGGCACGCCGTCGTCCACCACCGCGCGCACGAAGCGCTCGACGAGCACCGTGGTCTTGCCGGTGCCGGCACCGGCCCGGACCAGCAACGGGCCGTCGCGCCGGTCGACGGCGCGGCGCTGCTCCGCGGTCAGCGCGGTCATCCGTCCCTCCGGCAGATGGACGGATACGAGCAGCCGCCGTTCCAGGCGCAGCTGTCCGGTGAGCTGCACAGCTCGCCGCGCCGCATCCGGGCATCCGTCTCGCGGATGCGGCGGAGGGCCCAGTCGAGCTTCGCGCGGAACGCGTCCGGTTCGAGCCGGTCCCCCGCGACGAACCCGGAGCCGAGCTCCTCGACGTCGGCGGCGACCATGCCGCGTGGCCGGGGATCGCCGCTGCCCAGCGCCACGTAGACCCCGCCCGCGGGGCGCAGGCGCAGCAGCCGCTCGACCACCAGCATGTACAGCGCGGCCTGGAAGCGGTTCTCCGCCTCCCAGCTCGCGGCCTTGTAGCGGTCCACCCGCTTGCTGCTCTTGTAGTCGAGCACGAGCGCCATGCCGTCGTTGGTGTCGACGCGGTCGATGCGGCCGCGGACGCGCAGGCCGTCCGCGATCTCGACCGGCTCGGCGAACGCGGGCGTGCTCGGGCGGCCGCGCGGCCGGTCGCCCTCGCCGAAGCGCAGCTCGAGGTGCTCGGGCTCGAAGGCGCCGTCCGACTCCGCCTCCGCGCGGAGGTAGCGCAACAGCTCGAACTCGAGCCGGCGGGCGGCGGCGCGCACCCGCGTCTGCTTGGGCGACAGCCGGAACGCCGAGCGGTGCGCGCGCAGCTCCTCGAGCAGGATGCGCTCGGCGCGGGAGAGGTTCGTCCGGGTGACGCGGCGCTCGCCGCTCTCGGCCCGAAGGCGCCGGTAGGTGTGCTCGAGCACCGCGTGCGCGTACTCGCCGCGCACCACCGCCTCCGGGTCCGGAGCGAGCTCCTCCGGCCGGAGCAGGTCCTGCACGAGCCACTTGACCGGACAGTCGGCGAAGTGCTCGAGCGCGCCGGCCGACACCGCGTCTCGAGCCTGCAGCGCCGCGATCAGCGGCGGCGACCGAAGCGGCCCCGGCGCGCGCTCCTCGCGCCGCGGGCCGTTGGCGGCCAGCGCCCGGTCCCACTCGGCCGCGGTGGGCGCCTCCTCGGGGCTCCAGGTCACGTCGGAGAGCGAGCGCTGCCGCACCATCGTGCCGTCCTCCGCCAGCAGCTCGCGCGCGTCCTCGACGAAGAACGACTCGGCCTCGGGGTTTCCCTCCTCGTCACTGGTGCGTGAGCTCAGGACCAGCAACCGCTCCGCGCGCGAAGCGCAGACGTAGAACAGGTAGCGCTCGCGGTCGAGCCGGTCCTCGTGCACCGGCAGCACGAGCCCGCTGGCGCGGGCGATCGCGCGCCGGTCGTCGTCCGCGAGGAACGGCTCCACCGCGGCCGGGCGGGGAAACTCGCCCTCCTGGAGGCCGCATACCAGCACCACCTCGAAGCGCCGCGCGCGGATGGCCTCGGGGGTGGCCACCTGAACGCGGTCGGGTTGCGGGTTCTCCCCGACGCGCACCTGCCGGTCGGCCAGGAGGCGGTGCACCAGCGCCGCATCGAGCCGGCGCGGGGGAAGGGCGCGCAGGTCGGCGAGCACCGACGTGGCCACCTCGAACGCGCGCACGTCCTCCAGCTCGGGTCCGGACAAGACGGCGGCTTGGCGCTGCCGCGGGCGGGCGAACAAGCGCTCCAGACGCCGCTCGAGCTCCGCCGCGAACGCCGCGATGTCGGGCGCGTCCCTCAGCCGGTCGAGTTCCTCGAGCGTCCAGTGCTCGCGCTCCCACAGCCGGCGGGCCTGGGCGGCGGTGTGCGCGCCCTCCCGGCGGACGCGGGCCTCCAGTCGGTCGGCCAGCCCCGGCACGTCGAGCACCCCCGGGGCGCGCAGGTAGGCGAGCAGGTCGTCGGCGCTGCCGGCGAGCAAGGCGCAGCGCAGCAGCGCTAGCAACCCGCGCCCGATGCCGGTGTGGGAGAAGGGAATCGAGTGGTCGATCGAGTAGGGAATGCCGTAGGCGCCGAACACCTGCTCGATCAGCGACGCCACCGTGCCGGGCCGGCGGTACACCACCGCAATGTCGCCCGGCTGCACTCCGGCGCGCAGCAGCTGCACCACGCGGGCGGCGGCCAGCTCGCACTCGGACCGCTGGCCGCCGGCGGAGTGGAACTCGATCGCCGGGCTCGGATCGACGCGGCCGGCGGGCTCGGTCTCGAACAGGTGCCGCTCGACGTGGTGCAGCGCCGGCCGCGAGTCCTCGGCGTAGTGGTCATCGCGCGGCGGCAGGGTCCGCTCCTCGGCCCCACGCGCGAGCAGCTCCTGACGGATGCCGGCGATCGCCCGAAACGCGACCCGCCCCGGCTCGAAGGGCAGCGAGACCGTCACGTCGGCGCCGCAGCGGCGGGCGATCGTCTCGAGCGCATCCAGCTCGCGCGGCGTGAAGTCGTCGAAGCCGTAGACGAACACCGGCGTGCCGCCCCAGCGGTCCGGGCTGAGCCGCAGCGCGTCGACCGCCCGCCGGGCGAACAGCGGCGGGTCGACTAGGCCGGCGGTCTCCAGGCCGTCGCGGTAGCCGCGGTAGATCGCGGCGATCTCCTCCGCGTAGCGGCGCCGCGGCCCGGCGCCCGCCCACTGGCGGAGGGCCGCGGTCAGCCGGGCGGGATCTCCCACGACGCCGCCCAGCTCGGCGACGAAGCGGGCGGCGGCCCGCACGAAGCCGGGCTGGGCGGCCGACTCCGCCAGGACGGTGACGCGGGCGGCGCGCACGGCCCCCTCGACGATGAGCTCGCACTGAACGGCGCTGGCGACCGGCTCCGCGTAGGCGGCTCGGCGGGCGATCTCGGCGAAGAAGCGATCGAACCGCAGGACGCCCGCGCCGAAGATCGCTCCCCGGTCAGCGAGCTCGCGCTGGAGGTGCTCGACGTCCTCGTACGTCGGAACGAGGAGAATCGGCTCCTCGTCCAGCCGGGCCCGCAGGCCGCCCAGCACGGCGCCCGCCTTGGCGGCGTTCGCGGGGCCGGTGATCAGGGTGAGGGGCACGACCGCTCTAGAGATAGCGCGCGGTGCCGACGGTGAGCACTACCGGGAAGTCGGCCTCAGGGCTCCGGCTCTGACGCCAACACGCCCCGGTCCGCGGCGGCGGCGAACGCCTCCTCGAAGCGCCCGGCGGGCAGCAGCACCGGCGCCTCCTGCAACTCCCACCCCGCGTTGGGCCGCAGGATCCAACGCGCGATGCGCACCCGGGCGCTGTCCAGACGCTCGACGCGGAGCTCGTCGCGCAGCTCGCCAGACCGCCCGGGGCTCGCCCCATGCTCGCCGTGGGCCACCACGCCCGCCTCGAACCCGTCCGGCGGCTCGATCAGCCCCTTGGCCGCGGCGTCCGCGAGCAGGGCGGCGACGTCGCGGGCGGGCATGACGGCGGCCCGGCGGGCGAGCCCACCCGCCTGCCACGCCGCGAGCCGCAGGCCGCCCGGCACCCGTTCCAGGCGGATCTCCTGACCGTCCTCGTACGGCCCCGCGGCCGCGAAGGGGCCGCGAGACGCCCGGGCGGCCCCGGGAGCGGCGCCCGGGCGGGCACCGCCGCGCGTCCGCCGGGGCGCGGAGCGCGGCGGCGGCGAGGGACGGCGCGTCGGGTCGAGCACGGTGCCCTTCGAGCAGATCGGGCACTGCGCGGTGAGCCGGTTGTGGCGGCAGAAGCGGGGCATCCGCCCATGAGACTAATGCGGGGTCAGATCTTGCATTCGAGCGCCGGTGCGCGAATGCAAGATCTGACCCCAGGTGCGGTGCAGCGGGCCCGTCTGCCGACTGCCACCATCAGGGCGATGGCCACCGCGGTCGTCTCCGACCTCCACCTCGGCGCCCTCGGGGCGACCGACGTCGCCTCCTCGCCCGCCCACCGCGAACGGCTGCTGGACGCCCTCGCGGGCGCGGAGCGGGTCGTGCTGCTGGGCGACGTGGTCGAGGAGCGAGAGCGCCCGGTGGCGCCGCTGCTCGAGGTCACCCGGCCGTTCTTCGAGGAGCTCGGGCGCGCCACGGCCGGCCGCCGGCTGACGGTCGTGCCCGGAAATCACGACCACACTCTCGCGGACCCCTGGCTCGAGCGCCTGCGCCTGCAGGGAGCCCCGCTCGGTGCCGAGCACGAGTGGCCGGTCGAGCCCGGCGACGGCGTCCTCGGCCGGATCGCCGCCCGGATGCCCGAGACCGAGATCACCGTCGCGTACCCGGGCCTGCGGCTGCGGCCCGACGTCTACGCCACCCACGGCCACTACCTCGATCTCCATCTGACCGTGCCGCGGTTGGAGTCGATCGCGGCGTCGGCGATGGGGCGGGTGACCGGACGCGGCGCCGCTCCGGCCTCCGCCGCCGACTACGAGGCGGTGATGGGCCCGCTGTACGCGTTCTTCGCCGCCCTGGCCCAGGGGGCCGCGACGGACGCGCTGGCGCGCGGAGGCAGCGCGTCGCGAACGGTATGGCGGCGGGTCAACGGCGACGGTCGCCTCGCCCGCGTGCTGCTCGGGCGGATCACGATCCCGGGTGGCGTCGTCGCCCTGAACCGCTTGGGCCTGGGGCCCTTCAGCGCGGAGCTCACCGGCGAGGAGCTGCGCCGCTCGGGGCTGCTGGCGATGGGGCGGGTGGCGGATACGCTCGCGGCCGGCGCGGAGCACGTGGTGTTCGGCCACACGCACCGCCCCGGCCCGTTGGCCGGCGACGAGCCGGCGGAGTGGACCACGCCGTCTGGCATGCGGCTATGGAACACGGGCGGCTGGATCTTCGAAGGTCCGTTCATCGGCCGCGCGGGCGCCCGGAGCGCGTACTGGCCCGGCACGGTGCTGGTCGTGACGGAGGACGGCCCCCCGCGGCTCGAGAACGTGCTACGCGACGTGGCCCTGCCCGCGGCGTAGCGATCGTGGGTCCCGCGGATCCGCGCGAGGTGCGGGAGTTCCCCGACCGTGACCGCTACGCCGGCGCCGGCACCGCTCGCGCCGCTCCGAGCGCGTAGGCGGGCTCGTCGAAGCGCCGCAGGCGTCGGCGAAACGGCCAGGTGAAGGTCGGCCAGAGCGTGCTGTTGCGCCCGTTGCGGTCGAGGTAGTAGCTCGAGCAGCCGCCCGCCACCCACACCGTGCCGCGCGTCCTGCGCTGGATCTCGGCGTTGTAGGCGGACTGCGCCTGCGGCCGCACTTCGACCGTCCGCGCCCCGCGCCGGCGCATCGTCCGCAGCGCATCCATCACGTACGCGATCTGCGACTCGATCATGAAGACGATCGAGCTGTGGCCCAGTCCGGTGTTGGGTCCGACCAGGAGGAAGAGGTTGGGGTAGCCGGCCACTGCCGTCCCCTTGTAGGCGGTCGGGCTGCCGTTCCAGACGTCGGCCAGCGAGCGCCCGTCGCGGCCGCGGATCCTCTCCGCGATCGGGATGTCGGTCACGTGGAAGCCGGTTCCGAAGATGATCGTGTCGACCTCCCGCTCGCTGCCGTCCGCGGTGACGATCGAGTGCGCCCGCACCTCGTGGATGCCCTCGGTCACGACCTCCACGTTGGGCTTCACGATGGCCGGGTACCACTCGTTGGTCGGCAGTATCCGCTTGCACCCCAACGCGTACCGGGGCGTGAGCTTCTCCCGCAGGACGGGATCCGCCACCTGCTCGTGCAGGTGGCGCAAGGCCACCCGCTCGGCGAGCCGGCCTACGCGCCGGTGGCGAAAGTAGACGACGAACCCCTCCCGCGCCCAGTAGATGCCGGCCCGCATCGCGGTCTGCGCGCGGGGCAACGTTCGGTAGAGGGAGCGCTCCAGCGACGAGAGCGGCCGGTTCGGGTGGGGCACGACCCAGGGCGGCGTGCGCTGGAACACGTGCAGCCGCGCCACCCGGGGCTGGATCTCGGGGACGAACTGGATCGCCGACGCGCCCGTGCCGATCACCGCCACGCGCTCGCCGTCGAGCTCGTGCTCGTGGTTCCAGCGGGCGGAGTGGAAGGTCGCGCCGGCGAAGGTCGAGAGGCCCGGCAGGTCGGGGACGTTCGGCTCGCTCAGGCCGCCCTGGCCGGCGATCAGCGTCTGGGCGGTTAGCTCGCCCGCGGTCGTCTCAAGGCGCCACCGCTGCCGCTCCTCGTCCCAGTCGGCGCCCAGCAGCTCGTGGTGGAAGCGAATGTGGGGCATGACGCCGTACCGCTCCGCACAATCGCGCAGGTAGTCGAGGATCTCGCGCTGGGGCGAGAAGGTGCTCGTCCAGCTCGGGTTGGGGGCGAACGAGAACGAGTAGAGGTGCGACGGGACGTCGCAGCGGCAGCCCGGATAGGTGTTGTCCCGCCAGGTGCCGCCGATGTCGCCGGCGCGCTCGATCAGCGCGAAGTCGTGCTCGCCCTCCTGAAGCAGCCGTATCGCCGTGCCCAGGCCCGAGAAGCCCGTGCCGACGATGACGATGCGGTGGTGGGTCACGGGACGCGTGTGCAGTTGAGTGCCGTATTCGGACCCAACTGCAGAAGCATGGCCTCCGCGCGAAGGCAGCGAGCCTACCCCGCCGCTGCTTCCGCCCCGGCGCGCTCCCCCTCAGCCGCCTCGGCGCGCTCCGGGCCCTCGGCGGCCTCCGCCGGCGGCTCCTTCGCCCAATCCTCGTCGAAGTCCACGCGCCACCGGCCCTCGTCGTCCTGCTCGAGCTTCAGCTTCGCCCGGAACGTGCGCCCGGAGCGCCCCCGGAAGCCCGTGACCGGCTTGGCGGTCCGGCCCACGCCGGGGTCCTCGCCCCGCTCGCGCGAGGCCCGCAGTGACTCGATCAGCTCCTTGGCCACCGACACCGGCAGCGACTTGCCGGCCTTGCGCTTCCAGATCACGAAGCCGCACCCGGGATCCTCGCGCGACCAGCACGAATAGCCCTTGCGGTTCTCGACGATCTCCCGGCCGCAGATCGGGCAGGGTCCGAGCCGGGCCCGCTCGATCCGGACGCCCTTGAGCTTGTCGAGCTCCTGGACCGTCTCGGTCGTGAAGCTGGCGATGTCTTTCATGAAGGCGGGACGCGTGTCCTCGCCGTGCTCGATCAGGCTGAGGCGCTTCTCCCAGCTCCCGGTCAGCTGGGGCGAGGTGAGCGGGTGGCCGTTCAGCAGCCGGATCACCTGGATCCCCTTCTCGGTCGCCGCGAGCGAGCGTCCCTCGCGCTCGAGGTACTCCCGGTTGATCAGCAGCTCGATGATGCCCGCTCGGGTCGCCGGCGTCCCGATGCCGGAGTCCTTCATCGCCTCGCGCAGGTCCGGGTCCTCCACCTCCTGGCCGGCCATCTCCATCGCCGCCAGCAGCGAGGCGTCCGAGAAGCGCCGCGGCGGCTGCGTCTCCTTGCGCAAGGCCTCGACCGAGCGAGTCTCGACCCGCTCCCCCTGGTCGAGCCTCGGCAACAGCTGATCGCCACCGGAGTCGTCGTCGGCTCGGTCGGGGGCGGCCTCCTCGCCGTAGACGGCCTTCCACCCCGGCTCCAAGAGCCGCCGGCCGCTGGTCCGAAAGACGTGTTCGGTCACGGTCGTCTCCACCCGTGTCCGCTCGAACACCGCCTCCGGGTGAAACACCGCCAGGAAGCGTTTGGCGACCAGGTCGTAGATCTTCAGCTCGTCCTGGCCCATACGGCTGAGGTCGTGCTGGGAGCGCGTGGGGATGATCGCGTGGTGGTCCTCGACCTTCTTGTCGTTGACCACCCGCTGGAGCGGCAGCCGTTCCAGCGACGTCACGTAGCGCGCCGCGCGGGCATAGGCGGCGTTGTGTCCCACCAGCGCGGCGGTCGGCTTGATCTCGGCGATCATGTCCCCGGTGAGGAAGCGCGAGTTGGTGCGTGGGTAGGTGAGCGCCTTGTGCTCCTCGTAGAGGCGCTGCGCGGCCGCAAGCGTCCGCCGGGCGGCGAAGCCGTACAGGGTGTTCGCATGCCGCTGCAGGCTCGTGAGGTCGTAGAGGAGCTGCGGGCGCTCGCGCTCCTCCTTGCGCTCGAGCTTGGTGATGTCGCCCGGCTGCCCGCTGACGGCGGCGACGATTGCCGTCGCCTCGGCCTCCGCCGAAAGCCGCTTGCCGCCCAGGTAGCGACCCGTGTACCGGCGGTCGCCGGACGCGGCGAAGCGGGCCTCGACCAGCCAGTAGGGCTCGGGCTTGAAGGCCCGGATCTCCTCCTCGCGGCGCGCCACGAGCGCCAGCGTCGGCGTCTGCACCCGGCCGAGCGAGACCGCGCCGTCGAACGCGGCCCGCAGCCGGATCGACGCCGCGCGGGTGGCGTTCATCCCGACGACCCAGTCGGCCTCGGAGCGCGAGCGGGCGGCGGCCTCGAGGGGTTTCATCTCCTCGCCCGGGCGCAGCTCGGCGAACGCCTCCTCGATCGCCCGCTTCGTCATCGACGAGAGCCACAGGCGACGCACCGGCTTGTGCACGGGCGCCGTCTCGTAGACGTAGGCGAAGATCAGCTCGCCCTCGCGGCCGGCATCGCAGGCGTTCACGATCAGCTCGATCTGGTCGTCCCCCATGAGCGAATGGATCGCCCTGAGCTGCTTGGCGGCCCGGTCGTCCGTGGGCACGAGCTTGAAGCGGTCCGGGATGATCGGGAGATCGGCGAAGCGCCACTTCTTGAGCTTCGGGTCGTACTGGTCGGGCTCCGCGAGCGTCACGAGGTGCCCGATCGCCCAGGTGATGAGGTACTCGTCGCCGACGAGATGCGTCTTGTCCTTCGCCTGCTTGAACGTTCCGGGCAGCGTGTCCGCGAGGTCGCGGGCCACGGATGGCTTCTCTGCGATTACTAGGGTCTTGGCCATAGGAGTCCCTATCCACGATACGCATATAGGCCGCCACACTGCGACGGGTTGGTGGCTGGACGAGGCCGGTCCGGTGTCCCGGCGCCCCGCCCTCGCCGGGCCGCTCGACGCCGACGTGGTGGTGATCGGCGGGGGCTACACCGGGCTCTGGACGGCCTGGCATCTGCTCGGTATGGAGCCCGGCGTGCGGGTGGCGCTGCTCGACGGCGACGTCTGCGGATACGGGCCGAGCGGGCGCAACGGGGGCTTCTGCGAGTCGATGTGGCTACGCGCCCCCGCATTGCGCGAGCGCTTCGGCGACGGGCCGGCGCGCATGCTGCTCGACGCGTCGAGCGAGAGCGTGGCCCAGATCGGCGCCTGGTGCGCGGAGCATGACGTGGACGCCTGGTTCGACCAGTCCGGCTACCTCTGCGTGTCGACCGCTGCGGCGTTCGACGAGGTCGGACGGCGGGCGGTGGCCGCGGCGGCGGCGCTGGGGGCCCCGGAGCGGGTGGTCGAGCTCAGGCGCGACGCCGTCCAGGCCCGCTGTCGATCGCCCCTCTTCCGCGGCGGCGTGATGATCCCCGACTTCGCGACCATCCAGCCCGCGCGGCTCGCGCTTGGCCTGCGCCGACGGCTCATCGAGCGCGGCGCGCTCGTGTTCGAGGGCTCGCGGGTGCGCGGGCTGCAGGCGGGCCGCGGCGGCGTGGAGGCGGAGACGGCGGGCGGGCGCGTCCGCGCCCGGAGCGCCGTGCTCGCGGTGGGGCCCGCCGCCCGGTCCGTGCGACCGCTGCGGACCCGGCTCTCGGTCGCCTCGTCGCACATCGTGCTCACCGAGCCGGTGCCGGACGTGCTCGCGGAGGTCGGCTGGACCGGCGGAGAGTGCATCACCGACGGGCGGACGCTCCTGCACTACTTCCGCACCACCCGCGACGGGCGCATCGCCTTCGGCTGGGGCGGCGGCCGGCTGGCCTACGGCGCCCGCGTGAACGGCCGCGCCGAGGTGGACGGCCGGGTGGCCCACCGGGTGCACGAGGATCTCCTCGCGGTTTTCCCCGGGCTGCGCGGGCGGCGGATAACGCATGCGTGGGGCGGACCGATCGACGTCTCGCCCAGCCACATTCCGCAGCTCGGCACCCTGCCGGGCGCGCCCGTGCACTTCGCCTTCGGCTACACCGGCAACGGCGTGGGTCCGTCCCAGCTCGCCGGACGGATCCTCGCCTCGCTCGCCCTCGACCGGCGCGATCCGCCGACCCGGCTGCCGATCGTCGACTCCGGCGCCGGCGCCGTGGTCCCGCCCGAGCCGCTCGCCTGGCTGGGGGGCTCGCTCGTGCGCGCCGCGCTGCTGCGGCGGGAGCGGGCCGAGCAGGAGGGCGGGCGGGCCGATCCCCTCACCCGGGCCGTGTGCGCCGCCCCGCGGGCGGTCGGGATGCATCTGGCCCGCTGAGCCGCTGGCGGGCGCCCACGCCCGGGGCGGGCGCCGTGGCCTATGGATAGTCCCGCGGATCGAAGCCGCGCCCGCGGTCGCGTCCGCGGCACCCCACGCGCCGTGCCCCCGGTCGAAACGGCAGGCGCACGATCGTCTGCGCCTCGTTGTTGTCCTCGTCGGCCTCGTAGATGCCGTTCTTGGGGTCCGCGATGTGCACGTATGCGAAGCAGCCGCGCAGCCCGGTCACGTCGATCCACTGCTCCGGATAGGCGGGCGGGTAGACGTCCGCCCAGCCGGGCGACGTTCCCACCCGGACCCGCTGCCGGGCCGGGTTCGTGCTGCAGGCCGGGTACACCGGCCGCCGCGGCGAGCGCTTCACGCGCGGTCGGGTATGCGTGAGGTCGCGGAGGCAGTAGGCGACCTTCGGACCGGTGCGCACCCGGCGAGTGCGCCGGCCGCGGGCGTCGACCCGCCAGAGCTCGAAGCGGGCGGCGTCGTAGAACTTCCACCAGTAGCGGGACTGGTGGGCGAACTTGAACTGCAGCCGGGCGCCCGTGTTCACGTCGATCCGCCCGCCGTTTCGGGCGTAGATGCGCTGGTACGCCCTCATGAAACGCCGGCCGGTCCGAACCCCGTGCAGCTCGACCGGCCCCGCGCCGATGCTGTCGATCACGTTGCCGGCGCGCAGGACGACGCTGCCGGCCTTGGTCAGCCGGTCGGTGTAGAGCCCGTACGGGCGACGCATGACGAGGTCGGGGCAGCGCAGGACGGCCGCCTGGCGGGTGATGCACGGGTTGTAGTCCACCTGCGCCCGCACCGGGGGGCGGCCCGGGGGAGGCTCCGGCGGCTGGGCGAAGCCGGCCGCGAGCAGCGCGGCGGTCGCGACCAATGCTGACGACATGGCACGCACCTACGGCACGTTGTAGCGGTTACCTTCGACGGCATGCGTATCTTGGCCATCGACGGAGGCGGAATCCGGGGCATCATCCCGGCGCTCGTGCTGGCCGAGGTCGAGCGGCGCTCCGGGCGCCGCGTCTTCGAGCTCTTCGACCTGATCGCCGGCACCTCGACCGGGGGGATTTTGGCCTGCGCCCTCTGCGCGCCCGACCCCTTGCCGGCCGAGCAGCTCGTCGGGCTCTACCAGGAGGAGGGCCCCGAGATCTTCTCCCGCTCGGTGTTCCAGCGAATCCGCAGCGGCGAGGGCCTACTCGACGAGAAGTACGACGCCGCCGCGCTCGACCGCGCGCTGGAGCGTTTCCTGTCGACCAAGCGCCTGAGCGAGACGCGCCCGGACCTAATCGTGCCGGCGTACGACATGGCCGACCCGGGCCCGTACTTCTTCAAGAGCCCCAAGGCCCGCGCGAACGAGCCCGAGGACGTGCCGCTGTCGGTGGTGGCCCGGGCCACGTCGGCCGCGCCGACCTACTTCGAAGCCGTCCCGCTGGACGGGCGGGCGCTGATCGACGGCGGCGTGTTCGCGGTCAATCCGGCGATGTGCGCATTCGCCGAGGTCATGCGCCACGACCCGAGCGCAGACATCCTGATGCTGTCGCTGGGCACCGGACAACGCACCCGCCGGCGTACTTACGCCGACATCGACGACTGGGGCCTGCTCGAGTGGGCGCGCCCGATCCTCGACGTGGTGTTCGACGGGGTTTCCGATGCGGTCGACTACCAGCTGCGCCAGGTGCTGGCCGAGGGCCGCTACTGGCGCCTGCAGGTGGAGCTCACCGAGGCCAGCGACGACCTGGACGACGCGTCGGAGCGCAACCTGAGGCTGTTGCGACGCCATGCGGAGGACCTGATCGCGGCGCGCAGCGCGGACATCGACGCGGTGCTGGCGCTCCTCTAGACCGCCTTAGCGCGCGCACGGCCCGGTGTCGACCGCGCCGCCCGCCCGCCCGAGGGCGTCGCGCACGATCGTGTCCGGCACGCCGAAGCCGCTGTCGGAGCCGTCCCCGACGGCCGCGGCGAAGATGGTGGTCACCACCCGCCCCGCGCCGTCCACCATCGGCCCGCCCGAGTTACCGGAGCGTACGAGCCCGCGCAGGGAGGTGATCGAGCGCTGCACCGGCCCGCGGCCGTACGCGTCTTGGGTGACGACGGTCGTGGTCGCGCCCAGGCGACCGGGCCGCACGTCGTACGGTCCGTTCTCGGGGAACCCGAGGACCGCCGCCGACGTCCCCTCGGGGGCGTTCACGTTCAGCCGCAGACCCGGGACCCCGGCCGCGCCGGGCACGCGCAGGATGGCCAGGTCGTTGCCCGGGTCGAACCAGATCGCCTGCGCGTCCAGGCGCGGCCCCTCGCCCTGCATCTGCACGGTGGTGTCGTCCTGGCCGGCCACCACGTGGGCGTTGGTCACCACCACGCCCTCGCCCGCCACCCAGCCGCTGCCCTGCACGCCCAGGCCGCAGGCCGTGCCGAGCACCCGGACGACGCTCCGGCCCGCTCGCCGCACGTCCGGGTCACGCGCGATCGCCGCGTTCGGGGCCGGGACGTTCGCCTCGGGCCCGGTGATCTCGGGGAACGGGTCGAAGCGGGCGAGCGCCTGCAGTATGGGGCCGGACGGCGGCAGACGCTCGTTGAGCTCGCGCAGGATCGCCGAGCGCTGGATCGGCTCGCGCAGCTCGCTCGCGCCAGGCGTCTGGAGCGCCACCGCGCCGCCGATCCAGGCCAGCCCGAGGCCCAGGCAGGCCAAGAGCACGGCGCCGCCCACGCCGTCCAGCGCCCCCAGGCGGTCGCCCAACCGGCGGCGCAGATGAAAGCCCAGCAGCTCGAGCGCCGAGGCGAGCACGCCGCCGACCAGGAGCGCGCCCAGCAGCGCCGAGAGCGGCGCGTACGGCGACTCCGAGCCCTCCTCGAGCAGCATCGGTCCGAGCCGCGAGCCCACGAAGGCGCCGCCGGCGAACCCGGCCAGCGACAGGGCCCCCACGATCAGGCCCTGGCCGTAGCCCCAGATGGCCATGAGCACCGTAAAACCGACGATGATCCAATCGAGCGGCGTCACGGCCCGAGGCAGCGTAGCGGCGCCTACGCGGCGGGAAGGTCGGCCCGGTTACCATCGGCCGCGGACTCCCGTGCCCCAGCTCACCACCGAGCGCCGACGGCGCCTGACCCACCGCGCCCTTCCCGCCGTCGGCGGGCTGGCCGTCGTGGCCCTGGCGGCCGGCGCGCTCGTGGGATCGGCGGTGACCAGCGCCGAGGAGCGGACGGCCGGCGACTTCTCCGAGGCGTGGGCGCGCGGCGACGAGCGGGCGATGTACGCGCTGCTCAGCGACTCGGCGCGGGCCTCCTGGCCCTTCGCGCGCTTCCGGCGCGCCTACGACCGAGCGGCGGCGACGGTGACGCTGACCGCGGTCACCACCTCGGATCCGGACGGTATCCGCGACGGCTCGGTGGTGGTCCCGGTCACGCTCCGGACGCGGGTGTTCGGGCCGCTTCGGAGCGACCTGCTCGTGCCGGTCGAGGACGAGCGCGTGGAGTGGAAGCCGCGACTCGTGTTCCCGGCGCTGCGCGCGGGCGAGCGCCTTCGCCGGAGGAGCACCCCGGCCGAGCGCGCCCCGTTGCTGTCACGCAACCGGCGCGTACTCGCCGAGGGACCGGCCGACGCTCGCCGCTCGCCGCTTCCGGGCATCGCCGAGTCGATCGCGGGGAGCATGGAGCCCGAGGACACGCGCGCCGAGCGCCAGGCGCTGTTCGCGCGCGGCCTACCGCGCGACTGGCCGGTGGGGCAGAGCGGCCTCGAAAGGGCGTTCGAGGACCGTCTCGCCGGGCGGCCGGGGGGCGAGCTCTTTGCCGGGCGCCGGGTGGTGGCGCGGGCGCGCCCGCGGGAGGCGCCGGCGGTGCGGACGAGCATCGACACCCGCATCCAGGAGGCCGCGGTGACGGGGCTGGCCGGGCGGTTCGGCGGGATCGCCGCCCTCGACCCGGCGAACGGCGAGATCCGCGCGCTCGCCGGGATCGCCTTCTCCGCCCCCCAACCCCCCGGCTCGACGTTCAAGATCGTCACGACCACCGCGGCGCTCGAGGACGGCGTGGTAAAGCCGAGCGACGAGTTCCCGGTGGAGACCTTCGCGACCATCGACGGCGTCCAGCTCGAGAACGCGAACGGCGAGTCCTGCGGCGGCAGCTTCCGCGAGAGCTTCGCCCACTCGTGCAACTCCGTGTTCGCCCCCCTCGGGGTGAAGGTTGGCGCGGAGCGCATCGTGGAGGTCGCGGAGCGCTACGGCTGGAACGCGGAGCCGACGATCTCGGGCGAGGTCGCAAGTACGCTGCCGCCGGCGGCGGAGATCCGCACGCCGCTCGAGGTCGGCTCGACCGCGATCGGACAGGGCAAGCTGCTGACGACGCCCCTGCAGATGGCTTCGGTCGCCCAGGTGATCGCGGCCGATGGGGTGCGCTACCGGCCGACGCTCACGGCCGGCGAGCCGGCGCGCGCGGAGCGCGTCACGTCCCCGCGGGTCGCGCGCACGATCCGCTCGCTGATGGTCGACGTGGTGGCCAACGGCACCGGCACGGCCGCCGCTATCGGCGGCGTCGAGGTCGCGGGCAAGACCGGGACGGCCGAGCTCGAGGACACGCGCGGCCCCACGGCGAGCGGCGGTGGGGCGTCGAGCACCGACGCGTGGTTCACCGCGTTCGCGCCGGCGCGCCGCCCGCGCATCGCGGTCGGGGCGATGTTCGTCCGGGCCGGCGCCGGGGGGACGACCGCTGCGCCGGCGGCGCGGGTGGTGCTCGAGGCCGGCCTCCGGCGCTGAGCTCTCGGCGCCGCCGGCGCCAGGCCTCAGATGTCGAGCTCGAAGGTGAGCATCTCGTCACCCTCGCCGATGATCTCGAGCTCGAGGGGACGATTCTCGGTGTTGTCGAGCGGCATGCGGAAGGGGATCATCGCCCCGGCGGTAGGTCCGAGCTGGGCGACGCTGCCGGCCTCGGGGATGCACTCCTTCGGGTCGAGCCGCTGGGAGCGATACAGGAACGGATTCTCGGCCTCCGTCTCCTCCACGAGCTCCGCCGGCTCGAACTCGTTGCCCTGGTTGTCCTTGATCACGAAGTGATTGGCCGTCTGCACGGGCTCGTCCGAGACGTTGCAGGCCTCGAGGAACACGCCGTAGAGGGTCTCGCCCGCATCCAGCTCCGCATCGGCGACGTAGGCCTCGTCCGGGGTCACCCGCGGGTTGAGCTGGCGGGTGATGAAGACGTTGTAGTCCACGCCGTCCATCTCGATCGCGAGCCCCTCTCGGGCCGGTTCGTCCACGCCCGGCTCCTCGTCCCCGCACGCCGCGATGCCGGCGGCCAGGCCGAGCAGGCAGGCCGCCAGTGCGAGGCGGCTCAGCAGAACGTTCATCGGAGCGGCCAGTCTAGGGGGTCCTTGCCGGGTCCATGCCCGTGGAGGCCCCGAAGCGGGCGGCCTTCGCCGGGTCGTAGCCGGCGATCGTGGCTCGGCGCAGCGGCTTCTTCGGCGGCTCCTCGAAGATCTTGCGCAGCCGCTCGAGCGACTTCTTCGTCTGCCGGCGCACCACGCCCGCGGCCCCGATCTCCTTCAGCCGGTCGACCACCGTGGCCGGCTCGCTGTACGTGGTCAGCTCGACCCGAGTGACGCCGCTGGATTCGGGGGTGAAGTCGTAGACCGCCACGGAGCGGTTGCGGCCGCGGCGCCCGATCCTGATTTCCTCGACGATCTGGCGCGGCCGGTCCACTTCCTGGACCTCCAGCTCGGCGTACTCCTTGGCGAGCGGCAGGCGCAGCCGGAAGCGCGCCGCCGCGCCCTGGCCGACCGGGTTGGCCCGCGCGAGCCGATAATCGTGCAGGTAGTGGTCGGTGTAGGCCGGCCGGGCCGCAAGGTCGCTCACGAAGTCGAACACCTCCTCGCGCGGGGCGGAGATGACCGTGGAGACCGTGACCTCGCGCATGGGCGCGGGGATTCTAAGTGGTCGGGCTCACGCGGTCCTTACGTGCTCGGGCTCGCGCGGCCTTGGGCCCACGGCGAGCGGGCGCTCCGCGGCGTGCACGCGCTCGGTGCGCACGGCACGCCTGCGGCCTTCCGGCAGGGCGGCGAAGCACAGCTCGCAGACCGTCCGCCCGGAGTCGAGCTCGTGTACCCGCTCGCCGGGAAGGGGCGTGCGCCGGCAGGCCGCACAGCGGTCGCCGGGAGGCGACTGCGAGCCGATGCTCCAGCGCACGAGCATGGCGGCGAGGTCGGGCATGGGTGACGATTCGGGGCCGCCGGGCGCATTCCTTCTCCCGTCCCAGCAGCGGGCCCCGCCAGGGCGCGCAAAAAAAGCTTGCAACGTGCGACTTTTCGCTTGGGGATCTTGACCCTCTCGTTACCATCCTCACTACCCCCGCCCCGAGGAGAGACCCAAAACAATGGAAGCCTTTACCGCCGGAACCCTTGCCGGGGCCGGCTCCTTCCGCTGCGACTCGTGTGGCTTTGCCATAGCCCTTCATGAGCTCGATCAGGTGCCGGCCTGCCCCGAATGCGGTGGACGCAAGTTCCGCCGCGCCTCGCTCTTCGGCGAGGCGATCCGCAAGCCCGACCATCTCGAAGTGGGCGCGATGCCGGCCTGGCTCGCCGAGGCCCGCGACGCCCTCGTCCGCGCCGGCGACTACCTCGCCTTCGAAGACGATCAGCGGGTCCGGGTGGTCCCGCTACAGGACGGCTGGACGCGCATCGGCCGGAGCCTCTCCGCCCACGTGCGCTTCGACGACCCCACGGTCTCGCGCCGCCACGCCCTGGTCTACCGCGACGAGGGCGGCGCCCGCGTGCTGGACGACCGCAGCCTGAACGGCGTTTTCAAGAACGGCGAGCGCGTCGAGCTGGCCGAGCTCGCGGACGGCGACGAGATCGCGATCGGACGCTTCCGGCTGTTCTTCGTAAGCCTGAGCGGCGACCGCCGCCCGGAGCGGGCCGACAGCCTGCTCGCCTGAGCGCACCGCCGCTGCGCCGGCGACGGGCGTCTAAGCGGCCGCGCCGGCGAGCTCGCGGAGCCCCTGCTCCCGGGTCGTCCGGGGACGGTAGCCGAGGTCGCGCTCCGCGCGCGAGATGTCGAGCGTGCACTCCTGCGACGCCACCCATACCGCGAAGCGCGTGAGCGGGGGCGCCCCGTCGCGGCGAAGGCGCCGCCAGACGACCTCGCAGGCGCCGGCCGCGACGCGGGCGGCGGCCTGCGGAACGGACTCCTCGGGGGGCCTGGCCCCCTGCGTCTCGAGCAGCCGCGTGACGAACTCGCGGAAGACGACCGGCGCGCCGTCGGTCACGAAGTAGACGCCCCCCGCCGGCGCCTTCGTCGCCCCGGCCCAGAGGCCCTCGACCGTGTTGTCCACGTGCGTGGTGTCGGTGAGCTGCGCTCCGCCGCCGATCCAGCGAAAGCGGCCACTCCGGACGAGGTCGGTCATCGCGGGCAGGAGCGTGGTGTCTCCCCGGCCCCACACGAAGCGGGGCCTGATCACGACCGTCTCCAGGCGGGGACCGTTGGCCGCCCGCACGAGGAGTTCGGCTCGTGCCTTGGTGGACGAGTACAGCACCGGGGAGTCGGGGCGGACGGGAGCGTCCTCGTTCACGTGCACGAGCGGCTGGCCCGCCATCAGGGCCGCCTCGGTGCCAACGTGCACGAGCCGCTCGACCCCGGCGTCGCGACACGCCGCGATCACGTTGGCGGTGCCGCCCACGTTCAGGCGCGTGAACTCCTCCGGGTCGCCCCAGTCCTCGACCTTCGCCGCGGCGTGGAAGGCGATTCGGCAGCCCTCGGCGCCGGCCCGCAGCGTGTCGAGGTCCTGCAGATCGCCCGCCACGGCCTCGGCGCCGCGCTCACGCACGCGCCGCTCGGCCGACTCGGACCGCGCCAGCGCCCGTACCTCCCAGCCCTCGCCCCGCAGGCGCTCGATCAACGCACCGCCGATGAAGCCCGATCCCCCCGTCACGAACGCGGTGCTCACCGCCAAGACGCTACCCGAGCGCCGACTGCCCGACCAGCACCGCCCGGATGGCCTGGTTCGACTCCTCGTCGGGGGACTCGCCGATCACGGTGGCCGGGCGCTCGAAGCCGGCCAGCGCCTCCGCCAGCGGGTCGGCGCGCAGCGTGCCGCTGCCGTACGGGAGATGGGACTTCTCGTTGCGGTTGGCGAAGTCGATGTCGGAGAAGTGGATGTGAAACGGCGCCCCCGGTTCGAGCCTCGCGTCGGCCGCCGCCAGCGCCGCGGCAAACGGTTCGGCGTCGGTGTAGCCGCCGTCGGTGACGGCGTGAAGGTGCGCGAAGTCGAGCACCGGACGCACCCAGTCGAGGCGGCCCGCGATCGCCATGACATCGTCGAGCGTGCCCAGCTCCGCGACCCGCCCCATGACCTCGATCCCGAAGGGCACCGCCCGGCCCTTGCCCTCGAGGCGGTCGCGTACCTCGGCGAGCTGCTCCACCACCGACTCGACGGCGGTCTCGTGGTCCCGGCCGAAGAGGTAGCCGGGATGGACGACCATGAGCTCGGCGCCGCACGCCACGGCGAGGCCCGCCGTGTGGTCGAGCATGCCCACCGCCATGCGGTGCTTGCGGTCCTTCTCCGGGCGCCCGACGATCGCGAACAGCGGGGCGTGCACGGAGAGAGCGATGTCCGCGTCGCGGGCGAGCTCACCGAACCGCTCGGCGAAGGCCCAGTCCATCCAGAACTTGCCCTCGAAGTCGATCTCGCAGGCGTCGTAGCCGCGGTCGGCGAGCGAAGCGACCGCCGCCTCGGGCGACTCCCGGGAGGGCACGAACGATGGACCGAAGCGCGTTACGCCCATGGTCCAAGTGTCGCAGCGCCGGCGCGACCGCCCGGCGCGGCGTGCCCTACTCGACGGTCGCCTCGGAGATCATCCCCTTCGCGACGTGAGGCGGACCGCCCTTGCGGTCGGAGATGAAGCAGAGCATGGCGTAGTCGCCCCTCTGTAGCTCGAGCTCCACGGTCTCCGTCGTCTCGCCGTCGATCACGGAGGTGGTGACGAACTTGTCGAAGGCGACCGGCGGCCGGCCTTTCTCGGTCCGAAAGAACTCCCGCACATCGGCGATCGCCTTGCCGGGCGCGATCGGCGCCGCGACTATGTGGTGCGGCTCCTTGCCGGCGTTGTCGAACTCGACCCGGTTCTTGCCCGCCGCCAGACCCGAGGCGGTGAAGCTGTACTCCTTCGCCGTGACGCGTCCACGGACCGCGGGAGCCTCCGCGGCACTCCTCTCGCCCCTGACCTCGAACTTCGCCAGCCCGCCCCGCTCGTAGTACGGCTTCGCGTTCTCGCCCTCCGGCTCCGCGGTGTCGACCACGTAATAGGTGCCCGGCTCGAGGGCCACCGTGATGGTCGTGGCGGTGCCGGGTGCGGTCTGGCCGGCCCCTCCCCCGGCACGGAACCAGGCCGGGAGCGGCCCGCCCTCGCCCGCTCGCTCCAGCACTTGGAGCATCTCGGCCTGCGAGTGGTTTCCCTCGACGCGTATCAGCTGTGCCTCGTGGGGACGCTTGCCGTCGTTTCGAAAGTCGATTCGGGTGACTCCGGGCCGCAGAGATGCTCCCCCGCTCAGCCTCATCCGCACCCCGTCGCCGGTCTCGGTGGTAACGACCGACACCACGGCGGGCTTGGCCGCTTCGCCGCTTCCGCCGCCGTCGTCGTCGTCATCGCCGCACGCGGCCAGCGGCATGCACGCCGCCAGCGCAAGCAGCGCAAGGCCGTTCCTGCGAGTCATTTCCCGCACTCCCCTGTCCGTCCAACAGTGCCTTACGACATTAGGCCGGATCGCGTGGAAACGCCAGTGGCGAACGCGGCCTCGAGCCGGCCGCAACGGGTTGCGGACCGGCGGCCCGGATCAGCGGTTCGCGGCGGCCTGGCGGGGCGCGTCAGGCCTTCGCCGGAGGCGGACGCCGCGGCGTCCCTCCAGCCCGCCCGACGCCACCCACGAGCCGCCGAGGATGAGGGCTAGGCCCAGCGCGGTGTTCGGTCCGAAGTCCTCGCTCAGAACGGCAATGCCGAGCACGGCGGCGACGCCGGGAATGAGGTACGTGATGAGCGAAGCCTTCCCCGCGCCGACCTCGTCGATCAGCGCGTAGAACAGCCAGAAGCCGAGCCCGGTGTTGAACACACCGAGCGCGCCGAGCGCCATGAGCGCCGTCGCCGACGGCAGCTGGGTCGGAAACGTCGCGACCGCCGGCGGCGCCACCAGCAGTGCGCTCACCGCCAGCATCGCGCAGACGACCCCGATCGGGTCCGCCGCGCCGAACGAACCCTTGTAGAGCAGGGCCGCGACGGCGAAGCAGAAGCTCGCCCCCAGCACCATGCCCGCTCCGGCCAGCTCGGCCGGCTCGCCGCCCACGTCCAGGCCGAGGAGCACGACGACTCCCACGATCCCGACCACCAGCCCCGCGAGCCGCGCCCCCCGCACCCGCTCGGAGCGGTCGAAGCGAAGCGCGAGCAGCGCCACGAAGATTGGGTCCGCGGCGAGCAGGATGCCCGCGAGCGACGACGAGATGCGCTGCTCGCCCCAGGCGATGAGCAGAAAGGGCGCGGCCACGTCCACCACCGCCAGCGCGAGGAGCGCCCCGGGGGACCCGCGAAGCGGGGCGAAGCTTCCGCGGGCGGCGGCGATCGGCAGCAGCACCAGCGCCCCCAGAAGCGCCCGCAAGAGCACGAGCACCGACGGAGAGACCTCGTCGACGGCGATCTTGATCAGCAGGAACGAGCTGCCCCAGAGCAGCGAGACCGCGACGAACAGGATCCAGGCGCGGCGGCTCACCGCGCCCCGCCGCTCCGGCTCTCGACGGCGAGGTCCACGGGGCACCGGGCGCCGCGCTCGCAGATCTCCTCGGAGCACAGTCGACAGAGGCGGAGTGCGCTTTGACGGTCGCCGGTGAGTCCGGCCAAGAGCTTCTCGAGAAGGGCGGCGAGCGTCGCCTCCTCGGCCGCGGTGAGCGGCTCCAGGACGGGCTCGAGCGCCGCCAGCCGCTCCGCGAGCACCCGCGCGGCACGATCGCGGCCGGCGGCCGTCAGCCGAAGCGCCAAGGTCCGCCCGTGCCCCGCCGGCGCGCGGACCACGAGGCCCGCGGCCTCGAGGCGGTCCACGACCCGCACGGCGCCGGAGTGGGTCAGGACGAGCGTCCGGCGCAGGGCCTCCACGGGTTGATCGGGATAGTGGGCGAGCGTGACCAGGGCGGCCTGATCGCTCGCCGTGGACGGGCCCTCGGGCGCCGCTCGCTCCCCGAGCGCCAGGCCGAGTGCCCCAAGCAAGTTCGCGGTGCGCCGCCGGTCTTGATGTGACTCGCTCACATCTCGCCCGTACCCGATATGAGCGAGTCATAACGCGCGTCGCGGTCGGTCAGCTAGCGTCGCGACGGACCGCGCCGGCGACGGTTACGAGCGTTTAGGCGATCTTCCCCGGGTTGAGGTTCGAGCCCGGATCAACCCCGTCGAAGAGCGCCCGCACCATCGCGACGCCGGGGGCGGAGATGTCCTCCTCGAGCCACCGCGAATGCTCGGTGCCGACGGCGTGGTGGTGCGACAGAGTCGCGCCGGAGTCCACGAACGTCTGCTGGATCGCCGACTTGACGACGTCGTATTCCTCGAGCGGCTCGCGCCTCCCCGACGGCTTGAGCGCGAAGGTGAAGTACAGGCACGCCCCCGCGTGGTACGAGTGCGACAGGTGGCACATGATGTAGCCCGTGACGCCGAGCTCGGCGAAGGCGCCGCGGGCCGCGGCCATCACGTTCGCGTAGAGGGTGGGGAGCTGGCTCCAGGGCGCGGAGGTCTCGGACACGTCGGCCAGGGCGCCGCGGTCGAGCAGGTAGTCGCGGATGTATGGCGTGTCGAACTTCTTCTGGTCGTACAGCGTGCCCGGGCCGCTGCCGATGCCCAGGCCGCCGTGGCGCTTCACGACGGCGCCGACCAGCTTGCGCTGCCGCGCCACGTGCTCCTTCGTGCCCTCGTAGCCGATGAACGAGAGGCACATCGCGTCGAGATCGAAGCCGCGGCGGCGCCGCAGGTACGTCTTCAGCGCGGTCGACGTGAACCGGTCGACGATCGTGGGGTCCTTCTTCGTGGCGAACGAGAACCGCGTCTCGGGCGCATCCGAGGCACGGGTGACCGACGGCGACGCCTCGCCGGCGGAGATCTCCCGCATCGCGGCCAGCGCCTCGTCCCATGACGGAAACAGGTAGCCCAGGATCGTGCGCTGCTCGGGCAGCCGATGGACCTGCACCGTGGCCTCGCAAATGATGCCGAGGCGGCCCTCGCTTCCCAGCACCATCTCGCGGACGCTCGGCCCGGTGGAGGCGTGCGGCACCGGCCGGGTGGCCAGCATGCCCGCCGGCGTGGCCACGCGCACGGCGCGCGTCAGGTCGGCGACGTCGCCGTACTTGTCGGACTGCATCCCGGAGGAGCGGGTGGCGATCCAGCCGCCGAGCGTCGAGTGGGTGAAGCTGTCCGGGAAGTGCCCCAGCGTCCAGCCGCGGGCGTTCAGCTGTTCCTCCAGGTGGGGGCCGAACACGCCCGGCTGTACGCGGGCTAGGCCCGAGCCCTCGTCTATGGAGAGCACGCGGTCCATCCGGCCCAGATCCACCGAGATGACCGGCCGGGTGTCGGCCGCGGGGGCCTCGAGGCTGCCCGAGATGTTGGTGCCGCCCCCGAAGGGAATCAGCACCGCGTCGGCGTCTATCGCCGCCCGCAGGATCGCTTCCACCTCACGCTCGTTGCCGGGGCGAACCACCACGTCGGGGAGGGGCTCGACGTCGCCCCGGCGGTGGCGGACGAGGTCCCGGAGGCACTTGCCGCGAGCATGAACGACGCGATCGAGGGCGTCCGTGGAAACCTCCTCCGACCCGACCGCCCGCTCCAGCGCGGCGCGCAGATCGGGCGGCAGGGTGGCCTCGGGGAGCCGAAGCTCCTCGAATCGCACCGGCCGGGCGGAGAGCCGGTCGACGTCGAGGTCGAGCGCGTGCTTTATGAACGGTCCCAGCTCCGGCTTGTCGGCGTGCGTGAACGCGACGCTCTCGTCGCCCCACCCCCACCACTTCATCCCGCCCCTGCGCGAGATCCGCCGCGTGCCGGTCGCCGTCTGAGTCTGCATGCGAAAGGAATACCCGATCGCGACCGCGCCCACCGCCGCCGTCGACAGGCCAGTCCG
>Ga0081538_10001154_pt1 | contig 27904 bp, 25 predicted proteins | sample TabmetS5T2R1_FD_71022 | JGI IMG/M metagenome (GOLD analysis project Ga0081538, IMG submission 71022) | Tabebuia heterophylla rhizosphere microbial communities from the University of Puerto Rico - S5T2R1 | ecosystem: Host-associated > Plants > Roots > Rhizosphere ...
ATACAAAAGTGGCGGGGCCTTGTCGATCTCCCAACGCGGGCCGTCTCAAGACGTCTGGCAAGTGTTGCCTCACGCGTCTGAACACCTGTTAGCCATCTGCAGACGGCAAACGTGTCGGGAGAGCATGGCGTCACCACGATGCGTTACCACGATCGAAGTTGGCGGCCAGGTGGGGGCGGCCAGGCGGGGTTCACGGGTTGGAGTGTCGGGAATCTTCGAACCAGGCCACGAATGAAGCGCTTACACCCCCCAAAGGGCCAAGATCCCTGCGTTTGTGCGCAGAAATGACGAAGGCCCTTCAAGGGTCCGCTGCACGCGGCTGAGTGGCAGCGGAGCAGAATGACCCCCATGATCCCCGTCCAGGCCTTCGGCCGTACCGGCCACCAAAGCACTCGACTTCTCTTCGGAGCTGCGGCTCTCGGCAATGTCAGCCAGGATGAGGCGGATCAGACGATGGAGCTGATCCGTGCGCATGGAATCAACCACATCGACACAGCCGCCAGTTACGGGGATGCAGAGCTACGACTTGGCCCCTGGATGGAGACTCACCGCGACGAGTTCTTCCTAGCCACCAAAACCGGTGAGCGTACCCGGGCAGAGGCATATAACGAGATCCAGCGCTCATTGGAACGGTTGCGGACCGACCGGATCGATCTGATCCAGCTGCACAACCTCGTGGACGAGGAGGAGTGGCGGATTGCCTTCTCGCCCGGCGGCGCTTTGGAGGGTGTCGTTCAAGCGAAGGACGATGGTCTCGTCCGCTTCATTGGCGTGACCGGTCATGGGGTGACGGTCGCAGCTCAGCATTTCCGGTCGCTCCAGGAGTACGACTTCGACTCGGTGCTGCTGCCGTACAACTTCGCGATGTCGCGCAATGAGCGTTACATCGCAGACTTCGAGAAGCTGGTGGCAGTGTGCGTCGAGCGCGGCGTGGCCATCCAGACCATCAAGTCGATAACCCGCGGACCGTGGGGCGATCATCAGCACACTGCCAACACCTGGTACCAGCCTCTTACCGATCAGGACGCCATAGATACGGCGGTCGGGTGGGTACTAGGCCGCGATGGGCTGTTCCTCAACACCGTCGGAGACATTCACATCCTGCCGATGGTGATCGATGCTGCCGAACGGTCCACAAAACGACCCGATGATGAGCAGATGCGGGCACTGGAAACCGCCTTCGGACTTGAACCGCTCTTTGTCTGACCAGCCGAACCAGTGCTCGTGTCACTCAGCCTCAGCTCGTGGTGGTGACTGACGACTGGGAGGCAGAGGAGTGAGCGACGAGCTCACCATCGCGCTGCAGAGCCTGTTCAAGGTGGTGTTGGTGGCCGCACTGGCACCCCTCGTCGTCGGTCTTATGCCGATCCGTGTCCCTCAGGCGGTGGTGGTCATCATCGTCGGCGTGATCGTCGGCCCACAAGCTCTCGATCTGGCCGAGCCAGCAAGCATCGAGCTGTTATCCAATGTCGGCCTGGGCTTCCTCTTTCTGCTAGCCGCTATGAGCTGGAGCTCGCGCTCTTCCGGCAACGGGCCGGCATGCTCGCGGGAAGGGCCTGGGTGACCTCCGCTGTTCTCGCCGGCGCAGTCGTTGGGCTGCTTGCCGCCACGGGCTGGATACGTGCCTTCGTCCCAGTTGCACTCGCGCTGACTACGACGGCGCTCGGCACGCTGCTGCCGACCCTGCGGGACAACAACATGCTGCGAGGGTCCTTTGGCTCTTATTTGCTGGCTGGCGGCGCAGTGGGTGAGTTCTTTCCCATAGTTGAGATCGCCATCTTCTTAGGGTCACACGGCAGAATTCTCGGACTGGTGTCGCTGCTGGCAGTAGCAGTGATCGCTTTGGTGCTTAGCCTGATCCCAAGACTGGCGAGGGGCGGCCGGCTGGCGCAGATACCCAGAGAAGACAGCACACTACGGCCCAAACGACTCTGCGGTGGACAGTGGTCATGCTGCTCTTGCTTCTGCTTATTGCCAACAGGTTCGGCCTCGACGCTGTGTTGGGTTCATTCTTGGCCGGAGTCGTCTTACGTCGCTGGGCTCCAGGCGACATCCATTCCCTGGAGGAGAAGCTGGATGCCGTCGGCTATGGCTTCTTCATCCCAATCTTCTTCGTAGCCTCGGGAATGGGCCTGGACCTCCGCTCCATCGTGCATTCACCCGGCCGCCTCATTCTTTTCTTCGTCTTATTGCTCCTCGTTCGCGGGCTGCCGACGCTGCTGATCTATCGATCCGCGCTACGCCGGCCGGAGCGTTTCGAACTGCTGTTTCTGTTGGCGACGGCGCTGCCCCTTCTCGTCGCGCTGAGCGAAATCGGGCTCCAGAGCGGCACGATGCTGCCAGAGAATGCGGCCGCCTTAGTGGGTGCCGGTGTCCTCTCGGTATTGGTCTTTCCGGCGATCGCCACGTCCATCCGCAGGCGTCTTGCCCCAGCGCCTGAGAGAGTCACCGATTCTGATGCTGCCGGACCTCCCGGCGACCAGCCCCCGGCTGCGCGCGTCTGATCGGCAAAGCTGGGGTGGGAGCAAGCAGACTCGAACTGCTGACCCCTTCCTTGTAAGGGAAGTGCTCTACCAACTGAGCTATGCTCCCGGGTCGCTGCCGTAGGTACGCAGCGGACAAGACTAGTGTGTCGGTTCTGGCTCGACCAAGCTAATGAGGAGCTGCTCGTGCAATGCCGACGCTCGCAGCAAGCTATGAAGAGCTGCTCGCACAATGCCGACGCTCGCAGCTCACGAGTATGACGCACTGGAGTAGGTGTGCCTAGTAAAAACCTCGCTGCCGCCCTAGGTGCCCTGACCGGTCTGGTCGGTTTGGTGGCGATGATTCGACTGGTGTCTGGCGCGTTCAGCCACGGGATGTCGGCATTCGCCTGGATCGCAATCCTGCTGGCAATGCTGCCGTGGATCGGGTACGCCGCGTGGCGCGGCCGCCATGGCCAGCTCGGTCGCCGGGGCGCGGTGGCAGTGCTGCTGCTGGACCTTGTCGGATGCATTGTCGTATGGCTGTTCGTGCTCGGCCCTGTGGTGGCGCTGGCCTGCTCTCTTGCCGCGTTCGCGGTCATCTGGGTCAGCGATTGGCCGCCACGTCGCCAAACCGGCGAGGAGCGGTTCGTACGCATCGAGGAGCTGCACCGCGCGGATGATTCCGACTGACGCCAGGCAGGCTCGCGCAGGAACTCCATAGAAGTGCGGCCAAGTAGAGTGGATCATTGTGGCCGGACCGGATTTCGCAGTCGCGCTCACTGACCTCGACAAGGCATTGAGCTCGATTGAGGCAGTCGTGGACCCCGACCGCAAACGTGCCGAGATCGCGCAGTTGGAGCAGCAAGTGGCTGCTCCCGATCTGTGGGACAACCCGGACAACGCGCAACGCGTGACATCGCGGCTGTCGGCCTTGCAGGCCGAGGTCGATCGGCTTGTCGGGCTGCGTGCCCAACTGGATGACATCGACGTTCTGGTCGAGCTGGGCCAAGAAGAGGGGGATCAGGCCAGCCTTGACGAGGCCGCTGAGGCCCTCAGCTCTCTGCGGAAGGCGGTAGAGGCCCTGGAAGTGCGTACGCTGCTTTCCGGCGAGTACGACGAGCGCGACGCATTAGTCACTATTAGGTCAGAGGCCGGCGGTGTAGACGCGGCCGACTTCGCCGCGATGTTGTTGCGGATGTACCTGCGCTGGGCAGAACGCCATCGCTATCCCACCGAGGTATACGACACCTCCTATGCCGAGGAAGCCGGCATCAAGTCGGCGACGTTCCAGGTGAAGGCACCCTTCGCGTACGGAACGCTGTCGGCTGAGCAGGGCACCCATCGGCTGGTACGGATCTCGCCGTTCGACAATCAGGGACGCCGACAGACCTCGTTTGCAGGCGTGGAGGTGCTGCCGGTCACCGAAGCAACCGACCACATTGACATTCCTGAGTCGGATCTGCGCATCGATGTCTTCCGCTCTTCAGGGCCGGGCGGGCAAAGCGTCAACACCACCGACTCTGCGGTACGCATTACCCATCTGCCGACCGGCATCGTGGTGTCGTGTCAGAACGAGAAATCCCAACTGCAGAACAAAGCAGCCGCACTACGCGTGCTGCAATCACGGCTACTGGAGCGGGCTAGACAGGAACGCGAGGCCGAGCTCAATGCGCTCAAGGGCGACGGCGGCAACAGCTGGGGATCCCAGATGAGGTCCTACGTGCTGCACCCGTACCAGATGGTTAAGGACCTGAGGACGGAGTACGAGGTCTCCTCCCCAGATGCGGTGTTTGATGGCGACATTGACGGTTTCATCGAATCGGGGATTCGTTGGCGCAGGACGCGTGAAGCGGCGGCAACCTAAAGCCCGCATTTAGCGGATCGCGCTCAGAAGCCCCGCCTACTTCGTCGTCGCTCAGGCACGAAGGGCGTACCCCGCGCTCCTCCTCAGCACGGCGGCGCGCGGTCCGGAGCTCGCTTCCAAATGACGGGCTCACCCCCGCGATCGTGTTCCGTTACCTGAGCTTCACTTAGACTCGTCTCTGGCCGTCTGACGTCCGCAAGGCGTCGGAGCTGTCTATTCGGGGGAAGCAACACCGTGATTCGTTTTGAGAACGTATCCAAAACCTACGACGGCCAGCGCCGTGCAGCGCTCGAAAACATCAATGTCGACATCGACAAGGGCGAGTTCGTCTTCTTGGTGGGGGCCTCCGGCTCCGGCAAGTCGACGTTCCTGAGACTGATCCTGCGTGAACAGCGGCCGAGCACGGGAAAGGTGTTCGTTGCCGGCCGAGAGCTCAACAAACTTCACAGTTGGAAGATCCCGCCAATGCGACGCCAAATCGGTACGGTGTTCCAGGACTTCAGGTTGCTGCCGAACAAGACTGTGACCGAAAACGTCGCTTTTGCCCTGCAGGTGATCGGCAAACCTGCGTCGACCATCAAACGCGTGGTGCCTGAGGTGCTTGAGCTGGTTGGGCTGGGTGGCAAGGGTGAACGGCTGCCGGAGGAGCTGTCTGGCGGCGAGCAGCAGCGCGTCGCTATTGCGAGGGCGTTCGTGAACCGTCCCATGATCTTGATCGCCGACGAGCCGACCGGAAACCTCGACCCAGCCACCAGTGTCGGCATTATGAAGCTGCTCGATCGCATCAACCGCGCCGACACCACAGTGCTGATGGCGACACATGACTCGACCATCGTGGATCAGATGCGTAAGCGGGTGATCGAGCTTGACGATGGGGAAGTCGTCCGAGACCAGAGCAGAGGCGTGTACGGCTACCAGTGAGTCCTGAGCAGTTGAGCCACGTACCTGCACCCGGTCGTAACGTCGCGCCCGAGCAAACGACCAGGGCCAGTCAAGCTATTGGGGATATCTGATGCGTTTTCGCCACATCATGTCGGAGACCCGCGCGGGGCTTAGACAGAACTTGACGATGACACTAGCGGTGATCATGACCATGTGGGTGTCACTGTCACTGTTCGGTGCCGGGCTGCTGGCTAGCCAGCAAGTGGACCTTATGAAAGGTCGCTGGTACGACAAGATCGAGATCTCGATCTTTCTGTGCGCCAAGGACACTCGGGGTGATCAGTGTGACCCGGGTCAGGATGCCACCGAGGCGCAGAAGGCTGAGATCAAGCAAACTCTCATGGCCAATCCCGAGGTGGCGCCGGACGGAATCTATTTCGAGACAAAACAAGAGGCCTACGACGAGTTTCAAAGAGCCTACGAGGGCAGCCCGATTCAGGACTCGCTGACCGTCGATCAGATGCAGGAGTCGTACCGCGTCAAGCTGAAGAACCCCGAGGAGTACCAGGGCGTGGTCAGCTCAGTGGTTGGGCTTAAAGGCGTCCAGAAGGTGCAGGATCTGCACCAGCTGCTCGATCCCTTTTTCCGGGCGTTGAATGTGCTGCAGTGGTCGACCGCTGCCGCATCGGCATTGCTACTGCTGGCTTCAGCACTGCAGATCGGCAACACGATTCGCTTGGCTACCTTCGCCCGCCGTCGTGAGATTGGCATCATGCGCCTGGTTGGCGCGAGCAACTTCTACATCACTATGCCGTTTTTGCTGGGAGCGGTGATATCCGCTTTGATCGGCGTGGCGCTGGCATGTCTGACGATGGCTGCGGGCGTCTATTTCTGGATCATCCGCGGAGTTCGTAACTCGGTACGGTTCATCGCCTGGATTGGCTGGGAACAGACTGCCTTGGCAATGCTTGGCGTCGTTGTGGTCGGCGTCGTGCTTGCCGTGATCCCAACTCTGGTCACGACCAGGCGCTACCTACGCGTCTGACCAGCAGCCAATCTGACTTGCGTTAGGCATCTTCACATAAGTCACAAAAATATCAACTGTTGACCTGAATCACTCAAGTATCACTTGAGACTTCATATCTGATCGATGACGAAATGCGGATTTCCGCGTTTTGGTGTTTGCCAGCCGGCGCTGCCACCTGCCTATCATGCCGAGGCCGCGTGCAATCGCAGCCCGTGACAGCAGGCGGAGCGGCTCAATTCCGACAGTTGCGCAAAAGCTCCAAGCATCGATCCACGCAGTCCATCGATCGCAAAGGGAGTCGTTACAACCAAAGATTGGATTGGGGAAAGCTGTGGCTCCGGACCTTCCCTACGTCCGTCAGGACGTTCCGGACGACAGCGAAGCACCTCAGCATGCTGGTCGCTTCGCCAGGCAGGCGATTGGAACGACTCTCGCCACGCCGCCAACGTCCAAGGGCATAACTGCATATCTGCCTGCTCTGTCAGCGCTGTACCTTGCCGCTGCGCGTACCGGGCGCACGTGTGTCGCAGTGGCGATCGCATCGGCGCTCGGCTTTACGTTGCTAAGCCCACCTGCTGCGGCCGACGAACTTTCGACGCAGCGTGCCCGTGTCAAGCAACAGATCGCTAAGACGAGAAGTGATCTCAATGAATCCACCAAAACGCTTAGTGCTGCAGCCGTTGCGGTGGACAGGGCACAAAACAAGCTGGAGGCAGCGACTGCGAAGCTGACCACGACCCGCCGGGAGCTGGCCGCCGCCAAGGCAAAGGACGTCGAGATGGCGGCGAAGCTCCAGCAGGCTAGGGCCGACCTGGCCGCGGCGGTCGCGGCCGTCGCCGCAGGACAGGCGCGGTTGGACGCCGAGCAGGCAAAGGCCGGTCAGATGATTCGGGATCAGTACCAGCAGCAGACCAACCTGATGCCTATCGCAGTACTCGTCGATCCAAATTCCACCGAGGATTTGCAGACTCGTCTGCAGTGGTCGACAACGCTGTTCGACACTACTCAGGCCCAGATTGATCGACTGACACTGATGCAGCGCCAGCTCAACGCTGCCCGCATCCGCCAGATGGAGCTGGAGGCGAGGGTAGCCGCAGCTCGACATGAAGCTGCAGCCAACCTCAAGATCAAGAAGGCGCTGGAATCGCGCGCCTCCGAAGAGGAAGCCGCCGTTGCCCAGATGGTCCGGCAGCGGAGAGCCGCTGAAGATGATGCCGCCGATGAGGTAGCCCAAGACAAGGCCCGGTACTCGCAGTTGATCAAGGAGCGGGCGTCAGTCGAGCGGCGCATAGCCGCCCGGATTGCCAAGGAGGCGGCAGCAAGAAAGCGAGCTGCCGAACGCAAGGCCAACGCGGCGCGGCGGTCTCACTCGAACGCCAAGCAGTCACATCGGCAGCCCCGACGCTCCATTATGTCGGATGCCAGCCATGGCTTCTCATTCCCGGTACCGCCTCGTATCACCTCAGCGTTCGGTATGCGGTTCCATCCAGTGCTGCGCTACTGGAAGCTGCACGATGGCACCGACTTCGGCGCCGGCTGCGGTACGCCGATTCGGGCCCCTCGCGCCGGCCGGGTCGCGGAACGCTACTACAACGCCGGCTATGGCAACCGGCTCATGATCGACCATGGCTACTTCGGTGGGCGGTATGTCACCACCGGCTACAACCATGCCTCCCGATACGTCGTTCGGGTGGGTCAGCGGGTTAGCAAGGGTCAGATCATCGGCTATGTCGGAACCACGGGATTTTCCACTGGCTGCCATCTGCATCTGATGGTGTGGATCAATGGTCGCCTACGGAACCCCATGACCTGGTTCTGAACCGCTGCGACTACCATCCAGCCGACTTGTCAGCCGATTGGCCCAAAGGGCGGAAGATGGGAAGCATGGCGAAGGAAAGGGGCCGCAGGCTCGTCGCGCAGAACCGCAAGGCCAGGTACGACTACCACATTCACGACACCTACGAGGCGGGCATTGTGCTCAGCGGCACCGAGGTGAAGTCGCTGCGTGAGGGACGTGCCAACCTGACCGACGCCTTTGCCACGGTCGACGATGGGGAGGTCTGGTTGCGAGGTGCGCATATCCCGGAGTACAGCCACGGAACATGGACCAACCACAGCGCGCGGCGTACCCGCAAGCTGTTGTTGACTCGGCGCGAGATTTCCAAGATCGAGCGCGAGCTGGAGGGCTCGGGCACCACGTTGGTGCCGTTGTCGCTCTATTTCTCCAACGGCTACGCGAAGGTGGAGATCGCGCTGGCGACCGGGAAGCGGGTGTACGACAAGCGCCAAGCCATTGCGTCGCGCGAGTCGCAACGTGAGGCCGAAAGAGCTCTCGCAGCCCGTCATCGGAGACAATGAGTTAATGGTGCAATTCCGCGCGGCCAGCGAGCGCGTCTGGCCGCTTGCAGGTGGACTCGCTCGGGTCGTCCTTGCGTTCCTCTTGATGATCATGACCGCACTGGCGTGGGCTGTCATCACGCCGGCCAGGGCGTACGCGGCCGACGACCAAATCGACTCCTTCATCATCGACTACGAGATGCAGCCGAGCGGCGTGCTGAAGGTAAAAGAGACCATCACCTGGCGGTTCGGAAGCGACTCCGGTCGACATGGAATTCAACGTGACCTTGTGATCCGGGAACCTGATCCCAACAGCGACCAAGACTTCGTCTACGGGATCACCAACATCATGGTGACGAGCCCGGACGAAGGCGTGGCCACCCAGTTCAGCTCTCAGACGACGGAATCCCAAGGCGGCCGCGAGGAGGAGCTTAACGTGCGGATCGGTGACCCCGACCGGACCATCTCCGCCCCCACGGCCACCTATGTCATCTCTTACGACGTGACCGGGGCGATGCGATCCTTCAGCGGCTACGACGAGTTCTACTGGGACGGCCCAGGGTTCGGCAATCCGTTGATCAAGGACTTGAAGATCACCACAACGGTGCCTGGTGGGGCTCAGGACGCGGCGTGCTATTACGGCCCTCCGCAAAGCACCACGCCCTGCGAAACCAACGACTTCAGCAAGGGCGGCAAGGCCACCTTCGGCCAGACGAATGTGGCACCAGGGTCGAGCGTCAGCATTGCCGTCATGATCAAGCCCGGTCTGGTGGCCGACAACAAGCCGCACATGGAGCCGAACGGCGCAAAGCTTTCACCAGCTGAAAGGGTTGGCGCTTTGGCACTGGCTGGCGTCTCGCTGCTCTCCGCGGTTCTCTCGCCCATTGTTGGCGTGCTGTGGTGGCGTAAGAACGGCCGTGACCAGCGCTACGCAGGCCTCCCGCCGGGCATGGTTCCGCTTGCCGGACAGGAAGCGGAGATCGTGCCGAACGATCCCGACATGCCTATCCCGGTTGCGTTCTCTCCGCCGCGGATCCCGGTAGCTGAGGCCGGCTTGCTGATTGACGGGCAAGTCGATAGCAGGGAGACGGCGGCGACGATCATCGATCTCGCGGTACGCGGAGCGCTCACGGTGCAGAGTTATGGCAAGGACGACTTTCAAGTCACCCTCATCGATCCCAGTAGAGCAACTGCTCCGCACGAGATGGTGCTCCTGACCACTCTGTTCGATGGTCAACCGCCCGGAGCGGTCAAAGACCTTTCTTCGCAGGGCAGCCTGACCTACGCCCATGAACGAATGCGAGATTCCGTACGGAACCAGGTGACCTCCCGCGGCTGGTTCCGAAAGGTGCCTTCGGCCGCGGCCACCAGCAGCTTCGGTTTTGGCCTCATCGTCATCGCGATCTTTGCGTCGTTCGCCGTTGGCTTGTGGCTGCTGCTGCTCTGCATTCCACTGCTGCCGATCGTGATTACGCTCGCCGTGATCCGTACCAAACTCAAGCGTGGGCAGCGCACCGCAGAAGGACGCGCGGTGTGCGACCAGATCGAGGGCTTCCGGACCTACCTGGCCACGGCTGAAGCTGACCAGCTCAAATTCGAAGAGGGCGAGGACATCTTCTCGAAGTACCTCCCATGGGCGATCATCTTCGAGCTGGCCGACCGCTGGGCCAAGATCTGCGGAGACTTGGTGGCGATGGGCCGGCTCCCGAACGAGACACCGTACTGGTATGTCGGCAACTATCAGATGACGGCCTTCAACACCTCGTTCCTGACCAGCAGCCTGACATCGGCGGCAACCCCGGTGCCATCCTCCTCAGGTGCCGGCGGCACAGGCTTTGGTGGTGGCAGTGCCTTTGGCGGAGGCGGCTTCTCCGGTGGCGGCGGTGGAGGCGGCGGCAGCGGTAGCTGGTGATCGAATCCGCTAAGTCGTACGACGTTGACCCTTCAGAGTCGCGCGAGTGACAAATCGGTCATGGCTGCATCCGGGTAGGTCCGGGGGAGTGCCCGATGGCGGATGACGTCTCGCGAAACGATGCTGGTCGGCATGAGCGCGATATACGAGCACCCAAGTCTCAAGATGCAGGTCACCACCGAACAGCGTGACCGCGCCGAATCCTGGCTTAAGGATGCCTACGCCGACGGTCGAATCAGCGAGTCAGAGTTCGACCGGCGGATCGGGCAGGTACTAACGGCGGTCACCCGCAAAGAACTCAACGAAGCCTTCTACGGCCTGGTACAGGTTCCGACGCCGTCCCGAGCCCTGGGCGTCCACCCCGCCTACCAACCGTTGGTTCGGCCGGAGACGCGGCAGCAGGCCGGTCGCGGAGCGGCGGCGGTCGCTCACTTCTCGGTGTTCTTTCTCTGGCTTTTCGGTCCCGGCCTGGTCTACGCGCTGTCGACGCCGGCCACGTACGCTCGCAAAGAGGCAGCGAAATCCTTCAATTTCCAGCTGATCTCATCGATCGCATTCGTCCTGGTTGCCATTCTGGGCGGCATCACCGGCCTCGACATCTTTGGTTGGCTCATGCCGTTCATGGGTCTCGGCTGGCTGATCCTCACCATCGTCGGCGGCGCCAAGGCCCTGCAGGGTGAGGACTGGAAGAACCCCGTCAAGAACGTGATCAAGCTTGAGGTGCTCTCCGAGAAGTAGTGGCGAACTACCGGCGCCGGATCCCTAGAGGGTCCGGCGCCGTTTCGCGTCTGCGGCAGGGAATCATTTGAGCTGCCCGGGCATTACACAATGGATAGAATCTTGTGGTTGCGATCGATCTCAGCTGTGGAGGTGATCGCCGAGCACAACTCAATAGGGGGTGATCGGTTTCGACTTGGGTCGATAGTCCCAGGAGAAGCGGGCCGAGAATCCAAGGTCAACTCGTTAATGTTCCTTGGGAACCAATAAGTGCCGAAGAGAAACCTGTACGCACTAACTTCGCTCTCGCTGCCTAAACAGTGATCGAAGGGTCAGACCGGGTGGGCCTCCGCCCCGGACCCTGGCCTCATCAAGGAGGCTTACCTGCTGAGAGTGGTCTCAGGACTTAGCAGGGAAATGAACTGAGACTGGGCTTGTCTGCGACGTGCTGGCGCGAGCGCAGGAGCCGAGAAAACGCTTAGCCAGCTGCGCCCGGAGAAGACCTGGTTCGTCGCTCGAGGACGCGGGTTCGATTCCCGCCACCTCCACTTCAACGCCTACGGCACGTTTGCCGGTGTGACTGACCGCGCCTTCATCGATTCTCGGTCGTCGACGGGCCTTCTGTTCAGGCAAGGCCGAATAGATTGGTGCTGCCGATTCGCGGGGTTAAGACTTGCCGGGTGAGCTATCTGCCGCCATTGCGGGATCCGATTCGGATGATCGGTCGCCGGAGGTTCGACTTTGATCATCAAATCGTCGTCATGGGGATCGTCAACCGGACCCTTGATTCCTTCTTCGACGCGGGTCGCACATTTCGGCTTGATCAAGCTTCGGCTGCCGCGCTGGCTGCCGCCGAGGCCGGCGCCGATTGGGTCGATATCGGTGGAGTTCCGTTCTCACCCGACACCCCACTGGTAACAGCGGCTGAAGAAATTGACCGTGTGGTGCCTGTCGTCGAGCAAGTCTCGGCCGCCAGCGACATCGTGATCTCAGTCGACACGTTTCGTCCCGAGGTCGCTGCCCGCGGCCTCGACGCTGGCGCTGTGGTGATCAACGACACCACCGGCCTACAGAATCCGGAACTGGCCGACCTGGCGGCCGCACGCGATGCCACGTTAGTGATCACGCACAGTCTGGCTTTGCCGCACCAACATCATCATCGGCCGCAATACGACGACGTGGTGACCGAGATCAAGGCCTTCCTCGCCGAGCGCATACAACTGGCGATTGATCATGGAGTCGTGGAGAGCCGGATTGTCATCGATCCTGGTCACGACCTCAACAAGAACACGCTGCACACGCTGGAACTGACACGGCGTCTGGCCGAGATTGCTGATCTTGGTCTGCCGCTGCTGGCGGCGGTTTCGAATAAGGATTTTCTAGGTGAGGCGACCGGCCTGGCTAAGTCGGATCGGATGGCGCCCTCAATTGCCGCGGCAACAATCTGCGCATTCAACGGCGCCCGAATTTTGCGCATGCACGATGCCGCCGCAGCAGTCGCGGCGGCTCGCATGATTGAGGCGGCATTGGGCTTCCGTCAGCCTGTCTACATGGATCACAACATGAGGTGAAACCGCAGCTCGAACCAGTGTCGGGGACGGGAACTACTGTGTTCGACATGGACGTCTGGCCCCGGGAGCGAGTACTAGCGCTCGCGCCTGATCGCGCCTCGGTGTTCGCCGCCGTCGGGCTCGCGAGCACGCGAACGTGGGTTGAGGTGGGTACAGATTCCACGGGTTTGTGGGGCTCCTGTGCCGGCGGCGGCCGGCGCTACGAGACGGTGGTGCAGTTGGGCTCACCGCCCGCCTACCTGTGCAGCTGTCCAAGCCGGAAGGTCCCGTGCAAGCATGCACTTGCCCTGCTCCTTCAGTGGAGCGATGGTCTGGTGCCTGTCAGCCAGCCGCCACCTTTCGCAGCCAGGTGGCTGAGCGCACGAGCCGCACGGACGGTAAAGCCTGAGCCGGCGACTGCTGGGCGACAGCGTGGTGAGTTGGTCGACCCGGTGGCCGCGGCAAAGCGTGCGGCGGCGCGTGCTGATCGAGTCGCCGCTGGACTGGAGGAGCTCGATCAGTGGCTCTGTGACCAGATACGCGGCGGCGTCGCTGGTCTGGACAGAGCCGGCTACGGTCACTTCGACACGATCGCTGCACGCATGGTGGATGCGCAGGCACCAGGAGTTGCGGGCTTGCTGAGGTCTATCCCGGCTGAGTTTGCAAGCGTCGGTTGGCCTAGCCGGGTGCTGGAACAGTTGGGTGCGCTGCACCTGCTCGTGCAGGCGCACCGCCGGCTCGATGAGCTGCCAGCCGATCTTGCTGCAACGGTCCGCGCCCGGATCGGATACCCGGTCAGCAAGACAGAGGTTCTTGCGCTGCCAGCACTTGTCGATCACTGGTTCGCCGTCGGCATGGTGGAGACTGCTGAGTACCGGCTGGATACCCGTCGGGTCTGGCTCTACGGTGCCGTCACTGGCCGCTGGGCGGTGATCATGAGCTTTGCACCGCCAGGCGGCGCGCTCGATGACACAGTGCTAGCTGGCTACCTACTCCATGCCGGCATGCACTTCTACCCCGGCTCTGGACAATTCCGAGCGCTGGTCGGAGAGCAGACGAGCGCGACGGCCGGTCGATCAATGCCGACGGCGGAATCATTTGCTGAGGTCCGCGCTCGCTTCGCTCAGTTGCTGGCAGCCGATCCCTGGGCGGCTCGGATGCCTGCGGTCATCAATGCGGCTCCTATTCCCAGTCCCGGATTGTGGCGCATGCGAGCGAGCGACGGCGAATGCTGCGATCTCATTGACGTTGCCGAGGAGCCGTGGGACTTGCTGGCTCGTTCCTGCGGTGAGCCGATTCAGGTCTTCGGGGAGTGGACTCCGCGCGGCTTCCGCCCGCTGAGCGTGCTCGGCACGGACGCTACTGAGCCGTTCGGCACCTCTGTTGCGACGCAGGCGGCCTGAACCGTGGCCGGCTGGGAGGACGTTGTGGCGACCGGGCTCATCGGCACCGACCGGCGGCCAGTGCCTGATCAGCTGCCGCCGAGCTGGGGCGCGGAACCTGATCAAGCTGTGGATCCCGCGCATGCTGTGTTGTCCCTCGCTGCCCGGCATCGCGTTCTCAATCGCGCCGGTGGTCGGTTAGCGTCGTGCCCACCAGGACCAGCTGCTCCACCGAACCGGGAGCCGGTCGCAAGCCGTGCCGCGCATGAGATCTTGGTACGCCTGCTGTCGCCGCCGCAGATCGATCTGCTCAACCTTTGGTTGCAGACGGCCGCTGATCATGGCCAGCGCGCGTCGGCCGCGTACTGGACTCCGATGGCCATGGTGGCTGCTCGCACCGCCGACCTCGACCGGATGCTGTTGGCGCGAGTTGTTGGCGACCGCGGTGTGTGGTTTATCGAGCAGAACCCGCAGTGGGCGAGACTAGCCAAGGACCTGCGGTCGGACACCAAAGAGAAGCCTTCGCGCCCGAATGGCGTAGAGGTGGACGCAACCGAGGAGGCGGTACGCGCGGATCCGGAGTTGATCATGCGTGTTCCTCCGCCATGGTCGAGCCAAGTCACCCGAGCGGTCCTCGACATCATCGCCAGCGGGGGGTTCAAGGGGGGTCGTCCCCCCTCGCCAAGCGCCGGTCAACTTCAGCAGCGCAGTGTCCGTTATGCCGCGGCCGTAGGAGCTCGCTTGCCCCTGGGGCACTATGAATTGCTGCGCTCGACCGTCCAGCAGATCGTGAGGCGAGGAGTGGCCCTGCCACCGGCCGGACTGCGCTCTGTGCGTGAGGCACTTCTCGCGTTAGAGCGCACCGTCTGGCTTCGTATCGAGATGCATAGTGCGTTCTCGGGCGAGCCAATCACGGTTCAACGTCTCGATCTACCGCAGTGGTGATGTTTTTGCTATCGCACCAGCAAGGACGAGGAGAGTTCGTGAGTGAGCCGTTGGAGGCGTTGAATCGGCCGCTTCGGCCGCATGCAGAGCAGGCGTATCAGGCTGAGTTGGCTGCTCTGCAGGCGGTGGACGATCGACCCCGCCCGCCGCACTGGCGGCTTTCTCCGTGGGCCGTGGTCACGTACCTGATGGGCGGCGAGCTCGGCGAGGGCACCGTGATCTTGCCTAAGTATGTCGGCGCCCGTCGGCTGATCGAGGTAGCGGTAGCAACCTTGGCTACCGATCGGGCCCTGCTGTTGCTTGGTGTGCCGGGTACGGCGAAGTCCTGGGTATCGGAGCACTTGGCTGCCGCGATCTCCGACGACTCGACCTTGATGGTCCAGGGCACTTCTGGGACAGCAGAAGAAGCCATTAGATACGGCTGGAACTATGCCCGGCTGCTCGCAGAAGGACCGAGCCCAGAAGCGCTCGTGCCCTCACCGGTCATGGTGGCTATGGAACGCGGCTCCATTGCTCGCATTGAAGAGCTGACGCGGATCCCGGCCGAGGTGCAGGACGCGCTGATCATGATCTTGTCCGAGAAGACGCTGCCGATTCCCGAACTGGGCCGAGAGAGTCAGGCGAAGCGGGGCTTCAATGTGATTGCCACAGCCAACGACCGCGACAAGGGGATCAACGAGATGTCCTCGGCGCTGCGTCGCCGCTTCAACACCGTGATCATGCCTCTCCCGGACAGCGAGGAGGACGAGGTAAACATCGTCACGACACGCGTAGCCGATCTCTCCTCCTCACTTGAACTGCCGCAGGTTCCGGCTGCCGCCGATGAGATCCGCCGGGTGGTGACGGTATTTCGTGAACTGCGGTCAGGCGTTACCGCAGATGGCCGCACGAAACTCAAGTCGCCGTCTGGTTCACTGTCCACGGCCGAGGCGATCTCGGTGATCACCAGCGGCATCGCGCTCTCGACCCACTTCGGCGATGGCCAGCTTCGACCGGCCGATGTTGCTGCCGGCATTGTGGGCGCAGTTGTCAAAGACCCAATCGCGGATCGCGTGGCGTGGAGTGAATATCTCGAAGTAGTAGCCCGCGAGCGGAAAGGCTGGTCGGAGTTTTATACGGCCTGCCGCGACGTATCGTGACGACGATCCGGCATTCCGCCGCGGCGCCGGCCGATCCTTACGGCGAAGCTGCTGCCAACGGCAGGCCGCCCGTTCAGGTGTTCGGTATCCGCCACCACGGACCTGGTTCGGCACGCTCGCTTGTCGCCGCCCTCGTGGAGTACCAACCCGATGCCGTCCTGATCGAGGGTCCAGCCGACGCGGATCGGTTGCTTCGATGGGTTCCGGCTGAGGGAATGACGCCGCCGATTGCCCTGCTCGGGTACGCACCAGATCGGCCGCAGATCGCTGCCTTCTGGCCCTACGCTGTCTTTTCTCCTGAGTGGCAAGCCATGATCTTCGGTCTAAACCAGGGCATCGAGATTGCCTTCTGCGATCTTCCCGCGTCCGCGGTGCTGGCTCGCTGGAGACGAGCCCTGCCCAATGATCATGATAATCATGATGATCTTGAAGAGCCGGACGATGTTGCAACCGAAGCTCTGTCCGCAGTCCCGCTGGAGCAGCAAGATCCCCTGGCGCTGCTCGCCGAAGCCGCCGGATACGACGATCCGGAGCGATGGTGGGAGGATGTTGTGGAGTCCCGCCTGGATGCCTCCTCGCCGTTTCCCATGATCACCGACGCGATGGCGGAGCTACGGATGATCATGGGGCAACACGGTCGCGAAGCCGATCGGGAAGCCCGCCGCGAGGCGTACATGCGCCAGAAGATTCGAGATGCTGTCAAGCGGGGTCGAGAGCATGTGGCGGTGGTGTGCGGCGCCTGGCACGCCCCAGTACTGCGTTGGCCGTTGCCGCCGGCGACAGCAGATGCCCGGGTGCTTCGCGGCATGCCTCGGCGCAAGATCACCTTGACCTGGGTGCCCTGGACCCACCAGCGCCTTGCTTCGACCTCTGGCTATGGGGCAGGTATTACCTCGCCCGGCTGGTACCACCATCTCTGGGCCGAACCAGATCGGCCCATCGTGCGCTGGCTTGCCAAGGTTGCCCAGGCGCTGCGCGACCGCGATCTTCCGGTGTCGAGCGCCCACGTCATCGAGGCTGTTCGACTCGCTGAAACGTTGGCGAGCCTGCGTGGGCGCCCGCTTGCTGGTCTAGCTGAGGTGACCGAGGCGACCCGCGCTGTGCTCTGCGACGGTGACGAGTTGGCGGTCCGTTACGTCACCGACCACCTTGTTGTTGGGCAGGCGCTTGGCTCGGTAAACAATGCTGTGCCAACCGTCCCCTTGGATGCCGACCTGGTCCGCACCTGTCGGACACTGCGGATTAGGCGGGAGGCCCAGGCCCGGCTTTATGATCTTGACCTGCGCCGGGCAATCGATCAAGAACGCTCCAAGCTGTTCCACCGCCTGCAGCTGCTCGGGTTGCCATGGATCATGCCAGCTGAGACTTCGGTGCAAAGTCAGGGCACATTTCGGGAGACCTGGGAGTCGCGATGGGAACCTGAATATTCGATAGCCATTGTGGAGGCATCCGTCTGGGGTACCACCGTAGCGTCAGCGGCTGCGGCGCGGGTGCACAAGATCATCGAGCAGGGATCGCTGGTTGAGCTGACCCAAGCCGTCGAACGCTGTCTGCTGGCCGACCTGCCGCGGACGCTTGATCAGTTGCTGGCTACGCTCGCCGACAAGTCGGCGTTGGACGCTGACGTGGTACATCTGATGGACGCTCTGCCGGCGCTGGCTCGCGCACAGCGCTACGGTGACGTACGCAGGACGGACACCCGAGCGCTGCGCAAAGTCAGTGAAGTCCTCGTGGTCCGGATTTGTGCTGGATTACCGCAAGCGGTCGCAGGTCTCGATGCCGAGAACGCCGCCACGATGCGCCGCCGGGTCGACGCCGTCAATGCCGCCATCGGTCTGCTCTCCGAGTCCTGGCGCGACGCTGATGACCCAACAGAACTAACTCGACCCGATCTCCGCGCCCGTTGGCTTCAAACCTTGGCCACCATGATCGACCGCACTGATCTGCATGGACTCCTTTTGGGCCGCATCGTGCGGCTGCTGCTCGACGCCGAGCAGCTCAGCGATGCTCCGGTACGGATGCAACGTGCGCTTTCTGCGGGAGTTTCTGCCACCGACAAAGCGGCCTGGGTTGATGGCTTCTTCGCCGACGGCGCGCTTCTGCTGATTCACGACGCTGAACTGCGTAGCCTGCTCGACGAGTGGGTTTGCCAGCTGGATGAGGCTCAGTTCATCGACATGCTGCCCTTGCTGCGTCGCACATTCGGCACTTTCGCCGTTGCGGAACGTCAGGCGATCGCCGAGCGGATCGCCGTTGGCACCGAGAAGCATGATCGGCAGCGTCCGGAAGAAATTGATCTCGACCTGGCGGCGCCCGCGCTGGCTACGATCGATTTGATCTTGCGTGATTTGATCTTGAGCAGGCCTGATGAGTGACGCAGCCGGAGGGTCTGATCGCCAGGCAAGGCTGGTGCGTTGGCGGCTGCTGCTGGGTGAGGCGTCGGCCGAGGAGCTGGATACCTCGCTAAGCCGGGAGGAGCGGCGGATGGATGCCGCACTTGGCGCGCTCTATGACGCTGCCGAGGAGGACAGTATTGGCCAATCGCGACGTTCCAGCGGCCTTGGCGCCTCAGCACCGCGGGTGGCTCGCTGGCTCGGCGACATCCGCACGTACTTTCCAACCAGTGTGGTCCAGGTGATGCAGCGAGACGCCATCGATCGGTTGCATCTCACCTCAATGCTGCTCGAGCCGGAGCTGCTGGATTCCATCCAGCCCGATGTTCATCTCGTCAGTTCCTTGGTCAGTCTCAGCCGAGTGATGCCGGACTCTACAAAGCGAACGGCGCGCGTAGTGGTGGGCCAGGTCGTTGCCGAGATCGAGCGTCGAATCGCCAACAAAACCCGTGCGGCCGTCATGGGCGCGGTCAGTCGTGCCAGCCGGACGCGTCGCCCCCGGCCCCAAGACATCGACTGGAACGCCACGATCCGTCGCAATCTGGACCATTACCTTCCCGAGCAGCGCACCATCATCCCCGAGCGACTGGTCGGTTACGGCCGCGGCGCGAACGCAATCATCAAAGAGGTGGTGGTGGCGATCGACCAATCCGGATCGATGGCAGAGTCGCTGGTCTACGCTGCGGTCTTCGGGGCAACGCTGGCCTCTATTCGCTCGCTGAAGACTTCCGTAGTGGCATTTGACACCCAGATCGCCGATCTCACCGAGAAGCTCTCCGATCCTGTCGATGTCCTGTTTGGCTGCCAGCTCGGTGGTGGCACAGACATCAACCGGGCGTTGGCGTACTGTCAGCAGCTCATTACCCGGCCGACCGAGTCGATCTTGGTGCTGATATCCGACCTCTATGAAGGCGGCATAGCCGCGGACATGCTACGCAGAGTGGCCGACCTGCTGCGTGCCGGTGTCACGGTTATCGCTTTGCTGGCACTCTCCGATTCCGGAGCGCCGGCGTACGACCATGAGCATGCCGCCGCGCTGGCTGCGCTTGGAGTGCCAGCCTTTGCTTGCACTCCAGATCAATTTCCTGACTTGCTGGCCGTTGCGATAAGCAAGGGCGATATCGGCCAGTGGCATGCGACAGTTGCTAGCGAGGCCGCCGCCGCACCCAGCCTGCGGAGCGACCGATAGTCATTGTTGCCGTGAGAAGATCAGCTGCGTGGCCGCTGTTCCCTCTGTCTCCTACTCCATTACCGTTCGGTTGGAGGTTCCGGCGGGCGGACCCGCGGTCAGTCACCTGACCACAGCCGTTGAACAAGCTGGCGGGGCGGTTACCGCGCTCGATGTCACGGCGTCAGGAAACGAACGGCTGCGGATCGACGTAACCTGCGCCGCACGCAATACAGAGCATGCCGAGCAACTGGTAGAGGCCATGCGCAGCGTGCCCGGCGTAGTTATTGACAAGATCAGTGACCGAACCTTCCTGATGCATCTCGGTGGCAAGATCGCAATGCATGCCAAGCACCCAATTCGCAATCGGGATGATCTGTCGATGCTCTACACCCCCGGCGTGGCGCGAGTGTCGTTGGCGATCGCCAAGAACAAGGAGGACGCTCGTCGTCTGACCAGCAAGCGGAACAGCATCGCGGTCGTCACTGACGGCTCAGCGGTACTCGGACTAGGCAACATCGGGCCGGAAGCTGCATTGCCGGTGATGGAGGGGAAGGCCGCACTATTCAAGCGGTTCGGCGACGTTGACGCTTGGCCGCTCTGCCTGGATACCCAAGACATCGACCAGATCATTGCGGTGGTACGCGCCATCTCGCCGGGCTTTGCTGGGATCAATCTCGAGGACATTTCGGCGCCACGCTGCTTCGAGGTCGAGCGTCGGCTCCGTCAACATCTCGATATCCCGGTCTTTCACGATGACCAGCACGGCACGGCGATCGTGGTGCTGGCTGGGCTTTACAACGCACTGCGGGTCGTCGATAAGCAGATCACTGACGTACGGATTGTGATGTCAGGCGCCGGTGCGGCAGGCACCGCGGTGATCAAGCTGCTGCTTGCTGCGGGCGCCCGGAATATCGTGGTTGGCGACATTGCCGGAGTGGTGCATCGACGCCGCCCCGATCTGATTGGTGAGCTGGCATGGCTCGCCGAAAACACCAATCAGCTCGGTTTTAGCGGCTCCCTCAAAGAGGCCGTGGTCGGCGCAGACGTATTCATCGGGCTCTCGGTACCAGGCGTACTGTCTGATTCCGACGTGGCTGCTATGGCGGACCGGTCGATCGTTTTCGCGCTGGCAAATCCAGACCCGGAGGTCGATCCCGCTGTGGCAGCTCGCTATGCCGCAGTCGTGGCAACCGGACGTTCGGATTTTCCCAATCAGATCAACAACGTGCTCGCGTTTCCTGGGGTCTTTCGCGGCTTGTTGGACGCTCACTGCGCCAAGGTCACGTCGAGTATGCTGCTGGCTGCTGCCCGCGCACTTGCCGGCGTCGTCAAGGACGACGAGCTCAACGCCGCCTACATCATGCCGAGTGTGTTTCACGCCGACGTGCACCATGCGGTAGCAACGGCAGTGCGCCAGGCGGCCGGGGGCCCAACCGAATTACCCACCGACACCGAAGTTTTCGTTTAGGACATGTCGCACTCAGTTTTGCCGGACCGCAGGGCGGCTGCAGGGCTGCGCGGCTGGCACCTCACCGCAGCAGCGGCCGTTTTCGCGGTATGGCTGCAGCTGTGGGGGCTCTATCGAGTTCTGGGACCGTCGCAACGTCCTTGGCTACCGTTCGCCGACAAAATCGAGCACGCCGTGGGGTTCGCACTGCCAGTGCTATTGATCTTGCTCACGATTGCCTTGCGGGGCCGGGCCGGCTGGCACTGGCCGAGCCCGCGAACCTGGATTCTGGTCGTCGCCATCTTCGCGGCGCACGGCATCGCCAGTGAGGCGATTCAGCACGTGTGGTACCGCTACCGGACTGGTGATCCGCTCGATGTGGTGGCGGACTGGGTCGGTATTGCGGCTGGCATTTTGCTGTTTCGACTGATTTACCTACGTCGGTCTCGGGATGTAGAAAGTCTTGTCACATCATGAGCGAGCCCAGGATCGAGCCGACAATGAGGCGCGACCCCGTTGCCGGTGATCTGCTGGTGGCCAGCATCATGCTCGCCGACGGAGTCTTCAACCAGACTGTGGTCCTGATCTTGGATTCCGATGAGGACGGTGCCCTTGGGGTGATCTTGAATGAAATCTCCCAGACGCCGTTGGATGCGGTGCTGCCGGATTGGGTGAGCGCGGTGTCGGAGCCGCGCATGCTGTTTCACGGGGGTCCTGTCTCGCCGAACGGAGCCATCTGTCTGGCGAGCGTCGCGGCTGCTGGTGAAGAACCTCCAGGTTGGCGGCCACTCTTCGACACCATCGGCCTGCTGCACCTTGACACCCCAATCGAGATTGTGGCTGGTGCCTACCGCGATTTGAGGATCTTTGCCGGTTACGCCGGCTGGGCCGCCGGCCAATTGCAGTCAGAGATCGCTGAAGGCATGTGGCATCTGGCGCCGGCGGATTACAGCGACGTCTTCGGCCGCCGACCACTCGCGCTGTGGCGTACGGTCTTGCGTCGGCAGAAGAGCGAGCTCGCCTTCTTCTCCACATGGTTGGAGAATCCAGAGCTGAACTGATCTGCAGTTGCGGGCGTTCAGGAACTTCTTGGCAAAGCTATGAAGCTAGTTTTCAAGGTGCATAGGATTACGTCGCAGAGTCGCAGAGTCATAAGGTCATCGCGGGTCTGCCCACCGCCGATGTCGGTGTCCATATCGCCGTGACCGAAGGGGTACCAGTGTCTGAAACAACCAAGAGTGCAGGGGCGCGGAGCCGGGTGCTGGTGGTTGACGACGACGCAGCGCTGGCCGAGATGCTCTCCATCGTGCTTCGCAACGAGGGGTTTGAGCCGATTTGGTGCGCTCATGGAGACAAGGCGTTCTCGGCGTACAAGGAGGCAAAGCCCGACCTGGTGCTGCTGGATTTGATGCTGCCGGGCCGCGATGGCGTTGATGTGTGTCGTGATATCCGCGCGGAGTCCGGTGTGCCTATCGTCATGCTGACAGCCAAGACCGACACGATCGATGTGGTCGAGGGACTGGAGGCTGGGGCCGACGACTATGTCGCTAAGCCGTTCAAGGCCAAGGAGCTTGTCGCCAGGATCAAAACCAGACTGCGCCGGATGCCGGCCTCTGAAGAGCTCGATGTCGAGACCTTGCGGATCGGTGATCTGTCGATCAGCGTGGATGGGCATTCAGTCAAGCGGGACGGAGTCCAAATCCAACTCACTCCCTTGGAGTTCGATTTGCTGCTGGCACTTGCCCGGCGACCCTGGCAAGTCTTCAGCCGTGAAGTATTGCTCGAGCAGGTCTGGGGTTATCGCCATGCCGCCGACACCCGACTGGTCAACGTGCATGTGCAGCGGCTTCGTTCAAAGATCGAAAAGGATCCCGAGCATCCCGAGATCGTGGTAACCGTCCGGGGAATCGGCTATAAGGCCGGCGAGACCGTCCAGGCTCGATAGCCTGCCCGCTGCGATGCGGTTACTCAGGTAAACGTCGGCACACGGCATTCGACAAATGGTCTCGCTTCGGAAGGTCCTGAAGTCCCGTTGGTGGCGGTTTCCCATCACCTGGTGGTGGCGGTCCCTTCCGCTCCGGGTTGTGCTGACGGTCTTCCTTGCCTCGGTGCTGGTTTTGGTTCTGGGCGGTTTCTTGCTCATGCAGCGGGCCACGATGGGGGTGATCGAAAGTAAGGAAGCCACCGCCAAGAACGAGGCCCGGCAGGCAGTAAACACAGCGCAACAGCAGCTCAGTGCTGCCGATCTCACTGGGGAGGTCAACGTCGACAAGTTGCTCCTTGACCTCGCGACCGGATTCGCCAATCGGGCGGGCGCCAGTGAGCAGCTGGATGTGATCATCATCGCAGGACAAGATTCGATCACTGCTGGAAACGCGACCCGCAACAGCATTCCGGTGGATCTGGAAACGCTGGTCGAAGAGAGCAATGACCTGTACATGACCTCAACCTTGATCAGCTACCGCGACGGGCGGCCCTCTGTGCCAGGACTGGCAGCGGGGGCGACCCTCACCTTGCCCGGGACCACTGGCCGTTATCAGCTCTATCTAATGTTTCCGCTTACTCAGCAGGTCGCTACGCTCACCGTCCTCCGTAATGCGGTAGTGACGACGGGCGCGATCTTAGTGATATTGCTGACCTTCATCGCCGCGCTGGTCAGCCGCCAGGTCGTGACACCGGTACGCGCCGCCCGCCGGGCAGCCGAAAGCATTGCGTCAGGCAACCTGCATGATCGGATGAAGGTTCGGGGACAAGATGACTTGGCCCGCCTGGCTACCTCGATGAACTACATGGCCTCCGAACTGGAGAAACAGATCAACACGCTGGAAGAGCTCTCGGCCGTCCAGCAGCGATTCGTGTCAGATGTCTCCCATGAGCTGCGTACGCCATTGACCACGGTGCGGATGGCCTCAGAGGTGTTGTACGAGGCCCGCGATGAGTTCGATCCGGTTGCAGCGCGCTCAGCGGAACTGCTGCAAAACGAGCTGGATCGTTTTGAAGCCCTCCTCAATGACCTGCTGGAGATCTCCCGCTTCGATGCCGGGGTCGCGCAACTCAACGTCGAGGAGGTCGATCTGCGCGATCTCGTGCACCGAGTGGTCGAGGCCAATGAACGGCTCGCCGAGTCCAATAACACTGAGATCACCGTGCACGACAGTGGGGAGGCAAAGGCCGAGGTCGACGCCAGGCGGATCGAGCGTATTCTGCGCAATCTTCTGGTCAACGCGATAGAGCACAGCGAGGGCCATCCGATCGATATCCTCATCGAGAGCGACGATGCCGCGGTGGCGGTAGCGGTCCGCGACCATGGGGTGGGCTTTGAGGCCAGTCAGGCAAGGCAGGTCTTTCACCGCTTCTGGCGCGGGGACGCCGCGCGCGCCAGGACGGTTGGTGGAACTGGCCTCGGACTGGCGATTGCCATGGAAGACGCCAACTTGCACGGCGGCTGGCTTACGGCCTGGGGCCGGCCGGCCATGGGTGCTCAGTTCCGCCTCACTTTGCCAAAGAAGGTGGGAGCGATTCTCGAAACCTCGCCGCTGCCGCTAGTGCCGCGTGATCTGGTAGGCCCAGGCGGCACCAGGTTCGACGGCCTCGAGGCGCCAGCGCCGCCTGTGCCAAGTTCGCCACCGTCGCCCGCCCCACGACGTGCAGCCGCTGAGAAGACAACGGTGAGTCAATCATGAGGTGGGCTAATCGTCAGGTCGCGGCCGTTGTCATCGTCTTAGCTAGCCTCCTTGGGGCGGCTGCATGCGTCAATGTCCCTACCTCAGGACCGATTGACAAGGTTGAGGGTCAGCAAGCTCGCAGTCAGAACTATGTGAACGTTGACGTCGTCCCCCCAGCACGGGGCGCAAAGCGCAAGCAGATTGTGGAGGGATTCCTCCGAGCGAATAACAGCTACCAGCCGAATTACGTGGTTGCCAAGCAGTTCCTCACTCGTTCCGCCGCCGAGCAATGGACCCCCGAAGCGGGGGCGTCGATTTACACGGGCTTGCCGAAGGATAAGGACGACACGGTCACTCTGGACGGTTGGCTGGTCGGTTCGCTTAGCTCCGACCGCACATACACCGCCAAGGACCGAGAGCTGCATCACGACTTCGGCTTGGTCGAGGAAGACGGGGAGTGGCGAATCAACACTCCGTTGCAAGGGCTGATGGTCGCCAACTTCTACTTCGGTTCCTTCTACCGGCCTTACGATCGCTACTTCGTAGGCAAGGGGAGCTCGCGCGCGCTGGTTCCTGACCCGATCTATCTGCCGGCGCTGACCAACCCCGCGAACGTGGCCTCCGCGCTGATCAAGGGTTTGCTAACCGGACCTTCGGAGTGGCTGAGGCCGGCCGTCTCGACTGCCATCCCGCCGAACACCAACCTGAGTGTCGACTCCGTGACGATCACCGATGGGATCGCGGAAGTACCGCTGAGCGATTCTGTGCTGGATCTGCCTGATCAGCAACGGAGCCTGCTGGCCGCTCAGATCGCATACACCTTGAGGCAGGTCGGTGGAATCAAGGGTGTTGTAATCAAGGTGAATCAGCAGCCATACCGCGTGCCCGGAAGCGACCCGAACAGCCTGGCGATCTCGGTCGATGCAATTCCTCAGGACCTCGAGCCTGTCCCGTTTGTGGCAGGTGATCAGTTGTACGCGGTCCAGGGCAAGGTGGTCAAGCAAGTGACGACCGATACCAATCCGCCCGGTGTCAACGATGTGGCAGGAGCGCTGGGCCGAAGCGAGCAAGCGGTTGACGCACTAGCGGTGTCGCTGACGAACACCGATTTCGCCGCCACAATGGACGGCGGGACGACGCTGCGACGTTCGCCAGTTGTCGATGGAGATCCGATCACCTTGCTTGACCGCGACCAAGGAGTCAGCGAGCTGCTGAGACCGCAGTTCACCAGGTACAACGAGATCTGGACCATCGGACGTCAAGGTGGCCGACAACGGGTCTGGATTTTTACCGCCGATCCGTCTGCGACGCCTAATGAGCCCAGCGAGATCAAGATGCAGGTGATCGACTCGCCAGAACTAAAAAACGTGAAAGCGTTCAAGATCTCACTTGACGGAACTCGAATCGCATTGGTTCGTGATCTTGAGTTTGAAGCCAGGTCCGAGCTGGTACTCGCGAGAATCATCCGCTCAGACGAAGTTGTGGTAAACGGCTGGCAGCCTGTGGACACTACCCAGACGAACAACAACACGCCGCAGATTCAAACGATCGCCGATGTGGCATGGCGCGACGCCACTGAACTCCTCGTCCTGGGTGCGGCGCTCGCCGACACAGCACTTGCGCCCTACCTAGTGGTCCAGGACGGGTCCACCATCACTCCACACGGTGAGCCCGGGAATCGGGATGGTCGGGAACTCGCCGTCCTGCCCGGGAGGCAGACTGCGATCATCCGGGATCGAGATGGGCGCTTGTGGCGGGAGGATGGCAGTCAGCTGCTCGACAAGGTCAACGCCATCGCCTATCCCGGCTGAGGCACTTAGGGCTTGAGTATGTGCCCTGAGCTTGTCGAAGGGCACGAGCCAGCTCATCAACTATCCACAGATTGCGTAGGCAGCCCGATTCGCACATTCCAAGGCGGCAGACTCCCACAGGTGAGTTTTGAGGCCTGGCTAGCGACAGCCGGTGACTTGCTGCTTGGGGCAAGCTGCCATGGTTGCGGGCAGCCTTGGTGGGGCATCTGTCCGCGCTGCCGCTGTCAGGTTGCCGGCCGAAGACCGTTTGCCACGGCCCCGGATCCCTGTCCCAACGGATTCCCCATCACAATGGCGTCCTCCCCGTACGACCGAATCATGCGCAGGGTGATCAACGCGCACAAGGAACGGCAGGCGTTGATCCTGACACGCTTTCTCGCTGAGCGACTGGCACTCAGCGTGCAAGCACTGCTCGTTGCGGCGCCAAACAGTGCCCACGCCGCAAGAATCGTCCTGATACCGATACCCTCGGCAGCCCGAACCGTCCGTCAACGAGGCTTTGATGCAACCAGGTCGATGGCCCGGCTTGCCGCCGGCCGCCTTCGAACGCGGTACCCGATGACGGTTCGATTGGCGCTGACTCAGGCCAGACCAGTTGCCGATCAAGCAGGTTTAAGTGCGCGGGCTCGCTACCAGAACCTTTCTGGCGCCTTCCGCCTGCGGCAGCGCATCACCACCGGCGCCACCGTAGTTCTGGTTGACGATCTGGTGACAACCGGCAGCAGCCTGGCCGAGGCGGCCCGAGTGCTTCGAGAAGCCCGGATCCCGGTACTGGGAGCTGCCACGGTGGCCGCAACAATGCGCAGGTAGCCCTTGAAATCCGAGCACGCGATCACGCCATCTGCTCCGCTGTGTCCGCGGACTGAGAACTCAGTGAGGATCGTCGGAACCGGTAGAAATACCCGAGGGCAAGGGTTAGCGTCTAGCTATGGCGCTTGCGCACCAGGGGGATTTCGAGTCAGGCCGGAATCAAGGTGCGGGAAGTGCCTTCTTCATTTCTGAGCCGACGCCGCATCACTGCTGGCAGTCCGCACCGAGCGCCGATCGCATGCCCGCCTAGTCGCGTCGTTCGAACTCCCACTCCTCGATGGAGGTAGACATGGATGTTGTCGTCAAGTCCCGTCATTGCAATCTGTCGGACCAGTTCCGCTCATATGTGGATGAGAAGATCACTAGGCTCGAGAAGCTCAATGACCG
>Ga0081538_10001155_pt1 | contig 27898 bp, 29 predicted proteins | sample TabmetS5T2R1_FD_71022 | JGI IMG/M metagenome (GOLD analysis project Ga0081538, IMG submission 71022) | Tabebuia heterophylla rhizosphere microbial communities from the University of Puerto Rico - S5T2R1 | ecosystem: Host-associated > Plants > Roots > Rhizosphere ...
ATCCTAAACGGCGAGACTATCAGTGGCTGCGAGCAGATCTACATTATCGTCTACTGTCCTGAGGCGCAGCTACCTTCGCCACTTCCGCCACCCCCACTACCTCCGCCACCTCTGTCCACCGACACCACGGCACCCGCGGTCATAAGCACCATCCCAACAGCAAACGCCACGGGCAATTTCTCTGAGGGCATGATGGCGACACCATAGGCGGCAAGACTTCTCTCAGCGGGGTGCCATCCGGATCGCGCCGTCGAGCCTGATGACCTCGCCGTTGAGCATCTCGTTCTCGATGATGTGCTTGACGAGATCCGCATACTCCTCGGGCTTGCCGAGCCGCGGGGGGAAAGGCACCTGCTTACCCAGAGAGTCGCGGGCATCTTCTGGCAGGCCGGCCATCATCGGGGTGTCGAAGATGCCAGGGGCGATGGTCATGACGCGGATACCACTGCCGGCCAGCTCGCGCGCAACGGGGAGAGTCAGAGCAACGACGCCGCCTTTGGATGCGGCGTATGCTACCTGCCCGATCTGGCCGTCGAAGGCGGCCACGCTGGCCGTGTTGACGATGATGCCGCGCTCTCCGCTCTCCGACGGATCGCTGCTGACCATGGCCTCTGCCGCGAGCCTGATAACGTTGAAGGTGCCGATGAGGTTGACCTGCACGACCTTCGCGAACGAGCCTAGCGAGTGCGGCCCTTCTCTTCCGAGAACCTTCTCCGCGCTGGCGACCCCGGCGCAGTTTATGGCGCCGCGTAGCCCTCCCACCTCTAGAGCAGCGTTCACTGCAGCCCGCACACTGCCCTCGTCCGCAACGTCGGTCTCGACGAAGCGGCCGCCTTCAGGAGCCTCGCCCTGTAGATCGGCGACCACGACGCGGGCTCCCGAAGCGATGAGCATGCGGGCTGTGGCTTCCCCCAGACCGGAGCCACCACCGGCCACCAAGAAAGTGTTCTCCTCTATGCGCACGTTCTACCTCCCCGATTGAGGACAGCTCGTTTTCCAGGAACGTCTCCAACTTACTGAACTACCCGAACTGCGCTTCAGCGCGACACTAAAGAACGATACACTGGAAGTGGCGCTGTCGCTGACCTGAGTACGGTTGTTATCAGGGCGTGTGCTGGCGCTGTGGGCGTTCCCTGTTGGCGCGGATAGGTAGGAGTAGGGACGCCGCTAAGCGAAATCGTAGGGCCATACGAGCGCAAGCAACATATCCCCGTCCGTCTTGCCAGCCTTCCCACGCCACTCAGCGCCTTAGACGGCCAGCGCGAAGGTGTCTAGCTCAGCGGGAACTTCACCGTTAACGTGCGGCGCTGCGGTACCTGGAGCGAAACGGCAAGTGCTCTTCAAGATGCTGTCTATCTCCGTTTGCTCCGGCGGTGGTGAGTATCTGTTGGCATTAATGGCTGAAAGTGTTGCGGCGATTGTGGGGTAGTCGGCTCCCCGTGCTCATCGCCACGCCTGCCTCCAGGTAGCGCCGCCAGAACTCTGCAACCTGTTCCGGGTCTGCGGTCGCGTCGTGAGCGGTGCCTTGTCCGCCTTGACCGGCAGCGCGTGGATACCCCGTCCCGCCATCTCCAGGGCGGCGCGCAGCACCACGGGATCTGTGTGGTGTTTATGTGCTTGGGCTATATTGACTGTGTCGTCTGCCGCCCTGCCCGGTAACGCGACAGCCCTGGTCTGTTGTTAGCGTATCCCCTTCGTCTATCGCTTATGTGATTCTAAGACCCGGTCTACTCCGGCGGCACTATGTCATCCGCGGACATATCGGAAAACGATATACCAACCCCTACTCAGCGAGTTCGTCATTCGGCTCGAGGTAGTCGCGAGAGATAGCCCTCCGGATTGCGTACTCTGTCTGCTCCTGATGGAGAAACAGGGCGGTGGGTGAGTTCTCTTCCAGCACGCGAACGATGCGCAAGCCCAGGACGCTGCACGTCGCTACCAGATCGGTCGTGCCGCCTTCGAACGTCTTGTTCAGCAGGTCCACGAATCCCTTGATCTCTTCCCACGCTTCTTCAGGGGGCTTCGCGTCGAGTGGCGGCGCTTCCGTTGGCAATACCCAGAGCAGCTTGTGAACGGTGCGTAGCTGCGGTGCGCGCTTCAGAGAGCCGTTCTCGATGTCGGAGATCGTCTTGCGGCTCACGCCGGATCGCTTGGCAAGCTCGCCTTGCGACCAGCCACGTATGGCGCGCTCGCTCTTTATGATCTGCGAAAGTGCGTCCATCGATTGTTCCATGCGCATCTCCCTGGTGCGGTGTGTCGTTCACCCGCTCATTGTAGGCTTCAGATTTGATTTTGATAAGTATTGAATAGAAAATAGCTATGTATCTATCTAGTTCTATACATACTCAGCTCAAATACGGTAGGGTACGTGCATGAAGAGAGAAAGCCCCGGCGGGTGCACCAACCCAAGAACGGGGCTATGGCCTACGTTCGCGTTAGCGGCGACGGGCACGGAAGCCCGATCATCTCCGGGGCTTTCGGCCTGGTTGGTAATAAGGGCCTGCTCTCAAAAGGGCGTCCCAAACACCGTCCGGCAGGAAACGCCTGAGCCGCATAAACAGGTGCGCCGAAGGCGTGACGGCGTAGCGGCTCCTGGGGCTGCGGGCGGAGAGCGCATGCTCTATAGCCTCGGCGACCGCCTCTGGTCCGCCGCCCAGCCTGGAGATGAGACCCCGCTCGTAGTTCTCCGCCGTTGCTCTGGCGACGGCTTCATCGAAGCCAGCGTAAGGGTCCTCTCCGTCTGGGCCGTCCATCGAGCCGACGGCGGTCTCTGCGAAGCCGGTCTTGATGAGTCCTGGCTCTATGACGGAGACGTCAACGCCGAAGCCCTGGACTTCGAAGCGCAGGGCGTCGCTCAGCGCCTCGACGGCGTGCTTGGTCGCGTGGTAGTAGCCGGCGCCGGGGAACGTCAGCCTTCCGCCCATGGAGGAGACGTTGACGATCCTGCCGTACCCCTGCCGCCGCATCCCCGGCAACACGAGCTGGCACATCCGCGCCAGCCCGAAGACGTTCGTCTCGAACTGCCGCCTGACCTTCTCCATGGGCACAGCCTCCACGGCCCCTGACTGGCTGTACCCGGCGTTGTTGACGAGCACCCCGACGGCCCCCTCGCGCCTTTCGATCTCGTCGACCGCCGAGCGCATGGAGTCCTCGTCGGTCACGTCGAGGGGTATGAGGTCACAACCACGCCGTTCGAGCGGAGCCATCTTCTCGACATTGCGGGCCGTGGCGTAGACCCTCCAGCCCACGTCCACCAGGCGCTCGGCGGTGGCCCATCCGATGCCCGAGGAACAGCCGGTGATCAGAACCGCTTTCGAGACGCTCATCCCTCTACCTTTCTACTACGGTTAGGGTTACGCTGCTCCACCGCCCAGCGTCGTGGAAGATGATCTGGTGGGCCACTTCGGTGCGGGAGGACTCCAGTGTGCTCTCGCCCGTGTTGAGGTTGCGCTCCCAGCGGGGATGGGAGCTGGATGTGATCTCCACCCGCATCCTGTGCCCCGGGTGGAAGGTGATGCCCGTAGCCCACAGGTCTATGACGTACTCGTAGATCCCACCCGGTTCGATGCCCCTGGTGTTCCGTCCAAAACGACCTTCCCTTCCATAGTCGGACATAGACTCCCCTGGAGTCTACCCGAGCCCCGGATCAGGGTCTCAGAGATATGGCGCAACTCCCCTTTTATTGACCGATCGTTCCACCGAGTCCATAGTGAGGAGCGTTGGATCGGTTCGAGGAGGCATGAGTTTGGTAGCCGGGAAGTCGGGATGGTGGAAGTCTACAGCGTTCGTCGTGGGGTGCGGATGTTTGATCGCGCTCATCACCTACGGTTTGAGGACGAGCTTCGGCCTGTTTGCCACGCCGATAAGCGAGGGACGCGGCTGGTCGCCGGAGGTATTCGCCCTCGCCATAGCGATACAGAACATCGTCTGGGGCCTGGGACAACCGTTCGCGGGGGCCGTGGCTGACCGCTACGGTTCGGCCCGCATCCTCGCCGCCGGTGGCGTTGTCTACGCCGCCGGCGTCGCCCTTATGGCCGTAAGCCCGACGCCGCTCGCCTTCAACCTGTCGGCCGGCGTACTCGTGGGCCTCGGGCTCTCCGGTGCATCGTTCACCATCGTCATCGCCGCTCTGGGGCGGCTTGTTCCCGCGGACAAGAGCTCGCAGGCGATGGGTCTCGCGACCGCGGCAGGTTCGCTCGGGCAGTTCGTGTTCGCCCCGCTCGGTCAGGCGTTCCTCGCGGACTACGGTTGGCAGGTCGCGCTCCTGCTGCTCGCCGGTTGCATGGTGGTCGTTCCCGCGCTCGCCGCGGCCCTCAAGGGCGGCGGGGTAGGCCGGCAGGACATGGAGGAGCCTGCTTTGCCCGCCCGTGACGCGGTTCGGCAGGCTTTTGGGCACGGCAGCTACCTGCTGCTCGTTGCTGGATTCTTCGTGTGCGGCTTCCACGTGGCGTTCATTACCACGCACCTGCCGGCGCACATCACCTCCGTCGCGGGGCACTCGCACGGTGGCATGCACACCGCAGGGTCCGCGGTGGCGGCATGGGCCCTGGCGCTTATCGGGCTGTTCAACATCGTGGGGTCATACGGCTCGGGAGTCCTCGGCGCACGCCACAGCAAGCGGCGCCTGCTCGCCGGGATCTACCTTGCCAGGGCCGTCGTCATAGCGCTCTTCATCTCACTGCCTCCGACCCCGGCGGTGGTGCTCGCCTTTGCGGCCGCGATCGGGGTTCTGTGGCTCTCGACGGTGCCGCTGACCTCGGGGCTCGTCGCCGTGATGTTCGGGACGAGGTACCTTGGTACGCTCTTCGGGATCGTCTTCCTCAGCCACCAGGTCGGTGCGTTCCTCGGGGTGTGGCTCGGCGGACTCGCCTTCGAGCAGACCGGCTCTTTCATGCCGATCTGGTGGGCCGGCATCGTCCTCGCCATCGTGGCCGCCGGCCTGCACTGGCCCATCGTCGAACGTCCCGCGCCTAGCTTCGCAGCCTCCGCGCAGGCCGGGAGTTGAGCGGGGAGCGTCCGGTGCCCCTGGCGATCACGACGAGCAATGCAAACAGCAAGACGAGGAGCGCTACGGGCGCGGCAAAGGAGAGCGCCTTCACTCCCCGCAGCCTGCGCCGCATCTGTGCCGTGTCGTTCGTGCGGGGGAATGGTTCGTCTGGTACTTCGACCCCGAGGAACTCGCAAAGGGGTTCCCAGCCTGTCTTTACATCGTAGACGAGCAGCCTGTTTTCGGGAACGCGCCGCCGGACCTCCGCGCTGTGGCGCTCGAAGACCCCAATGGCATAGGTCTTATCCTCGAAGCGGCCGTCGAAGGTTCCCCGCCAGATGATCTCGCCCGCCAGGTCGACGATTCCTGGCCCACGAAACACGAAGAAGCTGACGAGCTTGTAGCCGATGCGGTAGATGGGGTGGCGGGGGATGACCACGCTCAACTCGTAGATGGTGTTCCTCACGCTCTCGTACCAGCGCTCGGGGTCGCGTACGCTCAGGATCACCTTCGCGCCTGGATCGCGCTCCATGAGTTCCTCGTAGAAAGTGCAGGCCGGCCAGTCCACGGCCGCCTCATACCCTCCGAGGACCCCATCCCAATCTGCCGGCTCTCCCCGCCAGGCGGAGATCCAGAACCCCCTATGCTCCGGGTGGGCGAAGACCTCGGTCATGTGGTAGCAAGGGTCGAAGCCCAGGGTCTCGAGCGCGACCTTCAGCGACATCGTGCCGGTCCGGCCGAAGCCGGCCCCTATGACCTTCACGCTAGCTCTTAGGGGACGTGTAGCCTTCGAATTGCTCGCGCAGCTTCAGCTTCTGGAACTTGCCCGTCGCGGTCATCGGGATGGCCTCCACGAACTCGTAGGCGTCGGGCAACCAGAAGCTGGCGAAATCTACTTCCAGGTGGGTGTGCAACTCGTCCTCCGTCGCGCTCTCGCCCTCCCTGAGGACGATGGCGGCCAGGGGCCTCTCGTCCCACTTCTCGTGCGGTATGGCGATCACGCAGGCCTGGGAGACGGCAGGGTGGGCCATAAGCGCGTTCTCCAGCTCGACCGAGGAGATCCACTCCCCCCCGCTCTTTATGAGGTCTTTGCTGCGGTCGGTGATCTTGATGAACCCGAAACGGTCTATGGTAACGACGTCCCCCGTCCTGAACCAACCGTCGTCCGTAAACTTGTCGTCGCCCTCTGGCGCCTCGTAGTAAGAACTCGCGACCCAGGGACCGCGGACTTCCAGCTCGCCCATTGACTCCCCGTCCCATGGGATCAGGCCCTCGTCGCCGCGGGCGCGTATCTCCACGAAAGGCACGGGGTAGCCCTGCTTGGCCTCGTACTCCAGCTGCTCCTCTTCGGGGAGCTTCTTCATCTCGGACGTCAGGTTTGCCACGGTCCCGATGGGGCTCATCTCCGTCATGCCCCAGGCGTGGACGACCTCGATCCCGTGCCGCTTGTAGTCTTTTATGACGCCCTTGGGCGCCGCAGACCCCCCGATGACCATCGCCCGCAGCTTCGACAGGTCGTACCTCTCGGGCTCCGCATCGAGAGCCTGCAGAACGGCGAGGAAGACGGTTGGGACACCGGCCGTGAGCGTCACCTCTTCTTGCTCCAGGTCTTCGAGGAGACTGGCGGCGTCCAGATGCGGGCCTGGCATCATGAGCTTGGCCCCGACGAGGACGGAGGCGAAGGGCAGGCCCCAGGCGTTGACGTGGAACATGGGGACCACGGGCAGCACGCAGTCGGCCTCGGAGAGCGCGAACGTATTGCCCATCGCCACCATCATGGAGTGGAGCACCGTCGAGCGGTGGGAGTAGAGGGCCCCCTTGGGACGTCCCGTCGTCCCCGAGGTGTAGCACATCGCCGCCGCCTGGTTCTCGTCGAAGTCGGGACACTCGAAGTCGGCCTCGTCGGAGTCCCCGATCAGGTCCTCGTAGGAGACCATACCCTCCGGCACTTCCCCGCCCTCCGTCACGACCACGGCATGCTCGACGTTCGTGCGCGCCCTGAACTTCTCGAAGACGGGCACAAGGGTCTCATCGACGAGCATGACCCTGTCGTCGGCGTGGCCTACTATGTAGGCCAGGTCGTCCTCGTGCAGCCTGGGATTGAGGGTGTGCAACACGAGCCCCGACGAAGGGACGCCGAGGTACGCTTCCAGGTGCTGGTAGGTGTTCCACCCGAGCGTGCCTACCCTATCCCCCGGCTCCAGGCCGAGGTTCCCCAGGGCCACGGCGAGCTTCTTGGAGCGAGAGACGAAGTCGGCGTAGGTGTGTCTGTGGAAAGACTCGTCGGGACGGCGGGTGACGATCTCCCGGTGCCCGTAGAGCTGTTCGGCCCGGCGCAGAAAATAGGGAAGGGTAAGTTGGAAGTCCTGGACAAGTCCTTCTAGCATCTCGTCTCCTCTATAAGTCGGGTGCATGGCCCGTCGCGCATACGTCCGCCTGTACTCCCTCTCCCGGAAAGCGTTGCTAAAGGCGATCTTAGCAGGCAGAATGAAAGGGGGTCAAGACTGGAGCCGGGTGGAAGAGGAACGCTTCGAGGTGGTGGCGGTGACGCTCTTCGGGAAGATAGTGGTGGCCCGCTACGCGACGCTGGAGCAGGCCGAGTGGCGGGCCAGCGAGCTGGGCGAAGAGGCGGAACGCAACCCGCGCGGCTACGTCCAGTACCTGGCGCGGCCAGCGCAAAGGCCGGCCAGGGAACGATGACGAGCCCTCCCCGGAAGTTACCATGACCTCGAACCAGTGCCGGGCGGCGAAGCCGGCGCTGCTATCGTAGAATTGTGTGGCGGGGCGTCTGACGTTTCCGGAACGAAGAGGAGGTTGGATGGCGACGGAGTACCTGCAGTTCGCCGGGGCGCTGGTGTTCTTCCTGGGGATACTCATAGGGTCTTACTGGTTCGTCTACGTGCCTGACCAGGGCGAGAGAAAGGGCGACGATGAACGTTGAGACCGGTGGATACGGCCTTCCAGGGAGCGTGAGGTAGCTTGCAGGTCTCGGCCAAGACCGATTACGCACTAAGGGCGGCCTCCGAGCTGGCCCTGGCTGCGACGGAAGACGCCGGCCCCATAAAGGGGGATTGGATCTCGGAGACCCAGGGCATCCCCAAGAAGTTCATGGAGAACATACTGCACGACCTCAAACGCTCGGGGATAGTCCGTACCAGGCGCGGCGCCTCCGGCGGCTACTGGCTCGCGCTGCCGGCGGAGGAGATCTCGCTCGCCGCCATCATCCGCGCCGTCGAAGGACCCCTCGCTAACGTCAGGGGCGAGTGGCCCGAGGCCGTCGAGTACCAGGGCGCGGCCGAGCACCTGCAGGAGGTCTGGATCGCCGTCCGCGCCAACCTGCGCGCCGTCCTCGAGTCCGTAACCCTCGCCGATATCGTCGACGGAAAGCTCCCCTCCTCGATCACGAAGCTCACCAGCGACCCCGAAGCCTGGGTGCACCATTAGCATCTCAGCACACGCCCTGCCGGGCGCTTTCAGCATGTCAGCGCTCTGGCGTCCGGGCGTCAGCCGGTGAGAACTACGGTTCGTCCCTAGCACCTTGGAGGCGAGACCGGACGGTTTGACATCACGGCCCTAACTGCATCACGTAATGCAAGAAGGCCTACGGAGGCTGCGAGCGATCGGCGCCCAAACTGCTTTTGTCACCGCGATCCACGACAACGAGGCCGCCAGAAGCCTCTACGAGTCCGTGGACTTCTACACGATCAACAGAGAGCGCCTCTACGGCAAAAAACGCTAGGATCGTCGGTCTCCGTCTTGACTTCCGATGTAACCGTGGTTACTGTACTCTAGGTTGTTCACTAAGAAAGTAGAGATAACTTGGAGAACGAGAAGGCAGCAAGAGGGGGAACAGAGACCAAGCCGGTCGGCTTTTGGGAGGCTTTCTGGTTTTGGGTGAAGCTCGGCTTCATCAACTTCGGGGGTCCTGCGGGCCAGATCGCGATCATGCACCGCGAGCTGGTCGAGAGGAAGCGCTGGGTCTCTGAGAAGCAGTACCTGAGGACGCTCAACTTCTGTATGCTCTTGCCCGGCCCCGAGGCGCAGCAGGTAGCGACCTACATCGGGTGGAGGCTTCACGGGACGTTGGGAGGGGTGGTGGCCGGTTCCTTCTTTGTCATCCCATCCATCTTCGTTCTGCTCTTGCTCTCGTACCTGGCCGTCGCCCACTCGGACGTGCCGGCGATCACGGGGCTGCTGTACGGCATACAGCCTGTGGTGATAGCCATCGTCGTCGAGGCCGTCCTCAGGATCGGCAAGCGCACCATCAACCACAGGATGCTAGTGGGCTTCGCCATACTGGCCTTCGTCGCCCTCTACTTCTTTTCCGTGCCCTTCCCCCTGGTCGTTCTGGCCGCCGCCGTGGCCGGGCTCCTCTTGAGCCGCACCCGCTTCGCCGGGGACGCCTTTGCGGGTGGGGGGCACGCCTCTTCGCAGGAAGAAGAGTCCGCCATCGACCGGACCGACCCGAACGGCGGGCCCTCTTTGCTTCGCAACGCCAGGCTTCTAGGGACCTTCGTCCTGCTGTGGGCACTTCCGTTGGGGGCGCTCTACCTGTGGAGGGGCGGGGATGACGTGCTCATCAAGGAGGCGCTGTTCTTCACGGGGGCGGCCTTCCTGACCTTCGGCGGGGCCTACTCGGTCCTCAGCTACGTCTCGGACGTGGCGGTCAACCACTACGGGTGGCTGACGGCCGACCAGATGGTGCAGGGGCTGGGGCTGGCCGAGTCCACGCCGGGGCCTTTGATCATGGTCACCCAGTACGTCGGGTTTATCGGCGCCTGGAACGATCCCGGCCCCTTCTCGCCCCTGCTATACGGTACGCTCGGGGCTTTGATCACCACCTACGCGACATTCCTGCCTTGCTTTTTGTTCATCTTCTTCCTGGCTCCCTACATAGAGCTCTTGGCCAACGATCGCCGCCTGAAGGCCATCCTCATCGGGGTCACGGCGGCCGTGGTCGGCGTGATCGCCAACCTGGCCGTCTACTTCGCCACGCAGGTCCTGTTCCCCGACGGCGTCTCCCTGGATGGCCTTGACGTCTTCGCGTTGGTGGTGGCGGTCGTCTCGTTCGTGGTGCTCCAGCGCTACAAGGTGCCAATATACCTGATGGTGCCCGCGGGGGCGGTGCTGGGGATGGTATGGACCCTGCTGTAGGAGTGACCAGAGAACGGGGAGCAGGGTAGTGACGCAACGGAACGTGGACGCGAGGACCTTGAAGGGCATGCTGCAGCGCGGCGAGCGGATCGCGGTGGTGGACGTCCGCAAGCGGGAGGAGTACGCGCAGGGGTCGATACCCGGGAGCGTGAACTTCGACGCCTACGACGCCCTGAAGGCCGGAGACGGGCGGGCTATGGAGGGGCTCGAGCTGCCTGAGGGCGCTCGGGTCGTCACCTTCTGCAACCGCGGGCACTCCGGCGCGGTCGCCGCAGAGCAACTACGGCAACGGGGTTACGAAGCGTTCTCCTTGGAGGGCGGGCTGGAAGCCTGGGAGGGGCTCTAAGGCGTGCCCGTGCGTGGACTGCGTAGGTCCGTATCGGTCGACGGGGTAGGCTGACGTCCTTGGAGAGAACGCGCTGGGTACTGCTCGTCTACCGCCTCCCGAGGGAGCCCTCGCGCCACCGCGTGGCCGTGTGGCGCAAGCTCAGGGACCTGGGCGCCCTCTACCTCCAGGACGGGGTGGCGGTCCTGCCCGAGGACGCCGTCACCCGAGAGCAGCTGGAGTGGCTGCAGCTCAGGGTGAGGGAGGCGGGGGGCGATGCTACCCTGTGGGAAGCCCGGACGGGCACGGTGGCCGAGGAAGCCGGACTGGTGGAGGACTTCCGTCACTCACGGGAGGAGGCCTACCGGGCCATCATCGCCGAAGCAGGTCGCCTGCGGCGCAAGGCCCGGATGGGCGGCGGTGGCGTGTTGGAACAGCTCGGCAAGCTGGAGCGCCGTTTCCGGGCCGAGAGGCGCCGCGACTTCTTCCGTTCCCCGCTCAGAGGCGAGGCTGCAGAGGCACTCAAAGCCACCCGCGAAGCAGCGAGGGCCGGCCAAGAGTCGGCCGGGGCCATCGGCGGCGAAGGTAAGCGCTGATGCTGTGGGCCACGCGCCGGGGCTGCCACGTGGACCGCACCGCCTGCATCTGGCTGATAAGGCGCTTCTTGGACCCGGAGGCCGACTTCTCCTTCTTCGGCGATCCCGCGGAGGCGCCGGAGGGGGCGGAGCTCTTCGACGTGGTCGGGGCCAGGCTATCCCACCGAGGGGAGGACTGCTCCTTCGAGACTTTCCTGAAGGAGTACGGTCTCGAGGACCGGGTGCTCCGCGAGATAGCCGAGATCGTCCACGACGCCGACCTCGTGGACGAGAAGTACGGGAGGCCCGAGTCCGAGGGGTTGGACGCCATCGTGCGCGGCATGCAACTCGCTCTGCCCGACGACCATACGCTCGCGGAACACACCGACACACTCTACGACGGCCTCTACGCCTACCTGAGGCGTGAGACCCTCTAGCTTGGACCGGCCCAAGATAGAGGTCCGCGGGCTCCGGTACGTGGTCGGCGGCGTCGAGATTCTGAAAGGCGTCGACGCGGGGATGCCTGACGGTGAGATCACCGCCGTGGTGGGACCATCGGGGGCTGGGAAGAGTACCTTGCTACGCGCAATCAACCGCCTTATAGAGCCGTCTTCTGGTGAGATCTACCTGAGCGGGGAACCGACGAGCACCCTTGACCCGTCGGAGCTGCGGCGGAGGGTCGGAATGGTCTTCCAGGTTCCCGCGCTATTCGGGGACTCGGTCGAGGAGGCGGTTCTCTATGGGGCGCGCCTCTCCGGTAAGGACGCCGACCCGCGACGGTTGCTCGGGATGGTGGGGCTGGACGCCTCGCTGGCGGGGCGCGATCCGCAGTCCCTCTCCGTCGGACAGCAGCAGCGTGCCACCATGGCTCGCGCCCTCGCCCTGGCGCCAGAGGCGCTCCTGCTAGACGAACCAACGAGCGCCCTCGACGAGGCCGCGCGGACCAGGATCGAGGACCTCGTCAGAGATCTGAACGCCAGGCTCGGACTCACGATGGTCTTCGTCAGCCACGACCTCGCCCAGGTCGAGCGCGTCGCCGACCGGGTCCTCGTACTGGCGGATGGAAAGAGCGTAGGAGTGTGGGAAAAGGGCGATTTCTTCTCCGGCGCGGGGGAGCGGGCGCGGCAGTTCATTGCGGGGAGGCTCTAGGATGGCGGATCTGCAGACGCTGGGCTCGGCGCTTCTGACACTCGGGCTCGTGGCCATCGCGATAGTCCTCAGCCTCTACGAGAGGTTGGATCTGGAGAAAGATATCGGCGTCGCCGTGGTCCGCTCCTTCTTGCAGCTCGCCGCGATTGGGTACGTCATAAACTTAATCTTTGGGCTGAAGAGTATCGGGGCGGTGGTGCTGCTGTTGGCCGGTATGGTCCTCTTCGCCGCCTGGACCTCGGCGAGCAGGGCCCCTGACGTGCCGCGAGCCTTCCTCGTCGCTGCTGTCGCCGTAGGGGTAGCGGCTTTGGCGACTCTGGGCATCTTGCTCACGCTCCGGATCGTACCCCCCACGGCCCGGTACCTCATTCCCCTCGGCGGCATGGTGATCGGGAATTCCATGAACGCCGCGAGCCTGACGATGACGCGCATCCGCGACGACGTGGCCGAACAGAGGCCCAAGGTCGAGGCGGCCCTCGCCCTCGGAGCTACGAGCCGCCAGGCCATAGCGCCCATCCTGAGAACCGCGCTCCAACGTGCCCTTATCCCCCTCATAGACGCGACAAAGACAACGGGAATAATCTTCCTGCCGGGTGCTATGGTAGGCATGATCATCGCTGGCGCCGACCCGCTCGAAGCGGTGCGGCTCCAGATAGTCGTACTCTACATGCTCTTGGGGAGCGTCTCCATCGCCGCGATCCTGGTCGGGACGCTCTCGTACCGTTCCTTCTTCACCCCACGACACCAGCTCCGAACCACTCCACCAGAACAATAGAGAAGATAAAATACCCGATGTGCAAGTTCCTCTGAGGGCTTGAACGAAGCTCGAGACCTCCACTACGCCAAGGCTGGCGCCCAAACCAGAGCCAGAGCTAAGAAAGTGCCTGTTCCTGGCCGATGTATGCTGCGAACCTCGCCCTTACGGATTCTACGAAGTTCTCAGAAATAGCCTCCTAGCAAATAAGCTAGCCAGCCTCCGTTCAGATAAATAGCCATCTGACCTATAGACTGGAGGCCTCCAAGTTAGTACGATAGACCACAAGCGCTGGCGCTCCGGCGCCGCGAGAAGGGCAACCCCGCTGTGAGGCGGGGCGCAAAGCCCATAGGCCTCCTTTCTATGGGCGGTTGCCGGAATGTAGAACAGCAATAGCGGCGGGGTAACAGTGCTCCGCCCTTATAAGGGGGGATAAGGTGCGGATGCGACCCAACAGTAACGACATCTTCCACACGCGAGTAGCGCTTCACTCATCTAGCCTTCTTTAGGGCAAGGTGTGAGGGAGGAGTGGGAGATGAATCAGGAGCGATTCGACGATCTGACGCGTGCCCTCACCACCGGCCGGATCTCTCGACGGCAGGTACTCAAGGCGGCTGCCGTGGCCGCCGTTGCGGCGGGGACGCTACTCAATCAGCGCCAAGCCGAAGCGGCACAACAGGCGGCTGACCTGGAGCGCTTTTACGCGGGTATCAAAAGTAATACGCAGGTAGAGCACGAGTTTGGCGGGATGAAAGCGGGCATCCTTACGCCCGAGGAGTTCCGGGCGCAGCAACATGCCGAGCGCACGGTAGATGAGGCTACACAGCGCGACCTGCTCGACGTGGTGTTTGGCATCGACGTATCCCACTGGCAGGGCGAGCTTGACTGGCACAGGATATGGCAAGAGGAATTCCGCTTCTGCGGCATAAAGGCAACGGAGGGACCATACCCTAACCGCAAGCGCTACACCGACCCCTACTACGCCATAAACGCCCGGCGCTCTAAGGAGGCAGGCTTTGTGCGCTTCCCCTACCACTTCCTCGTAAACGCGCCCATCCGCGAGCAGGTTGCGCACTTCCTGCATGTGGCCGGTGCTGGCGGTTGGGGTCGCGGCCAGTGCCCATTGATAGACTTCGAGGCGTACCCTGACTTCCCGAGTCTTAGTCCCAAGCCCGAGCATCTGTACGGGTTCATACGGCAGCTGCGGGAGCGCATAGGCCGCGAGCCGCCCATATTTGTGTACGCTGGCAAGAGCTACACCGACTCCATAGGCGGCATAGACCTAAGCACGTTTGACAACGTGTGCCTCTGGGATGCCGCCTACTACCTTGGCTCCAAGCGCGGCCTCGCCTCCGTACTCTGGCACGAGATAGTCAACGCCGGCTATCACCCGTTTGCCAAAGCCCGCTGGGGCCACCGCAGCAAGAAGGTCAGCCAGTTTACAAGCACGGCCAAGATAGCAGGCAAGCTAATGGACGCGGATGCGTGGCACGGGGATCTGTACGATCTGCGCCACGCTACAGGCTGGTAGGCGGCATAAGTGGCGGAGAGAGCAAGCGGGCCGACTCGATACTAGGGGTGGCTCGGCCCAGGCCACCCCGAGCCACACGATGGCGGTTCTGGGAGCTGCTCACCGACCAAACTTGCACATCGGGTTGAAATGCTGACTAAGCGGCGCAGCCGCCGTGCTGACAATCCGCCTGGCAAAGCCGGGCGGCTTGCTAGAAAGGCCGGCTGGTACCCCCGGTCGGACGCACCACCAGGACGGGGCAGTGGGCGTGGCGGACCACCGAGTCGGCGACGTTACCCATGAGGGCACGTCTCATCCCACCGAACCCGCGGCTGCCGATCACTATCATGCCGGCGTCGATATCCTCGGCAAGATGCACGATCGCCTCATCCCTCTGTTCATCCATCTTCACGTGGGCGACCGCCACGGTGCCGCCGGCCTCTTCTATCTTCCGGACCTGTTCGTCGAGTATCTCCTGGGCCTCTTTCCTGAGATCGTCGCGGCGCGCCTCGGCATATTCGTCGTAGACAGCGGCAGGAAACGTGCGCCCGACCGCAACGACGTGCAGTCGCGAGCCCGTGCTCTGGGCGAGATCTATCGCTACCTCGGCCGCCAGATTCGCGTGCGCAGAACCGTCGGTAGCCAGTAGGATGTGCGTGGGGAAGATCTTCAACTCGCCGTCCTTTCGTCAGAGCTTACCTCAAACCGGCTCATCACGGGGCTCGACCAGGATCTCGTTTACAGCGACGTGCTCTGGCTGGGCCAGCGCATGAATCACCGACGCGGCCACGTCCTCAGGATCGAGCACCCTGCTCTCGCCGGGCTGTCCGTACTCCTCGAGCGCCTCCTCATCCCCGCTCATCTCGATGAGGTCCGTCGCCACGTTGCCCGGTTGGATCGTCGTTACCTTCAATCCCGTGCCGGCGGTCTCCAGTCTCAAGCCCTGAGCCAGCGCCTCCACGAAAAACTTGCTAGCCGAGTAGACCGCAAGACCGGGAAAGACTTTCCTTCCGGCGTCAGAAGAGATCATGACGATGTGCCCCCGCCCTCTCTCCAGCATCCCAGACAACACCGCGCCTACGCAGTTGAGCGCGCCTTTGCAGTTGACCTCGACGGTCCGCTCCCACTCCTCCTCGCGCCGGTTCTTCATCAGGGTGTAGTACATGACTCCAGCGCAGTTGACGAGGATCTCCACGGGGCCAAGCTCCTCCTCGGCGCGCGCCACGAGCGACCTCACCTGCCCACATTCCGTAACATCTGCCGACACTACCATGCACTTCTGGCCGTCACCGCTTTCGAGCCCAGCCTGGATCTCCTGAAGCGCCTCTTCCCGGCGGGCCGCCAGCGCCACGCGCGCCCCTTCCGCGTTCAGCGCCTTCGCTACAGCGGCGCCGATACCGCTCGACGCCCCGGTCACCACAGCAACCCTGTCCTGAAGAGATCCCACCTCCACGCGGAAACTACCCTCTCACAACGCTATTCACAAGAATCGTTCCTGCTTTCCCAATGAGCTGAAATGCTGACCAGCGAAGGCCGCAAGGCCTGAGCGTGCTGAGATGCTGACAAGCCTGGCATTGGTAGGGCTCAAGCCTTCCCAATGCCACGCTATCAGCGAGAGCTCCAGTTGTACTCTGTCGCTTCCGCCTCCCGGGGCCAGAGGTACCCGAAGAACTCGAGCTTCTCTATGACCTTGTGGGCGCTCTCTTCTGGCGACTCTTCGTCGGTTTTGAGGACAAGGTCGGGGGCGGCCGGCGGCTCGTAGGGGTCCGAGACGCCGGTAAACTGCTCTATCTCCCCGGCGAAGGCCTTCTTGTAGAGGCCCTTGACGTCCCTCTCTGCGCACACCTCCAGTGGAGCATCGACGAAGACCTCGACGAAGTCTACGATCCTGCGCCGCACCTGGTCCCTCGCCTCTTTGTACGGCGAGATGGCGCTGACGATCACACCCACCCCGTTGCGCGTGAGCAAGTTCGCCACGAAGCCGATCCTGAGCACGTTTATGTTGCGGTCCTCCCTGGAGAAAGTAAGGCCTTTGGACAGGTTGGTCCTCACGATATCCCCGTCCAGGACCTCCACTTGCCGCTCCCTCTCGCGCAGTTCGTGCTCGACTATCTCGGATATGGTCGTCTTGCCCGCTCCGGATAGCCCGGTGAACCACAACGTGAATCCGCGATGTTCGTTCATACACGTTCCTTTCGACGTTCCGGCTGTCTATAGCCGTAGTTTACATTTCCCCCAGGGCCCTGCTCACACGATGATCGTGGGATCGTTGGGGGAGAGACCGTCGGGGTCGTTGAGCTCGGCGCCCTCTGGAGCAGGCACGTCCCCGTCGAGGAGAGGGTCTTTCGTCTCGACCATCCAGGCATCGAGTCTCTCGCGCAACTCCCCAAGCGTCCCCGCGTGGGCGGGATCTCCGGCGAGGTTGTTTACCTCGTTGGGATCGAGGACCAGGTCGTAGAGTTGCTCGGGGCGGATCTCACGCCCTCCCCATCCATAAGAGAGCAACAACTCCTTGCTCGGACCGTCGTCGGTGTTCGGCAGGACGGGCCTGGTGCGCTCTCCGAAGCGCCGGATGTACTTCCAGCGGTGGGTGCGGACGCACCGCTCGGGCTCGTAGGCGACATGGTAGGTCTTCTCGGCGAAGATGGCGTCCCTGACCTCCTCGGCCTCCCCGTTCGCGAGCGGTAGGAGCGACTCGCCCTGCAGCCCCTCCGGCTTCTCGACACCGGTGAGATCACAGACGGTCGGAAAGAGATCTATGTGGGAGACGAGGGCGTCGCTCGCCTTTCCGCCCGTGAAACCGCCTGGTCCGCGCAGGATGAGCATCACGCCGAGACCTCTGTCATAAAGAGTGGCCTTCGCGCCTGGGAAGGCAAGGCCGTGGTCGGTCGTGCAGATGACGAGCGTGTCCTCGGCCAGGCCTTCGGCGTCGAGGGCGTCGAGAACGGCTCCTATGCCCCTGTCGAGCGAGCGGGCGCTCTCCTGGAAGGCGGCCATGTCGAGGCGCGTCTCGGGCGCGTCAGGCAAATTGGGCGGGGGAATGACGTAGTTGGCCTTCTTCGGTGAACTCGGACGGAACCACTCGCGGTGGGTCTCGAAGAACCCGACGGAGAGGAAGAAAGGCCTGTCACTCGCGCGTTCCAGCAGGTCGAGCGTCACGGGCACGACGTCGTCAGTGTGGCTGGTGCTTATCTTGACGACCTCGTCGTAACCGATGATGTCGGGCTTCTTGGAGATGTGCTGCTCGCCTATTAGCGCCGACCAGTACCCGTGATCTCGCAGCGTGTGGACGATATGCTGCCTGTAATCCTTGAGCGAGAAGCCGCGGTGGGCGAGGCCGACCATCCCGTTGGAGTGGGCGTACTGCCCGGTGAGCAGACATGCCCGGCTCCCCGAACACGTAGGGGCGGCACAGAACGCTTTGCGAAAAAGCACGCCCTCCTCGGCGAGCCGCTGGATGTTGGGCGTCCTCACGGAGTAGCCGTAAGGCCTGACCCACCGCCCGGTGTCGTGGGAGTGTATGTAGAGGATGTTCGGGAGATCCGGCAACTCTATCCTTCCTGCACGGTTTTCGCGGCAGCGCGCTCGTCGTACAGACGGACCCACTCCTCGGAGAGCTCGTCAGCCTGCCGCCTCATTCTAGGCTCTGCGACGGCGAAATTCTCGGGGATGGGAATCCCGATGCCATCTAGGAGCCATGACACTGTCTCCCGATAATCCTCGACGAGCTCCTCGTAGACCACCTCCATGGGCTCCACGCCACACACCTCGAAGAAATCCTGCCAGGCGGCGTTGTGCTCGTCGATACGCAGCTTCAAGTGGTCTACGGCGGCAAAGTCGAAACGCAGGCCCTGCCCGCCGACGTCCTCATCGGAGTCCTTACGCCACTGCTGGGTCTGCAGCGCCTTCCACAACGAGACGGCCTGGCGGGTTGTGTCCCTACGATGCATCCAGACGAATCGCCGCAAATTGGGAAGGACCGAGGCGGGCACCTCGCAGGGGAGTACATCGGGCGCAGTCGTCCGCCGCGCCAGGCGGACGAAGTCCCGAAAGTAGGCCCACATGATCTTGGTCCCCAGCACGCCGTTCTCGGTCGTGCCCTTCCTCAGCGCCTCTTCTACCAGCCTCTCGAAGTCGGGCGGGCGCCAGCGGGGGTCCCTTCGCGCCGGATGCTCCGCGTACCTGCCTCCGTACTCGCCGAGAACATCCCCGAACTCCGGATCGTCAAGCAGCGCCCACACTTCGGGATCGTTGGAGCGCTGGAAGTAGTCGCGCGGTTGCCTGGGCCGCCCCGTCTCGAGCAAGACCTCGAAGTGCTCCTCCGGGTGGCCCGCTATACCCGTGTCGTCGAGCGCCGCGCAAAGCAACGTGCTCCCACTGCGTGGCGTCGCACAGATCAAATACGACAGCGCCGGCCCAGCAAGGCAGGATCCATCACCCATAAACCTTCCTCCCACGTACCTCGACAATGTCTACTAAAACTATCTTGTCTATTACAATAATAAAGAATACACGAAACCCTTTACGGATCAACACTCCCAGATGCCGAATACACTCGTACCTCTCCCGACCTGGTAAGTGCGCCGATACAAGCCCCGGCGCTTGACACCGTAAGAACACTTGTATACCATAATGTCTACTTATAAAGTAGACAATGGGCGAATAGAGTGGAGGTAGGGGAGATGAAGTGGGACCTGGATCTCTGGTACGAGCTTTGGGACAAGGCTGGCAGCCAGGGGTTGGATACCTGGTACGACCTCAGGGGTGAGGAGCGCGATCTCCCGGACACCGGACACACGCCGGATGCCGGACCTGACGTCATCGAAGACGGGCGAGAGGGGATTTGACGGTCCTTTGTTCAAAGCAGCCGCAAAGGGTCGAGCGCATGTTGACGGTGGCGCGCTCCGTGGTTGGCTTGGGTCGGTCGTTTTGGCTTCGCTGCTCTTCTGCGAGGTGGCGTCTGCAGTGGTGGGAGCTGAAGCGGTATTCTTCTCGACCGTCGTGGCCGCCTGGCTGGTCTTACCGGCCGTTGTGGGACTCAAGAACGTCCTCGACGCCGGATGCTTCTATATGCTCATCTCGCTCGGCATAGTAGTGGTAATCAGCGTCGTGAGTTGAGCAAGTCAGCACGCGGAGGCGAAGCGCGTATCGTGCTGACTGCTACCTGCTGGGGGTCCTTTGCCCTTCCATGAGCACTTCGATGACTTCGGGACGGGAGAACTCGGGAGGCGGGTACTCGCCCTTGGAGAGCATCTCGCGGACCTTGGTACCAGAGAGGAAGACGTGCGAGTCGGGGTCGTGCGGGCAGGTCTTGGATGATCCCATGCCCTCGCACTCCGTGCAGAAGAACGCGTGCTCGAAGAAGAGCGGTGTGATCCCCAGTTCCTCCGGCTCGAACTCCTCGAAGATGTGCTGGGCGTCGTAGGTCCCGTAGTAGCTGCCGACGCCGGCGTGGTCCCGGCCCACGATAAAGTGCGAGCAGCCGTAGTTCTTGCGGCAGATGGCGTGGAAGATCGCTTCCCTGGGACCGGCGTAGCGCATAGCCGCCGGGAAGACGGCGAGCATCGTGCGGTCTTCCGGATAGTATCCGTCCAGGATCACCTCGTAAGACCTCATCCTGACGTCGGCCGGGATGTCGTCGGATTTCGTCTCACCGACGAGCGGGTTCAAGAGGAGCCCATCCACCGTCTCGAGGGCGCTCTTCTGGATGTACTCGTGCGCCCGGTGAACGGGGTTCCTGGTCTGGAAGCCCACGATCCGCTTCCACCCCTTCTCGGCGAACGAGTCCCTGAGCTGCGCCGGGGTGTAGTAGTAGCGGGGGAAACGTCCCTCATCGGGCGGGCGCAAGAGCTCTACCTCGCCGCCGAGCAGGACGTCGCCCTGCCTGTAGACCGCCGCGACCCCCGGATGGTCTGCGTCGGTCGTCCTGTAGACCATCCTGGCCTCGCGCTCCTTGTCGTAGCCGTAGAGCTCCCTGAGCACCATGGTCGCCACCGGCTCCCCAGCACCGTCGACCAGGGCTACCTCAGAGTTCTCCGACAGCTCCATGGCCTTCTCCTCGTCCGCAGAGAGGGTAACTGGCAGGCTCCAGGCCAGACCGTCTTTCAGGCGCATGTCTTCGACCACGCCCTCGTACTCGTCGCGCAGCATGAAACCTTCCAGGGGGCTGAATACCCCGGTCGAGATCATCTGCAGGTCGGAAAGGGCCCGCGGGCTCAAGGGTACCTTCTGTAGCTCCGCAGCTTCCATCAAACGCTCCCTGCGCTCCTCCTCGGGAACCACGCGGTCTACGAGGTCTCCCCCATGCGGGGCTATCGCAGTCTCTGTTCTGAGCAAGATCTTCTCCTTGTTGTCTCCTTCTGTCCTTCCGACGGCAGAGCGCCGCCGCACGGATGGGATCGCGTGCGCGGCCAGCTCGTAGTAGTAGGGCAAACACTGCTCGTAGACGGCCTGGAGATCCTCGGGCAGCTCGGGGTCCCTGCGCTCGGCCGGCTCTATGCCGGTGCTGCTCTCGGCATCCTCGTGCCATCCCTCCCAGTCGTCCCACTCGCTGACGTCACCGGATTCCCAAGTGAGGGAGCCGGATCTGAAGGGCACCTCGAGGTGTTCGCAGTAGGCGGCGAGCACGCCAGCAGGATTCTCCGAGAAAGTCATCGCGTCGACGACGGCGACGTCCTCCCCCGCGTCCGTCGCATAACGGAAGAGCCTGTAAAGGTCCTCGTATCCGGTCTCCTCCAGCGTAAAGTCGGGCCACATCTCGTACAGCGACACCAACACGTACTTCGGGTCCCTCACGATAAAGGTGTTGACGAACCGCGAGGCGAACTCGGGACTCAACACCTTCTTCGCCTGGTAGGCCATGTCCTTGAGAAAGACGCGATGCTCGCGCGGCCTGAAGACATCCTCAAGCACCCTCTCGTAGCTGTACTCGGCCTTCGGCTCGGCATCCGCAAAGCGGTCGCTCAGGCGGTCCGTTCCGTAATAGTAGGAGGCCGAAAACGGCTCGTGGAGGACCTCGAAGTCGTCCCTCTCCACAAAGACCCTCTCGAACGCCGTAGATATCGAGCGGGGTACAGCCCACAACGCAACGGGTTTGCTCTGTGTCACACGCGCCTCTCTCTCGTACTCAACAGGGTAAGCCAGACTCCGCCGGTTCTACCACGCCCGATGCCAGGACACGCCGTGTCGTCATGAGAGCAGACCGCCAGGCCAATTATCCATCTTGTCTACTGAATTTATAGGCATCGGAAGACTGTAGCCCAGCATCGTTTCGAGGTCAAGGCATCAGGCTACAGGCATCAGGATTCGCAATAGGCGGGTCGCCGCCCGGCAGAGGCACCCGCTCTGCGGTTTCAGAGCGAAGCCAACAACCTGAAAGCGAAGCCCGAAGGGCGGAGCGAGCTGAAGCCTGAAACCTCTCTTTCAGAAATTCGGCAGCCGCCCCGCGGCGTCTTTCTGCGCGTACTCCTCGTACATCCTCTTGACCGTCTCGGGCTCGGCATCGGCCAGGTCGCGCCTCTGCTGTGCGTCGTTTACGGCGTCGAAGAGGTGGGCGTCGGTCATGTCGGTGCGGCAGAACATCACCCTGTGCTCGTCCCTGCAGCAGACGTAGTTCTTGTAGCCCTGGGTGAAATGGTCCCTCGGTTGCACGGGCTCCTTACCCCCCAGGATGGGCCTCAGATCCTGGCCGTCCATGGGGTCGGCCTGCTCCACCCCGAGGAAACCAAGGATCGTCGGGGCGACGTCGTGGGTAGAAGCATAGAAGTCGCTGCTCTTGCCGGCCCCCTCACCCCGTGGGTGCCTCATCATGAGGACTATATCTGTCAGCTCGGGGTAGAGGGCGTTTGCGAGCTTCCCCGTGTAGCCGTGCTCACCGAGGAGGTGGCCGTGGTCGGAGACGACCACGAACAGGGTCTTCTCCATTACCCCGAGCTCGTGCGCCCTCTCGATAAACTTCCCGAGCCAACGGTCCATCATGGTGACCTCGGCGGCGTAGAGTGCCCTCATCCTGAGGAGTTGGCGGTCGGTCAGGTAATCGTCTGTGCCGTAGTTGTCGTCAAGGGGCTCCTTACCCTCGTAGCCTTCGTCGTAGAGGCTCACGTACTCCTGTGGCGGATCCCAGGGCTCGTGGGGGTCGAAGCAGTCTGCAACCAGGAAGAAAGGACGGTTCTCCCCGGCGGCCACCTCGAGTGCATCCATGGCGTCGAGGAACACCCTGGGGGCGAACCAATCCTCCTCGCCCTTGCGGTCCTGTACGTTGGCCAGGTACTGGCGGGCCTTCTTGCCCTCCCCGAGGATGATGTAACGGTCTCGCATCTCCGCTTCGGAGATAGTTAGGGGGTCCTTATAAGGGTCTCTCTCCTGGCCCCGGATCACGTTGTAGGTCCCGAAGCCCCGGCGGAAGTTCATGGGGAACTGTACGTAGGTGTCGGTCACCAGGTAGGTGCCGAAGTCCTCCTTCTCGAGCATCTCCGCCACCGTAGTGTGCCCGGAGGGGATCGGCTTCCATCCGAAGGAGGGTGGTCGGGTTGGCCACGTCCTCATCCCCGTGTGGATGGCACGCCTCACCGGGATGGTGGGCATGGCTTCGGGGTAGGCCCGGTTGAAGAGCATGCTCTCCTCGGCGAGGGCATCGAGGGTGGGGGTCTGTATCCAGTCGTTGCCGTAGGCGCCGACGTGATCCTTCCTCAGGGTGTCTATGATCACCAGTATCACGTTCGACCCGGTCCCACCGCCTGGAAGGTATTCCTCGGGCAACCGCGGCACTCGGTCGGCGAGGCCTGCGCACCCGGCCGCGCCGAGCAGGGTCGCGCCCGCGCCGGCGGCCCTCAAGAAGTCCCTGCGTGTAAACGTCCTCTTCGGTATCTTGCTCACTGCAGGCCGACTCCCGAACCGTTACCCCAAAAGCCGCACTTTAGCAGCTAACACGCTGTTCATCAGCACCGGCCGGACCGACGCAGAAAGGAAGCCGTCGCCGGCTCTTTTGGCTCAGGCCATGTTTGCCTTCAGTGCGTCGGCCAGATGGTAGACGGGCGTGAGTTTGCGCGGGTTCTCCCTCTCCATGTACCCCACGAATTCCTCTTCCGTGTCGAAGAGCATCTTGGGGTTGCTCTCCTTCTCTTCCTTCAGTATCGAGTGCTCGCGGTCGTTGTAGTCGTGTCCCGGGAAGACGAGCAGGTCGTCGGGGAGGGCGCGGTAGGTGTAATAGAGCGTGTGGTACTGGCGGACCGCGTTGCCGTTGGGAAGATCCGTGCGCCCGCAGGACCCTATGAGCAGGGCGTCGGCGGTAAGGATGCGGCCAGGCAGCATTACGGAGACCAGGTCCTTGGCGTGTCCAGGCGTGTGGACGAACTTGATCGAAACGTCGCCGACCAGGAGGCGGTCACCGTCCTCGACCCTCATATCTACGCAGCTCGCAGGGGCCTTCTCGTGCATCACGATCTTGGCCGTGGTCTTGTGTTTTAGTTCCCTGGCGCCGGAGATATGGTCGGCGTGCGTGTGGGTGTCCACGATATAGGCCGGCTTCAGACCGTGCTCGAAGATGAAATCAAGCATGGGCTCGACCATCTCCAGTTCGGGGTCGAAGATCGCGGCCGAGCGGGCGTCGGCTACTATGTATCCCAGGCATCCGCGGTCGACGCGGAACTGCTCGAAGAGGTAGTCCTGGTCACCCTCATTCATGGGCGCTCCTCCTTCCCGACGCCACTCTGTACCCTGGAGTACCCAGACAGGGCGCCCGACGCCGTGAAGGTATCCTAGACCATTCCAGCCCACCTCGTCCGAAAACTGGCCACGCAGACGTTCGGGCCCGCAGGGGAGACTGCGTTTCTTCCCCTGCAGGCCCGCGTTTGCCTCAGGCGCGCTCCGTTACGCGCTCTCCTTTACCACCCTCCAACGTTCGACCGACTCACGGCGCGGGGCGAGGTACTCCTCCGGCGTGCGAACGCCTTCAAGGAAACGGATGGCTTCTTCGGCCAGGAGCCCGCCTTCGCCGCCTTGCGTCCTCCAGACGTTGTCCTGTTCGCCGGGGTCGCGGGTGAGGTCGTAGAGCTCGGGTTCGTCGTCTGGGCCGCCCAGGATCAGGGACCGCTCGGGCGTCGTGACCGTGACAGGCATGTAGTCGGCGATCCTGCGCGCTTTGGAGTCGATGGCCGTGACGATCTCACCCTCAGCCAGATACAGGGGCCAGGAACTGACCACGAGCGGCCTGTGCTCCTGCCTGGACCCGCTGAGGACGCCCCCAAAGGAGTCTCCGGTCATGGTGGTCGGCACGCCGCCGAGGCCGGTTAGCTCCATGATTGTGGGCGCCAGGTCGGGGGCCGTGGTCATCGCCTGGGTGCGACCTGGCTCCAGGCCGGGACCACGCACCATCAGGGGTACGTTCGTAAGCTCCCTGTAGAGAGGGGAACGCTCCACCGTCAACAGCCAGGAGTCAGTGAGCCAGTCCGGAACAGACGAATCCGCCGTGACCGACGCTACAGGGTCGTGCATCCACTCGGCCTTGCCGAAGTAGTCGTGCTCCCCGAAGTAGAAACCGTGGTCGGAGGTGAAGAAGACGAGCGTGTTCTCCCTCAGGCCCAAGGCGTCCAGCTTCGCGAGCAAGCGCCCGATCCAGAAGTCGACCATCGAGACCTCGCCGCAGTAGGTGGCGTGACCCAACTCGACGTCGTCCTTTTTCAGACCTGCCTTCTTCCAGTTACCGTAAGCGGGGTAGATCTGCTCCCCTTCGTAACCTTCTCTGTACCTGGCGGTGTAGTAATCCGGCGCGTCCCAGGGCTCGTGCGGGTCCCAGGTGTCGACGTAGAGGAAGAACTGCTCGTCGTGGTGCCGCTCGAGCCAACGCTCTGCCTGCGTGACCGTGCGGGCGACCATCCTGTCTTCCTCACAGCGCCACGTTGAACGCGCGTCGGAGCGCTCGTGCGGCCTGGTGTCGTCGCCCTGGCCTCTTACCCACACGAAGTCGTCGAATCCACGGTCGTACCCGAAGCCGTTGCGGATAAAGAAAGGCGTGTCGACGACGCCTATGGTATGGTAGCCGGCCTTGGAAAGCACCCCTGGCAACGTCTTCAAGTGTGTGGGCAGGGGCTCCCAACCCATGTGCATGTACGAAAACGTCCCCGTCAAGATGTCCGCCCTGGCCGGCATGGTGGGGAAGGAAGAGATCACATGCCTGTCGAACACCACTGAAGAACGCGCGAACTCGTCTAGGTGCGGCGTGCTGATGTACTGGTTCCCATAAGCCCCAAGGTGATCCCTGCGGAACGTGTCAGCCACAATCACCACCACGTTAGGACGATCCATATCTTCTCCCCTCTTGCCACCTTTGTCTACTAGGTTTGTTAACAACCGCGAGAGGACTCTAGAACAGGTCAGGCGGCGCGTCAAGAGCGTTCAGGTAGAAATTTTGAGAGATTCCAAGACCTTTTCAACAAGTTTGGGCTACTTCGCCGTTGAGAGTCTTGACACAGCCCCTCAAGCACTCTATTGTACGCAATGTATTTAACATCGAAACGGTAGACAAAGTAGAAATGGTAGACAAGATGAAGAGTAGAAGGAAGGTTTAGATGGCCAATTTCCTATTGTTAGCGGTTGTGGGACTCATTGCGCAGTTGGTCGACGGGTCGCTTGGCATGGCTTACGGGGTGACGTCGCAGAGCCTGTTGTTGACGATTGGCATTGCGCCGGCTCTTGCGTCGGCGAGCGTGCACATCGCTGAGGTAGGCACGACGGCGGCATCTGGTGTCTCTCACTGGCGGTTCAAGAACGTGGATTGGGCGAAAGTTTGGCCGCTTGCGATTCCAGGTGCGATTGGGGCTTTCTTGGGCGCGGTGGTTTTGAGTTCGTTCATCACTGCCGAGGCTGCCGAGCCGCTTGTCGCCATCTTCCTATTCGGGCTTGGTGTGTTCGTGCTCGCCCGCTTCTCCTTCAGGCGGCACGAGCGTCCCGTTCGGGTCAGGCCGGTCTCCAGGGGTTTTTTGGCTCCTCTTGGCCTGATCGCCGGGTTCCTCGATGCCGCTGGCGGTGGGGGATGGGGCCCAATCTCCACGCCGACGTTGCTCTCTTCTGGACGTATGGAGCCGCGCAAGATCATCGGTACCGTCGATACCAGCGAGTTCCTGGTCGCTCTCAGCGCGAGCATCGGCTTCCTCTTCGCCCTTAGCCTCGCCCAGATCCCGTGGACGATCGTCGGGGCACTGCTGGTCGGCGGCGTCATAGCCGCCCCGATAGCCGCCTACATCGTGCGCATACTGCCAGCCCGCATCCTCGGCACCGCCGTCGGCGGCATCATCCTCGTCACGAACATGAAGACGTTCCTCGGGGCCGTGGGCGTCAGCGGCCCGCTCGCTATTCTGATCTACGTCGCGATCGTGGCCGTCTGGATCGCCGCTCTCGCGTTCTCGATCCAGGTCAACCGCAGGGAGAAGAACGGTATCGCCCCTGAACCCTCTACCAGCCGGGTTGTTTAGGTGCCTGTAGCCTGATGTTTGTAGCTTTGGTGCACGGGAGCTCGTAAAAACTCCCGCCACGCTCTTGACACTACATTGCTCGCGCTATACAGTCCGTAACGGTTTGGCAAAGTGAACAATAGTTATAGACAAAATAGATTTAGGGGAGGTTATTGTAGATGAAGAACTTTTTCCTGTTGGCTTTGGCTGGTGTGATTGCCCAGTTGGTGGATGGTTCTCTTGGGATGGCTTACGGGGTATCGTCCACGACGGTGCTTTTGGCGGCGGGCGTAGCGCCGGCACTGGCTTCGGCGGCCGTACACATGGCGGAGATAGGGACCACGGCGGTTTCGGGAATATCGCACTCGAGTTTCGGCAACGTCGACTGGTCCAAGATCGTCTGGCTCGCCGTCCCCGGTGGGGTAGGGGCGCTATTGGGAGCGCTGGTGCTGGTCTGGGCGGCCTCGCTAGAAGCGACGGCGGGCTACGTCGAGCCGGCGGTGGCCGTATTCCTCTTCATACTTGGTATCTACGTCCTTAGCCGGTTCGCGTTCAGGAGGACCGAGCGTCCCGTCAAAGTAAGGCATGTCCCCCGGGCGTTCCTGAGTCCGCTCGGGTTTGTGGCCGGGTTCCTCGACGCCTTCGGCGGCGGTGGCTGGGGTCCCATCGCGACGCCGACGCTGCTCTCTTCGGGTCGCATGGAGCCGCGCAAGATCATCGGCACCGTCGATACCAGCGAGTTCGTGATCGCCGTTTGCGCGAGCATCGGCTTCCTGTTCGGCCTCAGCCTGGCGGAGGTGCCGTGGACGATCGTTGCTGCTCTGTTCGTCGGCGGTCTGATCGCTGCCCCCATCGCGGCGTATATCGTCCGCGTACTGCCGACACGCATAATGGGTACTGCCGTCGGTGGCTTTATCCTCGTCGTGAATGCGAACACGTTCTTCGGTGCAGTCGGGCTCTCGTCCAGCCTCTCCACTGTGGCCTTCATCCTCATCATA
>Ga0081538_10001156_pt1 | contig 27896 bp, 28 predicted proteins | sample TabmetS5T2R1_FD_71022 | JGI IMG/M metagenome (GOLD analysis project Ga0081538, IMG submission 71022) | Tabebuia heterophylla rhizosphere microbial communities from the University of Puerto Rico - S5T2R1 | ecosystem: Host-associated > Plants > Roots > Rhizosphere ...
CCCTCGTCATCGCCCTGCGGCGGGCGCCGCATCGCTCCTGGCGGTCGGGTCAGCGAGCCGCGCCGCAAAGAACTCGAGCGCCCGCAGCGTCTAGTCTCCTGCTTACCCGAGAGATCGACACCCCGTCGTGAAAGAAACGCTCTCGTCTCCGCTGCGACCAGGAAGGCCTCCTGCGGATCGCACTTGGTGGAGAGCTCGAGCACGCGGGAGTTGTCGGGGTAAAGCCAAAGCTCTGCCACCAGCCGGCGCTGGTACTCCTCGGGGTCGAACTTCAACTTGAGCACCAGGATCGGCCCCAGCACCGACAGCTCGTCGAGTGCGACGCCGCCCGGCGCGTGCTGGGACAGGAACGCCCACTGCTTCGCGGGGAAGAGAGCGCTGAGCGGCCGCGTGCCGGCGACAACCTGCCTCACGTCCATGTTCCCGACGCTTCTCTTCATGGTTCGGGAGCAGACGTAGCCCCCCGGCATCGCGTCGAGCTCTACGGTGAAGCCGGAGGACTTGCGCTCTCTCTTCGACAGGGTCCTCGGGGTGAGGGGCCGTAGCTTCACCGCGCAGTCGCCGCTCTTGCCTTGCACTCGCCGCGCCCGCAGCACGACCCCATGCTGGTTGAGGCTCAGGTCCGGCGTGTCGAAGAAGTAGACCTGCCGGATTTGTGCTTCCAGCGGGTCCATCCCGAGCGCCGCGGCGACGGAGTATTGGTCCGACTCCGGCACGGTCACCTTCAGCTCAACGCTGTCGGCATCGGCCATCAGCTCCAGGAGCTCGCCGAGCTGCTCGTCCGTCAGGGTGTGAGTCATGGCTGTGGGCGAAGTCATTGCGCTACGCCAGCGCCCTGCGCTTAATCTGGTCGAACTCGGCCTGGTCGATCGCGCCGCTGTCGAGGAGCTCCTTGGCTTTGGCGATCTCGCCGGCGGTGCCCCCTGCCGTCTCGCGAAGGTACTGGTCGAACGCCTGCTTCTGATCCCGGGCCTCCGTCATCCTCCGCTCGCGCATCCCGTTGTCCTGGGCGATCAGGTAGACGAGCACGCCGAGGAACGGCAGGACGATCACGAACACGACCCACCCCGCCTTGGCCCAGCCGCCGATGTCGTGGCGGCGGAATAGATCGATGAAGACGGTGATCACGATCCAGATCCAGGCCACCCAGCAGAAGAAGATGATCATCGTCCAGAGCACGTCCAGGAACGGATAGTCGGCTGCAAGCAACACTGCGCGTCTCCTCCTTGGCGAGTTCCAACCGCGACGCCGATGCGAACACCGGCCTCGGACCAGTCTGCGCCGGCGGCGGGGTCGTTGCCAAGGGTGTCGACATCCGGATTGTGGTGGTGCGCGCGCGTCCGGCGTGGGACAAAGCACTCCATGTCCCGGGCGTCTCTCACTTGCCGGGGGAAGCTGGCGCCTGACACCGTTCGGCCAGACACCGCGACGGTCCTCGAAAGCCTCCTGCGTGAGCCGGATCTCCGTCTCAGTCGGCTTTCGCAGCGAGAGGTGGGCGAGCGTGCCTACCACTGGCAATAGCAGAACGATCAGGGTCCACCGACCGTCGCCCCACGAGAGACGTCGCTGCGCGCGATGTCGATCAAGCCGATGATCCAGACGACGATGAGTCCCGCAGACGCCGAGCCCGATCGAGTTGCTCCAGCCGATTCTCCGCGATGGCGCTGCTCCCGCGCCCGATCGAGTGACTCCCTTCGCGTGCGTCGGGGACTCGTGCGCGGTTGGCGCCTGAGCATCTCGACCCCAGCGCAAGCGGGGCGACGAGCGCGGGCGCCGAGCTCTTGCCTTCCTACGTCGTGCAGCCGGGGCTTGATCCGGGCGGCTTCGTCGTCACACGGCGTGCAAGCCGCCGCCGCCGAGTTACACCGGTACGCACACCCGAACGGTGGGGCGGGCACCCTTGCTGGACGTCACAGGCAGTGCCACGCTCGAGACGACCGTCGAGGCGGCCGGAAAGCAGGCCGCGAAAGGAGGAACCGATGGCTGAGGCACAGGTAGGTGGCACCAGGGTTCCCGGGGATGGAGTCTCCCCCGCGAGCCCAGCCGTGCCGCTCACGGACCGTAGGGAAACAGGTGGCGGCTGGCTCACGTTCGCCGGTGTGATGTTTCTGATCGCGGCGACCTTCAACACCGTCTACGGGATCTCCGCGCTAGTCAACGACGACTACTTCGCCGTCGACGAGCTGCTTTTCGGCGACCTGTCGATGTGGGGCGTGCTCTACCTGATCGTCGCTGCAAGCCAGGTGGCGGCCGCGCTGCTCGTGTTCGCCCGCAGCGCATTCGGAGCCATCCTCGGCATCTTCATCGCCGGGCTCAACGCCACATTGGCCCTGGTCTCGATCGGGGCCTATCCCATCTGGTCGATCACCGTCATGGTCGTTGACGGGCTCATCATCTACGGGCTGGCCGTCTACGGCTTTGGGGAGGAGTAGCGGGCACGACCCTCATGAAAGGCGCCGGGCGGCGGAACTCGCTGACGCTTGGACTTCTCCTACGGCGCATGCGTCGAACGCACTCGCCTTCCGTGACTTCCTGGTGCGGGTCGGCACTTGCGACCCGGCGAAGATGCAGATCATGTACGGGATCGGCGGCGAGCGGCGGTTGACCGAGTTCGAGCTGCCCGGAGCTGCCGGGGTATGAGGCCTCCAAGCCCGTCCGCGTCGGGAACGCGGCTTCCGAGCAGTTCCAGCTCGACGTCTACGGCGAGGTCGTCGCGGTGATGTTCATCGGCGCCGAGGTGCGCGGCTGGATCGGGCGGCGGTTGCCGCGCTGGCGGACGTTCATCGAACACGTCGAGACGATTTGGCGCGAGCCCGACGAGGGGATCTGGGAGGCGCGCGGACCGCAGCGGCACTACACGTACTCCAAGGTCATGGCCTGGGTCGTGTTCGACCGCGCCTTGCGGCTCGCCGAGCGCTACGGGCTGGAGGCGCCCGTCGACCGCTGGAAGCGGATCCGCGACGAGATCCACCGCGAGGTCTGCGAGCGGGGATCTGACCGCGAGCGTCGCACCTTTACGCAGTACTACGGGTCCAAGGAGCTCGACGCCAGCGTTCTGAACATCCCGCAGGTGGGCTTCCTGCCGAGTACCGACGAGCGCGTCAGCGGGACGATCGACGCGGTCTGGCGCGACCTCGGTCGCGACGGCTTCGTCTCGCGCTACTCGACCGCCGAGACCGATGACGGATTGCCGGGCGACGAGGGGCAGTTCCTGGCCTGCTCGTTCTGGCTGGTCAGCGCGCTCGCGCGCAACGGCCGTGTCGAGGAGGCGCGAGCGCTGTTCGAGCGGCACGTCGGCCTAGCCAACGATCTCGGCCTTCTCGCCGAGGAGTACGACGTGGGGCGCGGGCGGCAAGTCGGCAACTTCCCGCAGGCGTCAGCCACCTCACGCTGATCGTCGCGGCGCGCGAAATCTCCGAGGCCGAGGAGGCCGCACGGTTTTCGAGACGAGGGTGTATGGGGGTGCGATTCCGCTCTAGAGGCGGGTGGGCCTTACGGTCCACCGAGGGTTCGAATCCTCCCCCTCCGCTGAGCTAGACGATCTGCAGGGCGTTCGTCGTCGGTTCTCGTGGATTCATTGACCCCAGGCGGCGCGTCTCGGCTCACGATCCGCCTCGTACCGACGGCCGAGCGGGATGGTTTGGCGGCTACGCCTGTCCCCGATAACGATCAGGGCGCCGCTGACGGCAAACAACCAACCGGGCGAGGCCGGCAGCGCCGTGACGAACGGCAGCGACCACGCGAGCATGAGCCAGCCGATCCACCCCGGCACGCGTTGGCGCTGGCGCGCCGACCACACGACGTAACAACCGAGCGCCAGTACAGGGACGCCCCAGCTGCCGAGCGTGACCCAGAACGCCTCCGAGCGCTCGAACTCGGCCAGCGTGGTCGGCTCCTCGAGAGTGAAGCTGTTCCACCAGCCCTCGTCTGCGGCGTCCGACAAGACGCCGCGTCTCCGGCTCTCCAGCGGGGCGATGATGACGTGGGCGGCGCCGAAGACGAGGGTGATCCACCCACCGATCTTCGTCAGTCGAGCACCTCTCCTCTCGGAAGGCGCGCGCGTGTTCGCGAGTTTCATCATGTCTCCATCTCTTGTCGAGGTCGGTCAGGCATGGGCGGGTGAGCTCGGCGCCGCGCTCGCCTGCCAGTCGCGCTCGATCCTCCGCATCAGGGCCGGATAGACGAACACGTAGCGGAACGGCTTGATCGCGGCCATGTACGCCGCGCCGAACCACCCATTGGGCTTGACGAGGACCGCCATCTGGCCGCGGTAGCCACCCGCCCCGTCCGGGACCCAGCCGAGGTGCATGATCGAGTGCACCGTGCGGTTGGCCATCTCCGCCGCCCACTCGTCCTCCAGCAGATACACCGAGGTCATCGGTACGTCGGTGAAGTCGGGGCCCCTCGGTGCAGCGCGCAGGTCAGCAGGCAGCCGCTCGCGCAGCGACGCCACTCGGACGCCGAGGCCGGTCTTCCGTTTGTCCCAGCCCAGCAGTCGCCCGATCTTCCAGCGCGCATCCCACAGGACGCGAACGATCAGGGGGGCGCCCTCGGGAAAGTTGGGCGCCACGGCCCATGAGACGAGGCGCGGCAGCTCGTCCGGACCGCCTGGCGTCGGCAGCGCCCAGACGTCCTCCAACTCGAAGTCGGGCGCGACCTCATGGATGCGCCAGGGCCGGGAGGTGTGTGCGCTCTTTGGGAGTCTCACGGTGCGCCCGAAACTACGTCTGCGTGACCGCAACGACGTCGGCCTGTGGTCTCGATTACAGGTAGTCCCGCGGGACTACACGGCGTCGCTCAACGGCGGGGCGCCACCAGCCCGCTGTCGTACGCGAAGATCACGAGTTGGACTCGGTCGCGGACGTCGAGCTTTCCGCGCAGCCGGCCGAGGTAGGTCTTGACCGTGGGCTCGGCGATGTGCAGAGCGGCCGCGATCTCCGCGTTCGAGCGCCCGCGAGCAACCTCCAGCAGGATCGCTCGCTCGCGGTCGCTCAAGTCGGCGAGCCTGGAGTCGTCGACCGGCGCGTCCGGCAGGGTGCTCGCGACGTGCTCGAGCAGCCGCCGCGTCGCGGTCGGTGCGACGATCGCGTCGCCGGCCGCCACCGCCCGGATCGCCGCCAGCAGCTCTTCCGGCTCGGCGTTCTTGAGCAGGAAGCCGCTGGCGCCGGCGCGCAGCGCGGGGAACACGTACTCGTCGAGGTCGAAGGTCGTCAGGACGATCACCCTCGGGCTCGCGTCGCCGTCGCGCTCAATCAGCAGCCGCGTTGCCGCGACGCCGTCGAGACCCGGCATGCGGACGTCCATCAGCACGACGTGGGCGGTGGTGACCGCCAGCCGCTCGAGCGCCTCGCGGCCGTCCTCGGCCTCGCCGACCACCGTCATGTCGGGCTGCGAGTCGATCACCATCCGCAGCCCGGCGCGCACGAGCGCCTGGTCGTCGACCAGGAAGACGTGGATCACGCGCGCAGCTCCGCGACGTCGCCCGCAGGCGCCGGCAACCGGGCGCGGACCTCGTAGCCGCCGCCGGCTCGCGGCCCGGCGCGTAACGCTCCGCTGTGCAGCGCGACGCGCTCGCGCATCCCGGCGAGGCCGTGGCCCTGGCCGTCGCCGGCGGCGGCACCGCGGCCGTCGTCGCGGACCGTCAGCTCGACCTCCGCATCGAGATAGCGCAGCACCACGTCCACGCGCCGCGGCGAATCCGCGTGCTTGAGCACGTTGGTCAGCGCCTCCTGGGCCACGCGATGGATGGCCAGCCGCACGTCGGCCGGCAGCTCGCGCGCCGGGCCGTCGACCTCGAGCTCGACCGGCAGGCCGGCGCCGGCGAGCCGGCGGACCAGGGCCGGCAGATCGGCGTCCTCCTCGCCCGAGCGCAGGACGCCGAGCAGCCGGCGCATCTGGACGAGCGCCTCTCGCCCGGTCTCCGCGATCTGCGCCAGCGCTCGGCCCGCCGCGCCGGGATCGTCGGGCGCGGCGTAGCGACCGCCGTCGGCCTGCGCGACCATCACCGCCAGCGAGTGCGCCACCACGTCATGCAGCTCGCGAGCGATGCGCGTCCGCTCCTGCGCCGCCCCGATCTCCGCCTGCTGGTCGCGTTCGACCTCCAGCGCCGCCAACCGGGCACGGCGGCTGACCCGCCGGTCGGCCAGCAGCGCCGCCAGCAACACCTCCGCGGTGATGACCGCGGTCCCGAGCACGAAGCCGTCGAGGACGCCGGGAAACGACGCTCGCCAGGACATCACGGCGCCGCCGACAAGCGCGACGCCCAGCCCGATCGGCGCGAATCGGCTCGGCCCGTGGACAACCAGGTAGTAGAGGGCGACCAGCGGCGCCAGGTCGGCCACCAGCACGTGCTCGGTGACCGCGAGCTGAACGAGGCACGTCGCCGTCACGATCCCGAACACGGCGACCGGCGCGCGCGGTCCGAACACCAGCGGCACGACCAGCGCCACCGACACCACGATCTCCTCGGTCGTCGGCGCCACCGCCGTCTCGTAGGAGACCAGTCGGCCGGACGTCAACTCGCTCGCGACCAGCAGCACCACGACGGCGGCAATGAGGCGATCCCCCGCGAACGGGTGCCGATCGAACCACCGGTGGAGCCGCGCGAGCAGAGTGGCAAGCATACGGCGGCGCGTCGAGCGCGAGGGCTTTGTGGACATTGTGCGACAATGCCCACATGTCTGTGAACGTGTCGGTGCGGCTCGACGACGGGCTGGCAGAGCGCCTTCGCATCCGCGCCCGCGCCGCCGGTGAGAGCCTGTCAGATCGCCTGCGCCGCTATGCGGAGGAGGGCGCACGCCGCGACGAGCACCCGCTGATCACGTTCCGTGACGGCCCGACCGGCCGGCGCGCGGGCCTGGTCGGCGGACCTGATGTCTGGGAGGTCGCGCTCTGGCTCGAGGACCTTGCCGACGAGGCGAATCCCGCCGCCTCGCTCGTCGGGGACGGGGTGGTCACGCGGCCCCAGGTCGACGCGGCGCTGCGCTATCAGGTCGCCTATCCAGACGAGATCGCCGCGCGTATTGAGCTGCACCGCCGCGAGACGGCCGCCGCCGGCACGCGGTGAAGTTGCTGCTCGACGAGATGTACTCGCCGAGGCTCGCGGAGGCGTTACGCGCCGCGAACGTCGACGCGAGCACGGTTGCCGAGCTCGGGCTCGCCGGGCGATCCGACCTCGACGTGTTCGGGGCGGCGGTTGCCGATGGGTACGTGCTGCTGACCGAGAACGTGGCGGACTTCGCCCGCATCGCGGCAGACCAGCTCACCGCCGGGCGTCACCACACCGGCGTGCTGATCGCATTGTCATCGCGGTTCTCACGCCGCCCGGCCGGGCGTGGCGCTCTCGTCGAGGCCGTGCTCACGACCGCCGACGAGCCGCTCGAGGACCGGGTCGTTTTCCTGGAGTGCGCGGATCGTCGATGAGCGACCGCTACGGCCGTGAATTCCCCGCCGAAGAAGACCAGCGGCTCTTGGGCTGCTGAGGTCCGGAGGCGCTCGACCCGCCCCACCACGATCCAGTGATCGCCGGCGGGATGCTGCGCGACGATCTCGCACTCGAGCGAGGCAAGGGCGTCCGTGACCAGCGGTACGCCGCCGGGTCCGAGCTCCCAGTCCAAGCCGGCGAACCGGTCGGCACCGGCGGGAGCGGCGTGGAGCGCGAACCGCTCGTGGCGCCGCCCGAGCACGTTCACGCCACAGCGCCGCGCCCGGCGCATGCGAGACCACGTGAGCGAGTTGCGCGCGGGGCAGAACGACACGAGCGGCGGTTCCAGCGAGACCGATGCCAGCGAGTTCACGATCAGCCCGGCGGGCTGGCCGTCCGGCGCGGCAGTGACGAACGCGACGCCGGTCGCGAACCGGCCCATCGCGTCACGGAACGCGCGCGCGTCGGGTGCCGCGGACGAGCGAGCTGCGGCGGCCGGGGACATCTCAGCGGAGCGGCGCCTCTTCGCCGAGCGCGACGCGGCCGAGGTAGTCGTAGGCGCGGTTGGCGCCGAGTGGGTGCATGAAGGAGCCGGCCTTCACATCGCGGTAGGCGCGCGCAAGCGGGCTGCCGTTCACGTAGCCGGCGCCTCCGGACAGGGCGAGCGCGCGGTCCACGACGCGGGTTGCCGCCTCGCCCACGAATGCCTTGGCAGCCTGGGTCTCGGCGAACAGCGCGCCGAGCTCCTCGGCGCTGCCGTCGGAGGCCGGGTTGGCGGCGCGGTGCTCGTCGATCAGGGCGGCCGCGCGCGACAGGACGCCGCGCGAGGCGGCGAGGTCGACGGCGTTGTCCGCCACCTGCATGCGGGGACGCGCGTCGCCGTTGATGCGCCCGGCGACGCCGCCGCGCGCCAGCCGATCGGCCGACTCGGCGATGCCGAGCGACGCCGCCGCGTGGAAGAGCCCCGCGACCAGGTTGCGCTCCATGTAGGGGAGCGTGTCGCCGGCGCGAAACCCGCCGCGCACGCCGGATTCAGGCAGCTCCATGCCCTCGAACGAGACCGAGTTGCTACCCGATGCGCGCATGCCCAGCCCATCCCAGTCGTCGTGTACCACGACACCGGGCGCGTCGGCGGGCACCATCGCGTAGGCATAGCGCTCGACACCCTCGGCGTCCGCATGGCTCACGGCCACGTACAGGTGAGTGGCCGCGGGCGACATGGTGCAGAACAGCTTGCGGCCGTCGATTCGCCAGCCGGACTCGGTGCGGGTCGCGCGCGTGGCCGGCCGGGTGAGGTCCTGCCCGCGCTCGCTGATGGCGGCGGCCAGCACGACGCCCTCGCGGGCGATCTGCTCGAGCGATGCTGCAAAGCCGCGGGCGCGGCCCTCCGCCCCCGCCGCCTCCGCCACCTGGCGACGGCGCTCCATGTTGAGCACGGCGACGAGGTGCATGTTGACCCCGATCGCAACCGAGGCGTCGCCGCGGGCGAGGCGGCTCGATGCCACGACCAGGTCGTGAGCGGACGAGACGCCGAGTCCGCCGAGCTCGGCCGGGACCGGGGCGGCGAAGTAGCCGGCCGCCTTGAGCGCGGCGATCGCCTCGAATGGATAGCTGCCCGCGCGGTCGTGATCGCCGGCGCGCGCGGCGAGCTGCTCGCCGAGCTGCTCGGCGATCGTCACCAGGCGCGCCCCGGCGTGCGTGCGGGCTGTGAGTTCGATCGGCATGGTGGAGCTCCAATCCGCTTGCCAGGCGCCCCTGGGCCGGAGCGGCACTCCGGCCACGGGGCGCGTGCGAGCCGTTACTCGGTCGTCACCTCCACCGCCACCGGCACGCCGTTGGTGACCATGTCGTAGACGGCCGAACGCGCCTTGGCCCGCTCCACGACCTCGCGCAGCTTCTCCTCCGGCGCGTTGCCGGTCACACGGAACGACACGCCGATCCGCTCGAAGCCGTTGCGCGGCTCGTCGTCGACGCCGAGCGCGCCGCGGACGTCCATGTCGCCGACGAGCGTCGATTCCACCGAAGTGAGCTCCACCTTGCGTGCCGCCGCGACGTAGACGATCGACGTGGTCAGGCAGGCGGCCAGCGCGTGCAGCAGGTACTCGGCCGGGTTGGGCCCGGTGTCGGTGCCGAGCAGGATCGCGGGCTCGCCCGCGTCGATCTCGAAGGCCGCGGCGCGGCTCGTGTCCTCGCCGCCAGCGGCGTAGAAGTCCTTGATCGTCGAGCGGTTGTGGGCGCCCCCGATCCAGCGATTGCCGGCCCGGAACTGGAACCGCGCGAGCTCCGGCTGAGCGCTGATGAGGTCCAGCGTGCCGAACATCCTCTCGGTGTCCACGCCGTTGCGGATCTTCTCGGTCACTGCGGTCACTGCAAGACCTCCTTGTGTCGTTGTGGCTGGTGGGTGGCGTTCATTTCGTTGAAGCGTTCCGTGCGAGGCCGCCGGCGACATCGGCGCAACCACCCAAACCGCCGCCGGACCTCTGGCGGGATGCACGTAGTGACGCGCATGCCGGCAGCGTCGCCGGTCCACCTTCCCGAAACCTTCGCGCGTTCCCGCGTTAGGGTGAGGCCGTGAGGCAGGAGGTCCGCTTCTGCACGGCGCCCGACGGCGTTCGCATCGCGTACGCGAGCCACGGCATGGGACCCCCGCTCGTCAGGACGGCCACCTGGCTCACGCATCTGGAATACGACTGGGAGAGCCCGGTCTGGCGCCACTGGCTCGAGGGACTTGCCGACGGGCACACGGTGCTGCGCTACGACGAGCGGGGTTGCGGGCTATCGGACCGGGACGTCGAGGACTTCTCCCTCGACGCGCGGGTGGCCGATCTCGAGGCGGTCAGGCGCGCCGCCGGACTCGAGCGCTTCGACCTGCTCGGGATGTCGCAGGGCGGCTGTATCGCGGTCGCGTACGCGGCGCGGCACACCGAGCGGATCGGCCGGCTGATCCTCTACGGCGCGTATGCTCGCGGCAGGCTCCTGCGGGACCCGTCGCCCTCGGCGCGCGAGCACGCGGAGCTGATGGTCTCGCTCATACGTATGGGCTGGGGCCAGGACCTGCCGGCCTTCCGTCGGCTCTTCACAACGCTGTTCATCCCCGACGCCACCGCCGAGCAGATGGAGTGGTTCGACGAGCTGCAGCGCGTCACGACCGACGCGGATACCGCGGTCCGCATCCGCAACGCGCGCAATCGCGACGACGTGACCGGCGAGGCGACGCTGGTCGCGGCGCCCACGCTCGTCCTGCACCCGCGGGACGACGGGCTGGTGCCGCTCGCCGAGGGGCGGCTGTTGGCCACGCTTATCCCGGACGCGCGCTTCGTCGTGCTCGAGGGACGCAATCACATCCTGCTGGCCGACGAACCCGCCTGGGGCCAGTTCCGGGCTGAGCTGCGCGCGTTCCTGGGCGCCGAGGAACCCTCGCCGGCCGCCGAGCTGCCGGACCTGAGCGACCGGGAGCTCGATGTGCTGAGGCTCGTCGCGGACGGCCTCAGCAACGAGGCGATCGCGGCGCGCCTGTATCTCAGCGTCCGAACGGTCGAACGCCACTTGTCCAACATCTACGCCAAGCTGCGCGTCTCGGGGAAGGCCGCCCGCGCCGCGGCCGCGGCGCGCTTCTCGCGCTCGCACGAGCCGCCACCGGTCCGCGGCTAGACCCGCTGGACGCCTTGACCTCGGAGTCCCGCCGGCGGTAGAACGACCCCGACCCGCATTACTCCTCAAGGAGGTGCTTCATGATCCAGGACCGTCAGGCGGTCGATCGGGACATCGAAGAGACACTGGGGCTGGTCCCGGAGTTCTTCGAGCGCGTCCCCGACTACCTGCTTCCGACCGAGTGGGCGAGCTTCAAGTCACTGCAGCTCTCGGATCAGACGGCGATCCCGAACAAGTACAAGGAGCTGATCGGGCTCGCGGTGTCCGGTGCCACCCGCTGCCGTTACTGCGCCTACTTCCACACCGAGGCGGCGCGGCTGTTCGGCGCGACCGACGACGAGATCGTCGAGACCGCGCTGATCTCGAAGAACACCATGGGCTGGAGCACCTATCTGAACACGCTCCAGTTCGACTACGACAAGTTCGTCGACGAGTTCGACCAGATCGCCGCTCACGTGCGCGAGCAGATGGCGGCCGGCGCAACCGCCTGAAGCAACCCTGCCGCTGCCCCGGCCCCGACTCCCGGGGCCGGCGGTCAGCCGGCGTCGCGCGGATCCTCGCCCAGGCGATCGCGCGCCCGGTCGAAGTCCGACAGCACCCGCTCGAGGGCGTCGAGCACGGTCGCGGGTGGAGGCTCGGGGGCGGATCGCATCGCCTCGAGGGCCATCCGCGCACCCGCCACGAGCGCGGACAGCTCCTGGCTCGTCGCGGTGACCGTGAAGACGTTCTCGCGAGCGCGCTCGATCCGCATGCCCGCTAACGATGCCCGGCCGACGCGGCGTCCGCACCTTGAATTGCGCTGCTCGATGGGAGATCATCGCGCCGCGCGGCAATTACTCCGGAGGAGAGAAGGGACGGGGAGTCCATGCACGCTCACCTTCATGGAGCGGTCACCATCGACCGGCGCAGATTCGTCCAAGGGGCCGCCGGGGCCGCGGCGGCTGGGCTGGCCGGACCGCTGGCGTGGCCGCAGAGTGCCGAGTCAGGGGGGCGCGGTGATCACGCCGACCCGGTGCCGGCGCCGAGGCCGATCCCGGGCGGCATCGATATTCCGCCGCTCATCCATGTCTTCGTGCCGGGCCCCGAGGGCCAGGTGCTGCCGTTCACCCAGACCGTGCTCGAGGGGTTCGACGTCGAGCCGAGCACGATCACCGACTTCAAGGGCTTTACCGCGCTCGCCTACCTGATCGGAACGGCGACCGGGAGCGACGGCGAGCAATACAACCTTGAGGTCGACATCCGCGGGTTCGAGGGCAGATACGTCGCCGAGGACGGGTCGGTCAACTTCGGGACCTTCGGGTTCATCTGAATTGACCTCTTCGAGCCCGGTTCGGGCTCGTTCGTGCACGACTTCAACGGCGGCATCCGCCCCTCGGGCCTTTTCTGGACTGTTGACCTGCCCGACGGGGCGTTCAGGTTTACTCGAAACGGTAGGCACGCGGTGCTCCAGGCGAAGGACGTGCCGGTGGTCGACAGCTTCACGTTCCTGCCCATACCGCCGGTGAACGTCATCCCGGCCACGGTCAGCTTCAAAGTGAGGTGGGAGGCAACCGGCCCGTTGCTGGAGCTCGGCTCGGGCACTGCCGTGCCGCCGACTGACCGCGCCGCCTTCCTCGGTCGCTTCCGCGAGGCTCGGGCGACGGGGTCGTTCTCGGGCAGGGAGCTTGGGTTCAGCTTCGAGTCCGACCCCGGGGCGAGCTCCGATCGCGGCTTCGCCGAGCTGGGACGCGAGCGGAACGGCGCGTTCCTCTGACGGCCGCCGAGGAATTCCGGCGCCGCTCACGCCCGTGGGCCTGAGCGTCCGCTTCGCGTGCTGCTGGCGCGTTGGCGCTGAAGCCGAGGCGCGCATCGCAATGGCTCGGGCGCCTCACGAGGGCGATGCGCTCGCACACGCGCGTGACGGTATCCGCACGCCGAGCGTCGCGGCGGCCAGCGCCGCGAGCGCGAGCGCGAGCCCGGCGACCGCCAGCATCGCGCCCGGCAGGCCGACGCCGTACGCCCACGCGCCGACGTACGGAGGGCCGGCGAGGAACCCGAGGTAGGCGACGGTCGTGACCGCCGACGTCGCGGTGCCGCGCACGCGGTCGGGGACCCGCGCCGTCAGTACGACCAGCAGCGTCGGGAAGAGCACCGCGGTGCCGGCGGCGGCGAGGCCGAGGCCCGCAAGCGCAACGCCGAGCGTGGAGGCGACCGCCACGAGGCCCGTCCCCGCGGCCGCGAGCGCGGCGCCGGCTACGACCACGAGCGCTGGACGGCGGGCGCTGAGCGGGCCGGCAGCGAAGCGGGTGATCGCCACGGCGCCGGCGAAGATCGCCGGTCCGGCCGCGGCGGTCGCCGCGCCGGCGCCGAGCTCGTCGCGCAGGTACAGCGCGCTCCAGCTCTGATGGGCGTTCTCGACGGCGAACGCGAGCGCGCCCAGCCCGCCGATCGCGAGCAGCGGAGCGAGCGGCACGCGCGCCGCGCGCAGCGACGCCAGCCCGCCGCGCGGCGCTCGCTCACCCGACGCGACAGATCCATCGCCCGCACGGATCACCGCGGTCGCCACGGCGATCGCAGCGGCGGCGACCGCCAGGAACGGCGTCACGACGGGCAGCTCGGCGCCCCGCAGCACGCCGGTGATCAGGCTCGCGACCACGACGGCGGCCGAGAACGACGCGTGCGCGCGAGCGATCACCGCGCCGCCGTCGGCGCGCTGCGCCGCGCCGGCGCCGGTGTTGATCGCCACGTCGGCGGCGCCGGAGGACGCGCCGAGCAGCGCGAGCGCGACGGCGAAACTGAGCATGCTCTGCGCCGCAGCGACGGTCGCCACACCGACGCCGCCGAGGAGCACGAGCAGCAGCGCGGTCGCGCGCGTGCCCCAGCGGTCCACGGCCCGGCCCGCCAGCAGCATCGCCGGCAGCGCGCCGGCGCCGATGAACAGCAGCGCCGTCCCCAGCTCGCCGGCGGTCAGGCCGACCTGATCGCGGATCGCTGGGAGCGACGCTCCCCACGCGCCCCAGACGGCGCCGAAGACGGCGAAGCTCGCGTACGCGTTCCGGGGAGTCATTGTGTAACGATACACAGAATGTCAACCCAGCCGCTTCCGACGACGCCACGCGGACGCTCGTGACTCGCCGGCCGACCATGACCGACGTCGCTCGCGCCGCCGGCGTGTCGGTGATGACGGTCTCGTACGCGTACAGCCGGCCCGCGCGCGTGTCGGCGGCCACGGCCGCGAAGGTCCGCGCCGCAGCGGCGGAGCTCGGCTATCCCGGCCCTCATCCGGGGGCACGGTCGCTGCGCCGCGGACGGGCGGGGAGCGTCGGCGTCGTGCTGGGCGAGACGCTCACGTATGCGTTCGAGGACCCGCAGGCGGTCCGCTTTCTCGCCGGAATCGCCGCGGTCTGCGTCGGCGACGGTGTCGGCATCACGCTCGTCCCCATCACCGGCGAAGCGGCCGACGTGGAGCGCGTGGCGGACGCCGTCGTCGACGGCTTCGTCGTCTGGACGACCGACGACGAGGACCCGGTCCTCGACGCGGTTCTCGCAACAGGGCTGCCGGCGGTCGTGCACGGCGGTCCCCGTCGCGGCGAGCTGCCGGTCGTCACGATCGACAACCGCACGGCGGCACGCGCGATCGGCCGCGAGGTCTTCGCGGGCGCGCGCCGCCCGGCCGTGCTGAGCTTCCCGCTCGACCGCCGGCGCCGCAGCGGCGTGCTGATCGCGCCGGACCCAGCCGCTGCGACGTTCCCGGTCACCCGCGAGCGCCTGCAGGGCTACCTCGAGGCGACCTCCGAGCCGGTCCGGGTGGCCGTCTGCTCACGTAACAGTGCCTCGCAAGGCGCCGCGCTGGCCGCCGAGCTGCTGGCCGCCGGCGATCCGCCCGACGCGATCGCGGCGATGAGCGACGAGCTCGCGCTCGGCGTGCTGCGAACGGCGCCCGGCATGCGCGTCACCGGCTGGGACGACAGCGAGGCGGCGGCGCCCGCCGGCCTGACGACCGTCTGGCAGTCGCTGCACGACCAGGGCGCCGCCTGCGCCCGCATCGCGCTCGGCGGCGACCCGCCCGGCGAGCCGCCGGCGTGGCGCGTGGTCCGGCGCACCTCGCACCGCGGGCCCACGCGTGATGCCGAGTAGGGTCGGGCGCTGAGCGCCACTCGAGCCGCTGGGTCGCGGTCGAGGACCGCGATCCCGCACGCGTCTTCTACCAGGCACGCATCCACCAGGTCTCGGGCCGCCGACCCGACTGAATGCAGCCGGACACGGGCTGGCTTCTATGAGCGGCTCACATCCGTCTCGGACGGCGCTTGGAGGAACCGGATCAGTTCGCTTCGAGGAACCGGATCAGTTCGCCGATGGTGTGGTGGCGGTGCAGCGGGTGGCGGAGCGGGAGCTCGTCGTGGACCTCGTAGCGGTTGCGGCGTCCGACGCGCGTCTTCGTCAGGTACCCGGCTTGCTCCAGCTCGCTGATGATCTGCCCGACCGCTCGTTCGGTGATGCCGACGGTCAAGGCGATGTCCCGCAGGCGCACGCTGGGGTTGGCGGCGATGCATGTGAGCACATGGGCGTGGTTGGTGACGAACCTCCAGGAGTGATTGTCATTTGTTGAACTTGACTGCATGAAAGGGAATACCGTAGTTTCGTTTCCGGCGTCAGATGTTAGTTGTTCACGCGGCGCCGATGTCGGCCTGAGGAGGAGCCATGACGTCAGTGACCATCCCGCCGCGAGACAGCGACGACACGGCTTCACAGGTCGCGGTTCGTGCCCGGGACGTAGCGCGCCGTTACGGCGAGGGCGAGACGGCCGTGCACGCGTTGCGCGGCGTCGACCTCGACGTGGAGAGCGAGCGTCTGACCGCGGTCATGGGCCCGTCGGGATCGGGCAAGTCCACCCTGATGCACATCCTGGCCGGCCTGGACAAGCCGACCTCGGGCGAGGTCGCAGTCGCGGGGATCGACATCGGCGCTCTCGACGACACGGAGTTGACGAAGCTGCGGCGTGACCACATCGGGTTCATCTTCCAGTTCTTCAACCTGCTGCCGATGCTCACGGCGGCGGAGAACATCGTGCTGCCGCTCAGGCTTGCCGGCGGGAGGCCCGACTCGGAGTGGTTTCACGAGCTGGTCGAGAAGGTCGGGCTCGAGGATCGTCTCACGCACCGTCCGTCCGAGCTCTCGGGCGGCCAGCAGCAGCGCGTGGCCGTCGCGCGGGCGCTGGTGTCGCGTCCGAGCGTGATGTTCGCCGACGAGCCGACGGGCAACCTCGACTCGACCACCGGCGGCGAGATCCTTGCTCTGCTGCGCGATTCCGTCGACTCGCTCGGCCAGACGACCGTGATGGTCACGCACGACGCGCACGCCGCGGCGATCGCCGACCGCGTGCTGTTCCTCGCCGACGGGAACATCGTCCGGGATCGCGGGCGCTCCACCGCGCACGAGATCCTCGCGACGCTGGAAGAGATGACCGAGCGATGATCGCCGTCGCGCTGAAGGGGCTCGCGGGCCGCAAGGTCCGCGCCCTGTTGACGGCGTTCGCCGTCGTGATCGGCGTCACGATGGTCAGCGGCACGCTGGTTCTCACGGACACGATCCAGAAGGCCTTCGACGGCATCTTCGGCGCGTCGTACGAGCAGACCGACGCGGTGATCGCCGGCAAGGAGATCGTCAAGGGCTCCCAGAGCGGGGCCGCGACGGTTCCCGAGTCGCTGCTCGCGCAGGTACGGGCGTTGCCCGAGGTCGAGGCGGCCGGCGGCACGATCGCGCCGATCGAGTCCAACCAGGCCGAGATCTTCGGCCGCGACGGCAAGGCCGTAGGCTCGCAGGACGCGCCGCAGTTCGGGCTCGGCAACGACGCGTCGCTGCCGCAGTTCAGCCCGCTCGAGCTCGAGACGGGCCGGTGGCCTGAGGGGCCGAGGCAGGTCGCGCTCGACGCCGACACGGCGGCCGGCGAGAACTTCCGGGTCGGCGACACCGTCACCGTGTCCACGCTCGGAGCCAAGCGCCGCTATGACGTGACCGGGATCGCCACCCTCGGCGGCGTCGATTCGCTCGGCGGCGCGACGATCGCGGTCTGGGACCTGGCCACCGCCCAGACGCTGCTGGGCAAGGAAGGCCGGTTCGACAGCATCTCGATCGCCGCCAAGGACGGGACCTCGCAGGAGGAGCTCATCCGCGCCGTCCAGCCGCTGGTCCCCGCGAGCCTGGAGGTCAGGGACTCCGAGCAACAGGCCGCGGCGGACGCCAAAGAGACCAACGTCATCGTCAACGCCATCCGCTACTTCCTGCTGGGCTTCGGCGGGATCGCGCTGTTCGTCGGCGCGTTCGTGATCTTCAACACGCTGTCGATCACGGTCGCCCAACGCACGCGCGAATTCGCGACGCTGCGGACGCTCGGCGCCTCGCGCAAGCAGATCATGCGGTCGGTCGTGATCGAGGGCCTGGTGCTCGGCCTGCTTGCCTCCGTGATCGGGCTCTTCGCCGGGTTCGGGCTCGCCAAGCTGTTGACCGCGCTCGGCGGCGATCTGCCGGAGGCGGGGATGGTGTTCGCGCTCCGGACGGTCCTCATCTCGCTCGCGCTCGGCACCGTGATCACGCTGCTGGCGTGCGTCGTTCCGGCGCTGCGCGCCACGCGCGTACCGCCGATCGCGGCGGTGCGCGAGGGCTCGACGCTGCCGCCCTCACGCTTCGCCGCGCATTCGCTCAAGACGGCCGTCGTGGTGATCGCGGCTTCCGTGGCCGCCATCTCGGCCGGCATCTTCGCGAGCGGGGTGGGCACCGTGGGGGTCGTCCTGCTGCTCGTCATCGGGATCGTGGCGCTCTTCCTCGGTGTGGCCCTGGCAGCCCCGCACATGGTCAAGCCGCTCACCCGCCTGGTGGGCCTCCCCGCACGTCGCAGCGGCGGCATCGCCGGCGACCTCGCCAGCGCGAACTCCGTACGCAATCCCAGCCGCACGGCTTCGACCGCCGCCGCCCTGATGATCGGCCTCACACTTGTCACCGTCGTCGCGGTGCTGGGCGCCGGAATGCGCAGCACGGTCGAATCAGCCGTGACCGACCAGGTCACGGCCGCCTACATCCTCGACGGCACCGACGGCATGCCGTTCGACGCCGCCGAGGGCGACGCGCTCGCGCGCGTGCCCGGAGTGAACACCGCCTCGCACGTCCGCGTCGACAAGGCGCTCGTGGCCGGTGAGGAGAAGGACGTGACCGGCGTCGACCCCGCGACGATCGCTCGCTTCTACAAGTTCGACTGGACCGACGGCTCCGAAGCGACCCTAGCCCAGCTCGGCACCGACGGCGCGCTCGTCACGCAGACCTACGCCGACGACCGGGAGCTGGCGGTCGGCGATCCGCTCTCGATCCAGACCGCGTCCGGTGACAAGCAAGCGGTCGTCGTCCGCGGCATCTACGACCCGCCCGAGATCGAGCAGATGCTCGGCTCGATCACCATCAACCGGCAGACGTTCGACGAGGTGTTCCCCCAGCCCAAGAACCGGTTCACCTTCCTCGACGCCGGCCCGGACGCGAACCAGGCGCTGACCGCGGCGGCCGCCGGCTTCAGCGACGCCGCCGTACACACCGGCGCCGCGTTCGCGCACGACTACACCGAGAGCTTCTCGGAGTTCTTGAACTTCCTCTACGTCCTCCTGGCGTTCTCGGTCGTCGTGAGCCTGTTCGGCATGGTCAACACGCTCGTGCTCAGCGTGTTCGAGCGCACACGCGAGCTGGGGATGCTGCGGACGATCGGCATGACGCGCCGGCAGGCGCGCCGGATGATCCGCCACGAGAGCGTCATCACCGCACTGATCGGCGCCGCACTGGGGCTTCCGCTCGGCATCTTCCTCGCGCTGCTCGTGACCCAGGCGCTCTCGCAATACGACATCGCCATCGCCATCCCGATCCAAGAGCTGGTGGCCTTCACGGTGGTCGCCATCCTGGCCGGCCTCGCGGCAGCAATCACCCCGGCCCGCCGCGCGTCGCGGCTGAACGTGCTCGACGCGCTGCATTACGAGTGACCCGCACAACACTCGCAGCGCCTCAGGCCTGACCTGGCGGCGCTGGGGGCGCGCTTGCTCCCGCCGGCGCGTCTTGATTGTGTTCGGCTTGAGATGGCACGCGCCGACCCGCGAAGCGCGGAGCTCGAGGGCAACGCCGAGCGGCCCTACGTCGTACGCCCCGAACGCCTGTACACGCGCGACGATCTGATGCAGGGCTGGCAGCCCGGAGCCGATCATTCCGTCACTCTGGACGGCCGGATCTACGAGTACGTCAAGGCGCATGGTGGCCGCGCTCCCGACGTAGAAGAAGGCTTGGCGCAACGCACGCACGATCACTTCATCGACGTCGCGCTGGCGGACTTCCTGGCTCAGACGGGCCGGCCGGTGGTCGGGATCATGGGCGGCTCGAACACCGTCGCGGCCGACCCCAACTACCGGCGCGTCGTCCGGTTGACGGCCTCGCTCACTCAGCGAGGCTACCTGGTAGTCGGAGGCGGTGGCCTCGGGATCATGGAGGCCGCGAACCTCGGCGCATACCTCGCTGACCGCTCCGACACGGACCGCGATCACGCCGTGGCCGCACTTGCAGACGCCCCGCCGCACGAGGACCGGGCCGGTTACATGCGCGTCGCGGACGCCATCCGCGAGCGCTTCGCTCCGGGCGGCGAGAGCTTGGCGATCCCGACCTGGGTGATCGCAGGTGAGCCGATCAGCCAGTTCGCCTCACACATCGCGAAGTACTTCTCCAACAGCATCCGCGAAGACGGAATGCTCGCCGTTGCCAGAGCCGGCATCGTGTTCGCGCCCGGCGGCGCGGGCACCATGCAGGAGATCTTCCAGGACGCCGCCCAGAACGCCTACCGCACGTTCGGCCGCAGCCCTATGGCGTTCCTGGACACTCACCACTATTGCGTCGACACGGGCCTCTACCCGGCATTGGAGCGGCAGGCGGCGCGTCTGGGCTTTGCCGACCTTCTGAGCGTCGGCGATGAGCCCGAGCAGATACTCGATCGCTTCCCCGCGGTCTCGACTCCGCCGAGCATCGACGGTACGCCGGAGATGCTCGTGACGCGCCTGCGCAACGTTCGCTGAAGACAGGGCGCGCAGCAGCCGGCCCGTCATGCCGCCATGGGCAGGAGGTCCCACCGCGGGTCGTCCTCGGTCCATTGGTTCACGATCGCGTCGACGCTCAGGTCGTGGACGGCGGGATCGAGGAGGCCGTTGGCGGTGGCGAGGGCCAGGACCTGCAGGTACGTGCTGACCGACTCCGTCGGAAGCGCAGCGGCGACGCTGGTCACGGAGTCCGCGACCTCGCGCATGTCGACGAGGACGAACACTCCGACCACCTCGGCGCCCGCACCGATCAAGGCGGCGGTGAAGCGCTCGACGGCCGTGCCACTCGAGACTGCGTCGTCGACCAGCAGCACGCGGCGACGGGCTACCTGCGCACCTCGGACCGGTGGCTCGTCGATCTCGTGACCGCGATACCCGGGCTTGCGGACGAACGCGAACGGCACGCCTGCTGCCAGCGATACCGCCGCGGCCAGCGGCACGCCGGCTGTCTCGGCGCCGACGACGACGTCGACGCCGAGGTCGCGGGCGAATCGCGCACCGCGGGCGCCGAGATCGCGCAGCAGCACCGGATCGGCGTACGCGCTCTCCATCGAGAGCGGATGGATCGGAGTTCGGCCGTCATCCCAGCGGCTGGCGCCGGCCCGGACCAGCCCGGGAGCAGTAGCCAGCCGAGTGGCAAGAGCACCGTCGGTCGTGTCGGTCGGTTGGTCGTCCGAGAAGAGGCGCAACTGCTCAGGAATCCCGAACTCCGTGGCCGCGGGCACGAGCGCGAGCAACGGCGAGGTTCGCTCCGGCCGCGGCCGGGGCAGCGTCATGAGTGACGGAGCCGGCGCGGAATAGGCCGGCTGCTGCGGCTCGCCGGCGGGAAACAGCTCGAGCTGCACGGTCAGGTCGCCGTCGGCCCGGGGAGCCGTGTGGAGTCGGACGACGTTGTCCATCGGTTCGTAGGTGTTCACGGTCTCCGCTCCTTCGTGTGTCGCATGGGCTGATGTGAACAGCGTCGCCCTTGAGCCCCCCGGTCGCGCCCGTCGAAGTCCCTGGTCACGACCCTCCAGGGTCCTGGCCGAACCGCTCGAGGGCCCGGCCCGAGGAGCGGCGACCACCGCCGCCGCTGGATTCGGCCGCGCGTTCCGCGAACGCCGGCGTGCACGCCGAGTCGTCTGCGCCGACGCGACCCTCCGACCGCGCCGGATGAGCGCTCGGCCCGGTTGCGCCGGGTCCCGCGCTCTGCGACCGTCGTCTCGGCACCGGTGCGAGCGGCGGGCTTTACCCAGCACATCGTCATGATCGGGGCGGCAACCGCCGGCGTCGCGCTTGCGGGTGCGATCGCGGTCGGTGTGCTCGCCGTCCCGGATCTGGCGGGAGCGCTCCAGGAGGAGGCCCGCTCCTTGGGCGGCTGGATCTACGTCGCCGTGGCGGTGCTGGTGTTCCTCGAGACCACCGCGCTGCTCGGCTTCATGATCCACGGTGAGCTGGCGCTTCTGCTCGGTGGGGTCGCCGCCGAACGCGGCGATGCGTCGTTACTCGTCTTGGTCGCGCTGGTCTGCGCGGCGGCGGTGACGGGAGACCTGGTGAGCCTGCTGCTCGGCCGTCACCTGGGACGCCCGTTCTTCGAGCGACATGGCGCCCGTGTGGGGCTCGGTGCTGCGCGGGTCGCGCGCGTGGACGCCTTCTTCGCGCGCCACGGCGGCAAGGCCCTCTTCCTCGGCCGCTTCACGGGCTTCCTGCGCGCCACGATGCCGTTCGTGGCCGGCAGCTCGGGCGTGGGGCCGCGTCTACTGCTGCCCTACAGTCTTGCCAGCGGGCTCGTGTGGACGGTTACCTTCACCGTGCTCGGCTACGCGTTCTCCGAGTCCTTCGCCGGCGCCGGCGAGACCGCCACGCGTGTCGGGCTGGCCGGCGTCGTGCTCGTCACCACGGCCTTCGTCGTCAGGTCGCGGTGGTCACGCCGTGATGACGAGCCGGTGGCGACGCCGCGCCGGGCCTGAGCGCGGCGTCGCCCGTCCGGCGGTCAGGCCCGGCTCTGCGCCGGGACGCCCGCCCGCGACCACCGGCGGCCGCGACGCGGCCACAGCCGGTCACCGAGCAGCGTGAGCGCGGCGGGGGCCATGAACAACCGGATCAGCGTGACGTCGACGAGCACCGCGGTGGCGAGCCCGACGCCCGTCATCTTGATCACCGGGTCGGGGTCGGTCGCGAAGCCCAGGAAGACGGCGACCATGATGCCGCCCGCGGCGGTGATGATCTTGCGCGTGCCGGCCGAGGCGGCGGCGATCGCGGCGCGGTGATCGGCATGGCGGTCCCATTCCTCGCGGACCCGCGAGAGCAGGAACACGTTGTAGTCGGTGGACAGCCCGAACAGGATCGCGAACATGAACAGCGGCACGTAGGGCACCACGGGCTGCTGCTCGACGCCGAGCAGCCCGGCTCCCGTCGCGGTTTGGAACGCGAGCGTCACCACGCCGTAGGCCGCCGCGATCGAGGCCAGGTTGAACGCGGCCGAGAGGACCGAGATCCGCCAGGACCGGAACGCGGCGAGCAGGAGCAGCAGCGAGAGGCCAACGACCGCGGCGGCGAACAGCGGGATGCGGGAGGCGATCTTCTCGGCCTCGTCGCCGTAGCGCGCGGTGCGCCCGCCGACGTAGGCCGTGGCGCCCGTGCCGCTGAGCGCGGTCGGGATGGCGGTCGCCCGCACGCGATCCACGAGCGCGCGCGTCTGCTCGTCCTGGGGACCGTGGCGAGGCGTCACGGTGATCACGGCGGTGTCGCGGGCCTGGTTGAGGACCGGCGCGTCCACGTTGGCGACCTCCGGGTCCGCGGCGAGCCGGTCGGTGAGCCGGTCGAGCGTGTTCGCTGCCGAGCCGTCCGGCAGTGAGACGGCGACGACGAGCGGGCCGTTGACGCCGGGGCCGAAGCCCTCCGCGAGGCGGTCGTACGCCTGGCGCTGCGTGGCGTCCGGGGTGAGGTTGCGGTCGTCGGGCTGACCCAGCTGCAGGCCGAGCGCGGGCGCGGCGAGCGCAAGTGTCACGGCGCCCGCGGCCACGAGCGCGAGCCCGGGCCGCTTGGTCGCCCACGGGGCGCGCGGGGCCGGCGCGGGCGCGGCGGGGGCTTCCTCGCGGCGCTCGCGCCGCGGCAGCAGCTTGCGGCCGGCGCGCGCGAAGCGGGCGGGCAGCAGCACCACGCACACGATCGCACACGCGAGCACCACGAGCCCGGCCGCCACGCCGGCGCGGCCGACGAAGGGGATGCCGGTGACCAGCAGCCCGGAGATCGAGACGAGCACGATGCCGGCCGCGGTGAGCGCGGAGTGCCCGGCCGTGGCGTTGGCGCGCTGGGCGGCCTCGAGCGGCGGGCGGCCGGCACGCAGTTCCTCCTGCTGGCGGGCGGCGAGGAGTAGCGCGTAGTCGATGCCGGCGCCGAGCCCGAGCATGCCGGCCAGCGTCGGCGCGAGGCCGGGCACGTCGGTCGCGGCGGCGGCCCACAGCAGCGCGCCGATGCCGAGTCCGACGCCGGCGAAGGCGGCGCCCAGGGCATTGCGCGCGGCGCGCAGGTTGCGCAGCACGGCGATCAGCAGCAGGACGGCGATCGCGAGGCCGATCACCTCGCCGATGGGGAAGCCGCCCGTCGCGGCTCCGTCGATCGGTTCGCCGGACATGGCGATGTCGACACCGGATCGCTCGAGGCCGGCCGTGGCGTCCTCGAGGCGCTCGCGCGCCGCCGCGTCGAGATCGGTCGCGGTCTGGTCGTAGCTGACTGTGGCAAAGGCGGTGCGGCCGTCGGGGGAGAGCCGGCCGGCCGTCTGGAACGGATCCTCGACGGCGACGACGTGCGGCTGTCCGGCGATCCCGTCCAGCGCCGCCCGGATGTCGCGCTTGTGCCCGGGCTGATCGAGCACGCCGTCGCCGGCGCTGAAGACCACGACGGCCTCCGTGCCGGACTGCGCCGCGAAGCGCTGCTCGAGGACGTCCTGGGCCTGCTGGGACTCGATGCCCGGGACCGTGAAGTCGTCCTTGAAGCTGCCGCCGACGGCGACCGCTCCGGCGATCACGGCGGCCACGGCGAGCAGCGTGGCGAGGGTGGCCGCGCGCGGGCGGCGGCCCACGGCGGATGCGATGAGGGAGAGGAAGGAGCTCATGGCCGGGCACGATACATGTACTAAGTCTAAAAATCAACTGCATCTAGAATAAGACGGAGTGTTACAATTTCGTGCATGGCCGGCCTGCGCGAGCGCAAGAAGCACGCGACCCGCCTGGCGATCCACGAGGCGGGCATGCGGCTCTTCGCCGAGCGCGGGTTCACCGCCACCACGATCGACGCGATCGCCGAGGCGGCGGATGTGTCTCGAGCGACCGTGTTCAGCTACTTTCCGAGCAAGGAGGAGATCGTCTTCGGCGACGCCGCGGCAGCGATCGACGCGCTCGCGGTGCGGCTGCGGGAGCGTCCCGCCGACGAGAAGACCGTTGCGGCCGTGCGGGCATGGCTCGGCGATCTCAGCGGCTGGCTCGAGCCGGGGCTGATCCTCCAGCTGCGCCTCGGCCGTGAGGTGCCCGCCGTCGGCGCCCGGCGCGCGCAGCTCAACCGCGACATCGAACTCGTCATCGCGACCGCGCTCGAGGCCGAGCTGGGTCCTGGCGAGCGCCTCGCCGCCCGCCTGGCCGCCGCGTCGCTCGTCGCGACGCTCAGCACGATCGAGGAGACCGCGGCCGCCCGCATGGAGCAGGAAGGCCGCGGCCTCAGCGCCGCCGAGATCGACCAGCTGCTCGACGGCGCCCTCGCCTTCGTGCACGCCGGCGTCGCCGCCGTCGCGCCGGGCTGAACGCGGCTCGCGACCCGATTCCCGCGGATTGCCCTATGCGCGGGTGGCTTCGGTGGAGGTGGCTGCGGTCGCGGCGGCCTCGAGCATCTCGCGGAGCTGTTCTTCGGGCACTCCTAACGGCAACACCAGGTCGATGGTGTCGGCGCCGGCCTCGAGCCAGTGGCGGACGGCTTCCGGCGCCTGGTCGTAGGTGCCCATGGCGACCACGTCTCGAGCCAGGCGCTCGGCTGCCGTGTGCAGCCGCGGCGGGCCACCGTTGGCATTCGCGGCGAGCAGCGCTTCGACCTCGTGGCTGAATCCGAACCGGGCGCTGAGCATCCGCGGATACAGCGGGCCCATGCGCGTGAGGTACACAAGCAGCCATCCAGCGGCAATTTGCCTGGAGGTCTGCTCGTCTTCAGCGATCGCGAGCGGCACACTGGCCGTAAGCCGTGTCGGGCTTGGAGACTCGGCGCGCGCCTCGCCTTCGGCGAGCAGCGCGCGACCGTCGGAGAGGCGCGACCGGGCCCACAGGAAGGGCAGCCAATCGTCGGCGAGCTCACCTGCCAGGCGAACCGACCGTGGTGCGAGAGCCGCGACGAGGATCGGGACGTGCCGCTGGGGCGGCGCCCCCAGCCGAAGCGGTCTGACGTTCTGCCGATCGAGCGGCAGGCGGAAGCCCTCGAGTAGCGCCCTGACCGCGACGAGCGTGGTGCGCATCTGATCGACCGGGTGCTGCCACGTGAGCCCGTGCAAGCCCTCGACGAGGGGTGGGCTGCTAGCGCCGAGGCCGAGGGTGAAGCGGCCGTCGGACGCCCGTTGAAGGCTGGCCGCGGCCATGGCGATCGCGGCCGGCGTGCGGCTCCAGACCGGGAGGACCGCCGTGGCGAGCCCGATTCGCGACGTGGCCGCGGCGATCTGCGCGAGCAGCACGACCGCGTCTTGGGTCCACCCCTCGGCGACCCCGAAGCGGGCGTACCCAAGCTCCTCCGCGTGCACGGCAAGGCGGATCGTGGCGTCGGCGTCGGAGTGGAACGGCGTCACGCCGACACCAACGCGGCAATCGTGATCGGGCGCCTGGCCGGTGCCTTGAGTGATCTGGAATGAGGCCATCGCGGGTTGCCTGCTTCTCCGTTTCGAGTGGGTTGCTGTCCGCGAGTCTGCGTTGCAGTGGTTGGCCAACCATTGCGCAAACGTTGTCGCCGCGCTCGGGCGCGGGTCGGGAGGACGGAAGCACGCGCTCGACCGCGATGTTCATGAGGTGCGAGCGCCCGGGCCGCGTCTATCGAGCGCGCGGCGGTCGGCGCCCACTCGTTCGAGCCATGGGGAGCCGGCGCCGTGTCGACGCAGGATCTCGAGCGCCTCGTCGAGCTTCTCGGCAGCGGCCGGTCGGTCCCCGGCGCGACCCAGCCGGCGGCCCCAGGAATGCAGGGCGTCGGCCTCGTCACCGGGCAGGCGGTAGCGCCTGAAGGCCTCCTGCGCGCGGCTGAACGTGGCGTCCGCCTCGTCGAGGCGGTCCTCGCACGTGAGCACGACGGCCTCGGCGAGCGCCACGCGGCCGGCGAGGCCGCGCCAGTCCTCGCCGTCGTTCGCGAGCTCGAGGCACCGCTCGACCTGTGTGCGCGCGGCGGTCACGTTCCCCGCATCGGCGAGTGCCCGAGCGAGGTCCGGGCGTCCCCACAGCTCGAAGTAGCGGGCACCGCCCTCGACGACGATCGCGAGGCCCTTCTCGAGCGACTCCACCGCCGGCGCGAGCTCGCCGCGCAGGTAGCGAACGCGCCCGGCGAAGTAATGCGCCGCCCATTCGTCCCAGCGGTTCCCGCTCTGCCGGCTCGTCTCGAGGACGTCCGCGGCCAGCGTTTCCAGCTCGCCCCAGCGGCCTTCCCAGAGATCGAGCAGCGGCTTGAGTGCGTGGGTGAACCAGGCTGCCTTCGCGTCGGAGAGCAGCCGCCGCGCGTCCGCGAGCTCGCCCCTGGATGCGTGGCAGCGCCCCACGCCGTCGGCGATCTCCTGGCGGTAGGCGCCCACGTACGGGAGGCGCAGCGGTCGCTCGAAGTAGGCCTGCGCCTCGTCGGGCGCGCCCAGCCCCCAGGTCCATTGTCCGCGAATGTTGGAGCTCATGAACGCCAGGAAGGGGCGCTGCTCGCGGTCCGCCACCTCGAAGGCGCGCTCGGTGATCGCGAAGCCCGCGCTGAGATCGCCGGCCACGATCTTGTGCCAGCCGAAGGCCTGCGCCGCGCCCGTCCAGAGGGCGTCGTCGCCCAACCGCTCGCCGATCTCCATCCCGCGTGCCGCGGCCTCGATCCCGTCCGGGATCCGCAACTTGTAGGTGAGCGCGGTGGATACACCGGTCTCGAGGTGACCGAGGGCCTTACGCAGCGGGCCTTGCTCGAGCACCGGCCGCGCGGCGTCGAAATGGCGGAATGCGCGCTCGACATCCAGGTGCTCGGCGTAGATCGAGTCGATCAGCGACTGAGCCATGCCGAGCCGAGAGTGGACCTGCGCCGCTCGCTCGCGCTCGCCGAGCCGCTCGTAGAGCCCGAGCGCCGCTTCCAGATACGCGATCTGGCGTCCCAGGTCGCCCACGACGACCATCAGCTCGCCAAGTGCGACGAGAAGCCGCCCCCGCTCCTGCTGCATCCCGCCGGCGCGCTCCATGATCGCCAGCGCGCCGTCCCAATGGGCAGCCGCCTCCTCCCAGGCCGATAGCTCACGCGCCTTGTCTCCCGCCCGAAGCGAATACTCGATCGCCTTGCTCCCGTCGCCGGACGAGCCGGCGAGCCGGTGATGCAGCGCGAGCGCGGCGACAGCGGCGTCCCCCTCCACATCTTCGATCGCCTGCGCCGCTCGGCCGTGCAGCCGTTGCCTGCGGGGAGCGCTCAGCTCGCCATAGATCGTCTCGCGCACGAGCGCGTGAGCGAAGGCGTGGCTCGCGGCGCCCGCCCCCCCCACCACCGGCTCCGCCGCGCGCGCCCCC
>Ga0081538_10001157_pt1 | contig 27885 bp, 25 predicted proteins | sample TabmetS5T2R1_FD_71022 | JGI IMG/M metagenome (GOLD analysis project Ga0081538, IMG submission 71022) | Tabebuia heterophylla rhizosphere microbial communities from the University of Puerto Rico - S5T2R1 | ecosystem: Host-associated > Plants > Roots > Rhizosphere ...
GATGCGCTCGACCACGTCGGCGTGCTCGGTCTTGATCTCGTCGGTCTGGAGGGCGGTCAGGCGCTGGAGGCGGAGGTCGAGGATGGCCTGGGCCTGGATGCGCGTCAGCTCGTAGCGCTCCATCAGCCCGGTGCGCGCGACGTCCGGGTCGCGTGAGCCGCGGATCAGCTCGATGACCTCGTCGATGTTCGCGATAGCGACGAGCAGGCCCTCGAGGATGTGCAGGCGCGCCTCGCGCTCGGCCAGCTCGTACTGCGTGCGGCGCACTATCACGTCGCGCTGGTGGTCGACGTAGTTGCGAACGATCGGCAGAAGGCCGAGCGTGCGCGGCACGCCGTCGACGAGCGCGACCATGTTCACACCGAAGGTGTTCTGCAGCGGGGTGTGCTTGTAGAGCTTGTTGAGAACGACCTTCGGGATCGCGTCGCGCTTGAGCTCGATCACGAGCCGGATGCCCGACTTATCGGACTCGTCGCGAAGGTCGGAGATCTCCTTGAGCCGGCCGTTCTGGACCTGCTCGACGATCTTCTGCATGAGGCCGCTGCCGTCGCCCCGGCCGTCGCCCTTGTAGACCTGGTAGGGCATCTCGGTGACGATGATCGCCTCCTTGCCCTGGCGCAGCGGCTCGATGTGAGCACGACCGCGCACGACCACGCGGCCACGACCGGTCTCGTAGGCGTCGCGGATGCCGCCGTGGCCAACGATGATGCCGCCGGTCGGGAAGTCCGGCCCCTTCAGGTGCTTCATCAGGCCCTTGACGTCGATCGCCGGGTCGTCGATGTAGGCGACGACGGCGTCGATCGCCTCGCGCAGGTTGTGCGGCGGAATGTTGGTCGCCATGCCGACGGCGATGCCGGTGGAGCCGTTGACGAGCAGGTTCGGGAAGCGCGCCGGCAGGACGAGCGGCTCCTGGCGCGACTCGTCGTAGTTGGGCGTGAAGTCGACCGTGTCGGCGTCGATGTCGCGGAGCAGCTCGGTGGCCAGCCGCGACAGGCGCGCCTCTGTGTAGCGGTAGGCAGCCGGCGGGTCGTTGTCGATCGAGCCGAAGTTGCCCTGCGGCTCCACCAGCGGGTAGCGCATGGCGAAGTCCTGAGCGAGTCGCACGAGCGTGTCGTAGATCGGCGAGTCTCCGTGCGGGTGGTAACGGCCCATCACGTCGCCGACCGTCGTCGCTGCCTTGCGGAACGGCCGCGTAGGCAGCAGGCCGTTCTCGTTCATCGTGAACAGGACGCGCCGGTGCACCGGCTTGAGCCCGTCGCGCACGTCCGGCAGCGCGCGGCCCACGATCACGCTCATCGCGTAATCGAGGTAGGAGGAGCGCATCTCCTCCTCGAGCCCGCGGGGCTCGATGTTTCCGCCGGTCAGCTGCTCAATCGACATGGCTACACATCCAGGTTGGTGACTTCACGTGCGTGCGTCTCTATGAATTCGCGGCGCGGCTCGACGGCGTCGCCCATGAGCATCGAGAAAACCTGATCGGCCCCGCTGGCGTCGTCGATCGTGACGAGCTGCAGGGTGCGGTTCTCAGGGTCCATGGTGGTATCGAAGAGCTGGCCGGCGTTCATCTCGCCGAGACCCTTGAAGCGCTGCAGCGGCACGCCGTCGCGGCAGATCTCCAGCACCCTCGTGCGCAGGTCCTCGAAGGAGAGCGCGTCGCGCTCCTTCTTGCCGAGCACGACGTGGAAGGGCGGCGTGCCCGCCAGCGCCTCGAGCTCCTTGTGAATCTTCACGAAGCCGCGGTACTCGGGCGTCGAGAAGAGCGCGGTCGCGATCCGATACGTCTTGGCCGTGCCGGTCTTGCGCTCGATCACGTGCACGACGATCGCGTTCTCGTCCTCCGAGACGAGCCTCGTCTCGTAGGGCTCGCCCTCCGGGTCGTCGGCCTTCAGCAGCTCGACCACGGCCGCGGCGTCCGCAGCCCCTTCGTCGAGCAGGGCTGACTCCTCCAGGAACTGGATCGGGTCGTGGCCCCATTCTGCGCGGAGCGCCGCAGCCCAGCCCTCGTACTGCTTGAGCAGCCGGCCGTACTTCTGCCAGCGCGGATGGGTCAGGCTGAAGCGCTCGCCCTCGCGGTCGGTGACCTCGAGGGTCTCGAGCTTGTCGCGCAGCAGGACCTCCTCGAGCTCTGACTCCTTCTCGATGTAGATGTCCTGCTTGCCTGACTTGATCTTGTAGAGCGGCGGCTTCGCGATGTAGACGTAGCCGGCGTCGATCAGGTCGGGCATCTCCCGATACAGGAAGGTCAGCACGAGCGTGCGGATGTGGGCGCCGTCCACGTCGGCGTCGGTCATGACGATGACCTTGTGGTAGCGCGCCTTGTCGAGGTCGAACTCCTCGCGGATGCCGGTGCCGATCGCGGTGATCAGCGCCTGGATCTCCTTGTTCGAGAGAACCTTGTCGATGCGGTTCTTCTCGACGTTGATGATCTTGCCGCGCAGGGGCAGGATCGCCTGCGTGTTGCGGTCGCGGCCCTGCTTGGCGGAGCCGCCGGCGGAGTCACCCTCGACGATGAAGATCTCGGCCAGCGCGGGGTCGCGCACCGAGCAGTCGGCGAGCTTGCCGGGCAGCGTCGAGTTCTCGAGCGCCGACTTGCGCCGCGTGAGGTCGCGCGCCTTGCGGGCAGCCTCGCGGGCACGCTGTGCCGCGACGGCCTTGCGAATGATCTGGTTGGCGTCGGTCGGGTTCTCCTCGAGGAACTCGCCGAGGCCCTTGTTGACCGCGGCCTGGACGAAGCCCTCAACGGGGGGGTTGCCGAGCTTCGTCTTGGTCTGGCCCTCGAACTGCGGGTCGGCGATCTTCACGGAGATGATCGCGGTGAGACCCTCGCGGATGTCCTCGCCCTGGAGGTTGGCGTCCTTCTCCTTGAGCTCACCCTTCTGGCGCGCGTAGGTGTTGATCGTCCGCGTGAGCGCGGAGCGAAATCCCGAGAGGTGGGTGCCGCCCTCGTGCGTGTTGATGTTGTTCGCGAACGAGAGCAGGCCCTCCTGATAGGAGTCGTTCCACTGCAGGGCGACCTCGACCTCGCCGATGCCGCTCGACTCCTCGATGTAGACGATCTTCTTGTGGAGCGGCTCGCGCGTGCCCTGGCCGTGCAGGTACTTGACGAAGTCGACGATGCCGCCGTCGTACTGGAAGCTCGTCTCGAAGCGCTCGCCTCGCTCGTCCCGGAAGCCGAGCTTGAGCCCCTTCGTGAGGAAGGCCATCTCGCGGAAGCGCTGCTCGAGCGTCGCGCGGTCGTAGTCGATCGTGTCGAAGATCTCCATGTCCGGCAGGAAGGTGATGCTGGTGCCGTGGCGGCCGGTCTTGTCGCCGCGCGCGAGGTCGCCCATCGGCTTGCCGCGCTCGTAGGACTGGGTGTGCTCGTAGCCGTCACGCCAGACGGTCAGGTGGAGCCACTCGGAGAGCGCGTTGACGACGGAGACACCGACCCCGTGCAGGCCGCCCGACACCTTGTAGCCGCCGCCCTCGCCGAACTTGCCGCCGGCGTGCAGGACGGTCAGCACGACCTCGGCGGCCGGGCGCTTCTCCTTCTCCATCACGTCGACCGGGATGCCACGGCCGTTGTCGGTGACGGTCACGCTGTTGTCGGGATGGATGACGATCTCGACCTCGTCCGCCTCGCCGGCGAGCGCCTCGTCGACGGAGTTGTCCATCACCTCGTAGATCAGGTGGTGGAGCCCGCGCAAGCCGGTCGACCCGATGTACATGCCGGGTCGCTTGCGGACCGCCTCGAGACCCTCGAGAACGGTGATGTCCTGCGCCCGGTAGGTGCCATTGCCCCCGTTCCCTGCCTTCCCGGAAGCGCCCCCGTCCCGCCCGGGGGCAGCGTCGTCGCCCTGATTCTGCTCTCTTCCGTCTTCGGGCTGCTTCGCCAAACCGTTCCCTTCATCTCGCGGCCCGACGGGCCGCTGAAAACACCATGAAAAGCCCCGACACCGTGCCGCCTGTCAACACGGGCCGGGGCGGTACATAAGACCGCCCCTGATATTAGCAGGCTACCCCCCGCTCCGGACGCCCCGAAGCGTTACAAAATGCCCGCAAATCGCGCAAAAACTTGCGCGTTCTCAGCGCGGCGGGAGCGCCTGACGCACCCCCGCCGCAGGTGGCCTTTCGGAGTTCTGGTTGGGAGCTTGACCGCGGGCGCGCCTCAGGCGGCTTCCGCTGGCCCCTCGAAGCCGGTCCGGCCCCCGCTCGGGACCAGGCCGGCGCCATCGACGAGCACGACCGAATGCCCGCTGTGGAGCACGTCGATCGCCTTGTTCAGGGCGCCTTCGTCAAGCGCGGATTTGCGAAGCAGCAAGCGAACCGCGCCAAAGCCGATCACCCGGGAGCGCTCAGCGTCCTCCTGATAGGTGACAAGCGCCACGCGCTCCACACCCGCGAAGGAGCCTCTGCGCTGTGATTCGCGCTCGCCGGTGACGCTGCCCGTGGCGAAGCTGCCTCGCGCCTGGCCGTGCCGCCGCGGCGGCCACGCAAATGAGCCGACCGCTGCGTCGGGCCCGACGGGCCCGGCGAAGCCGCCGCGGGGCGCGCGGCTGGAGCCGCGGAACGGCTCGCTCGTGAGGAGCCGGATGTGGTGTGGCTGAACTCCTGCTGCCCGCAGCTCGTCAACCGCCTGCCGGCCTGCGTCTGGTGTGGGATATGTCCTGATGGTGGGGGCCATCGAATCGTCTCCTGTTTGGAACGTCGGTGTTCGAGGATGGGTCATGGCGGTTGCCCCGGGTTTGCGCCGCGGTGACAGTGGTTGCCGGCTCGCCGTGACGGCGGGAACCTTTGGCGATGGACTTTCGGATCCTCGGCCCGGTCGAGGTCCACGCACAGGGCCGGCCGCTGGCGATCGCCCGTGGGCGCCAGCGCGCGCTGCTCGCACTGCTCCTACTGAATGCCGGGGAACCGATCTCGCGCGATCGGCTGATCGAGGGTCTGTGGGGAGAGCGTCCTCCCGACGGGGCGGTGAAGACGCTGCAGGCGGTCGTCTCGCGTGTCCGCCGCGCGCTCGGCACCGAGGCCGTTCGTCTCGTCAGCGGCAGCTCCGGCTATCAGCTCCGGGTCGAACCCGACGAACTCGACCTCGAGCGCTTCGATCGCCTCTGCGAGGAGGGTCGGCGGGCACTGGCGGCCGGCCGGCCCGAGCGCGCTACAACGCGGCTGCGCCTGGCCCTGGAGGAGTGGCGCGGCCCGGCGCTCGCAGATGTGGCGCTCGAGCCGTTTGCGCCGCCGGAGGTCGCTCGGCTCGAAGAGCGGCGGGCCGCTGCGGTCGAAGACCGGATCGAGGCCGAGCTTGCGCTAGGCCGCGGAGTGGAGCTGGTCGGCGAGCTCGAGGGGCTGGTCGCCCAGGACCCATTCCGTGAGCGCCTGCGCGCACAGCTGATGCTGGCCCTGTACCGCGCGGGCCGCCAGGGGGCGGCCCTAGAGGCCTACCGCGACGCCGTGCTGACGCTCGACGCCGAGCTCGGCCTGCGGCCGGGACCCGAGCTCGAGCGTCTTCAGGAAGCGATCCTCGCCCATGATCCGGACCTGCTCCGGATTGCGCCCACGGCGGGCGAGGCAGCTCCCGACAGCGAGCGCAGGCGCAGCACGGCGACGTTGCTCTTCACCGATCTGGCGGGCTCAGGGGCCCTACGGGCTCGTGTCGGCGAGGAGGAGGCCGACGCGCTGCGCCGGGAGCACGACCGCCGGCTGCACGACGTCCTCACGGCTCATAGCGCCAGTGCGATCAGTGTGATCGGCGACGGCCTGCTGGCCAGCTTCGACTCCGCAGGCGCCGCGGTCGCCTGCGCCGTAGAGATGCAGCGGGCGGTCGACCGACAGGCCCGCGGCGGCCCGCCCAGCCTGGAGCTCCGCGTCGGCATCGCCGCGGGTGACGTCGCATGGGAGGACGAGGACCCATTCGGCACACCCGTCACCGAGGCGCAGCGTCTCTGCGCGTCCGCGCCGGCGGGCGGCATCCTCGCCGCTGAGGTAGTGCGCCTGCTCGCAGGGACCCGCAGCGATGCGGTGTTCGAGGACGCCGGCGAGATGGCATTGCGGGGGCTCGTGCGGCCGGTGCGCGCGTGGGTCGTGCGATGGACCGCTCAGGGGAGCGTTTCAGTTCCTATCGCCGGGCCGCTCGCCGCGGACGAGGGTGCCGCGTTCGCCGGCCGGCGCGACGAGCTTGGCGCACTCCGGTCGGCCTGGGCCGATGCCGTCGCGGGGCGGCGGCGGGGCATCCTCGTGAGCGGCGAGCCCGGAATCGGGAAGACGCGCCTGGCAGGAGAGATCGCCAGGCACGCACGCGAGCGAGGCGGCGTCGTGCTCTACGGGCACTCCGATGAGGGGCTCACCGCCCCCGCCCAGCCGTTCGCCGAGGCACTGGGCGCGTACGCCGCCGCCTGTCCGGTCGACGAGCTGCGCGTCCAGCTTGGCGCCCGCGCTTCCGACCTGCTTGGGCTGCTGCCGGAGCTCGACGACCGCCTGGCGGGCATATCCGAGCCGGCACCCGCCGAGCCCGAGGCCGAACGCCTGCGCACGATGGAGGCCGCCGCGGCGCTCCTCGAGGCCGCCGCTGAGCAGGCGCCCGTGCTCGTCGTGCTCGACGACCTGCACTGGGCCGACGACCTGTCGCTGCTGATGCTGCGCCACGTGCTGCGGATCGACGCGTCCGCGCGGCTCCTGGTGATCGCCACCTACCGTGACACCGAGCCCAGCCGCTCCGCTCTGCTCGGCGAGGTCATCGCGGGCCTGGCGCGGCGCCGGGATGTGGCGAGACTCGAGCTCGGGCCGCTCACCGAGCCCGAGGTGGCGACGATCCTTGCGCACTCTGGGCGGCAGGCGTCACTCGCCAGCCGGGTGCGCGACGTCACCCACGGCAACCCGTTCTTCGTCGGCGAGGTGGTCGCCGCGCTGGGCGGTACCGGCGACCTCGGCGCGGCGCTCACGCCGCGGGTGCGCGACGTCGTGCGCGCGCGGCTGGCCCGACTGCCGGACGGCACGGATCGCGTGCTGGACGCCGCGGCGGTGGCCGGGGCCCAGTTCGATGCCGACGTGCTCGCGGACGCCGTCGATGCCGAGCTCGAAACCACGCTGGTCGCCCTCGAGGCGGCCGAGCGCGCCCGGCTCATCCGCCCCGCCGGCGTCCTCGATCGCTTCAGCTTCGCCCATGCGCTCGTGCGTCAGGCAATCGTCGAGGGGCTGCCGGCCGGGCGGCGCGCACGCCTACACGCGCGGATCGCGCGGGCGCTGGAACGAGCGGCCGCGACCCGCGCGATCGCGATCGACGACCTGGCGACCCACTTCACGGCTGCCGGGACGCTCGTCGACGCCGCCTCCGCCGTGCGCTTCGCGCGGGCGGCCGGCGACGAGGCCGCCGCGAGGCTGGCCTTCGACATCGCAGGGGAGCAGTATCAGCGCGCCCTACATGCGCAGGAGCGACTCCCCGACGTGAGCGAGACCGAGCGGCTCGAGCTCGAGCTCGAGCGTGGCCGGGTCCTCAAGCTCGCCGGAGACGAGCGCGCCGACGAGCTGCTGCGCGCGTTCGCAATCGCCGCCGAGGCACGGGGCGACGGTGAGCTCATGGCGGACGCCCTGTTGGCGATGGGCCTGGACTGGGCCGATCTCATCGAGGAGGACGCCGAGATGGTCGCGCTTCTGCGGCAGGCGCTCGCGCTGCTCCCCTCCGGTGACAGCGCGATCAGGGCGCGGCTGGAGGGGTTCCTGGCGCAGCAGGCGTTCTCGAGCATGCCCGACGGCGAACGCCGGGCGATGGTGGCTCGTGCGCTGACAATGGCGCGCCGGGTCGGGGACCCCAAGGCGGTCGCATCCGTTCTGACCGCGCATTCGTGGATCGTGGCCGGCCCGGAGAGCCTCCCGGAGCGCCTTACGCTCGCCGACGAACTGGTGGCAGTCGGGCGGGAGGCAGGCCTTCCCTACGCCGAGGTCGACGGGCATCACATGCGCTTCTTGGCGTTGGTCGAGCTCGGGGACGTGAAGGCGGCCGACGACACCATCGAGGCGGCCCGCTCGGCCGCGCGAACCGGCAGGGCGCGCGGCACCGTCGCCTTCCTCGTGGCGGCGAGGGCGCTGCTCGCCGGCCGGTTGGAAGAGGCAGAGGCGGAAGCCGCCCGGGCCTACGAGGTCCAGCGTTACGCGGCGTCCACTCCCCCGTCGGCGGCCGAGTCGATGTTCGTGAGGCTGGTGTCCTGTATCCGCCTGGTCCAGGGGCGCTTGGGCGAGCACGAGGGCGCCCGCCGCGCGATGGCGGAGACTGTGACCACGGTCCCGGCCACGTTCTCCGTCGTCTGGGCACACGCGGCCCGGGAGCGGGACGACCGCGACGAAGCTCGCAAAGCGTTCGAGCGCGCGCTCGACGCGGGCCTGCTCGACCTGCCGCACGGGCCCACCTGGACGATCTCGCTGACGTGGGCGGCGGACATCTGCACCTGGCTCGAGGATCGCGATCGGGCGGCCCGGATCTACGACCTGCTGGCGCCGTTCGCGGACGTCATGACGTACCAGTACGGCCCGGTCGGGCGAGCGGTGGGCCGTCTCCTGCAAACGCTCGAGCGGACCGAGGAGGCGGAGCAACGGCTGCGCGATGCGGTCGCGCTCTGCGAGCGCATGGATGCGCGCGCGTTCCTCGCGATGGCTCGTCACGATCTCGGCGAGCTGCTGCTCCCGTCGGCGGAAGGCCGCCGGCTGGTCGACGGCGCGCGAGCCATGGCCGATCAGCTCGGCATGAATCCGCGTGTCTGACCAGACCCCGCTCAGTTCGGGGCCGAACCGACCACGAACCGGAGCCGCTCGAGCGTCCTCCCCTCAGGGCTCCCAAGGGCTTCGTTCAGCCGGGTAAGCAGATCGGGTCCGAGCAACTCGAGCTCGTGCGCCCAGGTGGCCGACTCGCAGGCGACGGTGAGGACGCCGTCACGCTCCGACACGGGCTCCGCGAAGGGCGCCAGACCGGGGCCGGCGACCTCCCGCCAGGCGCCCTGGGCCTGGCCCAGCACGGTGGCCGGCTCGGTCCGCTCGACGACGCTGTCGAGGGCGAGGGCGAGCGGCCGCGGAGCCCGGCGCCTCACGCCGCCACCGCCCGCGTGACCGGGCGAACGGACCCCTCCTCGACGCGCACGAGCCCGCCGTCCGCGAGCGCCGTGCCGGGAACGTGCTCGGGCTCGGTCGCCGTGATCACGGCCTGTCCGCCCGAATGCAGCAGCTCCGCCAGCAGGTCGCGCCTCGAGGCGTCGAGCTCCGACATCACGTCGTCCAGGAGCATCAGAGGGGCGCGCCCGCGGCGCTGCGCCAGCAGACCGCGCTCGGCGAACAGGAGCGCCAGCAGGGCCGCCCGCTGCTGGCCCTGCGAGCCGTAGGAGCGCAGCGCGGCGCCGTCGAGGAGCAGCTGCAGCTCGTCGCGGTGCGGCCCGTGGGCCGTGAAGCCGCGCTCGAGGTCGGCCGTGCGCCGCTCCGCCAGCTCGCCGGCGAGGCCCTCAGCGTCCTCGGCGGGCGAGCGCGGGCGGTAGCGGAGCTCGGCGGTGCCTGGCAGACCGAGGCTCGCGGCGAGCTCCGCAAAGGGCTCGCGTAGGCCGGCCACGGCCTCCGAGCGGTCCTCCATCAGCCGGATCCCCTGGCGCGCCAGCTCGCTGTCCCAGGCGTCGAGTGCGGCCGGGCCCGCCGCCCCTGCCCGGATGCGGGCGATCAGGGCGTTGCGCTGCGCGAGCGCGCGCGAGTAGGCGGCACGGGTCTCGGCGCGGGCCGGCCACAGCGCGGCCACCACCTGATCGAGATGTGCGCGGCGGCCGGCCGGCGCGCCCTTCACGAGCTCGAGCCGCTCCGGCAGGAAGACGCTCACGAGCGGCCTCGCCTCGCTTGCCGACAGGCTGTCGACAGGGCTGCCGTCGACGCGCAGGCGCTTGGACTCGCCCGGCTCGAAGCCGACCTCGATGCGGTGCTCCTGCTCGGCGTCGGCGGTGTCGAGCACCACACGCGTGACGGATGCCCCCCGGCGCACCAGCTCGCGCTCGTTCGACGTGCGCGGAGATCGCGCCGTGCAGCCGAAGTAGAGACCCTCGAGCAGGTTGGTCTTGCCGGCGCCGTTCGGGCCCGCCACGACGGTCAGCCCGGGCGGGATGCTGAGCTCGGCCAGCTCGTAGTTGCGGAAGTCGCGCAGCTCGATGCGCTTCGCGACCATCGGGTCTACACGTTCAGGCGAATCGGCATCACGAGATAGCGGAAGCCGGCATCGTCGGCGCCCGACTCGATCAGCCCCGGCCGCAGCGGACTGATCAGCTTCAGAACGAGCTCCTCCGACTCGGCGCTGTCGAGACCGTCGCGGAAGAACTCGGGGTTGAAGCCGATCTCGAGCTCCTCTCCACTGAACGGGACCGGCAGCGACTCGCTCGCCTCGCCGACGTCGGGGGTCTGCGCGGAGACGTCGAGGGCGCCCTCACTGAAGCGCAGCCGCAGCGGAGCGTTCTTCTGGGCGAGCAACCCGATGCGGCGCACGACCTCGAGCAGCTCCTCGCGGCTCACCTTGAGCTCGTGCTCGTAGGACTCCGGCAGCAGCTGCTGGTAGTTCGGGAAGCGGCCCTCGACGAGCCGCGACGACAGCACGACGTCGCCAACCGTGAAGACGACCTGGTTCTCGAGCGCCGCGACGTTGATCGTCTCCGCCTCGCCGGCGGTTGCGATCCTGCCGAGCTCCTGCAGCGTCCGGGCCGGCACGTTGGCCTCGAGGTCGCCGCTCAGCGCGGCGTCGAGCGTCGTCTCCTTCACGCTCAGCCGGTACGAGTCGGTGGCAACCATGCGCAGTTCGGTGCCGCTGGCGGTCACGAGGACGCCGGTGAGGTGCGGTCGGGTCTCGTCCCGCGAGGCGGCGCGGGCGACCCGGGCGATCGTGTCGACGAATGCCGCGGCCGGCACGCTCAGACCGCCCTCGGCGGGCGCCTCGGGCAGCTTGGGGAAGTCCTCGGTGGGAAGCGTGCGCAGATGGAAGCGTGCGGGTCCGCTCACCACCTCGACGTCCTGATGCGAGCTGCGGTACTCGAGCGTCAGCTCGTCCTTCGGGAGCGAGCGAACCACTTCGAGGAGCAGCCGCGCGGGCACCACCGCCTGGCCGGCGGCCGCTTCCCGCGTTTCGAGTGAGACGCGCACGCCGAGCTCCATGTCCGTCGCCTGGAGCTCAGCGCCGCCTTCCTCGACTCGGAGCAGGACACCGGAGAGGGTCTGGATTGCGCTGCGGGTGGAGGCGCCGCGGACGGCGATGCCGAGCCGCGCGAGGAACGTTTCACGGGAAACGGTGAGCTTCAACTGATGCTGCCTTATCTCTTGAAGTAGTTGGGGCTGTAGAGAACCTTGACATCCCGCGGGAGGTCAGGCGGGAAGCGGGATGGTGCCTGTGAGGAAGCTGTTGATTCTTCCATCACGGCCGGTCGTCAGGCGGGACGGCCGAGTTGGCGCCGGAGCTTGTCGACCGCACTCTGCACATCCGGATCGCTGCTCATGGCGGCGCCGATGCGGTTGACGGCGTGCAGGACCGTTGTGTGGCTGCGACCGCCCATGCCGCGGCCGATCTCGGGGAGGCTGTGCCCGGTGAGCTCGCGGGCGAGGTACATGGCGACCTGACGGGCGGTGGCGACCGAGGGCCGGCGGTCGCGTGCCAAGAGCGCCTGCCGTTCGACCCCGAACTCGCTCGCGGCGGCGTCGATGATCTCGGCGATGCCGCAGGTCTCCGTGCCCGTGTCGGCGCCCAGGCGCTTGAGCACGTGCCGGGCCAGCGCGGGTGTCGGCTGTTCGCCCTTCAGCGAGGCGTAGGCCACCACCCGGATCAGCGCACCCTCGAGGGCCCGGACGCTGGTGGCCACACGTGTGCTGATCTCGGCCAGCGTCGCCTGGTCGACTTCGACGCCGTCGAGCCGGGCGCGCTTGGCGAGGATGGCCTGCCGGGCGGTGGCTGCCGGCGGCTCGAGCTCGACCACCAGACCCGCCCGGAAGCGCTCGATCAGCCGTTCCTCTATGCCTGGGATGTCCTCCGGACTGCTGTCGGAGGTCATCACGAGCTGGCGGCCCGAGTCGAGCAGCGAGTTGAAGGTATGGAAGAACTCCTCGCGCGTCTTCTCGCGGCCGGCTAGGAACTGGACGTCGTCGACCAGGAGGACGTCGGCCTCCCGGAAGCTCTTCTTGAAGCGAGCCGTGCGCCGCCCGCGCACGGCGTCCACGAACTCGCTCGTGAACTCCTCGATCGTGGCGTAGCGGACCGTCATGCCCGAGCCGAAGCGCTCCACGTAGTTGCCCACGGCGTGCAAAAGATGCGTCTTGCCCATGCCGGGCGATCCGTACAGGAACAGCGGGTTATAGGAATGGCCGGGGAGCTCGGCGACCGCAAGCGCCGCCGCGTGGGCGAAGTGGTTCTCCTCGCCGATGACGAACTGCTCGAAGGTGTACTTCGGGTTGAGGTTCGAGCCGGCCGCCGGCTTCGACGGCCTGGCGACGGCTTTGGACCCGTCGTCGGCCGGCGCGCGCCACTCCGCCCCCACGACCTCGACGGTCGCGCGCTCGTGGAAGCGCCGCTGCGCCGCGCGCCGCAGCAGAGGGAGGTAGCGCTCGGCAACAGAGGTGCGGATGTGCTCAGGCGCGCGGATGTAGAGCGTCCGGCCGCGCACCCCCGCCAACTCCAGCGGCTCGATCCAGATGTGGAACTTGAAGTCCGCAGTCTGCGCGCGGAGTTCCTCGCGGATGTCGTCCCAGATCTCGTCGAGCGGTTCGGGCAAGGGCAGTCGCGGCCCTCCTCTGGGGCCAGTTCGAAGATCCGTTCAGGAGGAGGAAAACGAGCGGAGAGACGGCCGCCGCTGCCCTCGGCCGGCCGAGTGTACAACGGCCCTCATGGCCCTCGGAAGGGGTATCCGGCGGGCTCCCGCAAAACGCGAGAAAAGCGTCGCGGCGGTTTCGGCCGAGGCCGATCGACAGGAAATCGACAGGCGTCCGGGGCGCGATCTTGTACCCTGGCTGCTCCCGATGAAGCGCACCTATCAGCCGAAGAAGCGCAAGCGTGCCCGTACCCACGGGTTCCGTGCGCGCATGTCCACGCGCGCGGGCCGCAAGCTGCTGAAGCGCCGCCGGGACAAGGGTCGCAAGCGGCTGACCCCGTAGAAGCCATGGCCGATCGTGCGCGTCGGAAGCGCCGCAGGCTGTCCCGCAGCGGTGAGTTCGAGCGCGTCTACCGGGAGGGCCGCTCGCACGCGAGCCGCTATCTCGTGGTGTACGCGTTTCCGCGCTCCGAGGACGACGGCGACGCTCGGCTCGGTGTCTCCGTCGGGCGCAAACTCGGCGGCGCAGTGGAGCGCAATCGCATCAAGCGGCTGCTGCGCGAGGCCTTCTGGGCGGGCGCCGAGTCGCTGCGGCCGGGGCACGACTTCGTGATCGTCGCCCGGCCGGCGGCCGGCGAGCTTGTGGCGAACGGCGGGGAGGCCGCAATCGAGGACGAGCTCCGCAGCGTGCTCTCGGACGCCGGCCTGTCGGGGGAGGAGCCGCGGCCGTGACGCAGGCGCTGCGCACGCTCGTCACGGCGCCGGTGCGTCTCTACCAGCGCGCGATCTCCCCGGGTCTCCCGGCCCGCTGCAAGTACTATCCGACCTGCTCCGAGTACGCCGTGCAAGCCGTGCGTAGCTACGGTGTGTTCAGGGGCGTCGTGCTGGCCGCCTGGCGGTTGCTCCGTTGCAACCCCTGGAGTCACGGCGGCGTCGACTTCGTGGAGGACCAGAAGCTGTTCCGCCCGCGCCCCCAGCCCTAGCCCATGTTCATCGCCAACGTCCTTCAGCCCCTCATCGACGCCTGCCAATGGGTGCTCGAGTTCTGGCACGGGATCATCGGCGACGGGCCCAACTCCTGGGGCTGGTCGATCATCCTGCTGACCTTCACGGTCCGGATCCTGATCCTGCCGCTCACGTTCAAGGGCGTGAAGGGCATGCAGCGCCTGCAGGTGCTGCAGCCCGAGATCAAGAAGATCCAGGAGCGCTTCAAGGACGACAAGCAGCGCCAGCAGCAGGAGATCATGGCCTTCTACCAGCGCGAGAAGGTCAACCCGCTCTCGTCATGCCTGCCGCTGCTGCTGCAGATCCCCTTCTTCATCGCGCTCTTCTACCTGCTGCGCTCGGACGCCTTCAAGGAAGACATCGCGAGCAACCCGGGCTTCTACCCGATCGACAACCTCGCCGAGAAGGTCACCGGGGATCCGGTGCTGCTGGGCGGGTTGATCGTCCTCTACGTCGGCACGCAGCTCGCCGCCAGCGCGGTGACTGCGCTCAGTGCGGATCCGATGCAGCGCCGCATCATGCTGGCGCTGCCGTTCGTCTTCGTCATCTTCATCATCAACTTCGAAGCGGGTCTGATCCTCTACTGGATCACCACCAACGTGTGGACGATCGGGCAGCAGCTGCTCGTGAGGAAGCTCTACCCGAAACCCGTGATCGAGGCCGAGCACGAGCGCGAGATGGCGGCGTCGACGCCCGCGCGCGGCAAACCGCCGAGCACGGTCATGGCCGCCGCGGACGGCGGCAACGGCAAGGACGGCAAGGACGGCAAGGACACGAAGGACGCCAAGGCTGGGAAGGACGCCGGCAAGCCCGCGGCGAAGACCGGAGCCTCGGCACGCTCCGGCGGCGCCCGGACCAAGGCTCCACCGGCCTCGCCGCGCAAGAAGAAGAAGCGCTCCGGTCGCCGGCGCTGAGAGGATCCCCGTCATGTCCGTGAGCGAAGAGCCGCGCCCCGAGGAGCTGGTGGCGGAGGCCGAGGGCGACAGCCTCGGCGAGGCGAAGTGGGCCGCCATGAAGGCGCTCGAGCCGCGCTTCCCGGGCCTGAACGCCGAGTGCGTCAGCTTCGACGTCGTCGAGGAGCCGACGGACGGCCGCGCCGCGCGCGTGCGCGCCGAGGTCGACCTCGAGTCCTGGCGTCGGCTCGCCGACGAGATTCCGCAGGAGCCCGCCGAGCGGGTGCGGGCGATCGTGGCCCGGGTGGTGCACGCGCTCGGGCTGCGCGCCACCGTCGACATCGACGAGAGTGCGGACGAGATCCGCGCCACCGTCAACGGCGACGAGCTCGGGCTCCTGATCGGCAAGCACGGGGCCACGATCGACGCGCTCCAGCACCTCGCGTTCCGCGCCGCTTTCCTCGGCTCGGAGGAGCGCAAGCAGGTGACGATCGACGCGGCTGGCTATCGCGAGCGACGCGAGGGCGCGCTGCACCGGATGGCCGACCGCGCTGCCGCCGAGGCGATCCGCTACGACCGTGCCGTTGAACTCGAGCCGATGCGCGCCACCGAGCGCAAGATCGTCCACATGTATCTGAGCGAGCGCAGCGACGTCGAGACGCACAGCGAGGGCGACGAGCCCGATCGGCGCCTGGTCGTCTCGCCCACGCGCGGCTTCCGCGACTGAGGCGAGCCCCGGCGGTTTGAGCGTTTCACGGGAAACGCTCGAGGAGCTCTGCCGGCGCTTCGGCCTGCCCAAGGCCTCCGCCGGCCAGTTCGAGCGCCTGCTCGAAGCGCTCGCGGCCGAGGCGGATCCACACACGACGGTCGCCGACCCTGTCGACGCCCACCTGGCGGACTCGCTGAGTGGCCTATCCGTCTCGGAGGTCGGCCGGGCGCGACGGATCGCGGACGTCGGGTCAGGTGCCGGCTTCCCCGGACTGGCGCTCGCAGTCGCGCTGCCGGAGGTGCAGGTCGACCTGATCGAGTCGGCCGGCCGCAAGACGGCGGTAGCCGCACGGCTGGCCCAGGCGGCGGAGCTGACGAACGCGCGTGCGCTCACGGCCCGCGCCGAGGAGTGGGCAAAGCTGCCCACGCAGCTCGGGGGCGGCCGCGAGGCCTACGACGTCGTTACGGCGCGGGCCGTGGCGCCGCTCGCAGTGCTCGTGGAGTACGCGGCGCCGCTGCTGCGCTCCGGCGGAGTGCTGGTGGCCTGGAAGGGCGCGCGCGACCACGTCGAGGAGGCCGGCGGGACCAAGGCGGCGGCGCGCGTCGGGATGGAGCTTCGCGGGGTCGAGCGGGTGGTCCCGTTCGAGCGCGCGGAGAACCGGCACTTGCACGTTTTCGAGAAGACGGGCCCGACGCCAGGGGAGTTCCCGCGCCGGCCCGGGATGGCGCGCAAGCGGCCGCTCGGCTGAGCGAGGTCGTCAGCGGCTTCGCGGCGGCGGCCCGAGAATCACGCTGTTGCGTCGCCAGCGCTCGATCTCGCAGGAGTTCTCGAGTGTGAAGCGGGTGTCCACGCGGACCCCCAGAACTGCGCCGCGCACGGTGGCCGTGGCCGGCCCGCCGAATATCGCCGCGCAGGCTCTCCCGGGCCTGGTGGGCGCCAGGTCCGCCGCGGTGAAGCCCTCGAGCTCGTCACATTCCGGGCTGCCCGGCGAGCCGGGGCCGAAGCGGGCGCATCTGATCGTGTTGTCGACTTCCGGCCCACCCGGCCCCTCGGGCCGGACCACGACATCGAGACTCGCCGCCTGCGGCCCGTACCGGCCGATGATGTCCTTGTCGGTGCCGCAGCCGCCGCCCGCCACTACAACGCCGATCAGAATCGAGGCGGCCGCGCTCCTCATCCCCCTCTGTATAGACCAGCGGCCCGAACCGTCGGTCTGAAGGGTTCGCGCACGAATCGTCGAAGGCTGTTCCGACCGGGCCACTACGTACTTTCAACCCCGATGGGGAGCGTTCTCGCAGTCGCAAACCAGAAGGGCGGCGTGGGCAAGACCACGACCGCCGTCAACCTCGGTGCCAGCATCGCCGATGCCGGTTATCCGACGCTGCTCGCGGACCTTGACCCGCAGTGCAACGCAACGGTTGCACTTGGGCTGGCGAAGGACAGCGAGCCAAACATCTACGACTGCCTCTCCGGCGAGCTCGAGCTCGCCGACGTCGCCATCGCGAGCGGCGTGGAACGCCTCGACGTCGTCCCCTCGACGCCTGAGCTGGCCGGCGCGAACGTCGAGCTGCCGCGCATCGCCGGCTCCGAGACGATCCTTCGCGAGCGCCTCGGCGACGTCCGCGAGCGCTACCTGTTCACGCTGCTGGACTGCCCGCCGTCGCTCGGGCCGCTGACGGTCAACGCCCTCGTTGCCGCAGACAAGGTGATCGTCCCCGTGCAGACCGAGTACTTCGCGCTCGAGGGGCTCGCGCAGCTGCTCGATACGCTCTCGCTCATCCAGCGCGAGCTCAACCCGAGGCTGACCGTCGCGGGGATGATCCTCACGATGCACGACGGACGGACGCGGCTCGCGCGCGACGTTGAGCGCGAGGTCCGCGAGCACTTCCCCGAGCTCGTCTTCGACACCGTCGTGCCGCGCAACGTGCGGCTCGGCGAGGCGCCGAGCTTCGGTGTCCCGGTGCTGCGGCACGCGCCCCAGAGCGCCGGCAGCGCGGCCTATCTGAAGCTCGCCAGGGAGGTGGCCGCACGTGGCTGAGGCCGACCGGCGCGGCATGGGAAGAGGCCTCTCGGCGATCCTGCCGCGCGCCCAGAAGGGCGAGGAGGGCCTGCGCGAGATCCCGGTCGAGCTCGTCGGACCGAACCCGCGCCAGCCACGGCGCAGCTTCGACGAGGACGCGCTCGCTGAGCTGGCCGAGTCGATCCGCGCCCGCGGCGTGCTGCAGCCGATCGTGGTGCGCGCGCTCCCGGGCGGGCGCTACGAGCTCGTGGCCGGGGAGCGCCGGCTGCGGGCCGCGCGGATTGCGGAGCTCGAGAGCGTCCCGGCGATGGTCCGCGAGGCGGACGACTGGGAGCGGCTCGACCTGGCGCTGGCGGAGAACATGGCGCGCGTCGACCTGAACGCCGTCGAGGAGGCGCGCGCCTGCGCGATGCTCGTCGAGGACCTCGGGCTGACCAAGGAGGAGGTCGGCCGCCGGGTCGGGCGCAGCCGCGTCGCGATCTCGAACCTCATCCGTTTGCTCGAGCTGCCCGAGGAGGCGCTCGAGCTGATCGAGGACGGGCAGCTGAGCGAGGGGCACGGCCGCGCGCTGCTTCTCTGCAAGGACCACGGAACCCGCCGCCGGCTCGCCTTCGATGCTCGCGACGCCGCCTGGTCGGTGCGCGAGACGGAGCGCCGCGCTCGCGAGGCGGAGACCGGGGAGGAGGAGCCGCGCCGACCGCGGGCCGTCATCCATCCCGATCTGGAGGAGGCGCTGGCGGCCGCAGAGGATGCGCTCTCGGCCGCTCTCGGGCGCGAGGTCCGGGTCAAGGCGCGGGGTGAGGGCTGCCGCGTCGAGCTCGACTTCGACTCGCCCGCCGAGGTGGTGGAGCTGGCCGAGCAGCTCCTCTCCAGGGGCTTCCGGCGGGCCGCCTGAGGCCCGGATGCCGGCGCTATCATCACCGGTCCCGGGCGATTAGCTCAGTCGGTTAGAGCGCGTCTCTGATAAGGACGAGGTCCCTGGTTCGAGTCCAGGATCGCCCATCGTCGCCTGTGTCGCTCGTTCATACTCGAGCTCAACAGGCGAGTGCCGAGGGGGTCCCGGGCGGGGCCCCCTTGCCGTTCGGGGGGTGTCAGGGGCACAGCTTCCAGCCCGGACTAGACTGTCGTGGAGCCATGCAGGAGATGGTCATCTACGGCGTCAGCTTCGACATGGTCGGCAAGCAGCCGATCGTGCTTCTGAAGACCCGCGACGGGAACAAGTTCCTGCCGATCTGGATCGGGCACCCCGAGGCAGCCGCGATCCTGATGAAGCTTCAAGGAGCGAACACGCCCCGCCCGATGACCCACGATCTGATCAGCGAGATGCTCTCGGAGCTCGAGGTGTCCTGCACGCGCGTCGCGGTCACGGAGCTGCGCGAGAACACCTTCTACGCCGAGGTCACGCTGCAGCTCAACGGCCGCGAGATCCCGATCGACTCGCGCCCCTCCGATGCGCTCGCGCTAGCGGTTCGCACCGGTGCGCCGATCTTCGCCGCCGAGGACGTGATCACGGAGTCCGCGATCGAGTTCGAGCACGAGGTGGAGGACACCGAGGAGGTCGTCGAGAAGTTCAAGGACTTCCTCGACAACGTGACCCCGGAGGACTTCGCCGGCGGCTCCGACGATCCCGAGTCCGAGCCCGAGCGCTAGAGCGGCTAGGCCGGCTGGCGCGTGAGCGCCAGCTCCAGGATCCGCTCGATCAGCGCGTCGAAGGAGATGCCCGCCGCCTCCGCCGCCTGAGGTAGCAGGCTCGTCTCCGTGAGGCCAGGGATCGGGTTCGTCTCCAGGATCGTGAGCTCGCCGGCAGCGTCCAGCATCAGATCGACGCGCGCGAACGCCGAGCAGCCCAGCAGCCTGTAGGTGCGCAAGGCGAGCTCCTGCGTCGCTTCGGTCAGCCCGGCGGGAAGGTCCGCTGGGCAGACGAAATCGGTGCGGCCGATCTCGTAGCGGGCCTCGAAGTCATAGAACTCATCGTCGCGCGGCACCGCCTCGACGACCGGCAGCGGCTCGTCGTCGAGGATCGATACGGCCAGGTCGCGGCCGGCGACGTGGCGCTCGAGCAGGACCCGCGAGTCGTACGAGAACGCGGCGACGATCGCCGCCGGGACGTCCGCCGCGCTGCGCGCGAAGCGGATGCCAAGCGCTGACCCCTGGGCCGAGGGCTTGACCACGATCGGGAACTCGAGCCGCTCCTCGATGGCGGCAAGCGCGTCGGCCGCCCCAAGCTCGCGAAACGCGGTCTCGTTGAAGGCGAAGAAGTCGGGCGTGGGGATGCCCGCCTCGAGCATCAGGTGCTTGGCCAGAACCTTGTCGCTGGCGCGCGAGCAGGCGAGCACGCCGGAGCCCGTGTACGGGATGCCGAGGATCTCGAGCAGCTCCTGAACGGTTCCGTCCTCGCCGTCGCGGCCGTGCATGGCGACGAAAGCGGCGTCAGGCTCCGCTTCACGCAGGCGCGCGATCAGATCCGCGCCGACGTCGATCGCGACCACCTCATGCCCGAGCCGCCCGAGCGCGTCCTCGACGCGCGCCCCTGAGCGCAGGGACACCTGGCGCTCGAGCGAGCGACCGCCCTTGAGGACGGCGACGCGACTCATTCGCCGCCCCGGGCCCGCCGCTCGCGCTCTGCCGGCGTCGGCATGGGCACGACCTCGCCGCCGCCGCCGGGCTCGACCCGCAGCTCGCCGGTGAGCGTCCCGTACAGCTGCACCTGCTCGGTCACGACCTCGCCGATCCGGCGGATGCCCTCGCGGATTCCGTCCTCGTCGGAGCCGGAGAAATTGAGCCGCATCGAGGAGCGCCCGCGGCCGTCGAGGAAGGCAGCCTCGCCCGGCACGAACGCGACGTTCTCGCGCAGCGCTCGCGCCAGCAGGTCGGTGGTGTCGATGAAGTCCGGCAGCGTCGCCCAGATGAACAGCCCGCCCGAGGGCCGCGTCCACTCGGCTTGAGGCGGGAAGTGGTCGGCGAGCGCGTCGAGCATCGTGTCGCGCCGGGTGCGGTAGCTATCGGTGAGCGACTCGACGTAGTCCTGCCAGCGGCCGCGTTCGAAGTACGCCTTGACCATCAGCTGCGAGAGCGTCGACGTACAGAGATCGGCGCCCTGCTTACCGAGGTTGATCTTGTCGAGCACCGGCGCGGGCGCCACGACCCAGCCCAGCCGTATCCCGGGCGAGAGGATCTTCGAGAAGGTGCCGAGGTACATGACGTAGATCCCGCCGTCGAGCTTGTAGAGCGGCGGCAGCGGCTCGCCCTCGTAGCGCAGCAGGCCGTAGGGATTGTCCTCAAGCACGAGCAGCTCGCGCTCATGCGCGATCTCGATCAGGCGCCTGCGCCGCGCGAGCGACATCGTCACGCCGGCCGGATTCTGGAAGGTCGGCACCGTGTAGATGAACTTGGGCGTGCGGCCCTCGCGATCGAGCCGCTCGAGCGCCACCTCGAGCAGGTCGACGCGCATGCCGGCGCCGTCCATCTCGATCTGCACGACGTCGGCCTGATAGGCGCAGAAGACCGGCACCGCGCCGGGGTAGGTCGGACCCTCGGCGATCACGACGTCGCCGGGGTCGAGCAGCGTTTTGGCGACCAGGTCGATCACCTGCTGGCCGCCCGTGGTGACGATCATGTCCTCGGGATCGACATGCATGTCCTCGCCGGCCATCACCTGGGCGATGCAGTCCTTGGTCTCCTCGAGGCCCTCGGTCGGTCCATATTGGAGCGCCTTGGCGCACGACTCGGTCGCAATCCGCTGCGTGACGGCCGCGAAGGTGTCGGGCGGGAAGCTGCTCGTGTCGGGCAGTCCGCCCGCAAGCGAGATCACCTCCGGGCGCGCGGTGACCGCCATCAGGTCACGCATCGCCGACGACTTCATGACCTTCGTGCGCGTGGCGAACAGCCCCGCGTAGCGCTCGAGGTCCCGAGAGTTGCTCATTGCAGACGCGCCCGCCCTGGCCGGGGAGCTAATCTCACCGACCGCAGGCTACCGACCTCGCCTGATCCCAGATGAGCCTGTTCATGGACATCGGCACCGGCGCCGGGCTGGCTGGCGCGACCGGCGTGCGGCCCTACCTGCCGCCGCTCCTCGCCGGCGCGCTCGCGCGCTCGGACACCGGCATCGACTTCGACGGCACCGACTGGAGCTTTCTCGAGTCGCCCGTCTTCCTGGCCGCGGTACTGGCACTCGGGGTCGCGGCCTACCTGATCGAGCGCAGGGACGCGGGTCCGCCGGCGCCCGAGGGGCGAAGTCCCGTAGAGCTGTTCGCCGGCATCGTCGGCATCGTGCTCGGCGCACTGCTGTTCGCCGGGGCGCTCGCGGACGGGGGTGAGGAGGGCTGGATTGGCCTTGTGCTCGGGCCGCTGTGTGCGGCACTCGGCTGGCTCGCCGTCGGAGGACTCGTGGAGCGAGCCCGGCGCCGCCTCGAGGGCGGGGCTGCCGCGCTCATGACCGTCTACGCCGACATTGCCGCACTCATCCTGGCCGCGATCGCGATCTTCGTGCCGCCGCTCTCGTTCCTCGCGTTGATCGGCTTCGTCGTCCTGCTTTTCGGCGGCCGCCGGCGTGAGGGTGAGAAGTACGCCGGCCTGCGGATCCTCAGATAGGTGGCAACTCGGCCGAAGAAGGTAGTCCTCGCCGTAATCGACTCGCTCAAGCCGGACATGCTCGACCTCGCGATCGAGGAAGGGCGGGCGCCGGCGCTCGAAGCGCTGCGCGCAAGCGGAACCTACGTGCGTGACTGCCTGTCCACTTTCCCGTCGGTCACGCCGGTGGCGTCGGCCGCGATCGCCACCGGCTGCGGGCCCGGCGAGCACCACATCCCCTCGATGAACTGGTACCACCGCGGCGAGGAGCGCTACGTCGAGTACGGCTCGTCGTTCCCCGCGACGCGCGCCTTCGGGGTCGTCCGCTCGCTCTACGACACCGTCTACAACATGAACATGGCGCACCTGACGCGTGCGCGCAGGACGGTCTTCGAGCACCTCGACGACGCCGGCTTCCGCACCGCCTGCACTACCTACCTGATCTATCGCGGCCGCACCCGCCACGAGCCCTCCGGGGCGAGCGTCTACCGGCGCATCGCGGAGGCCGTGCAGTTCCGCCACCCCGTCTACGGCGCCCGCGAGCTCTTCTACGCCGACCTCTTCGACTCGCGCGACACCGGCTGCACCTCGGCGCTCGGCATGCCGGGGCAGCGCGACCGCCACACGGGTTGCGTGGGCGCCTATCTGGTCGAGCATGACCTGTTCGACTTCCTGCTCTTCTCGCTGCCCGACAACGACACGCACTCGCACAAGCTCGGCCCCGACGGCCAGGTCACCTCGATAGCCGAGGCCGACCGCGCGCTCGAACGGATCATGCACGTGGCGGGCGGCGCGGAGGCCTTCCTCGAAGAGCACGCGGTGATCGTGATGTCGGACCACTCGCAGACGACGGTCGACGAGGGCGTGAACCTGGCCCAGGCGCTGGAGGACTTCCGCGTGCTCGTGCCCGCCGACCCGGCCCCGGTCGAGGCCGAGCTGGCGGTCTGCCCGTCGGCGCGCTCGGGCTCCGTGTACGTGCTCGACGAGTCACGGCGCGAGGAGGTCGTGCCGCGCGTGGTCGCCGCTTTGACCGATCTGGATGGGGTCGATCTGCTCGTCTGGCGCGAGAACGGCACCGCCGCAGTGCGCTCGGCGGCGGGCGAGCTGCGCTTCCAGCCGGGCGACGCGCTGCGCGATCGGCGCGGGGGGAGCTGGAGCGTCGAGGGCGACGAGGCCGTGCTCGCGCTCGAGGCATCGGACGGCGCGGTTACGAGCGCGGTCTACCCGGACGCGCTGGGGCGGCTCTGGTCGGCGCTCGCCAGTCCACACGCCGGCGACGTGCTGATCTCGGCCGAGCCGGGCTTCGAGTTCGTCGATTGGGGTGGCGGGCATCACGTGGGCGGGGGTAGCCACGGATCGCTTCACCGCGACGATTCCGAGGGCGTCCTCCTGATGAGCGGGCTCGCCGTGCCGGAGCGGGAGCAGTGGGCCCTCCCCGACGTGACTCCGCTGGTCCTTCAGCACTTCGGTGTACCCTCGGCGGGGTGACTAAGGAGCCCGGGCCCGCAGTCGCCGAGCGCCCGCACGCGCTGCATCTGCGGGTGCGCGCCGGCCTCAGCAAGCCACACAACTGGCTGCAGCTGGTCAAGTTCTGCGCGGTCGGCGCCTCCGGCTACGTGGTCAATCTGACCGTGTTCGCGCTCTGCGTCGAGGTGCTCGACCTCCACCACCTGGTCGCGGCGACGGTGGCCTTCGTGGTGGCGGTGACGAACAACTTCTGGTGGAACCGGAGCTGGACGTTCCGCGCGCGCGGCGGGCACGCCGGCTTCCAGGCCGCGCGTTTCTTCACCGTCAGCGTGGCGGCCTTCCTGTTCGCTGCACTCGTACTCGAACTGCTAGTGAGCGTGGCGGGCGTCCCCGACGTCGCGGCTCAGGCGATGTCGATCGTGGTCGCCACGCCGCTCAACTTCATCGGGAACAAGATGTGGAGCTTCCGCATCGAGCTGTCGCGGGACTGAGGGCCGTAGCAGCCGGCTCGGCCGGCTGCGCGGGGTTCTTGGTAGCCGTCCTCGCGGCGCTCGTGCTGGCGGCGCCGGCGAGTGCCGACGTCGACCCGGTGCGCCCGCCCTCGGACACTGAGCCGCCGCGCTTCTTCGAGCGCAGCGCCCGCGAGGTCGAGCGGATCGCGGGGCGGGCCGAGAAGGTGCGCGAGGAGCGCGCAAACGGGCGCCTGACCTCGATCGCCTACACGAAGGGCAGCACGCGCTGGCAGGTGAGCTTCTTCCGCGACGGCGACCAGGTCGTACAGGTCCTCGTCGACGACGGCAGCGGGGCGATCCTCGAGCAGTGGACGGGCGACCAGATCGCCTGGACGATGGCGCGCGGGTACGAGGGTGCCTTCGGGCGCAAGCTGAACGCGCCTTACGTGTGGATCCCCCTGTGCCTGCTGTTCATCGCGCCGTTCATCGACGTCCGCAGGCCGTTCCGCCTGTTGCATCTGGATCTACTGGTGCTGCTCGCCTTCGGCGTCTCCCACATCTTCTTCAACCGCGGTGAGATCGGTCTGTCGGTGCCGCTCGCCTACCCGGTGCTGCTGTACCTGCTGGGGCGGCTGCTGTACGCGGGCTTCCGGCCGCGCCCGCGAAGCGGGCCGCTCGTCCCGCACCTGCCCTTGATCGTCGTCGCTCTCGGCCTAGCCTTCCTCGTGACCTTCCGGATCGGGCTGAACGTGGCCGACTCGAACGTGATCGACGTCGGCTATGCCGGCGTGATCGGGGCGGACCGGATCGTGGACGGCGACCCGCTGTACGGCGAGGGCTTCTCCGACGACGTCGAGCGCGGCGACACCTACGGGCCCGTCAACTACCTGTTCTACGTGCCGTTCGAGCAGCTGCTGCGCTGGAGCGGGAACTGGGACGACCTGCCGGCAGCCCACGGCGCGGCGATCGCGATCGACCTGCTCGTGATCGGCGGGCTGCTCCTGCTCGGCAGGCGGCTGAGACCGGGTGGCGCGGGCACAGCGCTCGGGGTGGCGCTCGCCTACGGCTGGGCGGCCTACCCGTACACGTCGTTCGTGCTCGAGTCGAACTCGAACGACTCGCTCGTGGCGCTGGCGTGCGTGGCCGCGCTGCTCGCGTTCACGATGGCGCGGCGCGAGCTGCCCGGGGTCTGGAGCGGAGTCGCGATCGGGCTCGGCGCCGCCGCGAAGTTCGTGCCGCTCGCGCTGGCCCCGCTGTTCGCGCGCAGGGCGCCGCTCTGGTTCGGCGCTGCCCTGGTGCTCACGCTGGCGGCGGTGATCCTGCCGTTCGTACCCGATGGCGGGCTGCGCGAGCTGTACGACCGTACGGTCGGGTACCAGGCGTCGCGCCCGTCGCCGTTCAGCATCTGGGGTCAGGTCGAGTCGCTGGACTGGCTGCAACTCGCATTCAAGCTCGGGGCTGCCGGGCTGGCACTGCTGGTGGCTTTCGTCCCCCGGCGCGTCGACGCGCGCGGCTTGGCTGCGCTGGGCGCGGCGGTGTTGATCGCGCTGCAGCTGACCGCCACCCACTGGTTCTACCTCTACATCGTCTGGTTCGTGCCGTTTGTGCTGGTGGCCCTGTTCGCGGAGCATCGGGCGCTGCCCGCCGCGCGGACCCGCGACACCGAGCCGGAACGGGAGCTCGTTCCCGCGTGAGGCGGGACGCGCTCGCTGCACTCGGGCTGCTCGTCGCCGGCTGGGCCCTGACCCTGTGGGTGACGCCCTGGTCCGACGAGCGCGTCAACGACCTGTTCGTCTACCGCAGCTTCGCCGAGCCGGTGCTGGACGGCGGCCTGCCCTATCGGGACGTCTTCTTCGAGTACCCGCCGCTGGCCGCGTCGGTGATTGCGCTGCCGGGCGTCGTCGGGACAGGCGAAGAGACGTTCCGGCTGGCCTTTGCCGGCTGGATGCTGGTGGCGGCGGGCGTGCTCGTGCTGCTCTGCGGCGCGCTTGCGGAGCGCACGGGCGGCGACCGCCGCCGGGCTCTCTTCGCCGCCGCGCTCGCTCCGATCGCATGCGGGGCGCTGCTGCGGACGCACTTCGATCTCGTGCCCGTCGCGCTCACGCTCGCCGCGCTCTGGCTCGTGTGTACAGACCGGCCACGATCGGGGCTGGCGCTCCTCGGGGTAGGCGCGCTCGTCAAGGGGTTTCCGCTCGTCGCCGTGCCCGTAGTGCTCGCGTGGCTGCTCGGCCGGCGCCGCCCGCGCGAGGCGCTCGAGGGCGCCGCCGCCTGCGCCGCCGTCCTGCTGATCGGCATCTGCGCTGCGGTGGCGGTGTCGCCCGACGGGGCAGTTGACGCCGTGCGCTACCACCTCGAGCGCCCCGTGCAGATCGAGAGCGTGCCGGCCCTGGCCCTGCTCGGCCTCGACGGGTTGGGGCTGGGGGAGGCCGTAAGCGTGTCGAGCCATCGCTCCGACGGCCTGCTGCATCCCATCGACGGCGCGGTCGCCGGGCTGGGAGCGCTGGCGCTCGTGCTCGTGATCGCGCTGATCGCCGCGCTGGCGGCGGGCGGAGAGCGGGACGACGCCGGGCGCCGGCTCGTGCTCGCATCACTCGCGGCGGTAACCGCGTTCGCCGTGCTCGGCAAGGTGCTCTCGCCACAGTTCGTGATCTGGGTGCTGCCGCTGGGCGTGCTCGCCTTCGCCTGGCGCATGCACGCGCTCGCGCTGGCGGTCCTCGCGGCGCTCGTGCTGACGCTGATCGAGTTCCCCGCGAACTACTTCGATGTCGTCGCGCGCGAGCCGCTCGCGATCGTCCTCGTCGCGGTCCGCGACCTGGTGCTGCTCGCCGTGCTCGCGCTCGCCGTGCGCGCTCTATGGGTTCAGCGGCAGGAGCAGCTGCTCGATGCCCGTCGCGCGGCCCTCGTCGTCCGCCTCGACTAGCACCGCGTTCAGCCACGGGTCCTCGTCCGCGGTCTCGAAGCGCACGTTCGTCAGCGTCAGGAAACGCTCGAGCGCCTGCTCGCGCTTGACGCCGATCACACCGCCGCGGCCGCCCGTCATGCCGACGTCGGTCACGTAGGCGGTGCCGCCCGGCAGCACGCGGGCGTCGGCCGTCGGCACGTGGGTGTGCGTGCCGAGGCAGGCGGTCGCGCGGCCGTCCAGGTGCCAGCCCATCGCCACCTTCTCGCTCGTCGCCTCGCCGTGCATGTCAACGAGCAGGTGGGTGGCCCGGTCGCGCAGCTCGGCGAGCAGCGCGTCGGCCTCGGCGAACGGCGAGCGCACCGCCGTCAGGAACACCTGTCCCGACAGGTTGATCACGCCGAGCCGCCGACCCCCCTGCTCGACGACCGTGTGCCCGCGGCCGGGGCTGCCCTTCGGGTAGTTCGCCGGCCGCACGACGCGCTGCTCGCGGTCGAGGAACCCGTAGACCTCGCGGTGCCGGTAGGCGTGGTTGCCGAGCGTGATCGCGTCGGCCCCGAGCTCGAGCAGCTCGCGGGCTGTCTTCTCCGTGATCCCGACGCCGCCGGCCGCGTTCTCGCCGTTGACGACGACGAAGTCGGGGCGCAGCTTCTCGCGCAGGCCCGGCAGCAGGGCCGCCAGCGTCCGCCGGCCGATGCCGCCCACCACGTCGCCCACGAACAGCAGCTTCACGGCGGGCGATTCTGCCAACCTGCGCGCGATGGAGAGGGCCACGGGCATCGCGGCGGGTGCCGCCGCCACCACGATCGCCGCGCGCGAGCTGGTCAAGCGGTACGGCGATCGCGTGGCACTCAGGGGCGTGTCGCTGACCGCAGGCCGTGGCGAGCTCGTGGCCGTGATCGGCCCCAACGGCGCCGGCAAGACGACGCTGCTGTCGATCCTCGCCGGCATCCAGCGCCCCGACGAGGGCCGCGTGGAGGCGCCGCGGGGGATGGGCTGGGTGCCGCAGCAGCCCGCCCTCTACTCGAAGCTCACCGTGGAGGAGAACCTCACGCTGTTCGCCCGGCTCGAGCGCTGTGCCGAGCCGAGCGCCACGGT
>Ga0081538_10001158_pt1 | contig 27879 bp, 25 predicted proteins | sample TabmetS5T2R1_FD_71022 | JGI IMG/M metagenome (GOLD analysis project Ga0081538, IMG submission 71022) | Tabebuia heterophylla rhizosphere microbial communities from the University of Puerto Rico - S5T2R1 | ecosystem: Host-associated > Plants > Roots > Rhizosphere ...
TGAACGTCATGTCGGTGGCGGCCGCGCTCGGAGTCGTGACCTGGGTCTTCCAGGACGGACATCTGGAGGACTTCCTGAACTTCGACTCCACCGGTGCGATCACGGCCTGGTTCCCGCTGATGCTGTTCGTGATCCTGTTCGGCCTCTCGATGGACTACCACGTGTTCATCCTGAGCCGGATCAAGGAAGCGGTGGACCGCGGTGAGTCGACCGACGAGGCCGTGGCCCACGGCATCAAGTCGACGGCCGGGGTGGTGTCGGCGGCGGCGCTCGTGATGGTCGGCGTGTTCTCCATCTTCGCCACGCTGTCGTTCATCGACATGAAGCAGTTCGGCGTTGGCCTGGCCGTGGCGGTCCTGCTCGACGCCACGCTCGTCCGCGGCGTGCTGCTGCCGGCGACGATGAAGCTGCTCGGCGACTGGAACTGGTACCTGCCGAAGTGGCTCGAGTGGCTGCCCAAGGGGCCGGCGCTCGAGGGCTCGGTAGAGCCGGTCGATGAGCGGCGCGTCCAGCCCCGTCACGACCCGCAGCCGGCCGAGGCCTAGGCCGGGCGACAACCAAGCAGTGCGGCGCCCGCCATTCGGCGGGCGCCGCCCGTTTCAGGGCTTGCTTCACGCGGCCCGGTGATGTACCGTGATTGCGTTGACTTTGTGGTCAGTCGCACAAGGGCGAACGAGCATCCGCAAGCAGCTCGCCGGGCTGACCACGCCGGCGGTGGGAGGACTCGCACTCCTGACCGGTGGCGCGGTGGGGGCCGCGCCACCGGCGGGTGCGTCCACCTTCGGGCTTCGATGAGCGCCGTTCGGACCGAGGTGCGCGGGCACGTGCTCGAGGTCGCGCTCGACCGGCCCAAGGCGAACGCGATCGATCGCGCCACGGGGCTGGCGCTCCACGACGCCTTCGCAGAGCTGCGCGACGACCCGGAGCTACGCGTCGGCATCCTCACCGGGGGCGGCGAGCGCTTCTTCTCGGCCGGTTGGGACCTGAAGGCGGCCGCGGCGGGCGAGGAGGACACCTCGACGGACTTCGGGCCGGGCGGCTTCGCGGGGCTTACCGAGATGTTCGACCTCGACAAGCCCGTGATCGCGGCCGTCAACGGGCTCGCCGCCGGCGGCGGCTTCGAGTTGGTGCTGGCCTGCGACCTGATCGTCGCGGCCGACCACGCCGAGTTCTTCCTCCCCGAGCTGAGCCTGGGGATCGTGCCGGACGCGGGCGGCGCTCAGCGACTGCCGCGCAGGTTGCCGTGGTTCCTCGCCATGGAGCTGCTCCTGACGAGCCGGCGCATGGGCGCCGAGGAAGCCGAGCGGCGCGGGCTCGTATGCTCGGTCGTGCCGGGCGCCGAGCTGATGGACGAGGCGCGCCGGCTCGCGGATCAGATCGCGGCCTGTCCCCCACTCGCCGTCCAGGCGACGAAGGAGATCATCCGGCGTGGCGAGGGGCTGTCGGTCGAGGCGACCTTCGCCGAGATGGCCGCCGGCCGCTTCCCGGCCTACTCGCGGGCGATCGCGGCTGCGGAGTTCGTCGAGGGGGCGAAAGCGTTCGCCGAGGGGCGGGGGTCGGAGTAGTAGCGTGGCCCGCGACCGAGCGCCTGTGAGGCGGCGTCGCGCCCGGTGCGGACTGCGCCCTCCATGTAGCCGGCCACCCACTGGTCGGAGCCGCACATGTAGAAGGGTGGCTCGTGTGTGCCGTGCAGCGGGCCGACGGCCATCACGTCGCCGGGCCGCCAGCCGGTCACGTAGCCCTTCGTGAACGGGTCGACGCCCCAGGCGCGCGTCCCGTAGAGGATCGGGTCGAGCGCCTCCTCGCCCATCAGCGAGGCGAGGAAGTCGAGGAACTCTCGCCGCCGCAGCGGCTCGGGCGTGGCCAGCCAGGGACCGAGCCGCTCGGGCGGGGTGAGCGACGAGAGCACGCCGTCGCGCTGGATCCAGACGGAGCTCCAGACCCCGTCCGCGGTCGCGCCGCCGACGTCCCAGAACGAGGCCGGGTAGGCGACCACGGTCTTGGCCGCGAGCGCGCTGCGCTGGCGGTGGAGCGAGCCGAGCCGCGCCTCCGACAAGCCGCTCACCATGACGTCGCGCAGCGGTCCCACCGGCAGCGCACAGACAACCGCCTCGGCCTCGATCCGCTCGCCGTCGCGCAGGAACGCCGTGCAGCGCGAGGGGGTGACGCCGAGCGCTACCACGACGCTGCCGAGCCGAAGGCGCTCGCCGAGCTCGTCCGCCATGCGCAGCGCCACCGTCGCGGACCCCTCCGCCACGCGCAGGTGCTCCCAGTGGCTCTCCTCGTAGAAGCCGTGGGCGCCGGCGGTCGCCTCCTTGCGCAGCTGCGCGAGCAGCGACGTGCGCTCGATCGAGTCGATCGACAGTGAGCGCTGCATGTGATCGAGGTGGCGGATCGCCCCCGGGCGCGCATCCTGTGAGCGCAGCCAGGCGCCCATGCTCAGCCGGTCGAGTTGCCGCGCGTCGGGATGGCTCCAGGGGTCGGCCGGATGTACGCTGCCCGCGAGCCGGGCGAACTCCGCGCCGAGCCGGATCAGGTCGGCCTCGTCGGCGTCGTCCATCCAGGGAGCCCGCTCGCCGATCGCGACGCCCTCGTCGGCACCCCAGGCGGGCGGCAGATCGATCGCCGTGTAGCTCGGCTCGAGCCGCAGGCCGAGCTCGGCCACGAGCTCGACGTAGGCGTGCATCCAACCGGCCACGACCTCGCCGCCCCATTGCACCGTGCGCCCGTCGGCGAGAAGCTCCTGTTCGACGCGGCCGCCCGCGCGCTCGCGCGCCTCGAGGACCACCACGTCGGCGCCGCCCGCGGCGAGATCGCGCGCCGCCGACAGGCCTGCGAGTCCAGCGCCAAGCACGATCACGTCATGCACGTGGCCAGTCTAGCGGGTCTTTGACTTTGTAGTCAGTCGCACGATATGATCGCCGCGCATGGGTTCCAACGGCCATGCGGGCAGCCCCGCGGAAGCACCCGGCTCGGCCGGGTGCGCCCCGACCCTCTCGGGGGACGCCCTTCGCCACCTTTGGCTGCACTTCACGGGCATGGGGGACCTGGACGCAGACGAGCTACAGATCATCGTCCGTGGCGAGGGCTGCTACCTCGAGGACGCGCAGGGCAAGCGCTATCTGGACGCGCTCGCCGGGCTCTTCTGCGTCAACGCCGGTTACAGCTTCGGCGCCGAGATGGGCGAGGCCGCGGCGCAGCAGATGCGCGAGCTGCCGTTCGCGATCAACTGGACGTTCGCGCACCCGCGCTCGATCGAGCTGGCGGCCGAGCTCGCCCGGCTCGCGCCCGGCGACATCAACCGCTCGTTCTTCGTGAGCGGCGGCTCCGAGGCGGTCGAGGCCGCTTGGAAGCTCGCCCGCCAGTACCACGCGGCACGCGGCGAGCGGCGCTGGAAGGCGATCGCGCGGCGCGTCGCCTACCACGGGACGACGATGGGCGCGCTCTCGATCAACGGCTGCACCGAGCTGCGCACGCCCTTCGAGCCGCTCGTGCCGGACGTGCTGCACGTGTCGAACACGAACAGCTACCGGCGTCCCGATGGAGAGAGCGAGGAGGAGTTCACCAGCTTCCTGCTCGACGAGCTCGAGCAGACGATCGTCCACACGGGCCCCGAGACGATCGCCATGGTGATCATGGAGCCGGTGCAGAACGCGGGCGGCTCGTTCATGCCGCCAGCGGGCTACTGGGCCGGCGTGCGCGAGCTCTGCGACCACCACGGCATCCTGCTGTGCGCGGACGAGGTGATCACCGGCTTCGGGCGGCTCGGCCACTGGTTCGCCTCCGAGCGCTATGACATCCGGCCCGACATGATCACGACGGCGAAGGGCCTCTCGTCCGCCTACGCCGCGATCGGCGCGCTGCTCGTGAGCGACCGGGTGATGGAGCCGTTCGAGCGGCCAGGCGCGATGTTCAGCCATGGCATGACTTTCGGCGGTCACCCGGTGCAGGCGGCCGTGGCGCTCAAGAACATCGAGATCATGCGCCGCGAGCGAATCGTCGAGAACGTCGCGGAGCGCCAGGACGAGTTCCACGCTGCGCTGACCCGCCTGCTCGAGCTGCCGATCGTCGGCGACGTGCGCGGCTCGGGCTACTTCTACGCGGTCGAGCTCGTGAAGGACTCCGAGACCCGCGAGAGCTTCACCAGCGAGGAGTGCGACAAGCTCCTGCGCGGCTTCCTCTCGCCCGAGCTCTTCAGGCGCGGGCTGATCTGCCGCGCGGACGACCGCGGCGACCCGGTCGTCCAGATCTCGCCGCCGCTCGTCGCGGGCCCGGAGGAGTTCGAGACGATCGTCGACGTGCTTGGCGGGGCGCTCGAGGACGCCAGCGAGCGAATGGCGGTGGCGAGCTGAACGGGCTCAACGGCGCAGGTGCCTACGACGCGATCGTCGTCGGCGGCGGCCACAACGGCCTCACGGCCGCCGCCTATCTCTCGCGCGCCGGCTTGCGCGTGTGCGTGCTCGAGCGGCGCGACATCCTCGGCGGCGCCTGCGTGACCGAGGAGGTGTGGCCGGGGCAGCGCGTCTCGCGCGCCTCTTACGTCGTCTCGATGCTGCAGCCGAAGGTCGTGGAGGAGCTGCGGCTGCGCGACTTCGGCTATCAGCCGATCCCGCTCGACCCGGCCTTCGGGACGATCACGCCGGACGGCGTACCGGTCTTCTTCTTCAATGACGCCGAGCGCACGCGCGAGTCGATCGCCCGGCTCTCGCGACGCGACGCCGCGCGCTACCCGGAGTTCGAGGAGACGCTTGCGCGCATGGCGGGCTTCCTGCGCCCGCTGATGCTGCGCCCGCCGCCCGCGCTCGGCTCGAAGCGCCCGGGCGACCTACTGTCGCTGCTGCGCGAGGCGGGCCGCACTGCCGGGCTCGCGCGCCGGGACGTGCTGGGGCTCTTCCGGGTGATGACGATGTCGGTCGGCGACCTGCTCGACGAGTGGTTCGAGTCGGATGTCCTGAAGGGCGCCTGGGCTTCGACCGGCGTGGTCGGCGTCTGGGCCGGGCCGCGCACCCCGGGGACCGCCTACAACCTGCTTCACCACGCGCTCGGCGAGCTCGATGGCGTCAGCGGCCTCTGGGGCCACGTGCGCGGCGGCATGGGCGCCATCTCGCAGGCGATCGCACGCAGCGCCGAGGCGTCGGGCGCCACGATCCGGACCGGCGCGCCGGTGCGCTCGATCGACGTGGAGGGCGGCCACGTGACAGGTGTGACGCTCGAGAGCGGTGAGGAGCTTCATGCCCCGCTCGTCCTGTCGGGCGCACACCCGCGTACGACCATCCTCGAGCTCGCCGGCCGGCAGCACTTCCCGGACGAGGTCGTGCACGACATGGAGCGCTTCCGCTCGCGCGGGGGCTCGGTCAAAGTCAACTGCATCCTCTCCGAGCCACCACGCTACGAGGGCGTCGCGAGCGAGGACGCCGAGCGCCTGCTGCATACCGGGATCGCGCTGTGCCCGTCGATTGACTACCTCGAGCGGGCGTGGCAGGACGCCACGCGCGGCCTGCCGGCCGAGGGCCCGTACGTGGAGGTGGAGCTGCCGAGCACCGTCGACGACACCCTCACCGACGACGGCACCTTCGTGATGACGCTGTTCACGCAGTACGGGCCGCACGACGAGGCCGGCTGGCCCGAGGGCTCGCGCGAGGCGTACGCACAGCGCTGCCTCGACATCGTCGCCCACCACGCTCCCAACGTGAAGGACGCGCTCGTCCACCACGAGGTGCTGGCCCCACCCGACCTCGAGCGCATCTTCGGGCTCGAGGGCGGCTCGATCTTCCAGGGCGAGCAGGGGCTCGAGCAGATGGCGTTCATGCGCCCGTCCCCGCTGCTCGCCCAGTACGCGACGCCGGTCGACGGCCTCTACCTCTGCGGCGCCGGCACGCACCCGGGCGGCGGTGTGATGGCCGCCTGTGGGCACAACGCGGCGATGCGGGTTCTCAGGGACCGGCGCGGCGGGCTGCGCGGACGCTTGCGCCAGGTCGCGCGAGCGCGCTAGCGTGGACTATGTGACGGAGGACGAGCTCCGCACGTACCTCGCTGAGTACCTCACCATGCTCCAGCGTCACCCCAGCGCCGAGGAGATGATGAGCGCGATCCTTACCGACGACTTCGAGACCGGCTTCGTCGGGGGGTTCACCTGGACGGGAATCGACGGGCTGCGGGACTTCCTCTCGCAGCGGGAGGGCTTCTTCGACGAGAGTCATCAGGTCAAGGACGTGCTCGAGCTGGGCGACGGGCCGAACGACGAGGTCCACGCGCGCACGCGGCTCGAGTTCCTCCTACGCCGCTGGGAGGCGCCCTCCCCGACGAGCGACGAGTTCACCGGCTCCTGCTACCACAGCTGGAGGCTTCGCCGGGCGCCGGACCGCTGGCGCGTGGCCGCGCAGATGGTGGAGCGCTTCGAGGATCTGAACGACAACGCCGAGCGCTTGTTCGCGACGCCCGACGAGGGCCTCAACCGCTAGCGCTGCTCGAGCGCCACGCGTGCGCCCAGGGCGATCAGAACGGTGCCGGTGGTGCGCTCCACCCAGCGGGCGACGCGGGTGCGCACCAGCTCCCGCTTGGCACGGCTGACGAGCAGCGCGAGCCCTGTGTACCAGGCGAAGTCGAACGTGACGATCAACGCCGCCATCATCAGGGTCGTCGGCAGCGCCGCGGCCCGGTCCTCGATGAACTGCGGAAACAGCGCCACGAAGAACACCGCCAGCTTGGGGTTTGTGATCGATGTGAGCAGGCCATCGCGGAAGGCCCGGCCGCGCACCGCGGGCGTGGCGGGCGCGGAGTCCCCCCGGCCGGCTCGCCGCAGTGACTGCACACCGAGCCACACGAGCACCGCTGCCCCGGTGAGCTTCAGGACCAGGAACGCGACCTCGGAGGCGGCCACGAGCGCCGAGATGCCAAGCACCGACAGCAACCCCCAGAGCACGACGCCGACCGAGTTCCCGGCGATCGTCAGGACTGCCGCTCGCCAGCCGCCGCGCAGCGCGCTGCGCACCACCATCGCGGTGCCGGCGCCGGGAGTGATCGTGAGCAGCGCGGCGATCGGGATGAAGGTCCACAGCACGAGCCGCAGGTTACCCTCGGCTCATGGTGATCTTCGTCTGCACAGACGAAGGACTCATCCGGGTGCGGCGGGAGGCCGAGTCGTGGACGATCGAGCCATCGCTCGACGGGGCCCAGTGCGTGGCCGCGGACGGCGCGCGCGTACTTGCCGGTGCGCCGGGCCGAGGGGCCTTTCTGAGCACCGACGGGGGCACGACGTGGGAGCAGGTGGAGCTGCCCGTGCCCGACGTCTTCTCGGTCGCCATCGGCGCGGCCGATGGCGCGCTCTACGCCGGCACCGAGCCGAGCCGTCTGTTCGTCGCCCGCGAGGGCGGGCCCTGGACCGAGCTCGAGGCTCTCCAGGACATCCCGTCGCGCGATCAGTGGAGCTTCCCGCCGCGGCCGTGGACGCATCACGTGCGCTGGATCGCCCCCGACCCGCACCGCAGCGAGCGCCTGCTGGTGGGCATCGAGCTGGGCGGCGTCATGTACTCAGACGACGGCGGGGCGACCTTCTTGGATCACCGTCAGGGCGCGAAGATGGACGCGCACATCCTCGCCTGGCATCCGCGGGTCGAGGATCGCGCGTACCAGGCGGCGGGAGACGGCGCCGCGTGGAGCCGCGACGGCGGTCGCACGTGGGAGGCGGCCGACGCCGGCCGCGACCTTCGCTATTGCTGGGCACTCGCCCTCGATCCAGGCGATCCCGAGCGCTGGTACGTGTCGGCCGCGACGGGACCGGGAGCCGCGCACCGCGGGCACCGTGCCCGCGGACGGCTCTACCGGTGGGAGGGTGAATGGGAAGCCCTTCCGCTCCCGGCGGACTCGATGCCCTACGCGCTTGCCGCCAGCGACGGCGAGCTGCTCGCCGGGATGTCAGACGGTCGCATGTTCCACACCGCGGACGGCGGCGACAGCTGGGAGGACATCGGCGTCGAGCTCGGCTCAGTCGTAGCGATGGCTACGCCCGTCGAAGCCGTCAGCCACTGAGCTCCGCGATCACGTCCTTCGAGTGCGTGATCGGCAGGCGGTTGCCTTCGAGCTCGATGCGCGAGCCGCTGGCGCTGTCGATCAGCTCGAGCACGCGCACGTTCACGCGCTGGTGGACCGTCACGTCGAGCCCCTCGCGCGGGACGCGGAAGACGAGCTCGCGCGCGTGCCGCCGGTCGCCGGAGAAGCCGTAGACCATCGTCTCCGATACGCCCACGAGCATCTGCTCGGGTAGCCCGCTCGCGGCGTCGTGTGCCCGCGTTCCCGCCACGTAGCCGCCGGCCGTGCCGACGGCCCCCGCGGTGCCACCGAGCGAGTCGCCGAGGTCTCCGCCGATCATGCCGCCCGCGAAGCCCGCGCCGGTGTGGCCGCGCGGGTAGAACTCGCCAACCGCGGTCACCGTGTCCTCGATTCGCGCGGACGCGAGCGCCTGGTTGACGACCTGCACCATGCTCTCCTCGGACATGGAGCGCGTTCTAGCAGGAAGAAGCCCGGCGCCGCACATACGGCGCCGGGGCTCCATCCAGTGAGGCTCTTCTAGAACGTCTGCAGCAGGCAGAGCCCGGCCGTGCCCGGGTCCAGCTTGTACTGCGTCGCCACCTGTGCCAGGAAGGCGCGCTGGCGCTTGGACGGCGCGGGCGCCGACACCTCCCTGCCCCTGGCGCGCGCGGCCGTCGCCCCGGCCGTCAGCTTGAGCACGTCCACGCCGCGCGTGCGGTCCGCGGTGTAGATGTAGCCGTCATGCATGTAGGAGGCCCAGACGATGCCGTCGTCGGGCCGCCAATACGCGAACTGGGTCGGGTTCTCGGGGTCGGAGATGTCGAGGAAGCGCGTCCCCTCTCCGTACCACGCGTAGGTCACCGTGCTGCCGTCCACGTCGAAGTAGTGGGCGGAGCAGAAGTTGGCGAGCGGGTTGTACGGCCCGCCGATCGGGCGTGAGCCCTCCTTCTGGAACGGGTTCCAGGTGCCGACGACCTCGAGGCGGAACGGGTTCGCCGCGGTCGAGCGCCAGGCCTCCCCGCCGAAGCTGCCCTCGAGTGAGGCGATCGAGAACTGGCCGCGCTTCGAGCACGCCTCCTCGGGCGGGCCGAAGTCCTCCTCGGTGGCGAGCAGCAGCTTGCCCTGTCGATACCGCGAGTCGCCATCGGGCGCGCGCCGGCCAACCGGTCGCCAGGCGTTGTGCTCGAAGCCGCCGGTTTCGTCGCCCGTGACCGAGGCGGGCAGTCCGCCGCCGGCGTACGGGATCGGGTCGAGCGCGGTCGCCGTCCGGAAGCGCCCCTGAATCGGGTCGAAGTGCCGTCCCTCGGTCCAGTAGCCGCGCGTGCCGCCGTCGCCCGACACCCAGGCGATACCCATGTCGTCGACTTGGACGTCGTGGGAGTAGGCGGTGACGCCGTCGCGCCTGAACAGGTCGACCGGCTCCATCGGGAACGCCTGCGGCTTGCGGGGGTTCGACAGGTCAGTCACGATGATCGGCCGTCCGAAGGTCCAGCCGAGCGCGTCACGCTGCGTGGTGGTGCTGGCCGGGCCGCCTGTCCATAGCTGGCGACAGTCGTTCACGCACGTGGTGGTGTGGCCCGTCGGCAGCTGCTGGAAGCTGAGCAGCTCGAGATCTGCGGGATCCTTGGCGTCGATCACGTAGACGCCAGCGATGTTGGTCGCACCGTTCGGGTCGGCCTCGCCCGGCTCGCGGCTCGTCGAGCCGGCGTATGCGCGCGGGTCACGCGAGAGCAGCGCGAGCTTGCGCTTGCGGTCGACATCCATGTCCTCGTTTTGCCAGAACGTCGAGAACGGTGCGGACGCGGGCTCGAAGTTGACTGCCGGGTCACCCGGCAGGCGCAGGTCCTCGGCTGTGATCTCGTCGAGCATCTCCGGATGAGCCGGGTCCTCGAGCGAGTACGACTTGAGGCCGAAGCGCCCGGTCACGAGCATCACGTCGGGGTCCTTCTTGCCGTAGCTCATGAAGTTGATCGCTGTGGCGTTCTTGGCCTCGTCCAGGTTTTCCACGAGCTCGACGTTCTTGGACGCCCCCGACGCCGGCGCGGCGATGATGAGCAGCACGGCCAGCACCGCTCCGTATGCCGCGAGTACACCTCTCCCCATTGGGTTCCTCCCCGTTGACTGACGGTCCGCGTGGCGAACCTACCCAAATGCCGGGATCACTGCACCTCTAGCGCAGCACGAGCGCGTGCTCTGGCCGCCAGCCGAGCTTGACCCGGTTGCCGATCTCCCAGCGATCGTCGGAGCGGGCGCGGACCCAGTTCTGCTCGAGTGCCATCAGCCGCATGCCCGGGGCGAGCTCGACGATGATCTGCGTGCTCGTTCCCACGTAGACCCGCTCCACGACGGTCCCGTCGACCGTGACCATGCCCGGCTCGATCTCGTCGTCGATCGCGATCTTCTCGGGACGCACGGAGAGCTGGACGTCCGCTCCCGCGGCGCAGTCGGCCGGCACCTGCGCGTCGCAGAGGCTGCCGTCGGCAAGCCGGATCGAGCCGTTCTCGCAGACGCCGGGCAGGAGGTTCGACACGCCGATGAAGCCCGCCACGAAGGGCCCGACCGGGTGCTCGTAGATCTCTTCCGGCGTGCCGCACTGCTTGATCACGCCGGCGTCCATCACCGCGATCCGATCCGACATCGCGAGCGCCTCCTCCTGGTCGTGGGTCACGTACAGGAACGTGATCCCGACCTCGCGCTGGATGCCCTTGAGCTCGACCTGCATCTGCTTGCGCAACTTGAGGTCGAGCGCACCGAGCGGCTCGTCGAGGAGCAGCACCGACGGGCGGTTGACGAGCGCGCGGGCGAGCGCCACGCGCTGCTTCTGACCGCCCGAGAGCTCGCGCGGGCGCGCGTCCCCGCGCTCGTGCAGCTCGACGAGCTCGAGCGCCTCGGCAACCCGCCGGCGAATCTCATCCTTACCGACCTTGCGCCGCTTGAGGCCGAAGGCGACGTTGTCCTCGATCGACAGATGCTCGAAGAGCGCATAGCTCTGGAAGACGGTGTTGACGTTGCGCTCGTACGGGGGCACCGTCTCGACGGGCTCGCCCTCGAGGAAGATGCGGCCCTCGCTCGGCTGCTCGAAGCCCCCGACCATCCGGAGGGTCGTGGTCTTACCACAGCCCGACGGCCCAAGCAGCGAGAAGAACTCGCCGCGCTGGATCTCGAGGTTGAGGTCGTCGACCGCCACCGCGTCGCCGAAGCGCTTCGTGACTGCTTCAAAGTGGATGGCCGAGCCAGCGCCGTTCTCACTCATGCGGCTTCCCTCCCGAGCAGCACCTTGAGCCCGCTCTCCTTGCGTCCGAACAGGCGCGGCAGCAGCAGCGCCAGCCCGATGGACAGCACGGAGATCACGAGCATGAACGTGCCGATCGCATTGATCGTCGGCCTCACGCCGAACCTGATTTGCGTCCAGATGCGCACCGGCAGCGGCTGCGGCGACTCGCCGGTGGTGAAGAACGACAGCACGAAGTCGTCGAACGACAGCGCGAAGACGAGCAGCCCCGCTGCGAGCACCGCGGGCCAAAGGGCCGGCAGCGTCACGAGCCGGAACGTCTGCCAGCGGGTCGCGCCCAGGTCCATCGCCGCCGACTCGACCTCGCGGCCGAGCGAAGCCAGCCTCGCCCGCACGACGACAGTGACGTAGGAGATCGAGAAGGTGATGTGGGCGAGGATGATCGTGGTGATCGACAGCTCGAGCCCGATCTGGGTGAACAGCAGCAACGCCGACGCGCCGGCAACGATCTCCGGGGTCACAAGCGGCACCAGCATCATCACGTTGGCCGCGTTCGACCAGCGCGTGCGTGAGCGCACGAGCCCGTAGGCGAGCAGCGTGCCGAGCACGGTCGCGACCACCATCGTGATCAGCGCAATCTCGACGCTCGCGATCAGTGAGTCGCGCAGCGACTCGGACTCGAAGAACTCTTGGTACCAGCGCAGGCTGAAGCCCTCGAAGTTCTGCAGGGAACGGCTCGAGTTGAACGAGAACAGGATCACGAGCACGATCGGCACGAACAGGACGAGGAAAAACAGGCCGACGAAGGCCTTCAGGAAGCGCGGGCGATCAAAGTCCTTCGGCGGCTTGGTGCGCGCGGGCCTGGCTGTCCCCGTGGGCGCGCCGGGGCTGGGGGCGACCTCCGTGCTCACACCGCCTCCCCGCGCGCCTCGCGCGCCGCGGAGCGCAGATAGAGCGACATCCAGATCAGCAGGAAGGCCATCATCACGACGGTCAGCGCCGCACCGAAGGGCCAGTTGTCGGACGCCTGGAACTGCTGCTGGATGAGGTTGCCGACCATCACGTCCTCGGGGCCGCCGAGCAGCGAGGCGGACACGAAGTCACCGACAGCGGGCAGGAAGACGAGCACCGAACCCGCCAGCACGCCCTGGATGCTGTGCGGCAGCGTCACGTGCCGGAACGTCTGCCAGGGACCCCCGTAGAGATCCTTGCCAGCCTCGATCAGCGACCGGTCCATGTTGTCGAGCGAGGCGAAGATCGGCAGGATCATGAACGCGAGGAACCCGTACACGAGCCCGCCGATTACCGCGTAGGGCGTGTTGATGAAGCGGATACTCGAGTCGAACAGGCCGTTGACGAGGCCGTCGTCGCCGAGCATCGCGATCCAGGCGTAGGTGCGGATCAGGTAGTTGACGAAGAACGGCAGGACGACCAGCGCGAGCAGGACGTTCTTCCAGCGCCCGCCGTAGATCGCGATGTAATACGCCACGGGGTAGCCGATCAGCAAGCAGATCACGACGGTCGCCAGCGCGAAGCCGACCGAGCGCAACAGCACCGGGATCAGGTCTGCGTCGAAGACACGCTCGTAGTTCGTGAGCTCGAACCCGTAGATCGCCTCGCCGAGGTCGTCGGTGTGCCCGAACGAGATCGCCAGCAGGAAGATGAGCGGGACGACGAACAGCGCCAGCAGCCAGAGGCCGCCGGGGACGAGAAAGCTCGACGCGAAGCGGTTCTCGTTCACGCGGTCTCCGCTAGGACACCCTGAACTCGGTCCAGACCTTGTCCCACGCCAACCGGCCCTCCCCCTTCAGGTTCTCGTACTGCTGGCCGTTCTCGAGGTCCTCGACGGTTACATTGATCTCGGGGTCGTCCTTCACGAGCCCCTGGAAGGCCTCGGTCGGCGCGCCGTTGTAGGGCATCGGGTAGCCGATCCATTCGACGTTCTGGGCGGCGTGCTCGGGCTGCAGCATCCACTCGATGAACAGCAGCGCCGTGCCCGGATGCTTCGCGTTGACCGGGATGCAGAAGTTGTCGCTCCCGACCGGGATCCCCTCCTTGCACTTCTGGAACTTGAAGTCCTCGGGGTTGTCGACGCCGTAGCGGATGTTGACGATGTCGCCGTTCCAGAGGTGCTGGATGTAGGCGTTACCACTCGTCATGTTGGTGATCGTGTCCGTCGAGATGCCGCGCAGCTTCGGCTTGAGATCAACGAGATAGTCGAGCGACTTCTCGAGCTTCGCCTCGTCCACCTCGTTCAGCGGATAGCCGTTCACCAGGTTGGCCATGCCGATGCCCTCTTGGTAGTCGTCGAGCATGAAGCTCTTGTCGTCCGAGTCGGCATTGCCGAGGTCGCGCCAGGAACCGGTCATACCGCTGACCTTGTCCGTGCGGTAGCCGAGGCCGGTGGCGTACATCCCGTACGGCGTGCTGTGCTCGGAGCCCTTGTCGTACCAGGGATCGGCGAAGTAGTCGTAGACGGTGTCGACGTTCCTGATCTTGTCCCGGTCGATGCGGCGCAGCAGGTTGCCCGAGATCAGCCGCTGAACGTACTCGCCGCTCGGGAAGATCAGGTCGTAGGCGATCCCGGCGCGCAGCTTGGCCGTCATCGCCGACATCGAGTCGAAGTACGACTCGCGCACCCGCACGCCGTACTTCTTCTCGAAGCCCTTGACGAGCTTGGGATCGACGTACTCGGAGTAGTTGAAGTAGAGGAGATCGCCGTCGATCTTCTTCGCGATCGGCTTCTCGGTCTCTTCCTTGCTGCCGCTGCTCGAGTTGCCCACGCCGCAGCCCGCCAGCCCGGCGATCAACGCCATCGCCGCGCCGTTCTGCAACAGATCCCGGCGACCGATGCGCCGTTCGAGCGCGCGCCTCAGGCGCTGCTCCTCGTTCTCCCTCATCTCAAAGCCTCCCCACTCGCGCTTTCATGCAGGTGTCTCCACAGTGGCCGGCAGCGTGCACCCGAGCTCGCGCTCCGCCAGTGTCACGGCGAGATCACGCACACGGCTCGGGGTGACCTCCGCGTCACGCAGCGCAATCTGCACAGACAATCCGTCGAGTAGCGAGCCCATCAGGACGGCGAACCGCTCCGGGTCAGCTGGACCGAACTCGCCGCGCTCCTGACCGTAGCTGACAACTTCGGCAATGGTTCGCCGCCAGCGCGCGTCGAGCTCCGCGCGCGTCTCGGCGAGCTGCTCGTCACGGAGCGCCTGCGCCCATAGCTCCATCCACAGCGCGGCGTCGTAGTCGCCGCCGGCGGCGCCCCATTCGACGATCACCGCGAGCCGCTCCACCGCGCTCTCGATGCCGTCGATGCGGGCGGCCAGCTGCTCGTAGAAACGCTCCTCGGCGAACGTCAGCGCCTCGCTCAGCAGCTCGGCCTTCGAGGAGAAGTAGTAGAGCACCGAGGGAGCGCTCGTTCCGGCCACCTCGGCCACGTCGGTCACGCGCGCGTTGACGAGCCCGCGACGCCGGATCACGGTCGCGGCTGCCTGCAGCAGCTCTGGCCGGCGCACGTGATCGAGGCGCGGCCTCGGGCTCATCCCGTCACCCTCCCCGGAGTAACTTGAACGACGATTCAGGAAACCTAGCGGCGCTGGCCGCGGCCGTCAAGGGTGCGTTGCGGCGGCGGCGGGAGGGCGCTGTTCGCCGAGCGGCGGCGGGGGCTCCTCGGAAAGCCCGAGCTCACCGGTGAGGCCGGCCCATACCTCGCGGCGGGCCTGCTCGATCTCAAGATCTCCGATCAGCACCCGCACGCCGTAGCCGTCGGCGAGCGCGATGAGCCGATCGGCAACTCGTACGGGGTCAGCGCCCGCCTTGAACGATCCGTCGCCGATGCCCGCCGCGATCCCCTCTGCGACCCATTCGCGCATGCGCCCATACAGGCGCACGCCCGTCGGGCGCATCTCGGGATGCCGCACCGCGCGCAGCCACAGCTCGACGTACAGGATCCAGTCCTTCTGCAGGTGGCCCGGATAGGGCAGAAACTGGTCGATCAGTCCGGCCAGCTGCTCGAAGCGGTCGGCCGCCTCTCCCTCTCCCTCGCCGATGCGCACGTCGCCGGTCAGCTCGTAGGAGTACTCGAGCGCCTCGGCCAGGAGCGCCTCGCGCGTCTCGAAGTGGTAGTGCACGAGCGACGTCGAGACGCCCGCCTGTGTTGCTACGCGCGCGATGCGCATGTCGTCGATGCCGTCGCTTGCGATCCGGTCGACTGCCGCCGCGAGGATCCGCTCGCGCGCGCCGCGCTCGGGACGATCGCTCACGCAGCCTCGCCGAGGTCGGCGCGAATTCGGTCCGCGAACCAGCCCACCGCCGCCTCGCGCCGCGACAGCGGCCCGGGCTCGAAGCCGTGCGTCGCGATACCGGCCTGCTGGTTCGCCACGAGATCGACATCCTCGTCGCTCACGAGCTGGTTGATCTTGCGGTTGGCCAGCTGCACGGCACGCGTCTTGGCGCTCCCGCCGCGAGGCAGCAGCGTCATCGCGAAGTCGTGGGTGGCATCGGTGCCGTTCGGCAGGATCTGCCAGATCCCGATCTGGTCGGGATAGAGGTCGATCGTCGTGTTCGGGTAGATCAGGATGTAGCGCCAGACGCGCGTGTCCTCGGGACCGAGCCCGGGCATCGGCTCGACGAGCCGCTGGTAGGTGCGCTCGAGGAAGTTGCCCGACGGCTTGTCGCGCAGCGGCGCGTCGAACCACACCCAGTTGTCGAACAGCTCGACGTCGTAGTTCTTGTAGTCGACGAGCCGCATCAGCCCCGGATGCGCGATCGGCACGTGATAACCCTCGAGGTAGTTGTCGACGACGATCTTCCAGTTCGCCGGTTGGCTCGTCTCCTTTTCGACGACGGGCTTGAGCCCCTCGAAGCCGTACCTGGCGAGACGCTCCGGCAAGCCGGCAACGAGCTCGGCGAGCGGCGTCGCGTGGATGTCGAGGTTCACGAACACGAGCCCGCTCAGGACCTCGACCCGAGCCGGGAAGAGCCCGAGCGCAGACTTGTCGAGGCCGGGGATCTGGCGCCCCTCGGGGACGCCGATCAGCTCGCCGTCCATGCGGTAGGTCCAGCCGTGATAGCGGCAGCGGATCGCCTTCTTGCACTCGCCCGATCCGCTCAGCAGCCGCGAGCCGCGGTGGCGGCAGACGTTGCGAAAGGCGCGCAGCTCGCCCGTGTCGTCGCGCACGACGAGTACCGGCTGCGATCCCGCGTTGGCCGTCAGATAGCTGCCGGGCGCCTCCAGCTGAGAGATGTGTCCCGCGAACTGCCAGGTTCGCGAGAAGATGCGCTCGTCCTCGAGCTGCAGGACCTCGGGATCGAGGTATAGATGCGGGGAGAGCGCCGGCGGAACGGGCGCTGGGGCGGTCTTCGAGGAGGCCATTCGCGATCCTGACTTTGTGATCAGTCGCATGATACCATGAGCCTGTGGGTCCGCTGGGAGCCCGCCACGCATGGCTGTCACTGACACCCGAACCCGAGCGCGAGCTCCCCGTAGCGATTGCCACGCTACGCGCAGGGGGCCCACCGCCCGCGGAGCTGGTGGAGCGAGAGATCGCGCGTGTCGAGCGACTGGTCACCCATGGCAGTCGCCGGCGGTGGCGGGCCTACCTGACCGAGACGGCGGGGATGGCTCACGCTGCTGAGGGCAATGAGGCGCTTGCCGAGGCGCGCGCCGTGATCGACGACATCCTCGAGAACCACGACAATCTGGCCCTCGGCCTCGCCAGGCGGCGCAGGCGAGGTACGCCGAAGAGACACACCGGAGAACGCCCATGACCGTGACCACTGCCGCGCCCCCGTCCGCAGACGGCCTCACCCCGGAGCAGGTCGACCTGCAGCAGCGCGCGCGGCGCTTCGTCGAAGAGGTGCTGATCCCCAACGAGGAGCTCGCCGAGCGCAGCGGCGGGCGACTTCCCGAGGAGCTCATCCAGCGCATCAAGCGCGAGGCGATCGCGGCCGGCCTGTCCGGCGGCCTGCACGCTCCCGAGCACGGCGGGCAGGGCTGGTCGATCACCGACTGGTTCCTCGTCGAGGAGCAGCTCGGTCGCTCGACGAACGCGCTGTCGTGGTACATCCCGAACGCCTACAACGTGTTGGCGAGCGGCACGCCCGAGCAGATCGAGCGCTACCTGCGCCCGGCGCTGCGCGGCGAGCTGCACGACGCCTACGCGGTCACCGAGGCCGACGCCGGCTCCGACCCGTCAGGAATCACGACGACCGCGCGCAAGACCGACGGCGGTTGGCTGATCGACGGCGAGAAGTGGTTCGTCACCACCGGCGACATCGCTTCCGTCTACATCGTGATGGCGAACGCGATCGTCGACGGCGAGCCGCTCGGCACGCTCTTCCTCGTCGACCGCGAGCTCGACGGCATCGAGGTCGTCGACGACCCGCCCTTCACGCACACCTATCCGCACGGCCACCCAACGATCCGCTTCAACCGTGTCGAGGTGGGTGACGACGCGATCGTCGGCGGCCTCGGCGGCGGCGACGACCTGCAGCGCCACTGGTTCACCGAGGAACGCCTCGGGATCGCCGCTCGTGGTGTCGGCTCGATGTGGCGCCTGCTCGATGACACGACCGCCTGGGCGCTCGAGCGCGAGCAGGGCGGCAGCCGCATCATGGACTACCAGGGCGTCTCCTTCCCGCTCGCCGACTCGGCCGCGGAGGCCGCGGCAGGCCGGCTGCTCACGCTCGACGTCGCGCGGCTCGCCGACGCCGGCGCCGACCCGAAGCTCGTCCACGCCAAGGCCTCGATGGCGAAGCTCTTCGTGAGCGAGGCGGCCTGTCGCTGCGCCGACCGCTGCGTCCAGATCTTCGGCGGCCGTGGCTATATGCGGACGAACGTCGCGGAGCGCTTCCTGCGCGAGCTGCGGGTCGACCGCATCTGGGAGGGCACCAGCGAGATCCAGCGCCTGATCATCGCCCGCGCGCTCGAGCGTCGCGGGGTGGAGCGGACGCTGCACTAGCGGTGGACCTGTCACGGCTACTGCATCCGCGGTCGATCGCGGTCGTCGGAGCAACCGAGCGACCCGGCTCGTACGCGGGCCAGACGCTGCTCAACCTGAAGCTGGCTGGCTACGACGGGCAGATCTGGGGCGTCAACCCGCGCCACACGTCGGTTTACGGGCTGCGCTGCTTCCCCTCGCTCGCAGCCTGCCCGTCGCCGCCGGACGCTGTCGTGGTGGCGATCCCGGCGGCCGGCGTCGTCGACGTAGTCAAGGAGGCGGGCGCGCTCGACTGTGGCGGGGCGGTCGTTTACGGGGCCGGCTTCGGCGAGATCGAGTCGGGCGCCGCGCTCGAAGCGGAGCTGGCGGCCGTCGCGGCCGCGCACGACCTGCCGGTCTGCGGGCCGAACGGCAACGGCATCGTCGCCCTGCACGAGCGCGCCGCGCTGTGGGGGGATGCGCTCGCGCCGTTCGAAGCCGGGCGCGTGGCGCTCGTTTCGCAGAGCGGCAACTTCGCCGTCAACGCTCTCAACGCGAGCCGCGGGTTGCGCCTACACACGGTCGTCTCGTGCGGCAACTCGGTCGCGCTCGACCCGGCGGCCTGGGTCGCCGAGCTCGCGACCGACCCCGGCGTCGGCTCGATCGCGCTCTACCTGGAGTCCGACGGCGACGGCGCCCACCTCTGCGAGGCGCTCGCCCGCTGCGCGGAACACGGCGTCGGCGTCGCCGTGCTCAAGGTGGGCAGCTCGGCGGCCGGCTCGGCGGCCGCGGCCGCCCACACCGGGGCGCTCGCCGGCGACCAGCGCATCTTCCAGGCGCTCGTCGAGGAGGCCGGCGGCGCCTGGGCGTCGGACTTCCACGAGCTGCTCGAGCTCGCGAAGGCGTTGGCGGTTCCCGGCGCGCGCCGGGCGAGCCCCGGGCTCGCCGTGCTGACCTGCTCAGGCGGCGACTCCGCGATGGCGGCCGATGAGTGCGAGCGCATGGGGATCACGCTGCCGCAGCCGGGGCCGACAACCAGCGATCGCCTGCGCAAGCTGCTGCCGGAGGCGGCCACCGTCGCCAATCCGCTCGACTACACGGCGCTCATCTGGGGCGACCGGGAGCGGCTGCGCGACATCGTCGTCACCACCGGGGCCGACCCGGAGATCGGGCGAGTGCTGGTGCTCTACGACCAGCCCGCGGGACTCCAGGGCGCCACGGAGCAATCCTGGGCGGCTGTGCGTGATGGGATCCAGGATGCCGCCCGTGACTGCGAGGCGCCGGTGATGGTGGCTTCGACGCTTCCCGAGTTGCTCGACGACGCCGCCGCAGCGCGCTTCGCGGAGGCGGGCATCCCCGCCATCTCGGGGCTGCGCAGCGGGCTCGCCGTGGCGGCCGCGCTCGACCGACCCGCCGGCGACCCGGGGCGCCTGCGCGAGATCGGCGTGGCCGCCGGACGCCGGATCGGCAACGGCGCCGGCTGGCTCTCGGAGCACGACGCCAAGGAGCTCCTGCGCGAGCGCGGCCTGCCGGTCGTGGAGGGGCGCCTCGTCGCCGACGCCGACGACGCCGTGGCGGCGCTGGCCGAGCTCGGCGGGCACGCGGCCGCCAAGCTCGCCGCCACTTCGCTGCAGCACAAGTCGGACATCGGGGCGCTCGCGCTCGACATCCGCGACCCCGCGGCGATGCGCGAGGCACACGGCCGCCTCATGGACCTCGCCGTCCCGGGTGCGACAGTGCTGGTCGAGCGGATGGCCGAGCCCGGTGCCGAGTTGCTCGTCTCGGCGCGTGCGGACGGCGTCGTGCCGTCGCTCGTGATTGCCGCCGGCGGGCTCTGGACCGAGCTGCTGGGCGACTCCGCCGTGATCCCGCTGCCGGCCTCGCCCGAACGAGTCGAGCGGGCGATCAAGGGGCTGCAGACGGCGCCGCTCCTCACGGGCGGCCGCGGTAGAACGCCCCTCGACGTGGGCGCCGCCGCACGCCTCGCGGCTGCCACCGGCGAGCTGCTGCTCGACTCCCGCCTCGCACTGATCGAGCTCAACCCGGTGTTCGTGCACGAGCACGGCGTCACGGTCGTCGACGCGGCGGCCGTGGGAGCGGCTTGAGGGTCGCCGTCGCCGGCGCCGGGCTCGCCGGCCTGAGCGCCGCGGACGAGCTGCACCGGGCGGGCGCCGAGGTCGTGCTGCTGGAGGCGCGCGAGCGTGTCGGCGGGCGCGTGTGGTCGCGCGAGCTCGACAACGGCGCCGTCGTCGAGATGGGCGCCGAGTACATCCTTCCCGGCAACACGGCCGTCCGCAAGCTGGCTGCGCGGCTCGGGCTCGAGCTCTGGGACAAGGGCATGGCGTATGGGCGGCGCGAGCCGCGCGGCGGCTCCCCGACGACACATGAGCAGATGGCGGCGGCGGTGCCGCTGATCGAGACCGCCCTCGAGGGCGCGCCGGCGGAGCTGAGCGCGCAGGAGTTCCTCGACGAGCTAGAGATCGACGCGGGCGTGCGCGAGGCGCTTCTCGCCCGTGTCGAGATCTCGAGCGCGAGCCCGGCCGCGGAGGTGGCGGCGCGCGATCTCGCCGGAATCGCGCACGTGGACGAGGAGCCGGCGCCGAGCGTGGCGGGCGGCAACCAGGGGCTGGCGCTGGCGCTTGCGGCCCAGCTCGGCGACACGGTCCGGCTCGGCTCGCCGGTAGAGCGGATCGAGTGGCGCGCCGACGGCGTGCGGCTGAACGCGGGCGGCGCCGAGCTCGACGCCGACGCGTGCGTCGTGGCCGTCCCGGCGAGCGTGCTCGACCGAATCAGCTTCGAGCCCGCGCTGCCGGAGAGCCACGCCGCCGCCCTCGGCGCGGTCCGCTACGGCCACGCCGCGAAGCTGTTCGTCCCGCTCGGCGCCCCCGCCTCGCCGAGCGCGGTGATGTCGGTCCCCGAGCGCTACTGGAGCTGGACTGCGCGCGGCGAAGGCGGCGAGGTGCAGCCGGTGGTGAGCGCCTTCGCCGGCTCGGCCCCCGCGCTCGAACGCCTGGGGCTTGCGAGCGGCCCGGAGCGCTGGCTAGCGTCGCTCACACGTCTGCGCGCAGAGCTCGCGCTCGATCCGGCGGGCGTGCTGCTCTCCACCTGGTCGGACGACCCGTGGGTCGAGGCCGCCTATTCCACCTCGGCGCCGCGCGAGCTGGCCGAGCTCGCCGCGAGGCCGCTCGGACCGCTGGCCTTCGCCGGCGAGCACCTGGGCGGCGTGCACGCCGCGCTGATGGAGGGCGCCATCCGCTCCGGCGCGGCAGCGGCGCGAGCTCTGCTGATGCGCGACAGGGGTCAGGTCTGCAAATCGAGCACGACCTGACCCCTGCGGCTCCATCCGGCGCACAGGCTTTGCTCTCCCGGATGGACCGGCACGACCTCTCGCGCATCGGCGCGTTCTCCGACGGCGTCATGGCCGTCGCGATCACGCTGCTCGTGCTCAACATCGAGCCGCCGACTGTGAGCAATGACGACCTTCCCGACGCACTGTTCGACCTCATCCCGTCACTGGCCGCCTACGTCCTGTCCTTTGCACTGGTCGGGCGCTACTGGGTGATCCACCACGGGCTGTTCGCGACGTTCGTGCGCTTCGACGGGCTGCTGCTGGCGCTCAACCTCGCCTTCCTCGCGCTGATCGCGCTGGTCCCGTTCGCCACCAACCTGATCGACGACTACTCGACCGTGCCGCTCGCGGCGGCGGTCTTCGGAGCGCTCCTGGGCCTGGCCGCGTTCGTGCACTGGCTGATGACGTTGCACGCGCGGCGCGCCGATCTCGTTCACGAGCACCTGCGCGGGGAGACGTCGCGGCTCGGGAGCACGGTCGCGCTCGGCTTCGCGATCATGTGCTTCCTGAGCGTGCCCGTCGCTTTCCTGAGCCCGACGGTCGCGTGGCTGATGTGGGCCTCGCTGCTGGTGCTGCGCTACCCGCTGCGCAGCGTCGCGCTCTGGGTCGAGCGGTAGAGCGAGGCCACCTGACGGGCGACGTCCGCCCAGTCGAAGCTGAGGACGTGCTCGTTCGCCTCGGCCACGAGCCGGTCGCGCAGCGTCCTGTCGGTGAGCAGGCGCTCGGCCATCGACGCGAGCGAGTCCGGATCGCGAGAGCGGAAGCGCAGGCCGACGTCCTCGTTCGGGACGACCTCTCGCAGGCCACCGGTGTCGGCTACCAGGCAGGGACAGCCGGAGGCCATCGCCTCGAGCGCCACCAGTCCGAAGGGCTCGTAGATCGAGGGCACAACCGTGAGGTCGGCGATTCGATAGAGCGAGTGCAGGACGTCGTCGCCGATCCAACCGAGGAAGGTGCCGTGATCGTCCAGGCCGAGCTCGTGCGCCTGACGGCGCAGCTCCTCCTCGGCGGTGCCGGAGCCGGCAACGAGGAAGCGCACATTGCCGACCCGCTCGATCAGGCCGGGAAGCGCCTCGAGCGCAAGCTGGAAGCCCTTCTCGTAGACGAGCCGCCCGACCAGCAGGACGAGCATCTCGTCGCGCTGTGCGAAGCGCGCCCGCAGCGAGTCGAGGTCGTCCACTGGAATCAGCTCGGAGGGGTCGATGCCGTTCGGGATGACGGCGACGCGGTGCTCCTCGAGCCCGTAGATGTCCGAGACGTGCTCGCGCATGTACGCGGAGCAGGTGATCACGCGCTCGGCGCGGTTTGCCATCCAGCGCTCGACGCCGTGGATGTACGACTGCGGGTGCTTGTCGACCCAGCCCTGATGGCGGCCGTACTCGGTGGCGTGGATGGTCACCACGAGCGGCGCCCGGAAGCGGTTGGCGAGGTGGTCACCGGCCGAGGCCACGAGCCAGTCATGGCCGTGGACGAGATCGAAGTCGAAGCGGTCGCCCACCTCCACCCCGGCGGCGAGCATGTCCGCGTTCATGTGCTCGATCCAGGCGACGAACTCGCCGAGGTCACGCGGTCGTTCTGGCTCGCGCACCCGGTGGATCGTCACGCCGCCGCGCTCCTCCTCGGGCGGATCCTCCTCGCGGCCCCTCGCGAGCACGTGGACGTCGATGCCATGCTCGGGCAGGTTCTCGGCGAGCTTGCGGACGTGCCGGGCGAGCCCGCCCTCGATCAGCGGCGGGTACTCCCAGGAGAGGATCAGGGCGCGCATCAGGGTGTCGTGAGTGAGGCCAAGTCCAGGTAAGGAGCAAGATCCCGCAAGCGCGGCTCCGGCGCGGGTCGGGAGTGTCGCAGAGCGGCGAGCGCGGCGTCCAAGCTTTGACCGTGGGCGGCGAGCCGCTCCCGTGGGTAGTCGCCGGCCAGCTCCCTGGAGACCATGAACGGCCAGTCGCTCGACTGAAGCGCGAGCAGCTCGCGCGCAGCGCGTGCGAGCGCATCCGGGGGCGCGCCGCCGCTCGCGGCCGCGGCGACGGTGCGCAGCTCGGCGGCGCGCGCCGCATACGCGAACTCGGCGACGCGCGGCGAGTCCCAGGTGGACAGGTCCTTGCGCTCGCCCCAGCTCGACGCAGCCAGCGGTCGCTCGACCGGCGCCACGAGCTCGAGGCCTTCCGCGGCCGTCACCAGTCGCAGGCCGCGGCGCGGCGCCTCCTCGAGCACGGCGGCGAGCCAGGCCGGGCCCTCGTACCACCAGTGTCCGAGCAGCTCCGTGTCGAGCGCGCAGCAGAGCAGGCCGCCGTCCGCGACGCGGGCGGCGGCGCGCTCGACGAAGTCGCGCGCGTGCGCCCGCGCGAGCTCTCGCGCTGCCTCGCGGTCATAGGCGCGGCCGGCGTTGTTCCAGGGCTTGAGGTCGTGGAGAGTGCGGCGGTGGTAGTCGCGGTACGTGCCGTCGACGGGGTAGCCGCGCTCGCCGTGCCAGACGAGCTCCACCGTCTGCCAGTCGATGGGGAGGGCGCTCGGGCCCGCCTCGGTCGCCACCGGGAGGAGGTGATCGAAGCCGGGCACGCGGGTCTGGTCGACGCAGAAAGCGCGCACACCGTGGTCGGCGAGCTCGCGCTCGAGCCCGGGCGCGTAGCCGCACTCGGGTATCCAGAGGCCACCGCCCCAGGCACCGAAGCGCGCGACGTGCGATGCCACGCCGGTGGCGAGCTGCAGCCGCATACCGGCGTCCGTGGCGAGCAGCGGCAGCAGCGCGTGCGTGGCCGAGGAGGTCCACAGCTCGACGCCCTCGAGCGCGCGGAAGGCGCCGAGCAGGTCCCGGTCGTGCGCCTCGAAGGCGCGCTCGGCGAACGTGTAGTCGGCGGCCGCGCGCCGGAGCTCCGCGGCCAACCCCGGTTCGCCGCCGCTCTCGAGCGCGGCGGCGTCCTCGGCGTGGACCGGTGCGCGCACCTCGCGCAGGAAGCGCAGGTAGCGCTCGCCCGCCTCGCCCTTCATCGACTCGAGCTGGTCGCAGAGGACGGGCGTCAGGCCGACGGTCACGGGCGCGCCGTCCAGCAGCTCGAGCAGCGGCAGGTACACGGAGGCCACGGCCTCCCACAGCCACTCCTCGCCGAAGGGCCAGGTGCCGAAGCCCTCAACGTAGGGCATGTGCGAGTGCAGGACGAGCGCGAGCGCGCTCCGGGGGTCCGACGCGCTCACGGCCGCAGGACGGCGACGAAGTCGAGCGCCCGCTCGAGCGGCCCCGGCCGCAAGGCGAAGTCGCGCGCCGAGATGGCCGGCGTGAAGCGGTCGTAGAACGCCTGGGTGATCCCGAGTGCGGCGTGCACGCGGTCCCAGCCCGCGCGCAGCGCGAGCTCGTGAGCGCGCAGCATGCGGGCGTGGAAGAGCCCGAACAGCTCTACCCGCCTGAACACGCCCGCGCAGAGCCGCCGGAACTCCTCGGCTCGGTACTCGCGGAGGTGCCAGGGGTTGTCCGACTTCGCAGCGCCGGGTGGCGCGAGCGTCAGCAGGTTCGGGGTCGACACGTAGGCCGCTCCGCCGGGACGGAGCATCGCGCGGAAATGGCGCAGCACCGCCGCCGGATCCTCGACGTGCTCGATCGTCTGCAGGAAGACGACCGCGTCGCAGGGCTCGCTGTAGCGCTCGACGAGGTCGCGCACGAAGCGCACGCCGGGGCGCGTGTACTTGATGCGCGCGTGCTCGTACGCCTCGGGGTTCGCGTCGACGCCCGTCACGTGCAGGGCGTGCCGCGCGAGGACCTCGACACCGTAGCCCTCGCCGCAGGCCATGTCGACCACGTCGAGGCCGCCGCAGCGCTCGGCCACCCACTCGTAGACCGCGAGGTGGCGCCGAAACCAGTAGTTCTCGGCCGGCACGTCGGGCAGCGTGCGCTCGCCGGTCAGCTCGAGCGGCGGGACCCCCGCTGGCTGGTCGCTCTGAACCGTCTCCTGCATCGGCGGGGTGAGGCTAGCTACTAGTCTCCGGCGGCCATGCCGCAGCCCGACGCGGACATCCTCGACGCCAACGTGCGCTATCACGACCTGGCGGCGCTGCACTACGACTCGAAGTGGGGAATCAACTACGACGAGGTCGGCCAGGCCCAGGTCACGGGCAAGCTCCGCAAGGCGCTCGGCCATATCCCCGGCTACTACGAGCGCGCGCTCGAGATCGGCGCGGGCACTGGGTACTTCACGCTGAATCTGCTGCGCGCGGGGGTGATCGGCGAGGCCGTGGCCACCGACATCTCAGCGGGGATGCTGCGGGCGCTCGAGGGCTCCGCGCGCGAGCACGGCGAGCACGTCGAGACGGCGGCCTGCGAGGCGGCCGAGCTGCCCTTCGACGACCACTCCTTCGACCTGGTCTTCGGCCACGCCGTGCTCCATCACCTGCCCGACCTCGACGCGGCCTTCCGCGAGTTCCGCCGGGTCCTGCGACCGGGCGGCGTGGTTGCCTTTTGCGGTGAGCCGTCGCGCTACGGCGATCGCATCGCCGCCGTGCCCAAGCGCGGCGCCCGCGCCGTCTCGCCGCTGTGGCGGGCGCTGATGCAAGCGTCGGAGCGCCGCAATGGCAACGGCGCCGGCTCGACCGAGGAGCAGCGGCTCGAGCGGATGGTGGACGTCCATGCGTTCACCCCCAGGGTCCTGCAGGCGCATGCCGCCGACGCCGGCTTCGAGAACGTGCGCGTGAGCGGCGAGGAGCTCGCGGCCTCGCTGTTCGGCTGGGCCAACCGCACGCTCGAGGCGAGTGCCGAGCCGGACGACATCCCCTGGGCCTGGCGCGTCTACGCCTATCGCGGCTACCTGCTGCTCCAGACGCTCGACCGTTCGCTGCTCGAGCCGCGGCTGCCCGCCGCCCTCTTCTACAACCTGCTGATCTCCGCGCGCGCCTAGGCCAGCCCGAGCGCGCCGAGCGCGGCCACCACCGGCAGCACGAGCGCGAGGTCGACCGGGCGCACGGCGAGCCGCGCCGGCGCGGCGGGCGGCTCGGGCCGAAACGAGCGCGCCTCCTCGACCACCCAGGTCAGCACCGCGTCGCAGACTGGGAGCGGCCGCAGCTTGACGTCGCGGAGCTGCTCGGCGAGCGAGCGACCCGCCGCGGCGAGCCGGCCCTCGGCGCCGATCCCGTCGAGCACGGCGACCCCCTCTGGCAGCGAGGGGATCGCTCGCAGCCGGCCGAGCGCGCGCCGAAACACCTCGCGCAGCCCGTCGGCTCCCGCAGCCGCTCGCAGCCAGGTCGCGACCATGACGATCAGGGCCGCTCGCAGGGCCCGCCGCAGCGCCACGTCGATGCCGAGCCCGCCGCCGAGAGCAAAGATGAGCGCGCCGAGGGCGAGGATCAACGCGAACACCACGCCGGTGGGAAGCGGCTCCCGGTCTGGCTTCGAGGCGAGCCACACCGCGGTCAGCACGACCGCCACGGTGCCCAGCACGATCCACTCTGTACTCGCCAGCAGGACCCCGAAGAGGACAACTGCGGTGACGGTGATAGCGCGTGGATCGAAGCGCCGCCGAGCGTTCGTGGTGCGTTGACGGCGTATATCGCCGCCAACGTACCTCGCGTCCTCGTCGTCGGGCCATTGGGCGAGCCCGCGCCTGTACACGAGCACTTGCACGACGCTCGCGAACACGCCCCAAACGATCAGGCCGGCCACCGTGAGGACGAGCGCGTCGGCGGTGCCAACGTCGATGCCGACGCGGCGGCCGATCGCGTCGTAGGTGCCGGCGTAGGCGTCGAGCCCGCCCGTGATGACCCAGATGAAGAAGGCGGTCGTCGCGCCGTTGTGGATGATGCGCATGAGCGTGCAGACCGCGACCTGCGGGAGCAGCGACCAGCCGCGCGCCTCGAGGCGCCCGAGGAGCGGAGCCGTCATGGCCTGCGTCAGCGGGATGCCGAAGCGGGCCGGCCCGATGATCGCGACGGTCTCCAGCATCGCGGCGATGCTGGCGCCGAAGCCGGGGCGGGCGCCGCGGCGCTGAGCCACGCGGGCGAGTGCCACGCCGCCGGCAAGCGCGATCCAGAAGCCCCCGCTCGGCGCCGCGCGCGCGGCGAGAAACGACACCACCGCCACATGCGCGGGCCCTGCCGGGACCGCCTTCGAAGCGGCTGTCGCCATCAGGCGAAGGTAGCGACCCTGGCGGGGCGGCCCGGCGAAGGCCGACGCCGCACCCGCGTCAGGTCGTGGTCAGGGTTCTGTGGGACTCCCGGGGCGGTCGGCCGCGGGGCGTTGGCTAGGTTCCGGAGAAGCGGCGAATCGGGGACTCGGCGATCCGCCGGCCGAGATCAGCGACCTGCTCGTCGCTCATGCTCTCGGTGGCGAAACCGGAATGCTCCAGCTCCTCGCGGACCTGCTGCACGCCCTG
>Ga0081538_10000429_pt2 | contig 27873 bp, 29 predicted proteins | sample TabmetS5T2R1_FD_71022 | JGI IMG/M metagenome (GOLD analysis project Ga0081538, IMG submission 71022) | Tabebuia heterophylla rhizosphere microbial communities from the University of Puerto Rico - S5T2R1 | ecosystem: Host-associated > Plants > Roots > Rhizosphere ...
ACCGCGTCGACCTCGCCCAGTGCAGCGATCCGCGCGAGCCCCTGCGCGTAGAGGTAGTCGCCGAGCACGAGGGCAGCGTCGCCGTCCTGCGCCTGGAACGCGCGCGGTCGCCCGTAGTGCACCGCATAGCCTTCGTAGATCGTCTCCAGGCCGAGCGCGAAGCGCTCTTCGGTGAGCGGCGAGAACACAGGCTCGAGCTCCCCGGGCTCCGGCTCGCGGAGATGGCCGTAGAGCTCAGCCGCCGAAATCCGCAACGGCCTCGATCGTCCGGTCGATCTCGTCGTCGCCGTGCGCGAGCGAGAGGAACATCGCCTCGTACTGGGAAGGCGCGATGTAGATCCCGCGCTCCAGCAGATGGCGGAAGAGCGCGGCGTATTGCTCGGTGTCGGCCGCGAAAAACGTGGCCATCGCTCCGACGCGGGCGACCTTGCCGTGCTGGGCCAGGCCGGCCTCGAGCCGCGCGCCGCGGCGCTCGAGCTCGTCGTAGAGCGCCGAGTCGCGAAGCCGGCGCAGGACCGACAGTCCGGCCGCCGTCGCCAGGGGATTGCCCGACAGCGTCCCGGCCTGGTACACGGGGCCCGACGGCGCGAGCTCGGACATGACGTCCGCGCGTCCGCCGAACGCGGCGAGCGGCAGGCCTCCGCCGACGATCTTCCCGAGCACGGTCAGGTCGGGCGTGACGCCGAAGCGCTCCTGCGCACCGCCCCTCGCGATCCTGAAGCCGGAAATCACCTCGTCGAAGATCAGGAGCGCGCCTGACGCGTCACACAGTTGACCTAGACCCTGGAGAAACCCGTCCGCCGGCGGAACGACGCCCATGTTCCCGGCGACGGGTTCGACGATGATCGCGGCGAGGCCCTCACCGTACTGCGCGACGGCAGCAGCAGTGGCGTCGAGGTCGTTGTACGGACACACGATCGTGTGCGCAGTCACGTCGGCCGGGACGCCCGCGCTCGCAGGGATGCCGAGCGTGGCGACACCGGAGCCGGCTTCCGCGAGCAGCCCGTCGGCATGGCCGTGGTAGCAGCCCGTGAACTTCAGGATGCGGTCGCGCCGCGTCGCTCCGCGAGCGAGCCGGATCGCGCTCATAGCGGCCTCCGTGCCGGAGCTGACGAGCCTGACCATCTCAACCGACGGAACCGCATCGATGATCTCCTCGGCCAGTAGCACCTCGCGCTCGGTCGGGGCGCCGTAGGTCGTCCCGTCGAGAGCAGCCTCCCGAACAGCCTCGACCGTCTCCGGATCGGCGTGGCCGAAGATCAGCGCACCCCACGAGCAGACCCAGTCGAGCAGCCGCGCTCCGTCCTCCGTCTCCAGGTACGCCCCTTCGGCGCGCCGCACGAAGAACGGCTCGTCGAGCCCCACGGCGCGCATCGCCCGCACCGGCGAGTTGACGCCGCCGGGGATCGCTCGCTCGGCACGGCGGAAGAGATCGGTGCCTGTGCTCAGAGCCAGGTGGCGAGCTCCTTCGTCCAGTACGAGATGACGACGTCGGCGCCGGCGCGCTTGATCGCCGTCACGGACTCGAGGGCCGCCGCGCGCTCGTCCAGCCAGCCGGCCGCGCCGGCCGCCTTGAGCATCGCGTACTCACCCGAGACGTTGTAGGCGGCGAGCGGCAGGTCGAACCGCTCGCGCACCGCGCGGATCACGTCCAGATTGGGCATGGCCGGCTTGACCATCAGCATGTCGGCGCCTTCGGCGACGTCCTGCTCGCACTCGCGAAGCGCCTCGCGGACGTTCGCGGGATCCATCTGGTATCCGCGGCGGTCGCCGAAGGCCGGCGCCGAGTCGGCCGCCTCCCGGAAAGGTCCGTAGAACGCCGACGCGTACTTCGCCGAGTACGCGACGATCGGCGTGGCATCGAAGCCCGCGTCGTCGAGCGCGCCGCGCAGCGCCCCCACTCGGCCGTCCATCATGTCGCTCGGGGCGACGGCATCGGCACCGGACTCCACGTGACTGACGGCGGTCCGCGCGAGCAGCTCAAGCGTCTCGTCGTTCACGACCTCCTCGCCGTCGAGAACGCCGCAGTGGCCGTGCGAGGTGTACTCGCAGAGGCAGACGTCGGTGATCAGCACGAGCTCGGGAACCCGCTCGCGCACGGCGCGAAGTGCCTGCTGGACGATCCCGTCGTCGTCCCACGCGCCGGACCCCTGCTCGTCCTTCTCCTCGGGGATCCCGAAGAGGAGGAGCGCGGAGACGCCGAGCGAGGCGCACTGCTCGGCCTCGGCGACGAGCTCCTCGACCGTCAGGCGCGACAGCGCGGGCAGCGATTCGTTCCGAAGCGGCTCGGGCGCGACGAACACAGGGAACACGAAGTCCTGGAGGTCGAGGCGCGTCTCCCGGACGAGCGAGCGCAGCGCGCCCGTCCGCCGCAGTCGCCGCAGGCGAGTGACCGGAAACGTGCTCACGACCGGACGTTAGCCGCAGGCGGTGGTGGCGGCGCCTCCTCGAGCTGCGGCTCCTCGACTTCGACCTCGACCGGCACCGGCCCGCCCTCGCGCCATGACTGGAGCTCGAACCGCTCGCCGATGAACTCCCAGAGCGCACGGACGCACGCGAGCAGCGGCAGCGCGACGAAGATGCCGGCAAGCCCGTAGATCTGCCCCCCGGCGAGCAGCCCGAAGATGACGAGCAAGGGATGCAGCCGCAGCGCACTGCCCATCACCTTGGGCACGACGATGTGGCCCTCGATCTGGTGGATGCCGAGGAAGAGGAGCGTCACCCAGATCGCCGAGATCGGATCGACGATCAGCGCATACGTGACCGGCGGGATCGCCCCCAGCCAGGGCCCGAGGTACGGGATCAGCTCCATCGCCGCCACCCAGGCCCCGAATAGCAGTGCGTAGGTGTCCATCCCCTCGGCCCACCCGAGCGTGCCCAGCACCCACAGGCCCACACCCGCGCTGACCCCGATGATCGCCGAGAGCAGCACCTGCCCCCGCACGTAGCCGAAAAGCGCGCTCTCGAGCCTCGGGACAAGTGAGCCCGACCCCGGTTTGGGCGGGAAGCGGCGGTCGACTGCAGCCGACAACCGCCCCATGTCCAGGAGCATGTAGATCGAGACGACGATGATCAGGACGAGGCTGAAGAGCAGCTCGAAGATCGAGAGCGCCGCGCCCTCGAGGAACTCGATCGCGCGCGACGTGTACTCCTGCGGATCCGCCTGGCGCAGCGAGTCCACGAACTCCTGTCCCTGCGTTTCGACCTGGATCCGCTCGAGCCCGTGGTCGTCGAGCCAGCCCTGCAGCCGGTCGACGTCGCGCTCGGCATCGGTCTGGTTGCTCTGTCCGCGCTCGACCGTAAGGTAGTCCGCGATCCGGTCCGCAGCGTCGCGGGACTGGTCGATGACGATCGCACCGATGGCGATCACGGCGATCACGACCGCGGCGGCGAAGCTCAGGTAGACGACGGCGATCGAGAAGCCACGCGGAATTCGAAGCCGGCCCAGCGCCCGCACCAGTGGATCGAGCAGGAGCGCGATCAGTGCGGCGACGAGGAAGAGGAAGACGGCATGAGAGACCGCCGTCGCCATCGTCCACGCGAACAGCAACACGAGCGGCAGCCCGATGAGCTGAATCCAGCGCGGGATCTCGATCTTCGGCGCCCCGGGGCGCATCGCGTTGATCGTAGCGCCGACGTAGTCGAGCTCTGGCTCTCGGAACCAGCTGGGGAAACCTCCCGGTTTCCCCAAACCCCTTCCCCGTTCCCGCGTCCGTCCCGGACGCGGGAGAGGCCTACGGCCTGGCACTGGAATTTCCCGGAAGATGGGAGCCTGGCACTCAAACGGCACGAAGTCGTCGTCGAATTGCCTCTAGACTCCCGCCCCACGGTGTCAGCAAGCGCCCAGTTGAAGCGCGCGCGCCGCCCGCACAGGCGTATTCGCGCGGTCCCAGCACCCCCGAAGCAAGTCGAGCAGGCGCGTCGCGCCCGCCGGCGGCGCGCTGCGGGGATGGAGCGCGCCCGGCGCGTTGCGCTGCTGCTTGCCGCCTCGGCGGCGATCGGCGTCACGCTGCTCCTGACCGCCTTCGGCTCGGAATCTTCGAGCCCCGTACCGACGGCCCCGGCACCCGCCCAGCGCCTCCTCCCGAGCGGCCCGCCGCGGCCGCAGGTCGTGGCCCTGCGCGACACGCTGCGGATCCAGATGCCGATCTCGCAGACGCGCATCACCGCGATCGGCTACCACGGGGTCGACAACGGCGCGCTTCCACTCGAGCCGGTCGGGCGGCAGGCGAACGAGGGAGTGCTGGCCCGCCTGGTCCGGCGGATCGCCGGAACGGGCGACAGCGGCATCACGTACTACCAGCTCGGCGGAGAGGGACCCGAGACCGCGGTCCTCGATGTGGGCGCGGCACCGGGCACCGACGTCTACTCGCCCGTCGACGGCACGGTGGTCGGGATCACGAGCTACGTCGTCAGCGGCCGGCGCCTCGGCAGCCGGATCGACATCCAGCCGACGAGCGCGCCCTCGCTCGTGGTGTCGCTGACGCACCTCCGCTCCGATCCGACACTGACTGTCGGCGCGGCCGTGTCGGCCGCGACCTCGAAGATCGGGACGGTGCTGGACTTCTCGCGCGTCGAGCGGCAGTCACTTGCGCGTTACACGCAGGACGCGGGCAACCACGTCTCGCTCGAGCTTCATCCCGCCGCAACGCTCGCGATTCCATAAGGATCCTCTTCGTCGCCGACGTGAACGGCACGCCGGGCGTGCGCGCCGTCGAGCGCAGGCTTCCGAGCCTTCGCGAGGAGCGCGGCGCCGACTTCTGCGTCGTGAACGGCGAGAACGCCGCGGACGGGCTCGGGATCACGCCGCAGATCGCCGAGAAGCTCCTCGCCTCAGGCGCGGATGTGATCACGCTCGGAAACCACGCCTGGCGGCGGAAGGAGATCGCCCCGTACCTCGCCGAAGCTGACCGCGTGATCCGCCCGGGGAACCTCTCGCGCCACACGCCCGGTCGCGGGCTCGCGATCGGCGAGTCGACGTCCGGTACGCCGGTCGCGGTCATCAATCTGCTCGGCCAGCTCTTCCTCGCTCCGCCCGCAGGTCCGTGGGAGGTCGTCGACGACCTCGTCGCCGAGGCGCGGCGGACGACGCCGGTGATCGTGGTCGACTTCCACGGCGAGGCGACGAGCGAGAAGGTGGCGATGGCCGCCTACCTCGACGGCAAGGTCACAGCCGTGCTGGGAACGCACACGCATGTACAGACAAACGACGCGCGAGTGCTGCCGGGAGGAACGGCGGCGGTCACGGACGCGGGGATGACAGGCCCACACGACTCCGTGATCGGCGTCGTCACGGAGCTGGCACTTGAGCAGATGCGCACGGGCATGCCGACTCGGTTCCGAACGGCCAAGGGTGGCGTGCGCCTGGAGGGCGTTGTCGTCGACTGCGGAGACGACGGGCGGGCTACGGACTGCGAGCTCGTCCGGGTCGAACTCCCGCCACCAGAAGCAGGCTGAGCGCGATCAGCGTGACGTCGCGCGCGAGGACGAGCCACGAAGCCACCGCATCGAATTCGAGCGCGAGCTCCCAGTAGCGGTACGGGAACCAGAGCTGGGTGAGGACGAGCGCGAAAGCGAGGACGGCCGACGCGACGAGACCCTGTCGGCCGCGGACGAGCGGCACGAGCGGGACGAGCCAGATCAGAAACTGCGGCGAGAGCACCTTCCCGAAGGCGACGAACGCGCACACCGCCGCTGCGCACGCCGCGAGCAGCCGGTCGCGCGTCGCGGGCCCGCGTGCGTACCAGATCCAGAGCGCAATGAGAACAGCCGCCTGGGCAAGCGTCGAGAGCACGGCCAACGCGTCGGCGCCGGCGCCGGCGAGGTTCTGCGAGCCGTGGCTCGACTCCATCGTCACGTCGAGCCCGAACGCGTGGTGGGCGGCGAGGAGCAGCCCCGCACCGAGGCTCTCGATCTGCAGCGGCCGGCTTGCCTGCTGCCAGAACGCGTCCCAAACGCCGCCCGGTGAGATCAGGAAGAACGGCAGGACGATGGCAGCGATGACGCCAAGGAAGATTGCTGCCGAGATGAGCGCCTCACGCCGACCACGCGTCCGCCAGATGTGGGCGACGGCGATCGGCGCAAGCACCGCCGGGTAGAGCTTCGCGGTCACGGCGACACCGAGAGCACCCGCGGCCAGACGCACCCGCCCGGCAACGAGCAACCCGAGCGCAACGAGCGTCAAGGCCGCCGGCCACAGGTCGAAGCGCGAGAGGTAGACCGAGCCGAGCAGTAGCGGGGCGACGCCGACGAAGATCGGCGCCCAGAGCGACTGCGAGATCGCAGCCACGAGCAGCACGCAGGCAACGCCCAACCCCGCCATGAGTCCCTCGAACCGGCGGCGGTATCGATCCGAATCGCCCTCGCCGAGCGCGGGCAGGAGGAACACGGGAAGCGCGGCCGGCGGATACTCGACGCGGAAGTCCCGGTACGGCACCTCGCCGTTCGTCATCGCCTCGCCGTAGCGCTCGTAGATCGGCGTGTCGGCGATCTGGTCGCGGGCGTAGAAGCCCTGGTGCAGGAGCCCCCAGGAGACGACGAAGAGCGCGACCCCCAGGGCCGCCGCGCTAACCCGCGGCAACGAGCTCGCGGACCTCAGGGCTCGGGGCCGGCTCGGGGCCCGTCCGATCGCTCCGCGAAGGCGCGAGGACGGCGAACGCGACGAACGGGACGAACCACGGGATGTAGAGGTACGACCAGTGGGTGAGAACGAGCTCCAGGCCCACGAGGAGCGCCCCGGTGAGCGCAGCAAGCTGCAGCGGCGACCGCCGCAGCGGGAAGAAGGCGGCGAGGACGGAACCGGCGAGTACGAGCCCGATCAACGGGAGCTGAACGAGCCGGAGGTCCGGGATGCCGGCTGCGTGATACTGCCCCCAGTCCCAGATCGAGAACGGTGACTCACGGCCGAGCTGCCAGCCGAGCGTCCGGTTCCAGAAGGTGCGCATGGCGTCGAGCAGGTTCGGCTCCAAGAGCAGCACGGTGAAGGCGGCCAGCGTCGCCCCGCCAAAGCCGGCAGCGAAGAGCAGCGGCCGCCGCGGTGCTCTGAGCCGCACGGCTTCCGGGTATCCAGCCCAGAGGGGCGCAACGAGCAGCGCGCCGAACTTCGCCCAGCCGGCGAGTGCAGCGAAGATCCCTCGCGCCCAGGGTGACGAGACGAGCCAAAAGCCCCAGATGAGCAGAAGGGGCGGCAGCGCGTCGTTCGTGTTCGAGTTCGACACGTACTGCGTGAAGGGATAGGCGGCCCAGGCAAAGGCGAGGCCCGCGGCGAGCGGCAGTCCACCGAACCGCCGGCCGACGAGGGCAAGCCCGAGCATCGCGAGCAGATCCAGCGCGATCGACGTGAAGTGCGCAGCGGGAAGATCGTCCCACTTGCCGGTCCAGCCGAGGAGTAGGTATCCGGGGACGTAGGCGACGTAGGAAACGGGCCCGTAGGTGTCGCCGCGCTCGTTGGACGACTCGCACCGGCCGTTCGTCTGGATCCGCTCGCGGATCTCACCCTCGGCGTCGGCGTCGCCGCAGGGCCTCAGCCTCCCCTGCGCCGGCATGTGTCCGTACGGTGCCTCGCCGTTCACGATCCGGTGGGCGCCGATGACGCCCGAGTAACCGACATCGATCACGTTCGAGCCCTCGAGGTTGAGGCCGACGCGGAACCCGGCGAGGAAGACCGTCGCTGCGGCGAGCACCCAAACCGGCCAGAAGACGGCGCGCCTCGACGCGCTTCGCCCCTTGAGTCCGATCCAGGTCATGCGCGCGAGCAGGTAGGCGAACGCCGGATAGACGAGCGGCATGCTCGTGAAGACGTCGCCCTCGTTGAAGAACCACAGCGAGACGGAAAACGAGAGCAGCACGAGCAGATCGAGGGTGCGCACGCTCAGCGGCCGCCGCCAGTCGATCAGCCCGATCAGGAAGACCGCGCAGAGAGCGAGCCAGACCTCCGGCCGGTTGATCGTCTTGCCGCCGAAGGCCCCGTCGTACCCGCGCGCCATCTTCCACGCCACCTGTGGGCCGGTCCACGCCTCGGTCACCTCGCCGGTTTTGCCGTCGACCTTTCCCGTCGCGATCTCGCCTGCTTCGTCCCACCAGACGTGGACGGTCCAGGTGCCGGTCTTGTCGTCACGCTCGGCGTCGTCGGTGCGCCCGCGCGTGGGGTAGCGGTCGAGCCAGTCGGCGACCTTGGGATGCGCGAGGAAGGCGGCGGTCGCGCGCTCCTCGGTGACGCGCGGCTCGGCGGCGCCGGCAGGCGGCGCAAGAAGGAGCGAGAAGACTGCGAGGACGAGGAGCCGACGCACTAGGTGCGCCGCCGAAAGCTCCAGAGTTTGTTGCCGACGAAGTTCAGCGGCGTCACGAGGATGATCGCAATCGCCTGCGCCGGAACCTTCTCCAGGCCCACCCCGACCAGCGTCTCGAGCACGACGAGGTTGGCGGCGAGGGCGCAGACGGCGACGATCAGAAAGCGGAGGCCCTGGTAGGCGACGTGCCCGCGCTGGCCGCGGAAGGTCCAGAGGCGGTTCCAGGTGTAGTTGTTCGTGACGGCGACGAGGAAGGACGCCGTCGCCGCCAGCCGGTGGTCCCAGCCGGCGCCGAGGACGAGCGCGCTGAACACCGTGAGGTTCACGACGTAGCCCGAAGCGCCGACGGTGCAGAACTTCGCGAGCTGCCGCCAGTTGGCCGGCTTGCGCAGCGCGGCGCCGGCGCGCTCGCCGACGAGGACCAGGGAGGTGGCGACCGAGCGGGACACGGGCCGGGCGAAAGTTACCGACTCAGGCTGCCGGCTCCCGCCGGGCACGCAGCGTCAGACCCTGAGATCGATAGAAGTCGAGCTGATCCGAGTCGAGGAGCGCGAACGGCGAATCGATCTCGACCGCATCCTCGCGGTCTCGCGCGGCGGCGCTCGGCAGAAACCGGTGCCGGCCGTCCTCACAGCGGACTTCGAGGCCGAGAAACGTCTCTTTGTCAGCCCCGAACAGGATGTCCACGACGTGGCCGACTTTGATGCCGTGCATGACGACCGGCTTGGCAAGCAGCTCTTCCATTGTGATGCCTTATGCCCAGCCGCCTTGAACCGCGAACTCCGTTTCGTCCTGCGGCTCCTCCCAGGTGACGTCGACATCGTGGACCGCTGCATGCCTCGGTCCTCGGCGACACCACTCGACCATCGACTCGACTCGTTCGCGGTCGCCTTCGAACACCGCTTCGACCGTCCCATCGGGGTTGTTGCGCACCCAGCCGGCGAGACCCAGCGAGCGGGCACGGTCGCGCGTCTCGGCGCGAAAGAAGACGCCCTGCACGCGTCCGTGCACGACGACGTGGGCGCGGTCCACCGTCAGCCCTCGAACCCTTCCTCGCCGACGAGGGGCACGAACCGGCAGGGCACCGACCGCAGGACGGCCGGCCCCTCAGGGGTCTTGACGATCACCTCGAGCCGCTGTCCCCGCCGGCCGCCGACCGGGACGACGAGGCGGCCACCGGGCTTCAGCTGGTCGTAGAGCGCGGTCGGAAAGCCCGGCGCGGCGGCCGCGACAGCGACAGCGTCGTAGGGCGCGTGCTCGGGCAGGCCGCGCGAGCCATCGCCCTGGTGGGTGGCCACGCGCTCGTACCCCGCGGCATCGAGGGAGCTCCGCGCGTGCTCGACGAGCTCGGGAATCCGCTCGATCGTGTGCACGTCGTCCGCAAGCTCGGCGAGGACGGCGGCCTGGTAGCCGGAGCCCGTGCCGACATCGAGGACGTGCTCGTCGCCGTCGAGACCGAGCTCCTCGGCGATGCGCGCGACCATGTACGGCTGGGAGATCGTCTGTCCCGCGCCGATCGGAAGCGCCGCGTCGTCGAACGCGCGGCTCCGGAGGTCCTCGGGCACGAAGAGCTCGCGGGGCACGCGCTCCATCGCCGCGAGCACGCGCTCATCGACGATGTCGCGACCGCGCAGCTGCTCGTTGACCATGCGCGCGCGCTGGCGATCAGGCGGCGTGCGCATAGGCGGGAGCCTCGACGCCGAAGTGGCGCAGGACGAGCGGCGCGACGCCGGCGATGGTCGCCGGAGGAGCGGCGTCGCCGACGACAAGCATCGGGACCTCGGAGTCGCCGTCCAGAAGCGACCCGTGCGAGCCACCCCCGGCGTGATGTCGCCCGCCGAGATCGGCCAGCTCGACGCCGGCCGCGGCCGAGACGAGCACGTCGCCGGCGTTGGGGTTGGCGAGGGCGTGCCAGGCGCGCCCCTGCCAGCCGTCTCTGTCCGGGGCCAGGCGGAGCTCGCCCCCGTCCCTCAGGGCGATCGCATCGTCCCCGTCCCGGAAGAGGATCACGTCGAGCGCCGGCTCGCGCTGCAGCCGCTCGGCGATGTCCCGTGCACCGACCCGCGCCTCCGGCAGGAGGTAGACCATTCCGGCCCGGTTGGAAGCCGTCACAGCCAGCTCGGCGTCCCGCCGCGAGCTCGGCTTGAGCAGGCGGAAGTCCGCAAGCGCAGTCTCGAGGCGGAACGGCTCCGTGATCGGCGTCTGGCCATGGTCGGAGCAGACGACGACGTCGTAGCGCTCGAGGAACGCGTCGAGCCCGCCCGCCGCTTCGACAAGAGCCGACACCGCTCGGTCGCTCCTCGCGAGCGCCTCGCGCGCGCCATCGGGCCCGAGCGCGTGGGAGGCGTAGTCGTAGTCCGGGAGGTAGAAGAAGAGGAAGTCGAAGCCGTCGCGCGTCACGAGCCAGCGGCCGACCGCGCCCGCATAGGCATCGATCGAGCCGGCGGCCCGTCCACGGATCGCGAGCGGAGCGCCCGTCACGGCCGACTCGAACAGGCTGTAGTAGAAGAACCGGCTCGGCCCGTCCACCGGCCGAGCGAGGCCCGGGACGGTCGGCAGGTGGCGCGTGCGGCCTCGATAGCAGGGGACGTTGACCGCCGCGGCGGCGAGCCCTTCATCCTCGAGCGCCTCGAACACCGTCACCGAATCGCGAGAGAGATGCTCGGCGTTCATCTCGACGATTGCGTCGCGGATCGCCTTGCGGGTTCCGACAGCACGCATGGCCCCGAACGACGATCCGTACTCGACGAGCCTCTCCTCGCCACGGTGGTACCAGACGAGATGCGGGATGTGGTGCACGTCCGGCCCCCCGCCCGTGGCGAGCGAAGCCAGGCAGACCGGCGTCAGCGACGGGAAGACCGACGTCGCCCGAGCGTACGATCCCGCTTCGGCCAGCGAGGCGAGCGTCGGCGCGGCACCGTTGTCGACGGCGGCCTCGAAGACGGCGGGGGTGAGGCCGTCAATGACGACCAGGATCAGCTTCTTTTCGGACACCTGCGGCTAGTCCCGGGCCAGCGTACGCAGGCCGGCATACCGCGCCGGCTCGCGGCGGCGCATGCGCACCCCGAGCACCGGCACGGCCAGCGCCTCGAGGAAGCCCGCCACAGGGACGAAAGCGAGCAGCGCCAGGACGAGCCCGGCGAGCCCAGTAAACAGAGCCGTCGCGACCCGCGTTCCGCCACGCCGGATCGTGCCGCCGACCAACTGCCGGATCCCCGCGGCGCCGAGTAGACCTCCGATCGCGCCTGCGATCGCGTCCTCGAATCCGGCCAACGCGAAGCCCAGCGCAGCGCCGATCGCGCCACCAAGAACCAGCGCCGCTGCAAAGCCGAATCGCGTCGCGGCGAGCACTCCCGCGAGGGCGACCCCGATCCCGACGCCGAGACCGAGGAACACACCGACCCAGTAGACGTCGCCCATTCGACGCGTCAGTCTAGGGCCGTTACCCTCTCGGGGCGGGGCGGCTCTTCGCCGCAATGAGCCGTCCCGCGCCCTCTAAACCGATCTGTCGTAGCCTCCGTACTGCAACCAGGGGGAAAACGACCAAGGGAGGGGCAATGAGGAAAGCTCTATTGCTCGGGCTTGTCGGCCTGATCGGCCTGCTCGGGATCTCTACTGTCGCACTCGCCGACCGTGGCAAAGGCAAGGGCAACGGGAACGCGACGAGCTTTGCCGCAAAGCTCAACGGCTGGGAAGAGGTGCCGTCGCAGGTGACGACGGGTAAGGGCTCGTTTACGGCTCGAGTCGTCAGCGCGACGCAGATCGACTTCACCCTTCGTTATCGACAGCTCGAGGGGAATCCCGTCTTGGCGGCGCACATCCATGTTGGTTCCTTCCATGAGAACGGTGGCGTCAGCGCCTTCCTCTGCGGCGGGGCCACCCAGCCTGCTTGCCCGGCAGGAAACACTCCTGAAGGCGTCACGATCAACGGGACGATCTTGGGGAACGACATCGTCGACCTCGCCGCGCAGGGAGTCGAGGCCGGCAACTTCGCCGACCTGCTGCGCGCGATGCGCAAAGGCGAGACGTACGTGAATGTCCACACGGGAGGAACACCAACTCCCCGCGCACCAGGCGGTGAAATCCGCGGCCAGGTCAAGGGCGTCGAGCGCGACGACGACGACGATCGCTAAAGGCTGAGGCGGCCCATCCGCCTCTCTACGAAGGGCCCGGCTAGCCGGGCCCTTCGCCGTTCTCTAGCCGCCGGATGACGGCGAGCCCGAACTCCGCGGCGCGCGCGCCGTCGACGACACGGTGGTCGAACGTCAGCGCGATGTAGCCGACGGGGCGAACCGTGACCTCGCCGTCACGGACGACCGGGCGGTCCGCTACTCGACCGATGCTGAGGATCGCCACCTCCGGGTGGTTGACGATCGGGGTCTGGAAGAGGCCGGCGACCTTGCCCGCGCTCGTGACCGTGAAGGTCGAGCCGCGGAGCTCCTCCGGCGCGAGGTTCCCTTCCCTGGCCGCGCCCGCCAGCCGCTCGACGTCGGCCTGGAGCTCCTCGAGCGAGCGTGAATCGCACTCACGGACAACGGGCACGACGAGGCCCTGAGCGGTCTGGACAGCGATCCCGATGTCGTAGCGCTCCAGGTAGACGATGTCGTCGCCCTCGAGCCTCGCGTTCAGCTCCGGGAACTCCTTCAGCGCCGCGGCAGCAGCCTGGAGGACAGTCGGGACCAGGAGCTTGAGATCGATGTTGCCGAAGTCGCACTCTTCGACCCACGTGACGGGTGGAATCTCGCGGTGTGCGCGCGTCATGTGCTCCGCGATCAGCCGGCGAACGCCCCGGAGCGGCTCGCGCCTCCCCTCCGTCGGACCCGCCGCCTTTCGCACGTCTTCCTCGGTGACGCGGCCCTCGGGCCCGGTGCCTTGGACCTGCGCGAGGTCCACCCCGAGCTCCTGCGCGACCTTCCGAACGAGAGGCGTCGCACGAACCCGTTGTGCCTCCGGCGCCGGCGCCGCGGGCGCAGCAGCTCCGTCCTCGCCGATCACGACCAGCACGGTCCCGACGGGCACGACCTCGCCCTCGCCGACCATGATCCGCGCCACCTTCCCGGCTGCGGGCGACGGGATCTCGACCGTCGTCTTGTCGGTCTGGACCTCGACGAGTGGGTCGTCCTCTGCGACGTCCTGGCCTTCCTGGACGAGCCAGCGAGCGATCTCGCCCTCCGTCAGGCCCTCCCCGAGGTCCGGAAGCTTGAACTCGTACGCCACGGCGGGCGGAATCTATCTGGGGCGGCCGATCCAGGCGTCTGCCGGAGTGATCAGCACGCGCAGGCCGCCCTCGACCCGCCAAAGCGAGACCGCCTGCTCGTCGCCGGAGAGCTCCGCCGCCGTCTCACGCGGGACATAGCCCGCCTGGAGCGTGCGCTCCTCGTTCCAGATGCCAACCGCGTTCGGATCGTGCTCGTTGTCCGGCTCGGGAACCAGCGCGAGCCGCCGGCCCGGATCGAAGGTCGCATCCGGCAAGGCGTCCGGCCGGTAGGTGACACCCGCCACCGGCACGACGCGGATCCGTGGATCCTCCCAACGCACCGGCTCGCCCGTAGCCGCATCGCGAATGCGGAAGCCCGACGCACCGCGCTCCAAGAGCAGGCGTAGCCGCTCGCTCAACTCACTCGTTCGGCGAGACCCTCGTAGTGCGTCACGAAACCATCTGCGTCGAATTCGAGCTTGGCCGTGAACGACCCGGAGCGAAATCGGACCGCGCCGTTCCCAAGCGGCTCGTATCGCTGCGCGGAGCGCGAGACCTCGAGCGAGGGCACGTCGACGAACGTCATGACGAAGTCGCTCGCCGCGTCGAGGCCGCCAAGGACCGGCAGCGAGTTGAAGAGCGGCGAGGCCCCGAGGTCGAAGTGGTCGGCGTCGTCGAGCTCGAGGTCGACGCGCGGCCCGTCCACAACCTCCACACGGAGCCGCCCGGGCTCGAGGTCGTAGCGGAGCTCGTACGCGACCCCGATCTGCGTTCCACTCGCTAGCAGCTCGCGCCCGACCACCTCGGCCCGCGCGATCTCCATCCGCGGCTCGTCGACCCCGCGCCAGACGAGCGTGCGTGCCACTAGAACTCGAGCAGCTTGCGCGCCGCGGCGACGACGCGCGCCACGGAGGGCATGTAGGCGTCCTCGATCTGCCAGTACGGGTACGGGACGTCGTAGCCCGTCACCCGGAAAACCGGGCCCTGAAGGTCGAGGATCGCCTTCTCGGCGAGGATCGCAGCGAGCTCTGCGCCGAATCCGGCCGTCCGCGGAGCCTCCTGGACGATCACGACCCGCCCGGTCTTCGCAGCCGACGCGAGCAGCGCCTCCTCGTCGAGCGGTTTCAGGGTCCGGATGTCGAGGATCTCAACCGACGCCTCGCCGTCGAGCTCGTCGGCGGCCTGCTCGGCGAGCGGCACCATCGCGCCGTACGCGACGAGCGTCACGTCGGTTCCCTCCCGCGCGACGCGCGCCTTCCCGAGCGGGACGACGTGCTCGCCTTCGGGCACCTCGCCGCGCATCGTCCGGTAGTGGAGCTTGGGCTCGAAGATGACGACCGGGTCGGGCTCCCGGATCGCGGCGGCGAGCAAACCCTTCGCGTCAGCGGGCGTCGACGGGATTGCAACCTTCACTCCGGGCGTGTGGACGTAGTACGCCTCCGGCGAGTCGTCGTGGAGCTCCGGCGCCCGGACGCCGCCTCCGTAGGGCATTCGGATCGTCAGCGGGAACTCCATCGCACCCCCGGTACGCCAGCGATAGCGCCCGACATGCGTGATCAGCTGGTCGAGGCAGGGGTAGCTGAACGCGTCGTACTGCATCTCGCAAACCGGCCGCCAGCCGGCCATGCACAGCCCGACCGCCGTGCCGAGGATGCCCGCCTCAGCGAGCGGCGTGTCGACGCAGCGGTCCGGCCCGAAGCGGTCGCGCAGCCCCGCGGTGGCGCGGAAGACGCCGCCCGCACGGCCGACGTCCTCGCCCATGACCATCACGCTCGAGTCGCGCTCGAGCTCGACGTGAAAGGCGTCATTGATGGCTTCGACCAGAAGGCGCTCAGCCATCGCCCAAGACCTTCCGCAGCTCTCGGAGCTCCTCGTCGAAGGACGGCGGTGGATTGACGAGCGCATGCTCGAACACAAGGCCCGGGTCAGCGGGCGGCTCGGCCTCGGCCGCCGCGATCCCCTCGCGCATGACCTCGAGCGCCTCGCTTCGGATCTCCTCCGCCAGTTGCTCGGTCAGGACGCCAAGGCGCATCAGGTAGCGCTCGTAGCGCCCTAGACACTCGTTGCGCCTCTCCTCCTCGACTCGCTCCGGGTCGATGTAGGCCGACGGATCGTCGGCGGTCGCGTGCGGCGCGGCCCGGTAGCTCACAGCCTCGATGAACGTCGGGCCCTCGCCCGAGCGGGCGCGCTCGACCGCCTCCCGCGTCGCCTCGTACACGGCGAGCACGTCACCGCCGTCGACCCGGACGCCGGGCATCCCGTACCCGACCGCCTTGTCGGCGAGCGTCTCGGCGGCGGTCTGCGCCGAGAGCGGTGTCGAGATCGCCCAGCCGTTGTTGTTGCAGAAGAGGATCACGGGCGCCTTCATGACGCCGGCGAAGTTGGCGCCCTCATGGAACGAGCCCTCCGAGGTTGCGCCGTCACCGAAGAACGCGATCGCGCAAGTGCGCTCGCCCTGCAGCTTCCGGCCCCACGCGAAGCCCGTCGCATGCGGAACGTGCGTGCCGATCGGGACGCAGATCGACGCGACGTTGTAGTCGATCGGGTTCCACCAGCCTGCGGGGTGCCCCCGCCACCACGAGAGGACGGTCGAGGCCGGCATGTCGCGTAGAAGGCCGATAGCGGATTCGCGGTAGCTCGGGAAGATCCAGTCGTCGCGCTCGAGCGCGTAGACCGCCCCGACCTGCATCGCCTCGTGGTTCCAGAAGATCGCGTAGGTGCCGATCCGGCCCTGCCGGTGGTAGACGAGCGAGCGTTCGTCGTAGGTGCGCAGCAGCACCATCCCGCGGTAGAGCTCGATCAGATCGCGTTCTTCGAGCCCCTCGACCTCGCCGTCGGGCATCGCGTCACCGTCACCGATGACCCTCCTGAGCTCTCGCTCGTCGGGCAGCACTTGAGCCATCGCAGCGGCGAATCTACCCAACGGAGCGCCGCGAAACGTGTCCCCGGAAGCCACGACGAGTCTCTGACACTCCCCGGTGCCCGGCGAGAGGTGCCTAATTAGCGGAGGTGGTCGGCGATCCAGTCGTCGACGAACTGCTTGACCGCGGCCTCCCTGAGGACCGGCGCGCCATGACGCGTGCCGGGGAAGATCCAGATCCGCTTGTCGCCGGCCGGCGTGGCGTCGTAGAGGGCCTGGGCAGCCTGCGGAAACCCGTCGTCCTGGTCGGCCGAGAGATAGAGCGAGGGCACGCGGAGATTGCGTGCCGCCGCCACCGCATCGATGCGGCCGAAGGTGGTCGGCGCAGCGAAGCTGATCACTCCCTGCACCGGCGGAGTCGCAGTCGCACCCGCCGCAATCACGGCCGCACCGCCGAGCGACCCGCCTCCGAGGACGATCTGTCGCACCCCGCGCGCACGGAGCAGCCGGATCGCCGCGAGGACGTCGAAGTCGACGCGCGTGAGGCGGGCGACGCTGCTCGCTTGACCCGACGAGCCGAAGCCTCGATGGTCGAAAGCCAGCACGCGGTACCCGGACCGGGCAAGCGTCCGGGCATACGGCATCCACACGCAAAGATCCGCGCCACCCTGGTGCGCGAGCACGACAGCTCGCGGTCCTCCACCTAACAGGACGCCGATCAGACGCACACGATCGAGCGCAGCGAAGCGGACGACCCGACGGCGCTCGGCGCGCGTGACGCAGCGCTGCTGAAGACGAAGCGGAGGCGGTTTCGACGCGGCGGGCGTGGCGTCGCTCGCGTCGACACGGCCGCCGGACGCGACCGCCGCGAGCATGAGGAAGGCGACTGCGATCCCGAGGAGCCTCACGTGCCGCCCTCGGCCGCCCGGGCCAGTTCGCGCTCGGCCGCTTTCGCCCAGGCGATGATCGCGTCAGCCCACGCGAACCCGTACATCCTCGTCAGCCGCGGATACAGGTCGTCGGCTGACTCCGGCGTGAGCCCGGCCTCGATCGCCTCCAACTCGGAACGGAAGCGCTCGACCTCCTCTCGCCGCTCCCGTACCTGCTCCAGCAGAGCTTCCGGTCCGGCCAGATCGCCGAAGAACAGCTTGAGCAGAAGCAGGTTCCGATCGGCATCCGGCTCGAGCGGACCGTGTGCGAGCCAGGCGACGAGCGCCCTCCGTCCCTCGGCGGTCAGGCGATAGAGCTGCTTGTCCGGACGCCCCTGCTGACGGACATCTCGCCGGCGAACGAGACCGGCCTCGACGAGCCTCGGGAGGATCGCGTAGATCCGGCTCTTGGCGGGCGTCCAGAAGTAGCCGACGCTCGAGTCGGCTCGCTTCTTCAGGTCGTACCCGGACTGCTCGCCGTCACTGAGGAGCCCGAGCACGGCGTATTCGGTCGGGGTCAGGACGGCGACATTAGTCTCCCGAGGAGTAGTCCTCACAAGACTAAGACTACCGTTATGTGCGCCGGGCAGCCAGGAGGAGCATCGTGAGCGCGCCGATCGCCGCTGCGACCCCGATCGCCTCCACGGCGAGACCACCGCGAAGCGGAACATGGGCGATGGCAACCAGGAGCGTTCCCGCAACAAGTGCGATTCCCGCGGCGACGAACAACCCGATCACGCGCCGAAGCGCCATTCCCGCTTCGTCGCGAGCGCCATAACGAAGTCGCAGCGACCAGTACGCGAGCTCGGCCGTCACGAGCAAAGCGGCGCCGTAGAGCGGCACCCGCTCGTCGAGCTCGTCACCGCCAAGCGCGGCCGCGTAGGCCACGCCGAGCCCGGCGATAGCCCACGGCACGGCGGCGAAGCGGCCGAGCGCGAGACCGACGACGAGGACAAAGACGGACGCGCCGCCGACCGCGAGGAGCGCCGGATCGGACCGACCTGCGGCGGCGGCGAGCGCCGCTGCAAGCAGGACGGCGGCGCCTCCCCAGATCAGCGCCGGGCGCGCGCGTAACGCCTGAATGCCCTCACCTCCTCGATCGGAGCCTGGACGCCGACGCCCTCACGCCATTCCGCGAGCGGCACGCCGAGGGAGCGAAAGTGCTCGCGCAGAGCCTGACGGCGCAGCAGCCAGAGCCGGTGCGCGAAGCGACCGAGCTCGTCCTCGGGCGGCGGCGTAAACGGCTCCGGCGAGACCTCGACGATCGCGAGATCGAAACCGCGCGTCCGCAGGTCGAGCATCGCGCCGACGGCCCGCTCGTCGAGCAGCGGTGTCAGGCCGAGGATCAGCGCCTGCGGCGGCAGCGTCCGCCGCGGCACGATCTCGATGTCCTTCCACGCGTAGCTGAGCATGATCTCGGTGTCGAGCAGCGAGTCGACGATCCGGTAGAGCTGGACGATCCCGGTCGCCGGAGTGAGCCAGTTGAGGACGCCGCCGAAGCTGACGAGCCCGACGCGATCCTTGTGCGTCAGGTACCGGTCCGCGAGCGATGCAGCGGCGCGTACGGCCATGTCGAGCGTGCCGCGGTCCTCGCGCCTCGCCTCGGCAAAGCTGTCGAGGAAGATGACGACGTCCGTGTTGCGCTCCGGGTGGAGCTCGTTCACCCAGAGCGTCCCGCGACGTGCGCTCGCCCGCCAATTGATCCGGCGCAGGCGGTCACCGACGGCGAACGGTCGGAGGTCTGCGAACTCGATCCCCTCGCCCTTCGACCGCGCGACCTGGTTCCCGCCGAACGGCTGGGTGTCCAGCGGGCGCAGCATCGTGCGCAGCTCCTCGGGATGTGGGTAGACCTTGACGGGCTGCGACTGATCGACCTGCGTCTCGAACGTGAAGAAGCCGAGCCGGTCGGTCGTCCGTAGCGCCACCTCCCCGAGGCGGTAGACGCCCCACCTGGGCACGCGCACCTTGAACTCGACAGTCCGGGTCGCGCCGGCCGGCAGACGACGCGCGACGGGGTTCTCACCGACGATCTCCGCTCCGTCCGGGAGGACGAGCAGAACCTCGACGCGCTGCGCTCCGAGCGCGGACTCGAGGTCGACCTCGACCGTGACCTCGCCGCCCTCGATGATCCGATCGCGGTCGAGCCTGACCCACGCGCGCAGGGCAGGATCAGCCACCCACGGAACAACTGCGGCGATGGCGATCGCGAAGGGCGCCGCGAGCACGGCCAGCTCGGCTCGCCCAAGCGCGAGCGCGGCGAGCAGCCCGAGCGCGGCGAGGCCCGCGTAGGCCCCGAGCTTCGGGGAGGCGGAGCGGGTCAATCCCGAACCGGCTGGAGATCCTCGGCGGCCGGGGTCGGCACGCGGTCGAGGACGTCCTGGACGATCCGGTCCGGGCTCACCCGCTGAACCCAGAGCTCGGGCCGCAGCATCAGTCGATGGGCGAGCGCCGGAACGGCGACCGCCTTGACATCGTCGGGCGTGACGAAGTCCCGACCCTCGAGGAGTGCGCGCCCGCGCGAGAGCTTGAGCAGCGCCAGCGTTCCTCGGGGACTCGCACCGACCTGAACGGCCGGCGCGGCGCGAGTCGCCGCGACGAGGTCGACCATGTAGTAGCCGACGGTCTCGGCGACGTGGACATGCTCGAGCGCCGCCTGGAGCTCGAGCAGGCCTTCGCGATCGACGACGATGTCGAGCTCCACTTCTTCCGCCTGACGCTCGATGCGCCGCTCGACGATCTCCCACTCGTCGTCGCGCTCGGGGTAGCCGACGCCGATCCGTAGCAGGAAGCGGTCGAGCTGCGCCTCGGGCAGCGGATAGGTGCCTTCGTACTCGATCGGGTTCTGCGTCGCCATGACGAGGAACGGCGGCGCGAGGGGACGCGTCAGCCCTTCGATCGTCACCTGCCGCTCCTGCATCGCCTCGAGCAGCGCCGCCTGCGTCTTCGGCGGCGCGCGGTTGATCTCGTCGGCGAGCAGCAGGTTCGTGAAGATCGGCCCGGGCCGGAACTCGAACTCCGCCTCACGCTGGTTGAAGATCGAAGAGCCGGTCACGTCGGAGGGCATCAGGTCCGGCGTGAACTGCACGCGCGCGAAATCCATGCTGGCGACGCGGGCGAACGAGCGCGCCATGAGCGTCTTGGCGAGGCCGGGGAAGTCCTCGATCAGGACGTGGCCGTCGGCGAGCAGGCCGAGCAGCGCGAGCTCGAGCGCATCACGCTTGCCGACGACCGCGCGCTCGACCTCGCCGATGATCCGGTCGCAGCGCTCGGCGAACTCGGTGGAGTCGATCATGCTCAGATCTTTTCAAGGGCGTCCACGAGGCGGCGGACCGCGGCCGGGTTTGCGCCGGCGGCGTGGCGGTCCGTCGGCGGCGGACGGTCGGGCCGGATGAGATCCCAGGCGTCGGGCTCGAGCAGCGATTCCCCGTCCTCGAGCCTGTTGCCGCGCGCCGCGAGCCGGGCCTCGGCGATCTCCGTGAGGACCGGTCGCAGGCGGACGTGGTAGTCGAACGCGCTCTGCGTGCCGAGCGAGAGCTCTCGCTCGAGCCGCTCGAGCTCCGGAAGGACCGGCGGCGGGCGGCGGGGACGCCGACTGGCGTCGAACGGCGATTCGACGTGCTCGCCGGTTCCGGTCCGGCCGGTCAACACGACGAGCCCCAGCAGGATGAGCCCGCCGAGGAAGAGGAGATAGACGTCGGCCGCGACCTCGGCATGGTGGGGCAGCACCGCGAGCGTCGCGACGAGGATGAGGGTCGCCAGCACGGCCGCACCGCCGATGCCGCCGAAGAGTCTCACGTCGGCTGGGCGAGCTCGGCCAGCGTCTCGGCGCGCAGCTCGTCTCGGAGGGTGACAACGGCATCGATCGCCTCGTCCTTCATCCCCGAGTCAATCGCGTGCTCGCTGAACTTGGCCCGCTCGAAGAGGTGTGTGAGACGACGCGCGGCCGGCGAGCTCGAGCGAAGCTCCTCGAGGACGCGGTCCAGGTACTCGACCGGAGCTTCGAAGGGTCGCCTCGGCAGTCCGAAGGACGCAAGCGACCGCTCCATGCGTGAGTAGGCGGCGATCACGGCCTTGCGAGGATCCTTCTCGGCACGCAGGTCATCGAGCGTGTCGTCGAGGATCTCGGCGAGCGCCTGGCGGGCCTCGACCTCGCGACGCACGCGCGGATTGCCGCGGATCATCATTCCCGCGACGGAGGTGAACGCGATGAGCGCGACACCGAACACGACTACGACGACGACCCAGTCGATCGGCGGCGTGTCGATCGGCCGTCCGAGCCCGCGGCCCCTGGGGTCCTGCTGCTCGCCGATCGTCTGCACCGTCTGTGACCCCGGGCGACGGTCACCGAGGCGGCCCGCGCCGCTCAAGATGAAGAGCAGCGCAAGGACCAGGATCAAGACGAGGAACGCCTCGGACCAGCGTCGCCGCTGCACCACCTCAGCTCGTGCGGTGATCCCCGTGATGAGGGGCGACGCGACGAGCAGCCCAGCGACCCAGATAGCGCCGAGCGCGAAGAGCAGCGTCGCGAAGGCACCAGTCGCCGCCTCGCTATCAAGCGAGCCGCCTCCGACGGCGTGGCCGGAGCTCGCGGCGACGACGACGCCGACGAGGACGAGGAGCGCGATCGGCGCGAGCAGCGCCCAGCCGAGGCGCGCGCTGGGTCCTGTCGGCAGTCTCGGCACGTCGTCTGCTTAGACGATGATCAGACCAGAACCGTGAGCGCGCCCCGCTCGCACTCGAAGGTCGCCGAGGTGACGTCGCCTAGATCCTCTCCGTCGACCTGGAGCGGCTGCGGCGCGTCGCTCGTGATCTTCAGACGGTCGAGGTCGTGCCGGTAGACGACGCCGGGAGGGTGCCGCCCGAGCGCGGCCGCCGCGAAGAGCGCGGGGATCACGTGGGGTCGCACGCGCCGTGGCGCAACGAGGTCGAGCCCGTCCTCGAACCGCGCTTCCGGTGCGAATCGCAACGGCAGGCGCGCGAGGTACGTGTACGGGTCGCAGTTGGCGACGAGCGCGAAGGCCGCAGGCTCGCCGTCGACCTCGAGTGCGGCGTCGAGCGTCAGGCGCCGTTCGAGCAGGCCACGGGCGACGGTGAGCGCGAAGGTGCGGTCGGGCGGTCGCCGCCCGTTCTTGCGCCCCAGCTCGTCGACACGCCGCACGATCTCCGCAGGGAAGCCGACAGACGCGGCGAAGCCGAAGCGCCGCCCATTCACCCGGCCCACGGAGATGCGCCGCGTCCGCTGATTCCACACAGCCTCCGCCAGCCGCATCGCAGCGTCATTTGGCTTTCGCGGGAGGCCAAGGGCCCTCGACAGGACACTCGACCCCCCTCCGGGGACGAAACCGACGGGAATGTGGGCGGGAATTCCGTTCAGGACTTCGTTGAAACCGCCGTCACCCGCGAAGACGAAGACAGCGTCGGTTTCGGCGTTCGCAGCAAGCTCCATTGCATGCCCTTGGCGCTCCGTCCACACGACGTCGAGCTCGGCGCCAGTGCCGAGTGCCAGCTCAACGTCGTCGGCAGACTCCGGGGTCACGGCACTCGCCTGTGGATTGACGATCAGGAGCGCTCGCGGCATCGTGCCCGGACCATGCCACGCATCGACCATGTCGCAGTCGAAACGCGCGATCCCGACGAGACGGCGGCCTTCTACGAGCGGCTCTTCGGCGCCCGCATCGTCAAGCGGGAAGGCCATCCGGTGATGGCGTACCTCGGGAACACGGGCTTCGCCTTCCACGAGTGGGGCGGGCCGGGCGACCACGTGGGGATCCGCATGACTGCCGACGAGCAGACCGAGCTCAAGCGCGCGCTCGACAAGGCCGAGATCGAGTGGGAGGAGCGCGACCACGAAATCGCGGTCGGGGTGTTCTTCCAGGATCCGGATGGCCGCCTGATCGAAGCGATCACCTACCGCTGAAACGAAGAGGGCCGGCTCGCGCCGGCCCTCTCGTTGCTACATCAGCCTTTCGGCTTAGTCGTCGTCATCGTCGTGGTCGCGGTCGTCATCGTCGCCGCGACCCGAGACGCGTCCTTCGTGGGTGAACGCCTGGAACTCCGCCGCCCTGACGAACGAGCGGGAAGAGCCGGCAGGCACGTTCGAGTCGCAGTCCGTCGTGGACCGCGGATCTGCGTCCTGCTCACCCTGGAACGCGGGCCCGCCCGTGCACTGGCTCGTCTTCGCAACGAGGCGCAGGTGCGTAGCCCTGACGTTCGGGATGTCGAACTCGCGCAGGATCATGTGCGGAGCAACGGGTCGCGGCGGATCGCCGGGGAAGGCGTCCGCCGGGCTCGTGTACACCCGCGTGAAGCCGGCGCTTGTCGAGCAGTTGGCACTTTGCGAGTTGCACGCCCACACCTCGAACTGGCGCAGAGCCGTGAACCGGTTCTGCGACGCGTTCGCAAGCGGAGGCGTTGCGACGACTCCGGATCGGAGCATCGTGCTGACCTGGATCCGCCGGATCGTCACGGGCTGTGAGCCGGCGAGGTCGACTGTGACGCCCTTGCCGTCCACGGACAGGTTTCCGCCGGTCACGTCACCGGCTGCGGTCCAGTTCGTGTTCTCCGTGTCGTCGATCAGCATGTTCAGGACCTGCTGAGGAGTCACGACCGGGATGCCGGCAGTGTTCGCGATCGTCTGATCCGGGAACGCCACGGTGACGTCGCCAGATGCCGTGGCGCCGTTGGCGATCGACGCGTAGTTCGTCGGCATCCGGAACTCGACCACACGGCTGCGACTCCTGGAGATGGTCATCCGGCCACGGAGGAACCCGTAACCCGGAGCCTGAGCCAGGAGCTCATACGTGCCCGGAGCGAACTCCGCCACGTCGTCGAGGTTCGCCCCCGTCGTCGCCGGATTCGTGTCGGCGATCGGCGAGACGCGAGCTTCGTAGTGCCCGACGAAGATCCGAGCGTTCGTGATCGCCGACCCGTCCGACTCGCGGACCCGGAACGTGATCTGCGTGTTCCGGTGCACGGGCGAGCGGAACGAGGGCGTCGGATCGGTGTCGGACTCGACGTTGGAGGTAGTCGCCGTAACGAGCGAGCTGTTGGTGCTGGTTGCGCCGTCACCCATGCCACCACGGGCGAAGCCGAGCCAGATCTCCTCCTGGTTCGCACCGCCGAACCGCGTCACGTCGGCGGCCAGCATCGCGTCACGCATCTGCAGCATCGAGGATGCGGCCGGCGCGAGCAGCATCGCGTCGTAGTACAGCTGGAACCAACGGCGGTTCCCCGGGCAGTTCTGCGGAGGCAGCTCGCCCTCCGCGCACGAGGATTGGAGCTCCTCGTCCCTGGCCGGGAAGTCGTCGTTGTACTTCCTGATCAGCAGCTCACGGATCCCGAAGTTCGTCTTGCTCCAGATCTCGCCGTTCGCGTGAACCTGGTTGGACGAGGTCGGAGTCGGGCCCGTGATGTCGTACCCCATGTCGCTGAAGTTCAGGGCGTTGACGAAGAGCTGCCGACTCGGCTTCGGGGCGGCACCGGACGTCGGGAAGTTCATCCCGTAGTTCCGGATCGCCCGCTGCTTGTTGCCCGTGTCGTACGTGCCGATCGCATACGGGTTCTCGTCGTCTGTCGGGACGAAGCCGTTCGCGTTCTGGTACTCCATCCCGTTCATGTCGCCGAAGGACTCGCCCATCGCGCCGGCGTGGTGCCCGGTGCGGTTCGAGCCCTTGCCCAGCATGCGGTTCTCGATCATGTGGCCGTACTCGTGGCCGATGACGCCCATGTCGTAATCGCCGTCGACGCACGGGGCGTAGAACGCCGCCGCAGCCGGCTGCCAGAAGTACATGTTCGTCACCGACGGCTGCCCGTCGGGCATCGTGAACATGTTCGCGTTGTCACGCGCCGGGGGAGTCGCGAGCGCCCCGGCTTGGACGTTGCCGATCAACGCGTCGTTCTCCTGCCAGTGCTCGGTCAGCCCGAAGTTGTGGTCTTGAGCGTTCCAGTTCACCTCGGTGAAGCCGAGCCAGTACGACCAGTCGTGCATTCGGTTGTGGGCCACGAACAGGTTGACGGTCGCAGCCGAGTCGTCCCACGTCGAGCCCGGAGGGCCGTTGGGGGTCGGCTCACAGTCGTCGTTGTTCCACGAGTTCGTCCACGGGAAGACGTAGTCGCGGGCCGGATTGCTGACCGGCGAGAAGGCAGGCGGGCTCGGAGCGTTCGCGTTCTCCCACGACGTCCGAGACCACGCGTTGTTGCCCTTCGTCGTGTACGTCGGCTGGTTGGTCTTCATGTCGTGATCCCACGGGGACCGCGATGCGAGGTTGCCGACGACCCTGTCGCATCCCGGAGCCGCGCGCCAGCACCAGACCTCACGCGAGTCCGTGTCCGGATGGTTCCACGGATCAGCGGGGAGCGTGTGCAGATGCGGGTTCGCCGGGAACACCTTCCACCGCGCCCAGTACGCGGGCGGGGCGGGGGTGTCGTCGATCGTGATCGTGCCGGTGTAGGTCTGCGGCGGGGCCCACGGAGTGTTGTCGTCGAAGTCGCAGACCCGCACGCGGTAGTCGTTGCCCGGCGGGACGCCGCCGGCCGGTGCGTAGCGGAACTGCTCGGGCGTGAACAACGTGTCCGCGTGGACGAGGAGCTGCGTGCCCTTGAACAGCTCGAGGACGAGATCGTCCAGCGGGTTCGCAGCGTTCGCGAAGCCGATGATGGCCCTGACACCCGGCCCGACCGTGAAGTTCGGGTGGTCGACACAGCCGCCCTCGGTCGTGATCGTTCCGCTGATCGGGATCGTCACGATCGCCATCGGCCGCGGCCGTGAGTTTGCGAGGTTGTGCGCGAGGCTCTGCCGGCTCAGGACCGACCCGGTGCGCGCGTCGACGATGAGGCGATACGCGAGTGCCTGCTTCGCGTTGAAGACGATCGACTCGTACGCCGGGACTACGCCGTTCCGAACCGTCGGGAACGCCACACGCCTGATCCGCTGGATATCGCTCAGGCCGCCGACGGTGAGGTTCGTCCAGCCACGCGCGGATTTTGCGTCTCGCACGTTCGCGACGGAGAAGCGTAGGCCGCTCCTCGTCGCCGCCCGAGCCCACGCCTGTCCGGCGGAAAGCCGAGCGGAGCCAAGGAGTGCCGTATCACGGGTCAGTGATGACGAGACGAATGAGACCCGCCAGCCCTTCCGCTTCGTTCCAGTGATGCCCACCGTGACCAGACCGCCGTCGACTGCCTGCAGTCCGTCGAAGACCTGGACGAAGTTGACGGCGTGACCGCGGCTGAACGGCAGTCGCGAGTCGTTCGCAAGCTCAAGCTTGCTGACCCCCTTCAGACCGAACAGGGCGCGGTTGCGATACAGCCAGCGGCGCGCCGCTTCGGGCGCGGTCTTGCCGCGGATTCTCTTGGACAGGAACTTCCCTCGCCGCGAGAGCGAAGCCGGCGTCCCGAACCGGTTCCACGATGCCCGGGCGTGGAGCCGCTTGAGTGCGGCCTTCTGCGCGGGTGTCGGTGCGAGCTTCCCCGACCTGACGTCGAAGTCGGGCAGCGCGTCGTCTCCTTCGTAGACGTTCGCAATGCCGAACGACGAGGCCGGAAGAGCAAGCGCGCCGAACGCGGCCGCCACGAAGGCAGCCCTAGTAAGGAGCTTTCGTCGCATTGCCCTCCCCTTCGGAAAACAGCAACAGCGCCCCTGCGGTTGGGCGCACGGGCGATCTTCAAACGGCTATCGGGCAAAGTCAAGTCCGTCCGAAGGGGGCGCTGCGCGCTACACGGGAGTTGAGTAGCCGCGCACGCCGTCGACGAGGATGCCGAGGAACCGGTCCGCGAGCTCGTCCGTGTCCGCGCCGGGGGGAAGCCACGTGTACGCCCAGTTCGCCGCGGAGAGCACGAGCAGCGCGGCAGCGTGGTCGTCCAGGTCGGTCCGGAGCTCCCCGCGGTCGCGGCCCTCGCGGAAGAGGGCGCGGAAGCGCTCCTCGTACCGCCGCCGTTCTGCCAGGAACTCTGCCGCGCGTTCGCCCTCGAGGTAGCGCCACTCGCGAACAAAGACGGTCGCGACGTCGAGCTGCTCGGCGACTACGCGGAGGTGGGCGCGCAGCGCGAGCCGGATGCGCGTGAGGACCGGGAGGTCGTCCGGGATCTCGTCTAGCGCGGCGTGGAACGCTTGTGCGCCCTCGCGCATCGCCTCGTAGAGCAGGTCCTGCTTGGAGTCGATGTGCGCGTAGAGCGAGCCCTTCTGCACGCCCATCGCCTTGGCGAGATCGCCGATCGAGGTGCCGTGGTAGCCGCGCTCGGCGAAGAGCCGGGCCGCCTCACGGGTTAGCTCGGACCGCCTTGTGGACACGATACGATGAGACCCTAACGATCGTTCGGTTGGGAGGCCAGATGACCGACGAACAGTTCCTCGAGTACGTACAGGGTGGCGGACAGGTCGAGACGAACGACCCGATGCCGGACGAGTACCGCGCGAAGCTCATCAAGTTCATCGAGATGCACGGCAACTCCGAGCTGATGGGCGTCCTCCCGGAGCGCGAGTGGATCCTCCGCGCGCCGACGCTGCAGCGGAAGCTGGCGCTGACGGCGAAGGTGCAGGACGAGGTCGGCCACGCGCAGCTGATCTACCGCGTCGTAGAGGATCTCGGGAAGCCGCGCGAGCAG
>Ga0081538_10001159_pt1 | contig 27863 bp, 24 predicted proteins | sample TabmetS5T2R1_FD_71022 | JGI IMG/M metagenome (GOLD analysis project Ga0081538, IMG submission 71022) | Tabebuia heterophylla rhizosphere microbial communities from the University of Puerto Rico - S5T2R1 | ecosystem: Host-associated > Plants > Roots > Rhizosphere ...
GTCCAGGGCGATCAGCACCCCCCCCGGGCCCTGCCGCGGAACCCGAGCGCCACCACCACGACGGACCGTGCTCCCGCCGCCAGGCCGCCGAGCCCGTGTCCCACCCGGCTTTCGAGGTCCGCGACGACCTCGCCCGCGCCGGTGGTGAGCACCGTGCCCGCCAATGACCCCTCGGCCGGGATCTCCGCGCCCACGGACGCGCCGCCGACCTCGCCGGTGGCGGCAGCCACCCGCAACACGTCGCCCTCCTGGCGCAGCACGAGCAGCGAGCGCGCGTCGGACATGGCCCGTGCGCGCTTCACGATCAGCTCCAGCACGCGCTCGAGGTCGGTCTCGAAGCCCACGGCGCGCGCGATGGCGGACGTGGCCTCGAGCCCACGGACCGCGCGCTCCAGCTCGGCGCGGCGGCGCTCGACTCTCTCGTAGAGGCGGGCGTTGTCGATTGCCACCGCGGCCCACTCGGACAGCACCACCACGAGCTGCTCGTCGGCCTCGGAGAACTCGACGCCGTTCTCCTTGTCGGTGAGGTACAGGTTGCCGTAGGCCTCTCCCCGGACCGCGATGGGCACGCCGAGGAAGCTCGTCATCGAGGGGTGGCCGGGAGGGAAGCCGTACGAGCGCGCGTGCTCGGTGACGTCGGCGAGCCGGAGCGGCTCCGGGTTACGGATCAGCTCGCCGAGCACGCCCCGCCCCCGCGGCAGCGGGCCGATCGCCCGGCGCGTCTCCTCGTCGATGCCCACGGTGATGAAGCGCTCGAGCTCCTCCTTGCCCTCGTCGAGGATCCCGAGCGCCGCGTAGCGGGCGCCTGTGAGCTCCCTCGCGGTCCCCAGCACCCGCCGGAGAACCGACTCGAGGTCGAGCTCGGAGACCAGGATGCGGCCCACCTCAAGCAGGCGGCGCAGAGCATCCTCGCCCAGCCCGATGCGATCGCGAGGCATCTATTCGCCCTCGACCATGGGAACGCGGGTCAACGCTAGCCTGCCCGGTCGATGAAAGACGACTCGAGCTCGGTTCTGATCGGCTTCGACGGCTCCCCGGAGGCGGAGGCCGCCATCCGCGCCGCCGGCGCGTTGCTCGCGCCGCGCCGAGCGGTCGTGGCCCATGTGTCGGACGGCATCGCCGCGCTCGTGTCTCACAGGGAAGCGCTGACGGGGGCCGCGCGGGAGCTGGAAGGCGAGGAAGCCCGCGAAGCCGCGCGGATCGCCGATCGCGGCGCCGGCCTGGCGGAGCGGGCGGGCCTCCGAGCGCAGCCGGTGGTGGCGCGGGGGAAGAAGGCCTGGCCGAAGCTGCTCGAGCTCGCGGACGAGCACGAGGCCGAGGCCGTGGTGGTGGGCTCGCGCGGGGTCGGCCGCGTGGAGTCCGCGCTTCTCGGGAGCGTCTCCGCAGGCCTGCTCGGCCACTCCCACCTGCCCGTGCTGATCGTCCCCCCGCTGCCCGACGAGCGGGCTACCGGCCCCGTGGTGATCGGTTACGACGGCTCCGACCACGCGGACGCGGCCATCGAGGCGGCGATCCGGCTGCTCGCCGTGCGTGAGGCGATCGTGCAGACCGTCTGGGTCTCCTTCCGGGCGGTGGCGGCGGCGGGCGTGGCCGGGGCGCCCGCGGAAGTGGTCGCGAAGGGCGCGGAAGAGATCGACCTAGGCCTGCGTAGCGAGTCGGAGCGCACGGCCGAGAAGGGCGCCCGGCTCGCCGTCGATGGGGGGCTCGAGGCGCGCGGCGAGGCGGTCGAGGCACAGGGGAACGTCTGGCGGACGCTGCTCGCCAGCGCCGAGAGTGGTCGCGCCGCAGCTGTGGTCGTCGGTTCGCATGGGAGGTCCGCGTTCGGCGCGACGCTCGCCGGCAGCGTCTCCCGGGCGCTCGTGCACTACGCCCCGGTGCCGGTCATGGTCGTGCGGCCGCCGCGTGCGCGTCATTCGTAGCGGTAATCCGCGCACGAGCACGCGCATGGAGTCCCGGGAGCCGTTCGCGTACGGTGCGGCCATGACGTCCGAGCTCGAACGAATCGACGCCTGGTGGCGCGCGGCCAACTATCTGTCCGTCGGGCAGATCTACCTGCTCGACAACCCCCTGCTGCGTGAGCCGCTGCGACCGGAGCACGTCAAGCCTCGGCTGCTCGGCCACTGGGGCACGACGCCCGGCCTGAACTTCGTCTACGCCCACATGAACCGGGCGATCAGGCGCCACGACCTCGACGCGCTGTTCGTCACCGGCCCCGGGCATGGGGGGCCCGGCCTCGTGGCCAACACCTACCTGGAGGGGACCTACAGCGAGGTCTACCCGCACATCCGCAAGAACGCGGACGGTCTACGCCAGCTCTGCCGGCAGTTCTCCTTCCCGGGCGGCGTTCCAAGCCACGTGGCACCCGAGACCCCGGGCTCGATCAACGAGGGGGGAGAACTCGGCTACTCGCTCCTGCACGCGTACGGCGCCGCCCTGGACAACCCGGAGCTGCTCGCCGTGTGCGTGGTCGGCGACGGCGAGGCCGAGACCGGCGCGCTGGCGGCGAGCTGGCATTCGAACAAGTTCCTTGACCCCGCGCGGGACGGCGCCGTGCTCCCGGTCCTCCACCTCAACGGGTACAAGATCGCCAACCCGACCGTGCTCGCGCGGATCGGCCGGGAGGAGCTCCGCTCGCTGCTCGAGGGATACGGCCACGCGCCACGCTTCGTGGAGGGCGACGACCCGGCGGCGATGCACGAGCTGATGGCGGCCGCGCTCGAGGACGTGGTCGCGGAGATCCGCCAGATCCAGGCAGCGGCGCGCGACGGCGGCGAACGCGGGCGCCCCCGGTGGCCCATGATCGTCCTGGCGACGCCGAAGGGCTGGACGGGGCCGAAGGAGGTGGACGGCAAGCCGGCGGAGGGCAGCTTTCGCTCCCACCAGGTGCCGATCGGCGCGGCCCGGACGGATCCCGGCAACCTGGCCGAGCTGGAGGCCTGGCTGCGGAGCTACCGCCCGGACGAGCTGTTCGAGGAGGACGGCGCCCTGCGCCCTGAGATCGCCGCGCTGGCCCCCGAGGGGGAGCGGCGGATGGGCGCAAACCCGCACGCCAACGGCGGACTGCTGTTGAGCTGGCTCGACCTGCCCGACTTCCGCGACTACGCGGTCGAGGTACCGCGGCCCGCCGAGCAGATGAGCGAGGCCACCCGGGTGCTCGGCGCATTCCTGCGCGACGTCGTGCGCCGCAACCCGCGCAACTTCCGCATGATGGGGCCGGACGAGACCCTCTCCAACCGGCTCGGCGCCGTCTTCGAGGCGACCGACCGGGCGTGGGACGCGGAGCGGCTCCCGACCGACGAGCACCTCGCGCCGGACGGCCGGGTGATGGAGGTGCTGAGCGAGCAGATGTGCCAGGGCTGGCTGGAGGGCTACCTCCTGACCGGCCGCCACGGGCTGTTCAACTGCTACGAGGCCTTCATCCACATCGTGGACTCGATGTTCAACCAGCACGCCAAGTGGCTCAAGGTCACCCGCGCGCTTCCCTGGCGGCGGCCGATCGCGTCGCTCAACTACCTGCTCACCTCGCACGTCTGGCGCCAGGACCACAACGGGTTCTCGCACCAGGACCCTGGGTTCATCGACCACGTGGTGAACAAGAAGTCCGAGATCATCCGCGTCTACCTGCCCCCGGACGCCAACTGCCTGCTCTCCGTAGCCGACCACTGCCTTCGCAGCCGCGACTACGTCAACGTGGTGGTGGCCGGCAAGCAGCCCGCACTCGACTACCTGACGATGGACGAGGCGATCGCGCACTGCACGCGAGGAGTCGGAATCTGGGACTGGGCCGGGAACGGATCGGGCGAGCCCGACGTCGTGCTCGCCTGCGCCGGCGACGTTCCGACGCTCGAAACGGTGGCCGCCGCGGCACTCCTGCGGCGCGAGCTGCCGGAGCTCACGGTGCGGGTGGTGAACGTGGTCGACCTGATGCGGCTCGAGCAGCCGCGAGAGCACCCGCACGGGATGGAGGACGCCGAGTTCGACGCCCTCTTCACCACCGACCGGCCGGTCATCTTCGCCTACCACGGCTACCCGTGGCTGATCCACAGGCTCACCTACCGGCGCCGCAACCACCACAACCTTCACGTCCGCGGGTACAAGGAGGAGGGCACCACGACCACGCCGTTCGACATGGTCATGCTCAACAACCTCGACCGCTTCCACCTCGTCATCGACGTGATCGACCGGGTCGCCGGTCTGGGCGAGCGGGTGGCGCACCTGCGCCAGGAGATGGTCGACGAGCGCCTTCGCCACCGCGCCTACACCCGCGAGGTGGGAGACGACCCGCCCGACGTGCGGGACTGGCGTCTCTCGGCGCCGGGCGCGGGCTGACTACTTGCGGATTCTCGTCGTCAACGCCGGCTCGAGCAGCATCAAGCTGAGGCTGCTGGACGACCGGGACGAGCTGCTCGCGGCGACGGACCTGCCGGTCGAGCGCGGCGAGGTGGACGACGGGAAGCTGAGCTCTGCGCTGTCTGCGATGCCTTCGGCGGACGCGGTGGGACACCGCGTCGTCCACGGCGGCGAGCGCTTCGTCAGCCCGGTCACGATCGACGAGGAGGTCAAGGCCGCCCTGAGCGACCTGGTCGATCTCGCACCGCTCCATCAGCCGAAGTCGCTTCTCGCGATGGAAGCGGTCGGTGCCGCGCTGCCGGAGCTGCCGGCCGTGGCCTGCTTCGACACCGCCTTCCACGCCGGCCTGCCACCGGCCGCAGCGACCTACGCCCTGCCGCGTTCGTGGCGCGAGCGGTTCGGGCTCCGGCGCTTCGGGTTCCACGGCCTGTCCCACGCCTACGCGTCGCGGAGGGCGGAGGCGCTCGTCGGCCGCAACGGCCTCCGGATCGTCACCTGCCACCTGGGCGCGGGCGCGTCGCTCGCGGCGGTTCGCGGCGGGTGCTCGATCGACACCACGATGGGGTTCACCCCGCTCGAGGGCCTCGTGATGTCGACGCGGTCGGGATCGATCGATCCCGGGATGCTCCTGTGGCTGCTCGAGCGCGAGGCGATCTCCGAGCGCGAGATGGCGGGGGCGCTCGAGCACGAGTCCGGCCTGGCCGGGCTGGCCGGAACCGGCGACGCGCGCGAGGTCGTCGCCCGCGCCGAACGTGGAGTCACCGAGGCTCGGCTCGCCTTGGACGTGTACGTGCACCGACTCCAAGCCGGAATCGCCGCGATGGCGGCCGCCCTTCGAGGCCTCGACGCGCTCGTGTTCACCGGAGGAGTGGGCGAGAACTCGAGCACCATCCGTGAGCTCGCGTGCGAGGGACTCGGGTTTCTCGGCGTCGAGCTGGAGGGCGACCGAAACGCCGGAGCGAGCGGCGACACCGAGATCGGAAGCGCCAGGGCCGACGTCGCCGTCCTGGTCGTGACCGCCCGGGAGGACATCGAGATAGCGCACGGCGTCCGCCGGGTGCTCGGATAACGTGGCCGGGGTCGAGACGCCCGACCAGCCGCCACTGCGGATCGCCGGCGAGCAAGCCACCGGCCGCGTGCCCGTGGCCGCGCCGTCCGAGTCCGCCGAGTCGGTGCTCGCCGCGATGGTGGGCGCGAGCTTCGAGTGCGCCGACGATGTGGCCGTCCTTGACAACCGCCACCTCGTCGGCGTCGTGCCGATCGAGCGACTGCTTGCGGCGGAGCCCGGGACCCGGATGAGCGATCTGATGGACGCCGATCCGCCGGTGGTCACCCCCGATGCCGACGGGGAACGGGTCGCGTGGGAGACGGTGCGGCGCAACGAGTCGAGCGTGGCGGTCGTGGACGGGAGCGGTGACTTCCACGGCCTTGTGCCGCCGCACCGCCTGCTCTCCGTCCTGCTCACAGAGCACGACGAGGACGTGGCTCGCCTGGGCGGCTACATGGCGAGTACCCAGCGCGCTCGCCAGGCGGCCGAGGAACCCGTTGGGAGGCGGCTCTGGCACCGGCTGCCGTGGCTGCTCGTGGGTCTCGCGGGAGCGGTTCTCTCCGCCGCGATCGTGGGAGCCTATGAACAGCAGCTGGAAGAGGAGGTTCTGCTGGCCTTCTTCCTGCCCGGGGTGGTGTACATGTCGGCCGCCATCGGCACCCAAACTCAGACCGTGCTGATCCGCGGCTTCTCCGTGGGGGCGTCGACGGGGCAGGTGTTCCGCCGCGAGCTGGCGAGCGGCCTGCTCCTGAGCCTCGTGATCGCCGTCGCCTTCCTTCCCATCGCGTTCGTCGGGTGGGGCGACGGGGGCGTCGCGCTCGGCGTGGCGCTCGCGCTGCTCGCCAGCTCAGCCGGTGCCACGCTCGTGGCGATGGCCCTGCCGTGGGTGTTCCAGCGCATCGGCCTCGACCCCGCGTTCGGCTCGGGGCCCCTTGCCACCGTGATCCAGGACATCCTCACGATCGCGATCTACTTCGCGGTGGCCGCGCCGGTGGCGGCGGGATGAAGCGTTCATCCGCCTCGACATAGTCATCGCCACGGGCGCGCACGGTCGCGCCGTCACGGTGCCGGTACAGAGGTGGCGCCCGGCTCGGGGTTAGAGTCGCCCCGTGAGCATCTTTCTGGCCCGGCCGGAACGCGTCGGCGAGGGCATTCGGCTGGCCGTGAAGGACCTCTTCGACACGGCCGGCCTGTGCACCACCTACGGCTCGATCATCTTCGCCGACCACGTGCCGGAGCGCACCGCCGAGGCGGTCGCCCGGCTCGAGGCGGCCGGTTACGTGAACGTCGGCAAGACGAACCTGCACGAGTTCGCGTACGGCATCACGAGCTACAACCCGCACTTCGGCGACGTCCCCAACCCGCTTCGCGCCGACCGGACGGCGGGAGGCTCGAGCTCCGGATCCGGCGCGGCGCTTGCCGCCGGCCTGGCCGATGCGGCGCTCGGCTCGGACTCGGGCGGCTCGATTCGGATTCCGGCCGCCTGCTGCGGCGTCGTCGGCTTCAAGCCGACCCGCGGGCTGGTGCCGCTCGAAGGCTGCTTCCCGCTTGCGCCGAGCTTCGATCACGCGGGCCCCATGGGCCGGGACGTCGAGACGTGCGCGCGCATGATGGAGGCGCTCGCGCCGGGCTTTGACCGCGTCGAGCTGGGCTCGCTGGAGGAGATCGAGGTCGGGGTCGCGTGGCTCGACCTGGCCGAGCCGCTGGTTCGGGCCCGGGTCGAGGAGGCGGCGGCGCTGTTCCCGCGCCACCGCGGGGTCACGTTCCCGCCTCCCGAGCGCGTGGGGGCGGTGTTCATGCGCGAGGTCGCCGAGTCGCACCGCGAGCTCTTCCCCCAGCACGCCGACGCCTACGGGGAGAACGTGCGAGCGAAGCTCGAGCGCTGCGTGGCAGTGACCGACGCGGAGCTCGAGGCGGCGCTGCGCGGTCTGGAGGAGTACAGGCAGCGGGCGGCGGAGGCGGTCGAGGGAGTCGACCTGCTCATCACCCCGACGCTCGCCTTCGTCGCACCGCCCGCACTCAGGGACGACCGCGAGATCCGCGGCGCCGTGATTCGCCTCACCTACCCCTTCAACGCGCTCGGCTGGCCGGCGCTCGCGCTGCCCTGCGGTCCGGCCGAGCACGGGCTTCCCGCCTCGGTCCAGCTCGTAGCCCCTGCGGGCGAGGACGCCCGCGTACTCGCCGCCGGCGTCCGTCTCGAGCGGGCACTCGCGTCGCGGGCCGGCCCCGGCAACCGGCGCCTGGCTCCCGAGGCCAGGCGCCGGCCGACGGTTTACGACACCGAGACGTCGTCGACGTAGAAGCTCGTTGGCAGGGTGCTGTCGGTGGTCGCCTCGAAGCTGATCTGCACAGTCCGCCCGCCGTACGCAGCGAGGTTGACCGAGTCGGACGACCACGCGTTCGCGGCGTGCCTGTTGCTCCAGGTGCGCACCGTGCGCAGCAGCGCGCCGCTGGTTCCCGAGTACACGCGCACGCGCAGGTAGTCGTGTGGGCGCCCCGACGTGTCGGTCGTCGTCATCTGCCAGTGGTAGCGGAGCGTGCCGTCGGCGGGAACCGTGATCGTCTGCGAAACCCTCTCGCTCGCGACGTCGGCGCCGCCGAGCCAGGCGCTGTACGAGCCCCCGTGCGGCAGGTTGGTGCCGATGAGGCCCGCCGCCGACTCCGTCCAGCCCGTGCCACCGGACTCGAAGTCGCCGTTGACGATCGCGCCCGGCGGCGCCGCGGGCGGCGTGGTGGGTTCGCCGGCCACGCTGTTGTAGAGCAGGGCGTTGGGCGAGCCCGTACCGGGATTCGTGACCGAGCCGGTCGTCGCGGCGCCGACGATCGCGTCTCGGACCGCCGCCGGGCTCGCGTCGGGGAAGGCCGACAGATACAGAGCTGCGACGCCCGCGACGTGCGGGGACGCCATCGACGTGCCGCTGATCGTGCGGGTGGCCGTGTCGCTCGTGTGCCAGGCCGAGGTGATGCTCTGGCCCGGAGCGAACAGGTCCAGGCACGTCCCGAAGTTCGAGAACGAGGCGCGCGCGTCCGTGTTGGTGGTCGCCGCCACGGTGATCGCAGCCGTGGTACGCGCCGGCGACGAGTTGCACGCGTTCGCGTTTTCGTTGCCGGCGGCGACGGCGTAGGTCACGCCCCCGCCGATGCTGTTGGCAACCGCGGCGTCGAGCGCGTTCGAGATGCCACCACCGAGACTCATGTTCGCGACCGCCGGCCCGGCGTGATTCGCGGTGACCCAGTCCACGCCGGCGATGACGCCTGACGTCGTGCCTGAACCGCTGCAGTCCAGGACGCGCACCGGATGCAGGGTCACCCGGTCGGCGACTCCGTAGGTCGCGCCGCCCAGCGTGCCCGCTACGTGCGTGCCGTGGCCGTTGCAGTCCTCGGCGGTGCCGCCGGCGGTGATTGCGTCGAATCCGTTGCCAATCCTCCTGTTGAACTGGCCGTGTGAGCGCCTCACGCCGGTGTCGATGACGTACGCGTGGACGCCGGCGCCCTCGCCGTGGTCCTCATAGGAGCCGTTCAAGGGGAGGGCTCGCTGATCGATCCGATCGAGTCCCCACGTGGCTGAGCTCTGGAAGTCTGCGATCGACACCACCCGGTCACGCTCGATGCTCTTCACTGCGGGGTCGCCTCGCAGCGCCTTGATCTCCCGCCGGGGAATCTCGGCCGTGAAGCCCTTGAGGGCGTGCCTGTAGGTGTCCATGAGCTCGCCGTCGTGCTCGTTGGCGATGCGCTGCGACACCGCGGAGACGTTCTGCATTCCCTGCTTGAGGACGACGATGTAGCGGTCGTCCACGGCCGGTTGACCGGCCGCCGCGCCGGCCGGCACAGCTGCGACCAGGCCCGCCACCGCGGCCAGCGCTGCCAGGCCTCTACGCATTCGGGTCACTCCCGTCCCATGGATGCGTCACGCGTCGCATCGTCACGTCCGCGGTCCGGCCCGACCACGTCGTGGTTCACGCCGTTGTGCGCAATCGTTCACACTGCGGCGCGACGGCGCCGGAGATGCGATGCTCTGCCAGATGGCGGAGGACTTTCTCGCGTCCCTGTCCGTCGAGGACGCGGACGCACTTCGGACCGCGGGTATCCGACGCACCTACGGCGCGAACGTCGCGCTCCTCCACCAGGCCGATGAGGCCGGGCCGGTCGTGGTGCTGCTTGCCGGCCGCGCAAAGATCACCTTCACCGGGGCAGGCCGGGAGGCAATCTTCGGCGTGGTGGGACCGGGTGAGCTGGTCGGCGAGCTCGCGGCCGTCGACGACAGCCCGCGCTCGACGACGGTTACGACCCTCGAGCGGGTGGACGCGCTGGTCATCCCACGCTCGGACTTCTTGGCTCTCCTGGATCGGCGCCCCCGCATCGCGCTGGTGATCCTGCGCATGGTCGCCCGCAGGCTGCGCTACGCCGACACCCAGCGGGCGGAGTTCGCGACGCTCGATGTGGCGGGACGTCTCGCACAGCGCCTCTTGGAGCTCGGGGAGCGCTTCGGCACCCCAGAGGAGCGCGGGATCGAGATCAGGCTGCCCCTCTCGCAGGAGGAGCTGGCCTCCTGGGTCGGCGCGTCGCGCGAGGCCGTCAGCAAGGCCTTCCAACTCCTACGCACGCTTCACATCGTCGAGACCGGACGCCGCCGTGTGACCGTTCTCGACCTCGACGCACTCCGGCGCCACGCGCACGGGTATTCGGATTCCTATGCGAGCTCGGGTTCGTCGAGCAGTGCTTAGCGCCCGCATCGCCGGGTAGCCCGACCACAAGCGACTACTCGTGAGGTGGGTTGGAATGGATTCGCGCGGAACCGGAAGCTCGGCGGGGGCTGGGGATGTATAGGCGGCCTCGCAACCGCGTCGCGCGTGACTTCGTGGAGCGCTTCATCACGCGCCGGCTGGTGCGCCAGCTGATGATCGAGTACGAGTACATCTCGGGGCTGCTCAACCGCCCGCGCTGCTGGCTGTTCGGTCACGAGGGTCCCACCCGCCGCGGCTACATCCGCTGCGACTACTGCGGTCAGAGGGTGCATGCCCCGCGCACCTGAGCGCCGCTAGCTCCCGTCTGGCGCTTGCGTGTCCGCCTCCCGGGCCTCACTGACGGCCGGCGAGGAGAGCGCGCAGGTCGTCGATGGTGTCCGTCTCGTCGGCGTCCTTGTCGGGGCGATAGCGCTTTACCCGCGCGAACCGGAGCGCCACGCCGCCGGGGTAGCGGGTCGAGGACTGCACGCCGTCCAGGGCGATCTCGACCACGAGCTCCGGGCGCACCATCACCGCGATGCCCTGCCGGCTCGTCTCGCGCGCGAGCAGCTCCTTCGTCTGCCATTCGAGGAGCTCGTCCGTCATGCCCTTGAAGGTCTTCCCCACCATCACGAACTCGCCGGTGCGCGGGTCACGGGCGCCGAGGTGGAGGTTCGACAGCCAACCCTGGCGCCGCCCATGGCCCCACTCGGCGCCCAGCACGGCGAGGTCGTAGGTCCGCACCGGCTTCACCTTGCGCCAAGCCTTGCCGCGCCGGCCCGCGTTGTACAGGGATCCGGCGTCCTTGACGACGACGCCCTCGTGTCCCGCGCCCAGCGCGTCGTCCAGGACGCGCTGTGCGGTCGCCGGATCCGACGTGACCACGCTGGGGATCCGCAGGTGGGCGGCGACCTGATCGAGACGGGCGGCGCGCGCCTCGAGCGGGGTGTCGAGCAGGTCCTCCCCGTCGGCGTGGAGGATGTCGAAGAGGAAGGTCACGATCCCCTCCGGCGGCGCGTCGCTGTCGATCTGCGAGACCGTGTCCTGGAAGGCGGCGGGGCCTTCTTCGCTCATCCACAGCGCCTCGCCGTCGAACACGGCTTGGGCCACCGACAGGCGGCGCACCGCCTGGGCGATCCCCGGGAGCGTGTCGGTGATCTCCCTGAGGTTTCGCGTGTAGATGCGGACCTCGTCGCCGCGGCTGTGGATCTGGATCCGGATCCCGTCGAGCTTCCATTCCACCGAGGACCGTTCGAAGCTCTCGACCGCTTCGGACACGCTCGCCGCCGTGGATGCGAGCATCGGCAGGATGGGCCGGAACAGCTCGAACCCCACGTCCCGAAGGCCCTCCTCGCCCTGCGTCATGGCGATCTCCGCCGTACGCGACAGATCGCCCGAGAGCATCAGCGCACGGCGCGTGATCGTGCCGGACACCCCGGCCGCCTTGGCGATCGCGTCGACCATCAACCCGCCGAGCGCGCCTTGCCTCAGGCCGCCCGTGAACAGGCGCTTGACGAAGTCGGCCTCCTGCTCGGTGGCCCGGCCGAGAAGCACGCCGAGCATCTGCCTGCGCCCTGCCGCCGATCCGCCTCCGGTCGTCGCCTGCACCTCGGCCATTGCCCGGTCGAGCTCCCCGATCGTGAGCGAGGCCTCCGCGGCAGGCGCCGCCTCGATGCCGTAGATCGTGGAGTAGCCGACCCCGACCCGGCCCTGCCGAGGCGCGCCCGCGAGAAAGCCGACGGCGGCCGCGACCTCGTCCGGGTCGAGCCCCCGCAAGAGCTCGGCGAGGATGGCGACCTTCTCGGAGCGGGAGCTCGTGTCGGTCACGTCCCGCGACGCGGTGACGACATCGGCGAGCAGGGTCATGGGTCGGCTAACCGAGTCTCCGCCGCATCACGTCATCCGCGCGCAGGCCGGCCTGCCGCGCCGGCCTGTGCTCAGCCCGGTCGCCCGACCCGCCGGCCTCCGGGACGCCCGCCGACTCGAGGGCGTCGGCTCTCTCGGCATAGTGCGCCCCTCTAACCAGCTTCCCGTCGCGGATCGTCCAGACCAGCCAGAACTGCGATTCGACCTTGGCGCCGCTGCCCTTGCCGCGCCCCCACTGGTGGACGTGCGCGACGACCGTGTCGCCGGCGTCGATCATCTCGCCGACCTCGTATCCCCATTCGTCGAAGGGGCCGACCCAGCGGCGAAAGAACTCCTGGACGCCTGCCGGCCCGTGCCACTGCGCCGGCCGCGCGTCGGGGAGCTCGAGATCCCCCGCATCCCAGAGGACCTCGTCGTCCAGGATGTCCCATAGCGCAGCCGGGTTGTGCTGCGCCTCGCGCAGCACACGCCTGACGAGCTCCACGTTCGGCTGCGACACGGCCTCGGAGTATCCCTCTAGGCGGCCGAGTCCGGCGTGGTCGAGCCGGGCTATGCGGACGCGGGCGTAGATCTGCAGCAGAGAGGGGTGGGACCCGCCCCCACTGGGAAGCGGGGCAAGTTTGTTGACTTATGCGCAACTAACTTGCCTTGCCTCCCGGGTTCTGGCGTTCGCGCGCCGAGATGGACTACGCGATGCACAGCCTCGGTGTTGCTCCAGCCGTCACGATCCCTAACGCCGCGCCGCCGTAGGGGCCGGCCGGGAGCCGGAAGGCCTCGGGCCGGGCCACTCCGACCGCGTAACGTGCCCAGCCGTGCAGCCGCAGGCTCTCGCCATACGCCCCGGGCCGCAGGGACTTTCGGCAGGCCGTGGCTTCATCGACCGCGCCCTGTCGGAGGCCGGCTTCGACGCGGCGACGCGGTACCAGATAACCGTCGCCAGCAACGAGGCGATCTCGAACGCCATGGAGCACGGCGCCCCGTGCGAGGACGGCCATTTCCACTTGACCGCGACCGTGGGAGAGGGAGCGTTCGTGTTCTCCATTCGGGATTGCGGCGAGTTCGAGCAGGCGGCTCCGCCGGCGCCGGACCCAGTGGCTGAGCGCGGTCGCGGCTTTGCCTGCATGAACCTGCTCATGGACGACGTGCGGCTCGACGCGCGTCCTGGCGAGACGGTTCTCCGGCTCGCCAAGCGGCTCCCCGGAACGCCGCCTCCGCCCCAGGAGACCGATCCGGCCGTGACCGCGCACAACGTCCGCGTCGTTCGCGAGGTCTTCGAGGCGTTCGCGGTGCGCGACGTGGCGCGCACGATGGAACTGGTGGATCGCGGAGTGATGATGGAACCGCTCTCCACCCCGGTCGAGCGGCGCACTCCATACCTCGGAGTCAGCGGCCTGCGGCGATACCTCCGAGACCTGGACGAGACCTGGGATGAGTTCGACTTGAAGATCGACGAGATTCGCGGCCACCGGGCATACGTGGTGGCGCTCGGCCGCATCCGCGCGCGGCAGGGAAGCCTCGTGGCGGACGACGCGGTTGGGTTCGCCTTGAAGCTTCGAGACGCGAAGGTCGTCTGGGCGAAGGTGTACAGGACAGAGGAGGAGGCTCTGGCCGCGGCGGGCTGGCCATGAGTTCTCCCGCCGACTGGCAGGCCATGAAGGGCATCACGATCTGACGCGCCGCCAGCGTGTACGCAGCTCGAGTGCGGATGCGGCGCGCCGCCGTACGCGTCCGATTGCAGGCGTATTTGGCCGGAGCGGATTAGCCGCCTGAAGGCGAGGAAATCGTTGCCACAGCGGCGCCCGCGCGCAACCGAGCCACACCCCGGCGGGCCTGGCCTCCGCCGGGCCGGCACGGACGGCGACCGGCGCTCGCCCAGGCGAGCCACGCGGCGGGGCCACCCCCCGGCCCCGCCGCCGGCGCCGTCCGGTTCGTCAAGCGGGTAACCGCCTCACAGCCGCGGGGAATACTCGGCGAACTCCCAGTCGGTGACCCAGGCCCGGAAGCGCTCGAGCTCGGCTTCCTTGATCGTCTTGAAGGTCTCCACGAGCTCCGCCCCCATCGACTCGCCGATCACCTCGTCGGCGTCGAGTGCTGCGAGGGCGTCGCCGAGGCCGGTCGGCAGCGCGACCCCCTGCTCTTCAGGCAGCTCGTGGATCAGGCCCTCCAGAGGCTCCGGGGGCTCGAGCTCGCGCCGGATTCCGTCGAGGCCCGCCGCGAGCGCCGCCGTGAAGGCGAGGTAGGGGTTGGCGCTGCCGTCCCCCAGGCGGATCTCGATCCGCGTGGCTTCACTGCGCTCCCGCGGCACGCGGACGAGGACGAAGCGGTTGTCGTGCCCCCAGCAGACGCGTGTCGGAGCGAGCGCCTCGGCGTTCAGTCGCCGGTACGAGTTCACGGTTGGGTTGAAGAACGCCATCATGGCCGGCGCGTGCTCGAGCACGCCGGCGATGAAGTGGCGGCTCACCGCGGCCAGCCCCGCCTCGCCCGCGGGATCGGCGCATGTGTTGGCACCCTCTCCGTCGCGCAGCGACACGTGGAGGTGGAACCCCGACCCCTCGTCGTCGTTCCACGGCTTCCCCATGAAGGTCGCGCGCAGGCCGTCCCGAGCGGCAAGCTCCTTCACCATCTCCTTGAAGCGGAAGGCGCGGTCGGCCGAGTCGAGCGCATTCGTGTGGCGCAGGTTGATCTCGAATTGTCCGCGGCCGTACTCGTGGCCGGCCGCGATCGCGCCAAGGCCAAGCGACACCGCGGCGTCCAGCATGCGCGAGACCACGCCCTTCGGATCACCCCGTTCGCCGACCGTGTAAACGGGGCTGTCCTGGCGGGCGTACGGCCTGAACCCCGAGGGTGAGCCGGAGTCCGGCTCGCAGAGGTAGAACTCGAGCTCGGGGCCGACCACCGGCGAGAGTCCGAGCTCGGCGAACCGGGCCAGCACTCGCTTGAGGGCGCCGCGCCCGTCGAGCGGATGCGGCCGGTGGGTGGTGGGGTCCTCGAGGTCGACGATGCAGGCAGCGATGTCGGGCTGCCATGGCAGCCGCACCAGCGTCCCGAGGTCCGGGCGCCCATGGAGGTCGGGGAAGCCCTTCTCGAAGCCGGCGATGACGTTGTGGCGGAGGTCGACGGTCATGATCGCCTCCACGAACGAGATTCCGTCCTCGGCGGAATCCGGGAAGGCGCCGGCGGGGATGTCCTTGCCGCGGCAGATGCCGTGCAGGTCGGCGAACTGCACCCGGACGGCGCGCACGCCTAGCTCGCTCAGCTCGGCGAGGCCGCCGCTGAGATCCGGCTCGAACGCCGCCAGGCGCCCAAACGCGTGGCTGTCATCCATCCCGCGCGAGGGCCTCGGTCACGTGCCGACGTACGCCGCGAGGTGCTCGCCGGTGAGGGTGGAGCGGGCGGCGACGAGGTCGGCGGGTGTGCCCTCGAAGACGATCCGGCCGCCGTCGTGGCCGGCGCCTGGGCCGAGGTCGACGATCCAGTCGGCGTGCGCCATGACCGCCTGGTTGTGCTCGATGACGATGACCGACTTGCCGGAGTCGACGAGCCGGTCGAGCAGGCCGAGCAGCTGCTCGACGTCGGCGAGGTGCAGGCCGGTGGTCGGCTCGTCGAGGACATAGACGCCGCCCTTCTCGCCCATGTGCGTGGCCAGCTTGAGCCGCTGCCGCTCGCCGCCGGACAGCGTCGTGAGCGGCTGGCCGAGGCTGAGGTAGCCGAGCCCGACGTCGGCGAGCCGGTCGAGGATCTTGTGCGCGGCCGGCACGCGCGCCTCGCCTGCGCCGAAGAACTCCCCCGCCTCGCTCACCGACATCGCCAGCACCTCGCTGATGTCCTTGCCGCCGAGCTTGTACTCGAGCACCTCGGACTGGAACCGCTTCCCCTCGCACTCCTCGCAGATCGTGGCGACGCCGGCCATGATCCCCAGGTCGGTGTAGATGACCCCGGCGCCGTTGCAGTTCGGGCAGGCGCCCTCGGAGTTTGCGCTGAACAGCGCCGGCTTGACGCCGTTGGCCTTCGCGAACGCCTTGCGGATCGGGTCGAGCAGCTTGGTGTAGGTCGCCGGGTTGCTCCGTCGCGAACCGCGGATCGCGGTCTGGTCGACCGACACCACCCCGTCCCGGCCGGACACCGAGCCGTCGATCAGCGAGCTCTTTCCCGACCCGGCCACGCCGGTCACCACCACGAGCAAGCCGAGCGGGATATCGACGTCGACGTCCTGCAGGTTGTTGGTGCTCGCGCCGCGCACCTCGAGCGTCCCCGACGAGGTCCGCGCCGACGGCTTCAAGGAGGCGCGGTCGTCCAGGTGCCGCCCGGTGATCGTGTCGCTGGCCCGCAGCCCCTCGACGGTGCCCTCGAAGACCACCTCGCCACCGGCCGTGCCGGCACCGGGGCCGAGGTCGACGACGTGGTCGGCGATTGCGATCGCCTCCGGCTCGTGCTCCACGACCAGCACCGTGTTGCCCTTGTCGCGCAGCTGCAGCAGCAAATCGTTCATCCGCTCGACGTCGTGCGGGTGCAGACCGATGGTGGGCTCGTCGAAGACGTAGGTGACGTCGGTGAGCGATGAGCCGAGGTGGCGGATCATCTTGGTGCGCTGCGCCTCGCCGCCCGACAGCGTGCCCGACGGCCGGTTGAGCGAGAGGTAGCCCAGCCCGATCTCCACGAACGAGTCGACGGTCTCCCCCAGCGCCTCGAGCAGCGGGGCCACCGACGGCTCGTGGAGGCCGCGGACCCATTCGGCGAGGTCCGAGATCTGCATCGCGGAGACGTCGGCGATGCTGGCGCCGTCGATCTTCGACGATCGAGCCGCCTCGCCGAGCCGGGTGCCGTCGCAGTCGGGGCACGTGGTGAACACCACGGCCCGCTCCACGAAGGCGCGGATGTGCGGCTGCATCGCGTCGACGTCCTTGGAGAGCATCGACTTCTGGATCTGTGGGATCAAGCCCGTGTAGGTCAGGTTGATCCCCTCGACCTTGATCTTGGTCGGCTCCTTGTAGAGCAGGTCGTGTAGCTCTCGCTTGTTGAACTTCTTGATCGGCTTGTCCGGGTCGAAGAAGCCGCAGCCGCGGAAGATCCGGCCGTACCAGCCGTCCATGCTGTAGCCGGGGATGGTGAGCGCGCCCTCGTTGAGCGACTTGCTGTCGTCGTAGAGGGCGGACAGGTCGAAGTCGCTGACCGAGCCGCGACCCTCGCAGCGCGGGCACATGCCGCCGGTGCGGCTGAAGCTTGCGCTCTTGGTGATGGTCTTGTCGCCGCGCTCGACGGTGATCCCACCGCTCGCCTTGACCGAGGCGACGTTGAAGGAGTACGCGCTGGGCGAGCCGATGTGCGGCTTCGCCAGCCGGCTGAAGAGGATGCGCAGCATCGCGTCGGCGTCGGTGGCGGTGCCGACCGTGGAGCGGGGGTCGGCGCCCATCCGCTCCTGGTCGACGCTGATCGCGGTCGTCAGCCCGTCCAGTACGTCGACCTCGGGGCGCGCCAGCGTCGGCATGAAGCCCTGCACGAAGGCGCTGTAGGTCTCGTTGATCAGCCGCTGCGACTCCGCGGCGATCGTGCCGAACACCAGCGAGCTCTTGCCCGAGCCGGAGACGCCGGTGAACACCGTCAGCCGGCGCTTCGGGATCTCGACGCTGACGTCCTTGAGGTTGTTCACGCGCGCGCCGTGAACGCGGATCAGGTCGTGGCTGTCGGCAGCGTGAAGCGCGGGCGAGTGCGTGTCCGTCCTGGTGGCGATGCTCACTGAAGCTCCTGGATGCGAATGTGGTTGCCCGCGGGATCGCGGAAGGCGCAGTCGCGAACCCCGTACGGCTGGTCGGTCGGCTCCTGCATCACCTCGGCCTCGCCGGCCTGCAGCCGCTCGAAGGTACCGTCGAGGTCCTTGGTGGCCAGCACGATGCTGGCGTAGGTGCCCTTGGCCATCATCTCGGCGATGGTGCGGCGCTCGTCGTCGGTGACGCCGGGTTCGGCGTCCGGCGGATACAGGACGACGGACGTGCCGGGCTGGTCGGGGGAGCCGACCGTGATCCAACGCTTCCCGCCGTGCCCGACGTCGCCTCGGACCTCGAAGCCGAGGGTGTCGCGATAGAACGCCAGGGAGGCGTCCGGGTCGTCGTGCGGGAGGAAGCTCGCGTGAATCGTGATGTCCATGGCGGCCACGCTAGCTGCGGCTCGTGACCGGCGCTTCTCGATTCCTGATCGGTCTGGTCACGCGTTTCGCCACGCACGGCGGCATCCCCGCCGTCGCGCGCGCCGCCTGGCGCCGGTAGGCGCTGGGTGGCATGCCGACCAGTTCGGTGAATCGGCTGCTGAAGGTGCCCAGCGACGAGCAGCCGACCTCGAAACAGACCTCGGTGACGCTGAGCTCGCCGCGACGCAGCAGCGCCATCGCACGCTCGATACGCCGTGTCATCAGATAGCTGTACGGCGACTCGCCGTAGGCCAGCCGGAACTGGCGGCTTAGGTGCCCGGCCGACATGTGCGCCCCGCGGGCGAGCGCCCCGACGTCGAGCGGCTGCGCGTACTCCCGGTCGATCCGGTCGCGGACGCGGCGCAGGAGCGCGAGGTCGCGCAGGTGCTGCACGTCGGCTGGTCTGCTGGTCACCTGGAGATCATGCCACGTGGCCCCCGGGGTCCTTCTTGGTCCGGCGCCGGCGTCATGACGAGCTCCGACAGGAGCCGCACTCTCGGCGAGTGGGGCGGGGCCGCCTGGGCGGCCCCGCCCTATATCTCAGCCCTTCTTCCGGCCGCGCCCTCCAGACACGTCGAAGTCCATCGTCTGCGGGTTCAGGTGGTCGATCACGTGCGCCCTGCCGGGCTTCGGCAGGATCGTCCGGTACGTCACCATGCCCTCGGAGAGGCCGTTGCTGGTGACGCCGTCCGAGGCGTAGACCGGGATCCCCGGCCCATTCTTGAACAGCGGACCCGTGTATGGATACGCCGACCAGGTGCCGCCGGGCGCCACGCGGTCGTAGTAAGCGACCTCCTTCAGCCGGGTCGGCTTCGTGAAGTCGATCACGTTGACCCCGCCCGTGTACCAGGCGTTGACCAGCAGGTCGCGATTCCGGTCGATGGTCGTCATGCCCATGTGGGCCGAGCAGTACTCGCCCGGCGCCGAGCTTGGCCGGATGTCACCCACGTGGAACTCGCTCAGGAAGTTGCCCTCCAGGTCGGTGAAGAACATCTTGCCGGTCTTGTGGCGGCCTCCCGCCGGGTTCCACGGCCGCGGCTGGTAGTTCGTGAACGTCGGGCAGCCCGAGCCGAACGACTCGTCCACCCAGTTCACGACCTCGCCGCCGTTGTCGAACATCACCGAGTGGAAGAAGTCGACCGCTCCGGGGATGTTGCCCCTGCCGCCCGAGCTGACCTCGTCGTCACCGATCGTCATCGGGTTCAGCGTGTCCGGGAGCCCGGTGCTCGGATCGATCTCCCACACCTGGCCCTGCTCGGCGCACGCGCCGCCGGCCATGTTGTGCTCCATGTGGATCGCGACGTCGTGGCAGGCGACTGCCGCCGGCTCGACGCCCGCGCACAGCCCCTTCTCGCACCATTCCATCCTGCCGTCGGGATCGCCCGGATAGCGGATCTGCGGCGCGGCGATCTCCGTCGTGGCCGCCGGGTTGTTGAGCGGCACGGAGATGACCTGGATCACGCCGTGCAGCGGGTTGGCGGGCTGACCCGGGTCCTCGTCGTACGGGTTGGCGGTATTCGCGAACTCGGTGTCACCGCAGGTCGGTCCCGCTCCGAGCGGATACGACTGGATGTAGACGATCAGGCGCGGGTTGGTCGGATTCTCCGCGAACCCGGTCCACGCCGTGATGGTGTGGGCGCCGCAGTCGGCGTACTGCATGTCCACGGGCGTGATGGTCTGGAACGGATTCGCCGGGTTGTCGCTCATCGTGAAGACGCGCACGCCCTCCCAGCCGGTCGGCGTGCCGCCTGCCACCCGTGCGGCCCCGCAGTTCGGGCTGGCCATGGTGGTGTCGACGGCCAGCAGCAGCAGGTCAGGCACCCCGTTCCCGTTGCGGTCCCACAGGATCGGGTCGTTCTGCGCGCCGTCGCACGCAAAGTCGCGCACCAGCCGCGGACTGGCAGGATCGGAGATGTCGAAGATCCGCACGCCGCCGCGCGGACCGGTGCCGGGCGGGAACCCGGCCCCGCCGGTGTAGTAGCCGAGGAACGCGTAGTCGCCCCAGAAGGCGAAGTCCGAGTTCGTCGCCTGGTTGCCCGACGTGAACAGCTTGTCCATCTTGAACGCCGGGTCCTGGGCGGCGGCGGGCGCCGCCAACACGCCGGCAGTTACCAGGACAAGTGCAAGGCTGCGACAGAGCCGCCTCATGGCGCGTCCCTCCCTTCCTCCGGCGCGCCGGAAACCCCCGCGCGCGATCCGTACCAAGCAACCGTGAGCCCTCGCATGGCTGGACCTCCCCCCCTCAGGTACGTGTAGTGGCGGGCCGGAGTTCTACTCCGCCTGAGGGGGGCTGTCAAACTACCGCGCACTCGGGTCTCGGACGTGCGGGGCGGCGAGCGCTCCTGGGAGCCGCGCCTCAGACCCCGAGGTCGTAGAGCTGGCCGGGATCGAGGTCGAGCCCGTTCACCACCTGCCACAGCGCGGCCAGTGCCTTGAGCGCGTTCCGCTCCTCGAACGGGGCCAGGTCTGCCCGCTGCTCACGCAGCACCTGCGCGAGCCGTTCGTAACAGTCGACAAGCGCACGTTCGCCGGCTCTGAGATCCGAGGTGTGCTCCATCACATCGCCTTCCTCTCGCCGCTTCCGCCCCACACCTCGCGCTCGTCCTTGACCCGCTTGGCCTTTAGCTCGAACCGCGGCAGGCTGCCCTCCGGCACCTCGCGCACCGGCATCCGCAGCCCCTCATGTGCCTCCGAGAGCCGTCGCGCCAGCTCGTCGAGCACCTCGTCGCGTTTGCCCCCGTCGACGGGCAGCTCGACGAGCACCTCGATCTCGTCGCGCGTGCCCTCCACGGTGAAAAGATGGATCTGGAACTCGTCCACCGCGTCGTACTCGCGCACGATCGCCTCGACCGCGCGCGGATAGACGTTCGTCCCGCGAACGACCTTCATGTCGTCGACCCGACCGCGGATTCCGCCGTCGTAGATGTCGAACGTCCGACCGCAGCTGCATTGCGTGCTTGGGACCCTGACGACCAGGTCGCCTGTCCGATAGCGCAGGACAGGGATGAACCCGCGGCCGAACGAGGTGACGACGCGTTCGCCGAGCTCCCCATAGCCGACCGGCTCGTCGGTCTCGGTGTCGATGACCTCCTCGATGTAGTGGTCCTCGATGAGGTGCATCCCGCCGGGCTGGTGGGAGCACTCGAACATCACCACCGTCCCAAGCTCAGTCATGCCCGCGGTGTCTCCGGCCTTGGCGCCCCACTGCTGCTCGATCAGCGCCTTGGTCGCCGGGATGGACCCCGCCGGCTCGCCCGACAGCACGACCCGCTCGACCGGTCCAGACGCCAGGTCGATTCCAAGCTTTTGCGCCTCCTGCGCCATCCGCAGCGCGTACGTCGGAGTCGAGCACACCACGGTGGCGCCGGCATCGACAATCAAGTGGACGCGGGCCTCGGTAGTCATGTTGCCGCCGGGCAGAACGAGGCAGCCGAGCTTCTCGCACGCGTAGTGCGCGCCCCAGAACCCGACAAACGTGCCGTAGCTGAATGCGAAGAACACGATGTCGCTCGGGCGGACCCCGAACCCCCAGAACGCGTAGCACCACATCTCCGCAATCCACTCCCAGTCCTTGGCGCTGTCGAGCGCCCGGATCGGCGTCTTGCCGGTCGTTCCGGACGTGGTGTGGTAGCGGATGGCTGCCTCCGGAGGCGCGGCGAGCACCCCACCGTATGGCGGGTCGTCGAGCTGCGACTGCATCCACTGCTCTCGGGTGAGAAACGGGACGCGGCGCAGGTCGTCGAGCGTCCGGATGTCCGCCGCGTCGACGCCCGCAGTTGCCAGACGCTCGGCCTGCCACGGAACGCGGGTGGTCGTCCATTCGAGGAGGTTGCGCAGCTTCCTCGTCTGCAGCGCCTCGAGGTCGTCTCGACTCATGGTCTCGTGCCGGGGGTTCCAATAGGCGTGCATTACGTCAACCTACGCCTCTCTGTCGTCGGGCGGGCGGCGATGGACCGGTCCTACTCCCGGAACAGCTCACGCGCGACGATCTCGCGCTGGATCTCGGAGGTGCCCTCGTAGATGCGCGGCGCCCGGACATCGCGGTAGAGGTGCTCGAGCAGGTGGCCATGCTCGAGGCCGGAAGCGCCATGGACCTGCATCGCGGCGTCGACGACGCGCTGGGCTGACTCTGTCGCGAACAACTTCGCCATCGCGGCTTGGCGGCTCACATGCGGCGTCCCGGTGTCGTATGCGCGCGCGGCGTGGTGGACGAGCAGTCGCGCGGCCTGCGTGCGTGTCGCCATCTCTGCCAGCGAGTGCGACACGGCCTGAAACTCACGCAGCGGCTTGCCGAAGGCCTCGCGGCGCTGGGCGTGCGCGACCGCCGCCTCCAGCGCCGCCTGCGCCATCCCCACCGCGAAGGCGCCTACGCTCGGCCGGAAGAGGTCGAGCGTCCGCATCGCCACGCGGAAGCCCGCGTCGAGCTCGCCCAGCACGTACTCCGGCGGCACGCGAACGCCGTCGAACTCGAGCCGCCCGACCGGGTGGGCGGAGAGCAGCCGCAACGCCTCGCCGCTCAGCCCGTCGCTGTCGCCGGGAACGGCAAATGCGGTGACGCCGCGGGCACGGGCATCCGGGGTCGTCCGGGCGAAGACGGTGTAGATGTCGGCGTCCGGCGCGTTGGAGATCCAAGCCTTCGTCCCAGTGAGGCGCCAGCCGTCGCCGTCGCGCTCGGCGGTCAGCTCGAGCGCCGCGGCGTCTGTTCCGGCCCCCGGCTCGGTGAGAGCGAAGGCGGCGACGGCCTCACCCGCCGCCACGCGCGGAATCCACTCCCGCACTACGTCCGGCCGCCCGGCGAGCAGGATCGGGTACGCGCCCAGCCCCTGGAGCGCGAACGCGGTCTCTGCGTCGGTGCTCTCGCAGGCGAGCGCCTCGCGGATGAGGCAAAGCTCGATCGCCGACACCCGCCTTTCGTCGTCGCCGTCTCCGAAAAGCTGCTCGAGCAGGCCGTACCCGGCCAGCGCCCGCACGAGGGACCTGTCGACGCGACCCTGCTCGCCGGCGGCGGTGACCGGCGCCAGGTGCTCGCGGGCGACCGCCCGTGTGCGCTCGTACAGCCCTCGCTCGCCGTCGTCGAGGTGCACGAGGTCCGCCTTCCCGGGCCGGGCACTCATCGCTCTTCCTCGGGGACGACGGCGATCCCCATGAGCTCGACCCGAGCGGCGGGGTCGAACAGGCCGCTGACCTCGAGGAGCGCGGTCGCCGGGTAGTGGCGACCGAAGTGGCGGCGGTACAGCTTCCCGAGCTCGCGCAGCGAGCCGCGGTACTCGGAGACGTCGGTGACGAAGATCTGCAGCCACACGAGATGCTCTGGCTGCCCGCCCGCGGCGGCGAGCGCGGCGGCGAGATTGGCCGCCGCACGATCGAACTGATCGACGACGGTCGAGCCCCGCAGCACACCGTCCTGATCGAGCGCGGTCTGCCCCGCCAGGTAGACCGTTCGCCCGGGCGCTGCGACGACCGCGTGCGAGAACCCGCTCGGATCGGCCAGCTCCGGGGGATTGACCAGCACGTGACCGGTCATCGGCCCGTCCACCGCGGCTTGCGCCCCTCGCGGAAGGCCGCGAGGAACTCGGCGTGGTCGCGGCTCGTCATGAGCAGCGCCTGGGCGCTGGCCTCGAGTTCGATCGCTCCGGTGAGATCCATGTCGAGCTCGCGCGAGATGAGCATCTTCGTGGTGCTGTACGCGAACGCCGGTCCGTCCGCCAGGCGCCGGGCCAGCGCCCGGGCGCCGTCCATCAGCGCGTCGTCGTCGAGCACCTCCGTCGCCAGGCCGTATCGCTCGGCGTGCTCGGCGTCGACCTTGTCGCCGAGGATCAACATCTGCGTGGCCCGTCCGAGCCCGACGAGGCGCGGCAGCAGGTACGCGGCGCCCATGTCGGCACCGGCGAGACCGACCTTCGTGAACAGGAAGGCGAACGACGCCGAGCGCGCCAGCAGCCGGAAGTCGGCCGCCAGCGCGATGACCGACCCCGCCCCGGCGGCCACGCCGTTGACCGCCGCCACGATCGGGAGCGGGCACTCGCGCATCGCGATGACGACCGACCCCGTCATTCGCGTGAACTCGAGCAGATCGCGCGCCTCCATCTTCTGCAGCTCGCCGATGATCTCCTCGACGTCGCCGCCCGAGCAGAAGCCGCGGCCACGGCCGGTCACGACGAGCGCGCTCACGTCGCCGCGGTGCGGGAGCTCGGCGATCAGGTCGCGCAGGTCCGCGTAGGCGTCGAACGTCAGCGCGTTGAGCTTGTCCGGCCGGTCGAACGTGAGCGTGGCGACCCCGTCTTCGACTGCGAGGTCGAAGTGCCGCCACTCTTGGGTCAGCGCGGCCGAGCCGCGGAAAGGACTCATGTCTGGACGCCTCCACCGTCGATAACCAGGGTCTGTCCGTTGACCGCCGCCGCCGCCTCGGAGACGAGATAGGCGATCGCCGCCGCGACCTCCTCGGGTTCGAGGAGGCGGCCGAGCGGCGAGGACTCGGCCAGCGCCCTCTCGGCCTGCTCGTGCGTGCGGCCCGTCCGATCGACGATCCGCGCCACCGACCGCTCGGTCATGTCGGTGCGCACGAAGCCGGGGCAGACGGCGTTGGCGGTGACGCCGGTCCCGGCGAGCTCGGCGGCCGCGGCACGCATCAGCCCGACCGCGGCGTGCTTGGATGCCGTGTAGCCCGCCGTGTACGGGACGCCCGCAAGGCCCGCGGTCGACGCCACGGTGACGACACGCCCCCAGCCCCGCTCGCGCATGCCTCCGACCAGCTCCCGCGTCAAAAGGAACGCGCCGGTCGCGTTGACGTCGAGCTGGCGCTGCCAGTCCGCCAGCGACGTGCGGTGCAGCGGCGCGCTCGTCGACACGCCGGCGTTGTTTACGAGCACGTCGACGCGGCCCGCGCGGGCGGCCAGCTCCCGGACCGCCCGCTCGTCGGTGACGTCGCAGATCTCGGCGGACACATCGCCCCTTGCGTCTGTGGCCGCCTCCGTTAGCGCGTCGCGGTCTCGGCCGACCGCGATGACGCGATGGCCTCCGGCGGCAAGCGCCTCGACGACCGCGCGGCCGATGCCCCGGCCGCCTCCGGTGACCAGCGCGACCCGGCTCACGCGAACGCGCGCTCGCCCGTCATCGCCTGACCTCGGGCTCCACGCCGGTGACGAGCCCGAGCTCCGGGGTGTCGAGGATGCATAGGTCCGCTCGGCCCGCACCGACCACCGTGTTGAGCTCGTCCGCGGTCGTCATGTAGCCCCCGACGAGGGTCGCGACACCGGCGTCGCTGCGGATGCGGTCGCTGAACGGGGTCAAGAAACCGCGGCGATAGTCCGGCCGCGATTCCGGCACGGCCTGCCCGGCGACGACGTGGACGAGGCCGCAACCGCGCTCGTGCAGGGCGCGGGCGAGGGTTACCGCCTCGTCGACGTCGCTGCCGCGACGCGACCAGTCCGTCGCCGACACGCTGGCCCCGAGCAGCCGCTCCCGCGGCCAGGCGTCGCGCACGGCGTCGAAGACCTCGAGGGGGAAGCGCATTCGATTCGCAAGCGGGCCGCCGTAGTCGTCCTCGCGCCGGTTGGACAGCGGCGACAGGAAGCTGTGCAGCAGATAGCCGTGGCCCAGGTGCACCAGCAGCGCGTCGAAGCCGCACGCAGCGGCGCGTGCGGCGGCGGTCGCAAACGCCTCGCGGCCGGCGGCCATGTCGTCCGCCGTCATCTCGCGCGGCACCTGGCTGGCCGCGGTGTAGGGCAGCGCCGACGCCGACATCAGCGGCCACCCGCCTTGCCGCAGCGGAAGGTCGATCCCCTGCTCGCGCGGGCGCACCGACCCGCGGCGGCCGGCGTGGCCTAGCTGGACGGCGATGCGAGCCCCCGCCTCGTGGACGTCGGCAACCACGTTGGACCATGCCTCGGCCTGCGCGTCGGCGTAGAGCCCGGGCGTGCGCGGCGTTACGCGACCGTCCGGCGCGACCGCGACGACGCCCGACAGCACGAGCCCGCCGCCACTCCTAGCCGCGTCGACCAGGCGGTCGTGACCGTCGCGCTCGGGCACCCCGTCGGTGGCCGCCTCGCGGCGCGGCGCCTGGGCCACCCGGTTGGGGAGCTCGAGCCCGGGCAGGCGCAGGCGCGCGAAAATCGGCGGCGGGGCGATGGCGGCGAGGCCGCTTACGCGACCATCGGCGTTGCCGGCGAACCACGAGTCCAGCTGCCGCGTGAAGTATGGATCACGCAGCATTAGGTTCGTGTACGAGATCCGGCCGCTGCGCGTCAGCAGGTTGAACGCGAACTGCATCGGGTGGAAGCCGGCGTAGCGGGCAACGTTTTCGAAGTATCGCGCGCTCTCGCGGGCGGCCTCCTGGAAGCGCTCGACCACCGGCTGGCGCGCCATCTCGTACTCGGCCAGCGCGGCCTCGATCGCGTCACCGTGGCGGACGAAGGCGTTGGCCAGCGCGACCGAGTCCTCCATGGCCAGCTTGGTGCCGGAGCCGATCGAGAAGTGCGCGGTGTGGACCGCATCGCCGAGCAGGACGACGTTGCCGTCGTGCCAGGACTCGTTCTTGACCGACAGGAAGCTCAGCCACACCGAGCGGTTCGAGAGCAGCCGGTGCCCGCGGAGCTCGTCGGCGAACAGCCGCTGGCAGAAGGCGATGTTCTCCTCCTCGCTCAGCCCCTCGAGCCCAGCCCGCCTCCACGTCTGCTCGTTGCACTCGACGATGAACGTGCTCGTCGTCGCGTCGAAGGGGTAGGCGTGCGCCTGGAACATCCCGTGCTCGGTCTGGCGGAAGGCGAACGTGAACGCGTCGAAGACAAGGTCGGTGCCGAACCACACGAACCGCGACGGGTACGGCTCGATCGTCGGACCGAACGCCTCGGCGCGCCACGGCCGCACGGTGCTGTTGACGCCGTCTGCGCCGACGAGCAGGTCGGCGCCGGCGAGCGGTGCGGGATCGTCGATCTCCGCCTCGAAGTGCAGCTCGACGCCGAGCTCGCGCGCGCGGCGCTGCAGGATCGCCAGTAGCGACTTGCGCGAGATCGCCGAGAAGGCGTGCCCGCGGGAGCGGATCGTCCGGCCGCTGTAGTGGATCTCGATCGTGTCCCAGGTCGCGAACGTCTCGGTGATCTCGACGTAGCTCTCCAGGTCGGCGTCGCGGAGGGCGCCGAGAGTCTCCTCCGAGAAGACCACGCCCCACCCGAACGTCGCGTCGGGCGGGTTGCGCTCGAAAACGCGGATCTCGTGACGAGGGTCGACGCGCTTCATGAGGATCGAGAGGTAGAGCCCGGCCGGGCCCCCGCCGAGGACGTCGATCCTCACGCCAGCACCTCGGCAAGCCGATCGAGCTGGTCGATCTCGGAGACTGTCGGCAGAAGCACGAGCTCGTCGCAGCCTTCTTCCTCGTAGCCGCGGACGAAGTCGCGGATCGCCCGGGGCGTCGTGAGGTTGCCGGCGACGATCCTTTCGGCAAACGGCCCGGTGAACGCGTAGTAGTCGCGCAGGTACTCGTTGCCTACCTCCTGGTCACCGAGCGCGAAGTACGCCTGTCCCCACAGCCGCGGCCGTCCAGGTCGGCCGAGGTCGCGCCAGGCGGCGTTGGCGCTCGCCGCAGCCCGCGCGAAGAACCGCGGGGGCCCGCCGCCATGCGCATAGCCGTCGGCGTAGCGGGCCATCCGCTCGAAGGATGGGCCCGCCGCGCCGCCGACGAGCAGCTCGGGGCCGCCGG